>SL_3KL_010_SEDDRAFT_10003682_pt1 | contig 13916 bp, 13 predicted proteins | sample SodLakKL_010_SED_2_FD_10381 | JGI IMG/M metagenome (IMG submission 10381)
GCTGTCAGGCCCGAACCGGTGCTGGAGTTGGAAGCTGAATTCCGGATAATTGCAACAGCAGTGGTCATCTGCAGAGGCATTGAAATTCACTGCATTAAAATCTGTACAGCCCTCTTGCCGCTCGTAACAGGAAGAAAAAAACAGCGGAAACAACAGCGCCCCCAAAGCCAATAAAGTAAACCTATTCCTCATTGTTTTCCCGGTATTCATTGACCAATTTTTTGACCATGGTCTTCACCTGAAAGGAAAAATCTTTCTGCAAAATCCAGTTGTAGTAATTCTTGTCTTTGCTCAATATTGGTGCTGCGGGTTTTCCGGCGTATTTTCCAAAATTGAATACCACTTCTCCCTTGTGATTGTACTTCAATCTGCGGGTGGCATCAATCATATTGTAATCTCGCGTAAAATCGTGCAGTGCCTCCACATCGTTTCGAACGGGCTCCTCGATTACCGTTCCGTCATCGGTCTCCAAATCTACTCCTTCATATTTTTCAAGCTGCCCCATTAGTACTTCAGCGGTTGCGCGCACATCGGCCATGGCTTCATGAGATTTTTCCATGTTTTTTCCACAGTAAAAACGGTAGGCAGCTCCCAGGTTCCTGGGTTCCATTTTGTAAAAAATGCGCTGGACGTCCACCAATTTCCGGTTTTCCATATTCAGCTCATGACCTGCGCGGTATAACTCTTCCATCAGCATGGGAAGGTCATAACCGGATATATTGTAACCCGCCAGATCGGCCTCCCCAATGAATTCCATCACCTCATCCGCATATTCGGAGAAAGAAGGTTTTTCTGCCACATCATCTTCTGTAATTCCATGCACCTGAATGGCTTCTTTAGAGATGGGTTTGCCGGGATTCACCAGAATATCAAGTACTTCAGGCTCGCTCTTCCCCGGACTGTATTTAAGCATTCCCAATTGAATGATTCGGTCCCGAATTACGTGCAGTCCGGTGGCTTCAATATCCAAAAAACAGAGGTCTTTTGTCAAGTTGAGTTTCATGTCTATATATTTATTGAGATTATGCCATATGCGACCAAATTCAGGTTTCACTAAAGTGAAGGCATATCGGATTAATTGAAATTATCGATCAGCGGTTAATTTAATTCCTCTTCCACCAACAAGGGAGAAAAATTCTCAGTCCAGGCGTGTTGGACTTCCCCGTCCTCATCCAGATAAATAAAATACCCTTCTAATCCCTCCATTTCTTCAATCAACTCCTTTGCGGCGGGATAGCCGGCAACCAAAGATGCTGTCGCATACGCATCTGCCGCAGCAGCCGTGGATGTCCAGATGGTTACACTGAGTAAATTGTTCATTTCGGGAAAGCCGGTGCGCGGATTGATGGTATGACCAACCGGACTGCCATCCACCATCCTGAAATTGCGATAATTACCGGATGTAGCCACGCAGCCACGGTTCATTATTAACCGTTGGGAAATACTCGCTCCGTCGGCAGTAGGATCGGGGGTTGAAATTCCAAGAACCCATCCACTGCCCCTCCTACCCGGACCTTGAACACAGACTTCACCTCCTATATCCACCAGATAATTATTTACTTCGTTTTGAGCAAGGTAATTGGCCACCACATCCACTGCATAGCCTTTGGCTACAGCACTGAAATCCAGTTCAACTCCCGGTATCTTTTTTCTTACCTCGGTGTATTCATTCACACTAAAGTCCACCTTGTCAAAACCCACTTTTTTTAAAAGACTATCCACCACAGCAGAGTCAACAGCTTCGGGCAGTTCATGACCGGTGTATCCGAAACCCCAATAATTGACCAGTGGCATCACAGTTGGGTCAAACATCCCATCAGTTTCACCAAAAATCCGCTTGCTGATCATAAGATTTTCTACAAAAAATGGCTCAGCGGCCGTCAAAATTTCAATTGTAGAATCTGTCTGATTGAACCTGGATATGGTAGATTCTGGAATATAGGTGGACAATTGGTCATTCAATATGACCAAAAGTGAATCAATATCAGCTTGCAACTCTTTCGCGGGGAGGTCCGTCTCAATGGTCATGCTGTACATGGTACCCATTGTCTCTCCCCGTAGATTTATAAAATCGGGTTCCGTTTCACCAGGCTGACAGGCCGGTAGAGCTAACACCAGAGAAATAACCAACAGTGCGGTGCATGATTTCAAGGTACTTATTTTAAAGCAGTGCATTTTACAAAAAGTGTTGTGAACAAATTCCGGCAAATAATTCTGTTCCGTTGGGATTGCAAAAGTAGGAATTTTTTAATCCGCCCCGGAATTATAAATCCGGCCTTTGAATAATCGCATTTTGATAACGCCCCAAATAAGGATTTTGTACCTTTGTACTGAAAGGTTGGTCATTTGGATCGCCCGTACAGATCACTAATGGATCACAAAATAATATCAAAGATGCGAAAATCACTATTTTTAATAATCCCGTTTCTAGCCCTCATGTGTCTGTCTCAGACAGCGAAAGCGCAAAACCTGAGTTTGGGATTCAAAGCAGGACTCAGCTTCTCTGGTTTTAACGACGACAGCGAACTGGACAGCGATGGCAATGAAGTGGAGAGTTTCAGAACACAAACAGGTTTCCACATCGGCATCCTGGGTCGCTACACCTTTTACGATGATGTGTTTGGGCTCCGTTTTGGATTGATCTACAACCAACGAGGTGGAAGGGTGGACCACGAGGGTGAATCCTGGTTTGTGTTTAATCCGGAGGACCCTTCCTGGGCAGTCGGTGAGCGAGACGAGGAGATACGTTGGTCCAATGTCTATCTCGACATTCCCATCGAAGGAATGGTGCGACTCGGTGGCCGCTTTGAAATATCGGCCGGTGGTTATGTCGGTTTTTTGGTGGGTAGCACGGGTTCGGGTGACATGAGTTTTTCAGGGCGTTCTCAATCAACCGGCAATGCAATTGAGGATTTTCAGGTGTTGTATGACTTCAAGCCCATGAGGGACAGGGCCGGTCTTGGATCCTACAAGGGAGACAGTCAATTTATTCGAATGGATGGCAGGGACCGCGAAGCTCCACAGGAAGCGGGTACATATTTTGAATTTGCTGAAAAAGACGGCAATTACTTCAACTGGTTTGATGTGGGGCTCACCGGAGGCCTCACTTACTTCATCAATCAGGGACTCTACGTCAATGCCCAATATAAATACGGCCTGAATCACGTCATCCGAGATAAGTATTACATATCAAAAGTCGAGTTGGGTGAGGGAAATGAATTTGTCCAGAGAAGTGGAAACAGAACGAACCACTCCCTGATGATATCCATGGGTTTCGCCTTTTAAAAAAAGTAATTGAACAAGGGTAGGTGTTTTTTGAGTGAAAAAGGATTTTTAGCGACTTCAAGGAATACAGCCTTTAAACAAAAGCACAGCATTTTTTACAAAAAAGGGTCCGTCAATTTCCGGGCGGAATACTTTCCTGCTTAGGAACATTTTACTTAGCTTCACGATTTAAACCCGGATAAAGGCAATGGCGAGAAACTGGTTGATTAAATTATTGGTACTTCCCCTGGCACTGCTATACGGCCTGGGAGTGGGGATCAACAACCTGCTACACCGCTTCAAACTCCTAAAATCCATCACCTTCAGCCTGCCGGTAATTAGTATTGGCAATCTGACGGTAGGGGGATCCGGAAAAAGCCCACATGTGGAATACCTGATAAAATTACTCAAACCCCACATTCGGGTCGGGGTCATAAGCCGCGGATACGGTCGCAAGAGCAAGGGTTTTCAATGGGTCAATGTAAGAAACAAGGTCAGCCACACAGGTGACGAACCACTGCAGATAAAGAGAAAAAATCCCGATATACCCGTTGCCGTATCGGAGAGCAGGTCGTTTGGAATTCCCAAAATGGTTGGCCAGTTTCCCCAACTGCAAACCATCATAATGGACGACGGCTTTCAGCACAGAGAGGTGAATCCCACACTCAATTTACTACTCACAGAATACAGCAGCCCTTATTTTGAAGACTTTTTGCTGCCTGTGGGAAGACTGAGAGAATGGCCCACAGGATCCCGAAGAGCAGATGCCATCATCGTGAGCAAATGCCCTACAGACCTGACAAGCGAGCAGGCAGCGAATTTTCAGAAAAAACTAAAGCCCCTGCCTCAACAAAAGGTGTTTTTCTCCTACCTGACTTACGGCCAGGCCTATTACCTTTTTAACCCCAAACAAAAACTGGTCGAAAAACCCGGTGGGGAAGCCATCCTTTTGACAGGAATTGCCAATCCCGAACCATTGATCGACCATATGGCAGAGCGCGTTGATAGGTTGCATTCACTCGCCTTTCCCGATCACCACAACTTCAGCACTTACGATCTTGCACAATTAAAAAAGACCTACGACCAATTGGAGATGAAGATCAGGTTTGTAGTCACCACTGAAAAGGACGCGGTTCGGCTGGAGCCCCATGTCAAGTTCCTTGCTGATAATAAAATCCACGTCTTTATCCAACCGGTCGAAGTGGTCTTTCACCGCTTCAGCGAATTCTCGTTTGATGATTATGTAAAGAATAAATTGCTGGAGTTTAAATCCTAAAGGGCAACTCAAGTCGATTGATAGGACTTCAATATCCGACTTAATTGGTATAAGTTCATAAATTTGCAACCCACAAATCAATCAATACAGATGAAAACTAAGATTCAAATCATCAATGATTCCGATAATCCCCTGCCCTTTTACGCCACAGATGGCAGTTCGGGCCTGGACTTATACGCCGCTTTGGAAGAGCCTGTCCGCATCGGACCACTGGAAAGAACGATGATTCCAACCGGAATTCGAATTGCACTTATTCCGGGCCTTGAGGCTCAGGTGCGTCCGAGAAGCGGTCTGGCTTTAAAAAAAGGTCTCACTGTACTCAACAGTCCGGGAACAATTGACAGCGATTACAGGGGAGAAATCCGGGTTATCCTGGTAAACTTATCCAATGAGTCCGTCGAATTGAAACCAGGCGAGCGAATAGCCCAAATGGTCGTGGCAAAATACGAACGGGTGGAATGGCAGGAGGTCAATGAATTGAATGAAACTGAAAGAGGCGAGGGTGGTTTTGGCAGTACCGGTCAAAAATAATTACCACCTCTCAGCTGTTTAATTAACTCTCTGTAATCAGGGAATGAAAATACCACCGTTACTATGAATCTAATAATACCAATGGCCGGAAGAGGGTCCCGGTTGAGACCCCACACATTGACCACTCCCAAGCCCCTGGTGCCCATTGCGGGAAAACCCATTGTACAGTGGCTAATCGAAATGCTGTCCCAGGGACTGGATGAGCCTTTTGAAGAAATTGCCTTTGTAATCGGAGACTTTGGAGAAGAGGTCAAAGGACAACTCAAAGAAGTTGCCCGGTCCGTGGGCTCGCGACCGTCCATTTTTTACCAGGAAGAACCACTTGGTCCTGCCCATGCCATTCACTGTGCAAGACCAGTAATCACAGGTCCGACCATGGTTGCTTTGGCAGACACGCTTTTTATAACCGATTTTTCTTTCGACCAGGAAAGCGAAGGGGTGATCTGGACGCAAAAAGTCAAAAACCCTGAAAATTTCGGGGTCGTTAAGACCAACAGCGAAGGAGTCATCACAGAATTTGTGGAAAAATCGCCCAAATTTGTCTCCGATCAGGCAATTGTAGGAATTTACTACTTCAGGGATGGAGATAATTTTCGCAAAAAACTGGATTACCTCCTGGAAAATAAAATCCGTGAAAAGGGTGAATACCAGATAACCACGGTGCTGGAGCTATTGAAAAACGATGGCCTGAAGTTTAAAACAGCCTCGATTGACGAGTGGCTTGACTGCGGGAATAAAGAAGCAATTATCCATACGAATGAGCGGATTCTCGATACCCAAATAGGCGCAAACATCATCGAGCAAGAAGTCGTTCTAAAAAACAGCACTGTGATCGAGCCCTGCTTTATTGGGAGAGGGGCTGTAATAAAAAACAGCGTCGTCGGGCCCTTTGTATCCGTAGGTGCCCATTCCCGGATCGTGAAATCCGTAGTGGAGAAGAGCGTTATTCAGGATGAATCAAAGGTTAAGTTTGTCAACCTCAAAAACAGCATGATCGGCAACCAGGCCGAATACATTGAAAAGGCGAGAAAAATCAGCCTCGGAGATTACTCAAGATTAAGTTAATGATAGACCTGCACCACATTTGTTACCAATTTTTTGCACTGTCACTGGTTCTTGCACTGACGACCGGAATTTCCCACTCCCTTAAAGCACAGGATTTTGACTTTCCTGAAGATGTTGTGGTTCCAGACCTTCAGGCTGAATTTATCGAAGCCCGCATGTACATGCTGATGGGACAATATGACCAGGCTGCGGAGCATTTAGAAAAATTATTGGAGCAAGACTCTGAGAATGCGGTTTTTCTGTATGAGTTGGCGCGCTGTTACAATCAAATGAACCAGACTTCCAGGGCACTGGAATACGCCAACAGAGCGCACCGCTACGATCCCCGCAACAGTTGGATACTACAACTCAAGGCCAATTTGGCCGATGCGGAAGACCGAAATGACCTGGCCGAATCGGCTTATGCAAAACTCATGGAACTCCATCCTGAAAGGACCAATTACGGAATTAACCGCGCATACCATCTCCTTTTATTGGGCCAGCGAGAAGAGGCAATTGAAGTATTGAATCAAGCGGAGAGTATAAGTGGAGTAAACCCTGAATTAACCGCCAAAAAAATAAGCATTTTCAAAGCCGATAACGACTTTGGCGCCATTGAAAAAGAGTATCAAAAACTACTGAAAGCTTTTCCCAGAAATGTAGATTTCAGAATGGAGTACGGCTCTTTCCTGGAGAGTACTCACCAAATTGAATTAGCTATTGAACAATATCAAAAGGTCCTGGATAGCAGACCCGACCACAGCAGGGCAAGGTTGCGAATAGCAGAACTCGAAACCGGGGAATTGGAGGGAGATGAGAGACTTGAAGCCCTGCTGCCCCTCATCCGGGATGAAGATGTGGAACTGGATGAAAAAATCCAGGCACTCATTCCCCTCCTCATGGAACTAAGCGAAGACTACCAGCCGGGCGTAGCCGGAAAACTTTTGGAGGCGGGTTTATCCCTCATAGAGGAACATCCGGAACGGGCAGAACCCAGAGCATTGACCGGAGATATTGCTTTTTCATCCTACCAGTTCAACCAGGCTGCAAAATTATACCGGGAAGCACTCGATATAAGGTCCGATGTGGTACAGGTCTGGTTCAATCAATTCGAATCCCTGCTCCAAATCAAAGATTACGAAAAACTGATTGACCGCGTCAATGAGGGGCTGGATTTTTACCCCAATCAGGCCCTGTTTTTTTACTACCTGGCCCGCGGGCAAATGGGAATCGGTGAATTGGAGACTGCAGAAAACACCCTGAGAAGGGCCACATTAATGGGTCGAAGACAACCGGAACTCAATCTGTACTTCAGTCTGGGAGAAGCCACTCTGGGAAAAAAACGGGGAGAGGTTGAAAAGGGAATTGAAATTCTCAATCAAGCGACGGAAGACATGCCCGGCCAGGCAGACCTCCTTCTGATGAAAGCGGACTTATTACTTCATCAGGAGGAAAATCTCGAAGAGGTTGCTACTGTTTTGGATGAGGTCCAAACTTACACACCAAACCACCCGGAGTACCTTTTTGCGCGCGCCAGATTGAATTATTTGAAGGATGATAAAGAAGCCGCAGATAGATACATGGCCCAGTTGGAAAAGTATGATATTAAAGATCGAGAAGATATCAGAGAGTGGGCCGATAAAATTTCAACCGATCCAGGGCGTTAAGTAGAAGTATCAGACCCGTAATCCATGAATTACCAAAGCAACCATTATACAGGTAAATCCCGCCTGCTCGTATTCGGCACCTCTTTGCTGCTGATTGTAGGTATGCTAATAGTCAACTCCTGTAAATCTCCTAAGGAAGCCGTTGAAGAACCGGAAGTAGAGCTTACAGCCGAGAAGTTGATCAAAGAAATCAAACTCAAAGAGTTCAATGCCGAATCCATCGATGGGCGTGCACGCATTCAAGTGGGTTTGGATGGCATGTCACAGTCTTTTCGCGGTCACATCAGAGCTGTGAGGGACAGCGCCATTTGGGTGAGGGCAACCGTTTTGGGCTTTGAAGTAGGAAGAGCCATGATCACACCGGACACCTTTCAACTCATCGACCGGGTAAACAGAGAATACATGAAAATGCCACTGGATGTGGTGGCTTACCGCTACGGATTGGATGTCACCTTCAAGCAACTGGAACAGTTACTGACCGGTAGTCCTTCATTTGATGATGTAGTGGTCCGGGAGTTGGACATTGGAAATCCTGGTGCTACGATAGCCGGTTTTATTGACAATATGCAGGTACTTTACAAGATAAACGACCAGCAACTGGTGGAGAGATTCACACTGATGGATGGAAACGGCAGGGTGGTGCGCTCGGACAACAACCAGTACAAACAAATGGGAGATGCGGGTTATTTTGCCTGGGATCGCCAGATAACCGGAACCGACGGAGTTCAGGAATTTTACCTAAATTGCGAATTTTTGGAGTTGAACGTTGAAGATGTCCCGACTTTACCATTTGATGTACCCAGTCGTTACGATCGCATTGAGTAAGCCGGCCGCTTTACTGCTTTTCCTCTGTCTGGTCTCCCTGACCGATCTGGCTGCGCAATCCAGACAGCAACTTGAGCGTGAAAGAGTGGCACTGGAGGAGCAAATTCAATCCACCCGTCAATTACTGGATGAGAGTATTGAACAGCGCAGGAGCACAGTGGAAAACTATGTCGCCTTGCAAAATCAATTGGAGGCCCGTAGAAACATGATTTCCAACCTCCATAGTCAGACCCGCATATTGAGAGACACCATGGAAAATTTAAGGGACTCCATAAAACTTCTAAACGAGCATTTTGAAGAGGTTAGGGGAATCTATTTTCAGCAACTTCGAATTTCCTACCTGCGACAACTCACCACCAGGGACTGGATGTACTTACTGTCATCCGGCAACTTAAACACGGCCCTTAAGCGGTATTTTTACAACCAGCAGTTCCAATCCTTTATCGACCAGAAAAAAATGGAACTGGATTCCATTTCCGATCAAATAGCAGATCGTCAGGCAGCCATTCAGGAATCATTGGATGACCTGGGTCGCTTGCAAACCAGAGAACAGCGCACTGTGGAAGAACTCAACCGCGACTTGCGCACCCAGGATGCCTTGCTAAATTCACTCCGTGGAAAGGAGCAGGAGTTGCGTGAAAATCTGAAAGAACAGGAGAACAGGCGAAGGGAGTTGTCTCGCAAAATTGACCGTCTGATAGCAGAAGAAATAGCCCGGAGGGATGAAGCCGTGGAAGAACTGCCGGAGCGTGCCGCTGAGTACGAATTACTGAGCGGAAATTTTGAGCAAAACAAAGGACAGATACCCTGGCCCGTCGAGCGGGGAGTTATCCAATCCCACTTTGGAAACCAGGCTCATCCCACCCTCAGGAATGTCACCATACAAAACAATGGAATAGACATCCAAACGCTGGAGGGAACCCCGGTCAGAACGGTATTTGAAGGGCAAGTGACGGCAGTAGTCAGCATGCCCGGGGATCAATACATGGTTCTGGTCAGGCACGGAAATTACTTCACCGTCTATGCCGGTCTGAACAGCACCTACGTTTCCAGGGACCAACAGGTCAAAGCAGGTGAAGAACTCGGTGTTGTTGGCAAAGATCCAGGCTCCGGAAATTTTATGGTGCATTTTGAGCTCTGGAGGGGCAAAGATGTACTGAACCCGGAAGAATGGATAAGCAGGTAGTATGCTATCCATTGCACCATAATTGATCGATTATTTGGAACCACATGCACCTAAATTTTGTAGTCCCTTTTATAATTGCAGTTTTTTTTAAGAAAAAGTAAAGTGAGTGAGTAATACAAATCCCTCGGAGTGGAAAGTAGGCGAAGACCTTTCGAAAGGTATTGGCCAGGACGATGAAATTGCCATACTGGCAGCAGTGATATCCGGTGAACAAACCGAAGAGCAAGTCAATGAACATTTGGATGAGTTGGAGTTTTTGGCGCTTACTGCCGGTGCACGAACTGCCGAGCGCATTACCCAAAAACGCGAACAACCCCATCCCAGGCAATATTTTGGAAGTGGAAAATTGGCGGAACTAAAAAAGTCGGTAACCAAACACGGTGCAGGTATGGTCATTTTCGATGACGACCTATCCGGATCTCAGATCAATAACATAGAAAAGGAATTGAAAATCAAGGTGGTTGATAGAAGCAGCCTCATCCTGGATATTTTTGCGAGGCGCGCCCAAACGGCCCAGGCCAAAACCCAGGTGGAACTGGCCCAACTTCAATACCTGCTGCCCAGATTGAGAGGTATGTGGACACACCTGGAGAGGCAGCGCGGTGGTATTGGTATGCGCGGACCGGGTGAAAAAGAAATAGAGACGGACAGGAGGATTATCCGCACCAAGATCAGCCAGTTGCAGGAAAAACTGGAGAAAATCCAAATGCAGAACGAAAACCGGCGAAAGCAGCGGGGCAAACTCATCCGGGTTTCCCTGGTCGGTTACACCAATGTCGGCAAGTCAACCATTATGAATCGCCTCAGTAAATCCGATGTTTTTGCAGAGGATAAGCTATTTGCAACTCTGGACACCACCGTCCGAAAAGTAGTACTAAATCGGACTCCATTTCTGCTGAGTGATACGGTAGGATTTATCAGAAAACTGCCGCACCACCTGGTTGACAGTTTCAAATCCACCCTTGATGAGGTCAAAGAATCTGATATTCTGGTTCACGTAGTGGATATCGCTCACCCACAGTACGAAGACCACATTGCTACGGTAAATAAAACCCTGCATGAACTGGGTGTCCGTGATAAAACCACACTCATGGTTTTCAATAAAATCGACCTCTACCGCGATCGAAATTACGACGACCTGCTGGATGAATCTACCAAATCTGAGATCGAGGACTCCATGCATCATCAATTCTCGCACAAATACCCCGAGGGATACGTCATCTGCTCTGCCATTTCAAAGGAAAATATCGATGTGTTGAGAGAGCGAATACTCGAGCTCGTCACTATGGAATACGAGCGCAAGTACCCCTATCAGGCACAGAAGTGGTAGTAGATTTGGCAGGTCCGGTTTGCAGACCTATTTTTGCACTTCAAAATCAATTCAACTGGAGGGTTTTTCATTTTGATAAAAAATCTTCCGTATCACTCTCAAAAGAATTTTATGAGTAAAGCTCCAAAGACGATTGAAGAAAAATACGCGCATCTCCTACTTGATTACTGCCTCGAATTAAAGGAGGGATCATCGCTTTTGATAAACACATCCACAGAAGCACAGCCGCTTTTGCGGGAAGTTTATAAACTGGCAGTTTCCAGGGGAGCCATGGTGGAAGTGAGCCTGGATTTTCCCGAAAAACAAGAACTTTTTTACAAGTACGCCTCCCAGAAAGCCCTTGAAAAGCCACCCGAATTTGCCTCATTGGCCATGCGCGAATTTGACAACCTACTCACCATCCGGGCCCCATATAACCTCAGAGCTACCAGCGGATTGGACAGCAAGAAAATGGCGACAAGACAGAAGGCGCTGAAATCAATCAACGAGTCCTACTTCAAGAGAACCGCATCAGGTGAAATGAAGCGTGCACTTTGTGAATACCCAACACAGGCCTCCGCCCAAAATGCCGGAGTGTCCCTTCAGTCCTGGAGAGAATTTGTCTTTGATGCCTGTCGGCTCTACGATGAAGACCCCATAGCCAGTTGGCTTCAGGTGCGTAAAGACCAGCAAAAAATAGTCGATCACCTGAATAAATGCAGTGAGATACACTACAAAGGTCCCAACATCGACATGAAATTCAGTACAAAGGGTCGAATCTGGATCAATTCAGATGGCACAGCCAATATGCCCTCAGGCGAGGTTTTTACTGCTCCTGTCGAGGATGAGGTGAACGGCTACGCCAGGTTTTCTTATCCGGCAATTTACCGGGGTGAAGAAGTCGAGGGAGTGGAACTATGGGTTGAAAAAGGCGAGGTGGTCAAGTGGGATGCGGTCAGAGGAAAAGACTATCTGGACAAGATCTTTGAGATACCGGGAGCGAAGAGATTTGGAGAGGTGGCCATCGGCACCAATTACCGCATCCAAAAAATGTCCCGCAGCATCCTGTTCGATGAGAAAATTGGCGGTACCATCCACATGGCCATTGGACAAAGTTATATACAGACCGGAGGAAAAAATGAATCCACGGTGCACTGGGATATGATCACCGACATGAAAACAGACAGCGAGATCACTGCAGATGGGGAGATCATTTATAAAAATGGTAAATTTACGCTCTGATTCCGGCAACCGTTTGTGGAAAGCATTCCGTACTTTTCCGGCTATCGGAATAATCTAAACCATTAAGGGATTGGTACATCCAAAGCGGAAAACTCAACCCACTTAACAATCATCAGATAACACTCAGAATCGAGCACGGATGGGAAATTACAGTTACAAACCAAAAAGGGTTCCAGTCACAGAGGAGGAGAAAAAATACCTCTGGTGGATGGAACTGGTTTGGTGGATGTTTTCACTGATACTGATCTTCGCGGTCATGCTCCCCATTGTCGGCGAAGTGGAGGAGTATCCATTTACCTACATCAATGTGGCCTTTATTCTGCTCTTTTTTCACTACTCCCGCCATGTGGTACTTTTGAAATACTCCGTTTTGAAACTGAGCTTTTGGGCGAAATTGAGCTTTGCACTGCTCACCCCGGCACTTTTATTCTACATGGGTGGCAAATTCGCATATTTCCAGACCTTCATGGATGAGGCAACCATGAGTGAATTGATGCCGGGTCTGAGCTACGACAGACAAACCAGCCTGAACAGCTACATAAAAACACAGATGGTCTTTTTTGCAACGGGTACCTTCATAGCAGGAATCCTCTTTTTCCTGCGGATGATAGTATCCGTATGGAGACAAACCAATGAGAAGGGAATTTAATCATCATTACCATGGGAAAATTATCAGAGGAATTCAACGACTACCGCTCCAGGATGAACGAACGCATTTTGAGCTATCCCAATAAAAACCTAAAGCGGTTTTTCAGCCTGGACAATTCAACCTATGAAGCGGGAGCTCTGACGGTAAAAACCAAAGAGATGCTGGGTCTGGTAGCATCACTGGTTTTGCGGTGCGATGATTGCATTGCCTACCACGTGGAAAAATGTGCCGAAAACGGACTCACCGAGGAGGAGTTTTTCGAAATACTGGCCATCGGAAACCTGGTGGGCGGATCTATCTGCATACCTCATTCCCGAAGAGCTGTGGAGTTCTGGGATGACCTAAAAGAATAAAGCGAAGTATAACAGCGACTATCTCAACAGGGTAACCGTACCGCTGAATTGATGCAGTTCCCGGCTATCTCTTAGCTCAATCAGGTAGAGGTAGTCACCCGGATTCACGACCTGGCCGTTAATTTCACCATTCCACCCCAGTTCCGGCATATTCGCCGGGATACCTTCAACGCGGTACAGCGTATTTCCCCATCTGTCCTTGATAAGAAGCTTTTCAATCAGATAATCCTCATCGGCAAAGGCGGTAAAAAAGTCATTGATTCCATCTCGATTGGGTGAAAAGGCATTGGGAATAAAAACCTGAGCCGGTTCGTACACTTCAACATTCAACAGGGCAGTAGCGCGACAGGCTGAGGGTCCAATTACCTCAATCTCAACAACGAGGTCATCATCGGGCAGAACACCAAGCGTCAAGCCATTTCCTGCGGGCTGTCCATTCAAGAGCCATTCAGCAAAGTCGGGCTGTGGAAGGTTGGTATTCGCCCACAAAATCAGGGAATCGCCAAATTCAATTTCGGCAGGACCCATTATTTCCACAAAGGGATCGACCTGGTAGTCAATATCAATCCA
>SL_3KL_010_SEDDRAFT_10003683_pt1 | contig 13915 bp, 7 predicted proteins | sample SodLakKL_010_SED_2_FD_10381 | JGI IMG/M metagenome (IMG submission 10381)
GCGGGGAATGCGGGGCGGGATACGGTGACAAAGCTTCGCTCCGCCCTTCCCCGGGTCGACTCCGTCACCAACCTCCGGGGAGCGGTGGGAGGAGCCGATGCCGAGCCTCTGGACGAGGTGAAGCTCCGGGCGCCCTACGACCTCAGGGCCCGGGACCGGGCCGTGACGGCGGAGGACTTCTCCCACCTGGCCCTGGCCACTCCGGGGGTCGCCCTGCACCGCGCCTATGCCGTGCCCCGCACACGCCTGGCTCCCGGGGGAGAGCTGGAGGCCGCCGACGGGGCGGTGACAGTGGTGGCGCTCCCCGCCAACAGGGGAGAAGACACCCCGCAGCCCTCCGAAGCACAGCTCCGGGCTATCGGAGACCACCTGAACGCCCGGCGCCTCATCACCACGGAGCTCTGGGTGACCGGCCCCCGGTACACCCGCGTGGAGGTGCTCAGGGCGACCCTCCGGGCAGGGGTCGACGCCGAGCTCAAGACGGTGGAGGAGGCCGCCTACGACACCCTCCTCACCTACTTCCACCCCCTACGCGGCGGGGAAGAGGGGCGGGGATGGCCCTTCGGCGGCGCCGTCTATCTGGGAAATGTCTACCAGCGACTCCTTGCGGTTCCAGGGGTCCGGCGAGTGGTGGCGCTGGAGGTGCGCCTGGAGGGGATGTCTGCGGGACCGCTGACGGACCGCCTCCCCCTGGAAGAGGGTCACCTGGTCCACCTCCCTCGCGCGGTGATCGACCTGGATGTGGCCTACGATCCCACGGCCGGGGGCGAGCGCCATGGGTAGGCCGGCCCCCCCACCCTTCCTCCGCCTGGACCGGACGAGCTGGCGCCGGGGCCCGGGGACACGGGATCTGGTGGAAGATCGCTCCACCGGCGAACTCGCCCTGGGGCGGGACGGCCAGTTCCCCATTCCGCCCCAGGAGCCCTTCGGGAGCTTCGGCGGGCGGACCCGGGTCCGGGGGATTGCCCTCTGGCCCGACGGACAGCTCGTGGTGGCCGATCCCGGGGGAAACCGGGTCCTCTACTTCCGGAACCCCTTCGGCGACGGCGGACGCCCGCCCGGGGCCCCGCCCTTCTGGCCCCTCCGGGAGCTGTGGACCCCCACCTCTCCACCGGCCTCGCCCTTTCCCGAGGCGGAGCTCCCCGAGGACGACGGCGCGTCCCCGGACCCCTACACCCTGAGTGGTCCCACCGACGTGGCTCGCTCGCCCCGGGGGGATCTGGTGGTGGTGGACTCCGGCCACGCCCGCCTCCTGGTCTTCTCGTGGCCGGACCTTAGGGTGCGGGAGGTGATCGGGCTCCGGGACGCCGCCCTTCGGTCCGTGGCGTTCGACGACCGCGGCCGGGCCTACGTGGCCGACGCGGGCCGGGGACGCATCCTCCGCTTCGACGCCCTCTGGCGGGAAGATCGGCGCTACGGAGTCCCCGGTGATGACGGAGACGGGAGCCCCGGGCTGGTGCGCCCGGAGCATGTGGCGGTGTCGGCGGACGGGATCGTCTGGGTGGTGGATGGAGGGACCCAGCAGGTGGTGCGCCTGGACGAGTCAGGGCTCCCCCTCCACGGTGAGGAGGGGACACCCGTCGGTGCCGCGCCTGCGGGGCTCTTCGACGCCGACTTCCCCGCTCCGCTGGAATTCCGGGACGGGAGCCTCTTCCACCCCCGCTTCGGGCGGCCCCGCTGCGAGCCCCTGGAGCTCCGGGGCATCCGCGTGGACCGACGGGGCCGACTCCACGGCACGAGCCTCCCCCTCCTCGCCCGGAGTCAGAGACTCGTGATCCCCCGGAATGGAGCCTTCCTCTCCAACGCGCTGGACGGGGAGAGCATGGCGTTCCCCTGGGACCGGGTGGTCCTGGATGCCGTCATCCCACAGGAAGGGCGGCTGGTGGTGTCGACCCTCACCGCCGACGAGGAGCTCTCGCCGGAGCGGCTGGAAGAACGGGCCGGGGATTGGTCCATCCCCCTGGCGGTGGGTCCGGACCAGCTCCCGGAGGTGCTCGTCCAGAGCCCACCGGGGCGCTTCCTCTGGCTTCGCGTGGAGTTCCTGGGCGATGGGGACACCTCTCCCCGCGTGCACCGGATCGATGTCCACGGTCCCCGCCGAAGCTCCCTGCGCTTTCTTCCACCGCCCTTCCATGAGGTGGACGAGAGCGCCCGGTTCCTGGATCGCCTCCTCACCTACTTCGACACCGTGTACGGCGAGATCGAGGCGACCGTGGCCGCCTTTCCCGGTCACCTCGACCCCTACGCGGCCTCGGGAGAGTTCCTGGAATGGCTCGGACGCTGGTTCGACTGGCGCTTTCTGGCCACCTGGCCCGAGAGCACCCGGCAGGAGATGGTGGCCCACTCCATCCGCTTCTTCCGCGAACGGGGAACGGTGCCTGGACTGCGCCGCATGATCCAGTGGCACAGCGGCCTCCGGGAGCCCTTTCCCATCGTGGTGGAGCACTTCCGGCTCCGGGACTACCCCCACCGGCGAATCGTCCCGGAGCCGGACCTTCCCGGAGGGCGACTCATGGTGGGGGGCCGCCCCCTGGATCCGCCCCCCGGCGAGCGGGCTCATCGCTTCACCGTCATCGTCCCGTCCACCGCCACCGCCACCGCCGAGGCCCGGGAGCAGCTCCTCCGGGTCCTGACCGCCCAGAAGCCCGCCCATACCGAGGCGGAACTCCGGGTGGTGCGACCCGGGCTCCGGATCGGCTGCCAGTCCTCGGTGGGGGTGGACACCTGGCTGGGTGACTATCCCACCGAGGCGCTGGGTCGGATGACCCTTGGACGTAGCGCCCGCCTGGAATCGAGCCCGCACCTGGAATCGCAGCGCATGCAGGGGCTCCGGTTGGGCTCCTCCTTCTTCTCCGACTGACCTTGCTCTCCGACTGACCGAGGACGCCGTCCCATGACACACAGCGACTCCTGCATCCCCTGCGGCATCCGGACCCTCAGCCGGAACCATTACTTCAACGGCAAGCTCCTGGTCGAGCGTGACTTCCGGGACGAGCAGGCCTACCACATCCTCAAGTCCCGCCTCCTGAACTCGACCCTTCATGGGACCGGAACGGTCTGCGGGCTCGCGGTGCGGGCCCATCCGGCGGAAGAGTGCCGGGACGCCTTCCTGATGGTGGAGCCGGGGGTGGGGCTGGACTGCTGCGGCCGTGAGATCGTGATCCCGAGGCGGGCGCTCGTTCCCGTGGCCCAATTGGTGGAAGAGGCGGCCCTCGGCCCATCGCTGGACGGCACCCGCGACCTCTTCGTCTCCGTGTGCTACCGGGAAGAGCCCCGGGAGGAGGTGCCGGTCATCCTCCCGGACTGTGAATGCGGCGACGAGGGCCGGGCCCCGAACCGCATCGCCGAGCTCTACGGGTTCCGCGTCTTCGCCGAGGCTGCGGGGGAACGGATGGAGGCCCGCCCCCCCCTCCGGGCGGACGTGCGATGGAGCCACACCATCCCGCTGGCCGATCAGAGTCCTCGCGCTGTGGCCACCGACGACGAGTACCGCCAGCTCTACGTGGCCGCCCTGGCTGTGCCCGAGGGGGACGGGGCGCCGGCCGGCGTCCGGGTCTACGCCTACCGGTCCGACAACCACGACCTCATCACCGCCCTCGACGGGGGGACCGAGGCCCACGACCTCGCCATCTCAGCCAACGGGGAGCTCATCTTCCTGGCGGCCTCGGGAATCTCGGCCGGGGAGGGCGATCCGGTAGACGGCATCGCCCTCTTCCGGGAGTCGGAGATGCGTGGAAGCCCTTCCCCCACAGCGGTTCTGGCGCTGGGAGGGGAAGGGGGGGAGGGGGCGGCCCGTCTGGCCGTCTCGCCCCGCTCCGGCGCCCTCTTTGCTCTGGAGATGGGCTCCGGGGATCTGGTGGGCTGGTCCGAAGACGCCCTGAACGATTGGCTCGGGAGTGCCGCAACCCCACCGGTGACGGGTCCCGACCGGTCGCATCGTCTGGAAGGGCTGGTCACCCCCGCGCCCGCCGGCGACGACAGTGCGCTCCGCCGCGGCGCCTCCCTCCTGGATGTGAGCCTGGACGGCCGCTTCCTCTTCGTGGCGGACCCCGCCGCACCGGGCAACGAGAGCGTGAAGGTGATCTCGGTGGCACGGCTCTTCGCCGGTGAGGCTACGGTGCCGGAGTTGACCCTCCCCGGTGTGGATCCGGANGAACGGGCGGTGGCCCTGAAGGTGAGCCGCGACAGTCGGTACCTCTACCTTCTCACCCGAAGCGAGGGCGAGGCGGGTCCCCAGGCTCATCTCCGCCGCTTCGAATGGCGGGTCACCGAAGGGGTCCTCACCTCGGGAGGTCGAGGCGGTGTCTGGGGCGGGGAGCCGCTGGACCTGGCGCTGGCCCCCAACGAACGCTGGGCCTACGTGCTGGAGGCGGCACCGGATGAGGAGTCCCGGACCCGGGTGGCGGTGGCCTCGGTGGACGAGGTGGCGTCGGTGTTGGGTGGCGANGCGGTGAATCCNGTGACGGAACGGCTGAATCTGGCGGGGCAGGGGCGGCTGGGTCGACTCACCGTGCTGGGCGACCGACTCTATGTGGCCGCCGACGATGAGATGGCCGAGGTCCAGCCCGAGCGGGGGCTGGTGGCGGTGCTGGAGGTCCGGGAGGCGGACTGCAGCGAGATCTTCTTTCGCCCTCTCCAGGAGGGGTGCCCCTCCTGTTCCGGCGAGGGCGACCGGTGCGTGGTCCTGGCCCATCTGCCGGGCTACCGCCCGGGGATGCGAATGGTGGAGGCCGATGAGGCCCGGGACGGTGATGCGGTCATCGACAATCGCACCTATCGCCCCCTGGTCTCCAGCACCCGGACCATCACCGACGTGATCCGGTGCATGCTGAATGAGGGGGCCATGGCCGGCACGCCCGGCCCCCGGGGGCCGGCGGGTGCCCAGGGGCAGCAGGGCGAACGGGGGGATCGCGGGCCTCGGGGCCAGCAGGGCCCTGAAGGCCCGGAGGGTCCCCAGGGTCCCCCGGGGCCGGAGGGAGAGCAGGGGCCGGCGGGCGAACAAGGCCCGGCCGGGCCTCCGGGGGAGGACCTGCCCACCACACGGATCGTGGCGCTGAGCTGGACCCATCGTGGATTCTTCGCCGACGGCATCGGGAACTTCGTGGAANCCCTCATGGGTGATGTGGGGATCGCCCTGGCCTTCGACGCCCCCGTCCTCCCGGAGGGGGTGGTGGAGATCCTGCGGGATCGCGCCGTCCCCGGGAGCCCCGTCTTCGAACTCCTCATCCGGAGTCGGGTGGGGCAGATGGCCTCTCCCTGCTGGTGTCCGGTGCCGGGACTCCTCTGCCTTCCCTTCGACGACTTCTCCCTGGACGGGGAGGGCCGGATCGTGGACGTGTCGGCCCGCCCCCCGGACGACGTCCGGCCTGAGGAACCGGCCCGGGGATTCCAACTGGTCCTCCGCGGGGAAGACCGGGACGCCATGCGGCCCTGGACTCCATGGCCGATCCCCAGGCCCGCGTCCTCTTCCGCGCCGACTTCGCCCTGGATGTGGAAGGCCGGGCGGTGGATGGCAACCACATCGGAGGCGGCGTCCCCGCCCGCCCCAGCGGCAACGGTCGTGAGGGCGGCACCTTCGAGAGTTGGTTCCGGGTGGAGATCTGACCATGCTGACCCAACCCCGCTTCCTGGTGGTCCCGGTGCCGGGCGAAGGGTACCGCTTCGTCCTCCAGGCCACGAACTCCGCCATCGTCCTGAAGGGCGCCCTCCGGCCCACCCGCGCCGCCTCCCGCGCCGATGTGGCGGCGGTGCGCTCCGCCCTTCTCCCCCAGGACCCCACCTCCCCCCTGGCCACGGTGGTGGGGCGCACCGTCTTCGAACTCGACGAACCGGAGTGCGGTCCCTATTTCGCCGTGGCCAACCGGGAGGGCACCCTCATCGCCTTCTCCGAGTGCTACGCGTCCCGTTTCGGAGCCCGGGCGGCGCTGGGGCGCCTCCAGAACATCTTCCTCCGGGAGCGGGAGGGGGCGTGGACGATCCAGGCGCTGGATCGGGACGCCTTCCAGTCCGCAGACAACTGGCCCGATCCACCGGCCTTCTTCCAGATCCCCGGGACCGCGACACCGCCGGTGGGAGCGGAAGGGGGCTGCGGGCCTGGCGGGGGAGGGCTCTCCCGCCCCCGGTACTTCGATCGGCAGCAGCTCCGGGCGGAGGACCTGACGCTGGAGCAGCAGTACCTGGACCGGCGCCTGCGCCGCCTCACCCGGTATCTCCACGGGTGGGGGATGGTGGCCGGCGGCATCGTCGGGGTGGACGGGGATCGGATGGTGCTGACGGAGGGGTACGGGATCACGCCCCTGGGCGATGAGATCTACATTCCGGCCGGGACGGAGTGGCCGGACTTCCGCGCCTGCCTGGAGGCTCGTTGCGGGATGGGGGGTGGAGGTGGGTGCGAGGATCCCGGGGGAGTGGGCCCCACCCCGCCGGACGGCGGATCGCCCGACGGATCGCCCCCGGAAGAGGAAGGTCCCATCCGAGCCTGGGTCGTGGCCCGCCCCCACACCGCGGTGACCGGCCACGCTCCGTCCTTTCCCGACGACTGCGGACATCCGGGAAATCACACCCGGGTGAATCGGGTGTGCGAGACCTTCCGCCTGGACATGGTCTGCGCCCTGGAGGCACCCCACGCGCCGGACCCACTCCCGTGCGAGGCGGTGCAGGCACTGGTGTGCTGGGGAACCTCCGGGGGGACAGCCGGCACCGGGTACCCCGTAGCCCTTCCCCCTCCCGACGTGCCCGAGGCCCTGAACTACCTGGTCCTTGCGGAGCTGCAGATGGTAGACGGCGAGGTCCAGGGCGTGAGTCAGGCGGCCCGGCGGCGCCTCCTGCCGGTGGAGGTGCTCCAACGCCGCCTCGAGTGCCTGTGCCACACCCCACCGGTGACCACGGTACCTCCCATCACCACCTTGCCTCCTGGCACCACGGCGCCCCCCACGACTACGCGTCCCCCCATGGCGACCGTGACCCTGAGTCCGTACACCACCCGTCCTCCCATGGGAACCGCGACCCTCATTCCGTACACCACGCGGCCCCCCGGCGTGACGGTGACCCTCTTTCCCTACACCACCGGAATCCCCGTCACCACCCGAATCGTCGGTCCGGGCGGAGGGCCTGCCGGGACGCTCATTCCGTCGGATCCGCTGGATCCGTTCACGCGGCCGGTGGATGGCGGGTTCCTGGGGGGAGGAGGGCGCATCGTGGTGGTGAACGAGCCGGTAGGCGGGGGCCTGGTGGGGGGGGGCGGCGGCACCCGTCCCCAGGGGACCCCGGTGGGCGCCCTGGACCCCCGCCTCTTCGATGTGGCCGGAGCCGGCGCTCGGCCCCTGGAGAGCCTCGACTTTCTCGACGCCCACCAGCTCGACGCCCTGGAAGGGGCGGGGATCACCTCGGTGCGAGGGCTTCTGGAGACCGAGAACACCCGCCTCACCGAAGTTCTGGGGAGCTCGGAAGTGGCCGCGGCGGAACTCAAGCTCGGGGCCACCGAATCGCTCCGGCGGTCCCGGCCGTTGGAACTGGACGGCGAGGCCTTCGACGTGGCGCGAGGCGTCGCGGAATCGGTGGAGGCGGTGAGCGGGATCGGCCCCGCCCGTGGTGCCGCTCTCCGGGAGGGCGGGATCGGGAGCGTGGCCGAACTCGGGGCCGCCACACCGGAGGAGGTGGGCAACCTCCTGGGCCTCTCGCGGGAGGTGGCCGAGGGGCTGATCGGCGACGCCCGGGGGCGGATGGCGCGCTGATGGATTTCCTGGTGACGGCGGTGGTTCCGACGCGCGACGAGGGCCTCAATGTGGTGGACACGGTGGAGCGCCTGCTCCGGAATTCGCCCCCGTGGATGGATGTGGTGGTGGTGGACGACGGCTCCTCCGATGGGACGCCGCAGCGGCTGGCGACCCTCGCCCGAGACGATTCCCGTCTCACCGTGGTGGCGGCCGAGGGACTCGGCCCTGCCCGCTCGCGCAATCGGGGCGCTCGGGAAGCGCGGGGTGCGTATCTGGCCTTCCTGGATGCCCACTGCTACGCCCCTTCCGGATGGCTCGAACCCATCCTGGCGACGCTGGAGGCCCATCCGGAAACCGGGGTGGCGGGCCCCGCCATCGGGGACACCAACAATGTGGGCCTGCGCGGGCTTGGCGGCACCTGGCACGACCTTTCCCTCGACATGCACTGGATTCCCGATGGAGGTCCCGGGGGCGAGGTCCCCTTCCAACCGGCAGGGTGCCAGGTGGTGCGACGCGAGGTCTTCCAGCAGGTGGGTGGGTACGACGAGGGACTCTCCCGGTGGGGGAGCGAGGATGTGGAGTTCTGCCTCCGGGTCTGGCTCTCCGGGTGGGCCATCCGGGTCGAGCCCCGATCCACGGTCTACCACTACTTCCGCACCGCTCCGCCCTACGCAGTGGACCTCCCCCAGATCGTCTACAACAAGCTGCGCATGTGCTTCCTCCACTTCGACGGGCCCCTCCTGGCCCGGGTGCTGGCCCCGCAGCTCGCCCACCCCCACGCCGCCCAGGCCCTGGCCCGGATCTTCACCGACGGCACCGTTGATGCGGCTCGGGTCCAGCGGGAGCGGCGGCGCCGTGACATGGCGTGGTTCTGCTCCCGATTCGGTCTCCTGGCATGAGGAGGGCGTGATGGACACCGACAGGTCCCGGATCACGCTGGGGCAGGTGTCCGCCGATCTCCTGATGGTGGGGACACCGGCGGCGAGCGACCTCCACCGCCGCCGGATGGAACGGTTGATCCGTGAAGCCCTGCCGGAGCGGCTGGGTCGGCGACTCGAAGAGAGGCTCGAGGGGTGGAGCGGGGTGGTCCGCATGGGGCGGCTCGAGCTGGAGCTGGATGTGGCTGTGCAGGACCTGGCCGGGAGTGACCTGGCCGAGACCTGGGCCGGGGCCGTGGCTGCGGCGTTGGAACGGGAGTTGGCCCGGGGAGCCGGGGCCAATCTGGTGCGCTTCGATTCGGCCGGGGACTACCTGGCGGCCTACGTGGTGGAACGGCTCACAGGACGCCGAAGCCCACCCTGGGTGTTTCCCGACTTCGCTCCTCTCCGCCACCTGTCACCGGAGGATGCCGCCGCCGAGCTCCTCTCGGCCCGTCCCGGCCACCTCCCGGCCCTGGCCCACCGACTCGGGAGCGAGTTGGGCGCCGGCGTCTTCGCCCTTCGCCTGGGCGAAGAACGAGCGCGCCGCACCCTGGAGGCGGCGGCCCATCCGGCATCGCCCTCCGGTGTGGATCCGGTCGATGTGGCGCACCTTCTGGGAGACGCCCCACCACCGTCGGCACCGCCCCATGTCGCGGCGCTGTCGCTCCTTCTCCAGCGGTGGGGCGGGAGCCGCGCCGCGTACCCGGGTGCTGCCGCCGCCCTCTTCCTGGCCGGGGTGTTGGGAGAGCTGGGCGAGTCCGGATCGCCCACCCAATCCCCCNGTGGGCCGGTGGGTGAGGAAGGCGCTTCGGCTCGCCCGGCGNCCTCCCCCGGCACCCCGCACCTGAACCGGCTTCGGCGCACGCCCCAGGGACGCGGCGTCCTGGCGCGCCTTCGTCGGGAAGCGGCGACGGAGGTTCCCCCGGCATCCATCGAGGGGACTGAGCCCCCTCCTCCCTCCTCCCCGTCGCCCCTGGAAGCCGCCGAGCCGGCGCCGGTCACGGCGAAGGCGCCGGACAGAGCCGACGTCCCCTCCCGAGCCCTCCGGTCGGCCTTTGCCGGGCTCGCGCTGGCCCTCCCCGTGATCCGGGCACTGGACCTTCACGCGCATGTGGGTCCGACCCGACTCCGAGCCCTTCTCCTGGCCCTGGTCGAATCCGATCTTCGACCCCTTCTGAGGACGGAGGGGACTCTGGCGATCCTGGTGCCGGAGGAAGAGGCGGAGGGAACTCGGGCGATGCGGGTGCCGGAGGAAGAGGCGGAGGCGGCCGTCCCCGCCGAGGAGGATGCCCTTCTGGTAGGCGAGCACCTGGCCCAGCGCCTGTATGGACTCACCCGGAGCTCCCTTCCCTACCTCCGGGATCAGTTCATCCAGCGACCCGGATGGATCCATCTGAGCGAGGCCGAACTCCACATCCACCTGGACCCCGTCCCCCTGGCCGTCGTCCTGCGCATGAGCGGGCAGCTCGGAGGGCGGGGGACCCTGCCCTGGGCCGGCGACCGGGAGCTCCGCATCACCATGGGGGAGCCATGACCGAGACCCCCCGGACACCCCTCCCCTACGGAAGCGACCCGGAGTACCTGGAGGACGTCCTCACCCTGGCCTCCCTCCGGCTCCACCGGGAGGTGCTGGTCACCCGGGCCCTCCGCGGAGACCATCGTCAGGAATCGTTCCTGGGACTCTTCCTCTCGGACCGCGAGGTGGAGGCCCTCCTCTCGGAGATCCATGGGGTGGGTGCCCCGGATCCCGCCACCGGCGCCGTGGCGGCGGCGGCCGTGGCGGCGCGGCTCACGGCCCATGCCCGGGAGGTGGAGGCCCGGGTACGAGCCACCCCCCGACCCCTCCCCCCGCAGCGCCTGGCCCAGCGCTTCGGTCTGTCCAATGTGGAGTCGGACCTCCTCCTGTACCTGGTGGCGGCGGAGGTGGACCATCGCTTCGGCCGGGCCTACGGCTACCTCCACGACGATGTGGCCCGGAAGCGTCTGAGTGGGGGGCTGGCCTATCGCCTTGTGGGGGGCGGCGTCCCATCCCTCTCCGGGTTCCGGGCCCTTCTCCATCCCCGTGCGCCCCTCCTCCGGGAGCGGCTCATGGTGATGGCGGAAGACGGCGGGGCCGAGACCCTCCCCCTCATGGAGCGCGCCCTTCGCACCGAGGACCCGGTGGTGGACCTCCTCCTGGGAAGCCCCTGCATGGACCGGACCCTGACGGGGATCGTGAAGGGGATGGACCTTCCGCCGGAGCCGGAGTACCGGCCCTCGGTGGCGGCGGTGTGCCGGGCGCTTCCCGAGGCCGGCGGCACTGTGGCTCTCTCCCTGAACCGGGACGCCGACCCCGACCTCTGGGCGGCCACTCTGGGGGAGGCACTGGGGCTTCGGGTGCTGGCCATGGACTGGAGTGATGGGGCCGCACTGGATCCGCTCCGGCGCCGCGCCGTCGTGGATCGGGCCCTCCGGGAAGCGCGGCTTCACAACGGACTCCTGCATCTCCGACAGGTGGAGGACGCCGCCGACTCCGATCTCCGGGCGCTGGCTCCCCTCCTCCGCGGTGTGGTGTGCCTGTCATCGCGGCGGGACCGCGCCTGGAGCGAGGCGGGCCTGGACGTCCTGGAAGCGGTGCCCCCACCGCTGACGACGGATGCCCGTGGCCGACGCTGGGAGATGGCGCTGAACGGCCCCGTGGCCGCGACCCTGGCCACCGCCTACCCCTTCCCGGTGCGGGACATGGAGACGGTGGTGAGGAGTTCGGTGGAGATCTCCGAGGCCGAAGGTGCGGGAGAGGTGGAGGCGGCGGTCTCCGCGGGGTGTCGCCGCCTGGCAGCCCGACGCATGGAGGGAGCCGCCACCCGCGTCACCACCCCGTTCCGGTTCACCGACCTGGTCCTCCCCGAGAGCACCCTCGAACTCCTGGAAGAGCTGGTCCTCCACCACCGCCACTCGGGCACCGTCCTGGATGACTGGGGGCTGGCGCGGCGCTTCCATCAGTCCCGGGGCAGCTCCACCCTCTTCGTGGGCCCGTCGGGCACCGGCAAGACCATGGCCGCCAGCGTGGTGGCCAACGAACTGGGGCTGGAGCTCTTCCGGGTCGACCTGTCGGGGGTGGTGAGCAAGTACATCGGCGAAACGGAGAAGAATCTGGACCGGGTCTTCAACGCCGCCAGCCGCTCCCGGGTCGTCCTCTTCATCGACGAGGCGGACGCCCTCTTCGGGAAGCGCTCCGAGGTGAAGGACGCCCACGACCGCTACGCCAACATCGAGGTGAGCTTTCTCCTCCAGAAGATGGAGGAGTACGACGGGATCGCCGTGCTGGCCAGCAACCTGGGGCAGAACATGGACGAGGCCTTCCTCCGGCGTATCCGGGCCGTCATCGAGTTCCCCATGCCCGACGCCCCCCAACGGCTCCGACTCTGGGAACGACTCCACTCCTCGGACGCTCCCCTCCACGACGACGTGGACCTCTCCTTCCTGGCGGAGCGCTTTGANCTCAGCGGAGGACACATCCGGAACTGCATCCTCTCAGCGGCGGTGCACGCCGCAGCCGGCGGGTCGTCGATTCGCATGGAGCACCTCCTTCGTGCCGTGGCGCGGGAGTATGCCAAGATGGGTCGACCCATCAGCCGAGCCACCTTCGGGCCCTGGTGGGGCGCCCTTCGAAAGGGACCGTCATGACGGCCCCCCACGGAGGCGGCTGAGCCATGGCACCGCCCGGACCCGCTCGGAGCGAGGGCCCCACGCCGGCCCCCTCGTCGGCCCCTCCGGTGCGTGCCACGGAGCCCACCACCGAGTCCGCCCGAACCCCGGAGCCCGGCTCTCCCGAAGCCCTCATGGCCGCCGCCGGAAACGCCGCCGTGGCAGGGCTGGCCGAGGATGGGAGCTTCCGGGTCGATCTGGGACGGGGCATCCACTTCAGCGCTTCGGAGCTGGAGGGCGGGCGCGTGGACTTCGGCGACGACGCTCCCCAACCCGTCCCCGGGCTCCGGCTGCGGAGCTTCGAGTACCGGGGAGATCGCGGCGGAACGCTTCAGGCCGACCTGCATGTTCCCCTGGTGGACAACCTCCGGGGCGGCGTCCGGGTCCGAGTGGATGGCCAGGGACGACCCTCCTTCCAGGGAACGGTGGAGGCCGGCACCCGTCTCGGTGTCTTCCAGAACCCCCGGATCACCCTGCGGATCGACGAGGAGCGGAAGGTCTCGGGCACCCTCTCCGTGGGTCCCTCCCAGCTCACCCCCCGGGCCCTACGCGGACGACTCGAGGTGACGGGGGAGGGCACGATCCGGCTGGCCGAAGGGCGACTCTCGGGCTCGGCAGGCTTCGACCTCACCTACGCGGAGCTGGGCTCGGGTCGCCTGGATCTGGCCTTCACCGAGAGTGGCCAGCTTTCCGGTTCGGGCCACCTGGAGGTCACCCAGCCCTATCTGGCCGGCGCCCGGGCCGAGCTGGCGGTGGAAGAGGGGGACGTGCGCGCCGAGGTCACCCTCCCCGCCGCCTCCCTCCGCCCCCCCATACCGGCGCTGGAGATCACCGGTGGGACCGTGCGCCTGGCCCTGGAGAACACCACCCCCTCCGGCGATCTCCAGGGGGTGCAGCTCCACTACGCCGGCCTGGGCGAAGCGACGGTAGACGCCCGGATCCGGAACGGGGTGTTCAGCGGAGGAGGGAGCCTGCGCGTGGAGATCCCCCAGGTGGCGGAGGTCTCCGGGCGGGTGAGCTATGACGGGCAGGGCCGGCTCAGCGGCGAGGTCACCATCCGCTCCCGCGACTTCCCCGAGTCCCTTCCGGTGCGTTCCGGCAGCCTCACCGCGCGCCTCCACCCCGACGGGAACGTCGACTTCAGCGGTGAGGTGGGGGTGAGCCTGGGTCCGGCCGGAGCCGGCGAACTCCGGGGCGAGTGGGTGGAAGGGCGGCTCAGCCTGGGCACCACCATCGACCTGGAGATCCCGGGGCTCGAGCGGACGCGGTTCACCCTGGACTACCGTGAAGGCGAGTTGGAGGGCGACGGTGAGGTGGCGGTGGACCCGGAGCGCCTGCATGGAATCGGGGGCTCCGCTCGGGTGGAGTACCGGAATCAGCTCTGGGCCGGGGAGACCGAGCTCGCCTACGAGGCCGATGACGGCAAGCTTTCCGGGCGCGTTCGCATCGTCGTGCGTCAGGGAGACGACGGCGCCCTCCACCTGTCGGGCGGAGGCGACGTGACGGCGCGCATCGCCCCGCGCCTGGAGGGGACGCTGACGCTGGTCATCCACGAAGACGGCACCATCGATCTCTCCGGCGCCATCACGGTGA
>SL_3KL_010_SEDDRAFT_10003684_pt1 | contig 13915 bp, 15 predicted proteins | sample SodLakKL_010_SED_2_FD_10381 | JGI IMG/M metagenome (IMG submission 10381)
CTCTTCAACTCTTCAACTCTTCAACTCTTCAACTCTTCAACTCTTCAACTTTCTTCTTCCTACCTACTACCTACTACCTACTACCTACTACCTACTAACTTCCACCTTCCACCCTCCGCCCCCAACGTCTTTACGCCGGCATACCGCGTTCATGCAGTGGTTCGGTATGGACCGAAATAAAGGTATCCTCCCCGTATTTGTCGCGCAGTCGCTTTTCCAGCCTCACCGTGATCTCGTGGGCTTGTTTGATATTCAGGTCGTGTTTGACCAGGATATGCAGATCGATGGCGACAGTGCTACCTATCCTCCTGGTTTTCAAGTCGTGCGGGTCATAAACTCCTTTTACTCCACTGGCAATGCTCAGGATCTCCTTTTCTTCGCTCAGGGGCAATGAGGTTTCAATGAGCTCGAGCAGGGCTTCCTTCACGATGCGGATGGCCACCTTGAAAATAAACACACTCACCACTATGGCGGCCAGGGGGTCGAGGATGATCCAACGCTGCCCGAGGAAAATGGCTCCGGTTATTCCCAGCAAGGTCCCCAGCGAAGAAAACACATCGCTGCGGTGATGCCAGGCATTGGCCACCACCACCTGGCTGCCGGTGCGTTTGCCCTGGATAAGGGTATACCAGAACAAAACCTCCTTGACCACGATAGAAAGCAGGGCGGCGTACAGGGCGACCATCCCCGGCCGCTGCAGGGGGCGGTCGCTAAAATGGCCGATAATATTGTACAAGCCCGCATAGAGGATGCCGATCCCGACCAACAGCAGCACGCCCCCTACAAAAGCCGTGGCCAGGGTTTCTATCTTTCCGTGGCCGTATTTGTGGTTCAGGTCGCGGGGCCTTGCAGCAACTTTCAGGCTGCCGACAATCACCAGGTCGGTGACAAAGTCGCTGACCGAATGGATGCCGTCGGCTATCATGGCAGCGCTGCGGCCCAAAATGCCTGCCAGCAGCTTGAAAATGGTCAGCAGCACATTGGCAAAAAAACCGATCCAGATGACCCGGTTGGCTCTTTTGAAACGCTTGTTGTTCATAAATCCGGGCTTTGACCTGGTACAACCTGAAGATTCACGATTGCAAAGTTAACCTCCAAAATCGTCAAGGTCAATATTTTCTTCAGGAACACCCAAATCGTCGAGCATGCCCAGCACCGATTCATTCATGAGGGGAGGGCCGCACAGATAATATTCGAGCTCCTCGGGTTCGGGGTGCTGCTTGAGGTAGTTGTCCAGCACCACCTGGTGTATGAAGCCGGTATACCCATCCCAGTTGTCTTCAGGCAGGGGTTCCGACAGGGCGATGTGGAAACGGAAGTTGGGGAACTCCTTTTCGATTTTCCGGAAGTCCTCTTCGTAGAAGATCTCCCGTTTGGAGCGGGCGCCATACCAATAAGATACCTTCCTGTCGGTTTTCAGGGTATGGAAAAGATGGAAAATATGGGAACGCAGGGGGGCCATCCCGGCGCCTCCGCCGATATAGACCATCTCCCGCCCGGTATCCTTGATAAAAAAATCACCGTAAGGCCCCGATATGGTTACCTTGTCGCCGGGATTTCGCGAAAATATGTAGGAAGAACATATCCCCGGGTTGACCTTCATAAACTGGTTTTTCTTGCTGTCCCAGGGCGGGGTGGCAATGCGGATGTTCAGCTTAATGATGTTGCCCTCGGCCGGGTGGTTTGCCATGGAGTAGGCGCGGAAAATGGGCTCGGGGTTCACCATCTTCAAATCCCATATCCTGAGCTTGTTCCAGTCTTCCCTGAAGACTTTCTCTACAGGGATGTCCTTGAAATCGACCTCGCAGGGAGGCACATCGACCTGAATGTACCCACCCGACTGGAAATCCATCGTCTCTCCCTCGGGCAGTTTCACCACAAATTCCTTGATAAAGGTGGCCACATTGCGGTTGGACACCACTTCGCATTCCCATTTTTTGATGCCAAACACCTCGGCGGGCACCTTGATCTCAAGATCCTGCTTAACCTTGACCTGGCAGCTCAGCCGCCAGTTGTCCTGTATTTCCCTGCGCGTAAAATAACCCACCTCGGTGGGCAGGATGTCGCCCGCACCTTCCAGCACCTGGCATTTGCACATGGCGCAGGTACCCCCGCCCCCGCAGGCACTGGGCAGGTAAATGGACTGGGCCGAGAGTGTGGTCAGCAGGGTGTCTCCGGCGTTGACCTCCAGTTCCTTTTCGTTGTTGATGGTGAGCTTTACCGGCCCGCTGGGAACCAGCCTGGCTCTGGCATACAGCAAGACACCCACCAGCAGCAACATCACCAGCAAAAACATGACGACGCTCAGGGTGATGATCCATATATTGCCAACTTCCAAAAAAATCATGACACAAGGGTTTCAGGTGTTGTTTACAATTCGATCCCCATAAAACTCATAAAGGCGATGCCCATCAGACCGGTGATGATAAAGGTGATTCCGAGCCCCCGAAGGGGTGGGGGCACATTGGAATACCTGATCTTTTCACGAATGGCAGCAATGCCTACAATGGCCAGAAACCAGCCTACCCCGCTACCCAGCCCGAAAGAGGCAGCCTCGGCAATATTGGCAAAATTTCTTTCCTGCATAAAGAGCGACCCTCCCAGAATGGCACAGTTTACCGCGATCAGCGGGAGGAAGATCCCGAGAGAACTGTACAGTGTGGGGCTGAACTTTTCAATGATCATTTCCACCAGCTGCACCATGGCAGCAATGATGGCGATAAACATGATGAAGGTGAGAAAACTCAGGTCGACCTCGGCAAAGCGCGGGGCCAGCCAGACCAGGGCTCCCCGGCCCAGAATGAAGTTTTCGAGCAGGTAATTGATCGGCACGGTAATTCCCAGCACAAAAATAACGGCAAAACCAAGCCCGACACTGGTATTTACCGTGCGCGACACGGCCAGGTAGGAGCACATGCCCAGGAAATAGGCAAATACCATGTTGTCAATGAAGATCGAACGGACAAATATGCTGACTAGTTCTTCCATCTCAATGGTGTTTTTGGTGTTTCCAATTTCTTACCTAGCTGATATCGATCAGCCTGCGGTCTTTGTACCGCTGCACCCATATAATGATGCCCACGGTGATCAGGGCCATTGGAGGCAGTATCATGAAGCCGTTGTTCTCGTAACCGATATCGTACATGAAACCGGGAATGGCCTGATAGCCCATCAGGGTTCCCGAACCGAATAATTCCCTGAAAAAGCCAACGGCCAGCAGCACCCAACCGTAACCTGCGGCATTTCCAATACCATCGAGGAAGGAAGGCCATGGCTTGTTGTGAAGGGCAAAGGCTTCCAGGCGGCCCATGATGATGCAGTTGGTAATGATCAGGCCTACGAATACCGACAGCTGACGGCTGATATCGTACACAAAGGCCTTCAGGAGCTGGTCGACAAGGATGACCAGGGAGGCAATGACCGTAAGCTGCACAATGATACGGATCCGGGGCGGGATGCCCTTTCTGAGCAGGGATATGATGACGTTGGCGAAGCCCATCACGGCAACCACCGAAATGGCCATCACCAGCGAAGTCTGGAGCTGAACCGTGATAGCCAGCACCGAACAGATCCCCAACACCTGCACGTTGATGGGGTTTTCGGGCCCGAGGGGGTTGGTAAGCAATTTCCGGTTCTTAACCGAGAACAAGGTTTCTTTTGGTTGTGTGCTGTCTTCGCTCATGAGGTTCTGATTTTTTCAAAGTAAGAGGTGTATGGCTGCAAACCCTCGCGCAACATATTGGTTACCCCGTTCGAGGTAATGGTGCCCCCGCTGATGCCGTCCACTGCGTGGAGATCGTCGGGAGGAGCGGTACCCTTAACCACCCGCACAGGGCGGAAATTCGTGTCGTCGTCAAAGATTCGTTTGCCCCTGAACTGGGCCTCAAAGCTTTGGTCGGCGATCTCTGCCCCCAGGCCGGGGGTTTCGCTGGCATGGTCAAAGTTTGCCCCGGCAATGGTGGCCAGGTCAGACTCAAGGCCCAGATAGCCCCAGATGGGTCCCCACAAACCACCCCCCCTCAGGGGCACGATGTAGAAGGTTTCGCCGTTGACCTCTGCAATAAACAAGGGCAGCTGCCGGTCGGCCACATCTTTGCGGATCTCATCCCGGAGGTCCACTTCAAAGGCATCCCCTTCGATTTCCCGGCCCTGGTGGTCGACAATGATGGAGGAGGTAATATAGCGGTCAAAAACTTCCTCTGCCTCGGCCCGGTCGGCGATGATGTTGATGGCCGAAAGAATGTTCTGCATCTTTTCTATACGCATGTTGCGCTCCTGCAGCGGACGCAGCAAGGTGGCTGCTCCGGACAGGACCAGGGCCACAATGATGACCATGGCAGAGGCGTAAAAAAACACATAGCGGTTCGACATGGGTTGGGTTTTTCTGGTTTATGTTTTTATGGGTGCCCTGGCACGCCCGAGCCGGCGCAACCGCCGCCTGATGTTTGCCTGCACCACGTAATGATCGATCAGGGGAGCGAATACATTCATCAGCAATATGGCCAGCATCATGCCCTCGGGAAATGCGGGATTGAGTACCCGGATCAATACGGTGATCACCCCGATCAGCACCCCGTACACGTACTTCCCGGTTCCGGTCTGTGCAGCCGAAACCGGATCGGTGGCCATGAAAACGGCACCAAAGGCAAAACCACCCATGATCAGGTGGTAATACGGGGGAATTTCCATATACACATTCACGGCCAGCAGGTTAAACAGGGTTCCCATCAGCAGTCCGCCAAGCACCACCGACAGCATGATGCGCAGGCTGCCGACTCCGGTGGCCACCAGTATCAACGCCCCCAGTAAAACGGCCAGGGTCGAGGTTTCGCCAATAGATCCGGGAATGGTACCCAGGAACATATCGCCGGGCGGGGGCAGGTTCACCACCTCACCCAGGGTAAGCATGGCCAGGGGGGTTGCGCCCGAGAAACCATCGACCAGTTGCTGCCCCTCCTGAAGGGTGGTATCGATCCACACCTCGCCCGACAAATAAGAAGGATAGGCAAAGAACAGGAAGGCCCTGGCCAGCAGGGCCGGGTTCAGTATGTTCATCCCGGTACCTCCGAAAACCTCCTTGCCGATGATGACGGCGAACACAGTGGCCACAGCCACCATCCACAAAGGGGTGGTCACCGGAATGATCAGGGGGATCAGCAGTCCCGTTACCAGGAAGCCTTCGTTGACCTCGTGATTGCGGATACTTGCGAACAAAAACTCGACAGCCAGGCCCGACACATAGCTGACCACGATCAGCGGAAGCACCCTGACCAGCCCGAAGAGAAACTGGTCGAACCACCCGGTTTCCACACCGATGGCCTGGTCATGCTGAGCACCCACATTCCACATCCCGAAAAGCATCGCAGGGACCAATGCGATCACCACATGGACCATGGTCCGCTTCATGTCCATGGCGTCACGGATGTGGCTGCCCCGCCGGGTTACATTCCCCTGTACGAACAGAAAAGTCTCAAAGGCTTCAAACGAACGGTAAAATTTCTCAAACCTGCCCCCCTTCTCAAAATGCGGCTTCAGCTTTTCGACAATATCATGTAAAGCTTTCAATGTGTTTTGATTTAAAGGTTTACTATCTGGCCTGGATGTGTTCAGGCAAATTCTTTTTGCATGATATCAAGTCCGTGGCGAACAATGGTCTGCATCTCGATCTTGGAGGGGCAAACGTATTCGCAAAGAGCAAAATCCTCGGGGGCTACTTCAAATATCCCCAGCTTTTCCATCATATCGATGTCTTCGATCATGATGGCCTTGATCAGCTGCATGGGCAAAATATCCATGGGCAACACCTTCTCGTACAATCCGGTGATCACAAAAGGCCGTTCGCCGCTACGGATATTGGTATCGAGGCGGTATTTCTTCCAGGGCATCAAAAAAGAGGGGAAGGTCCTCGAAACGCTGAACTTGTTCAAACCGGGGATGAGCCAGCCAAGGAGCTCGGGCTTATCGCCCTCGGGGATCACCGTTACCTGGTCGTCGTAAAAGCCCAGGAATCCTTCCATGCCGATCTTTTCGCCCGAAAGCACATCGCCGCTGATAAAGCGGGGGGTAACGCCTTCCTTGCTGCGAATGTTATTCTGCATGAAGGAAGAGACCCTGGCGCCCTTGTTCACCTTGTAATACCGCGGATTGACCACCTCCGGCCCGGTAAGCGCCACCACCTTTGAAGCATCGTAAATGCCTTTTTCAAACAGCCTCCCTATCTGGATCACGTCCTGGACCTCAACATACCAAACGATTTCGTCTTTGTTGATGGGTTTGATGTGGTGGATCTGTATCCCTGCATTGCCTGCAGGGTGCGGCCCCCTGAAACGGTGCAGCTTCACTCCTTTGGCCCCGGTAAAGGCGGCGGAGGTTGTGTTGACGGCATCGACGCCCAGGTGAACATCTCCCGGGGTGAGCCGGGCCAGCGCCTCAAGGCCTTTCTGGAAAAATGCCTCCTGCCCGTTAACGACAAAGTCCATATCGGGCGACAGTGGGGCCGTTTTGAAGGCCGAAACAAAGATGTCCCTGGGTGTCTCGCCGGGTTTGGCGATCACCGAATAAGGCCGCTGCCTGATGCAGGGCCACAATCCGCTCGTCAACAGCTTATCGGTAATCTGTTCCGGCGACATCTCCGCAAGGGGCCGGGTGCCAAAGTCAAGGTATTCATCTTCGGCATCGGGGGTGATCCTGACTTCCATGATGCGGCGCTTGGGGCCCCTGACCAGCTGGGTGTAGGTGCCGCTCACCGGAGAGGTGACGATGATCTTCTCGTTGTATTTATCGAAAAACAGCGGAGTGCCCGCCATTACCCGGCTCCCCTCCTCCAACAGCATTTTTGGGAAAAGACCATGAAAATCAGTCGGTTTCACGGCATATTCCGTTGCCCGGGGAGGAGTTTGGAGTATTTTTTCCGCTTCTCCCAGCAATGGGATGTCCAGACCGCGCTTGATCCTGACTATTTTAGACATCTTCTGAGGCTATTTTGTGAACAAACCATCCTGACAAAAATATAGATATTTTACAATACTTAAAAAGCTTTTGGGGGTTTCTTCATAAGCCTTGGCCATGTTGGTGTTTTTGAGTAGCTTTGTTTACCCTGCGGGCCACCTGACAATTAAAAGTGAACAGATGCATTGCCGCCATTTTTCTTTAATCAACCCCCTTGTTGTACTGGCCGTTGCCGGGTTTATGCTGGTTTTCGGGCCGGCACAGACAGGGGCAGCCGGCAATAGCCGGGCCGTCAATACAGATTATTTTCTTTATGGTGATTTTATCCATCAAAACAACATCAAAACAGTTTTGTTTAATCAGGAAGGGTTCGAACTTTCCGACCCCCTGATACGGATGGGCTCAGACAACCACCTTGTCCTTCGTTTCGACGACCTGGATGCGGATTATAAAAACTATTACTACACCATCATTCACTGCGACGCCCACTGGCAGCCCTCCGAGCTCAGGCAGTTCGAATACATCGAAGGCTTTTTTGACGACCAGATCACCGAATACCACCGCTCGATCAACACCCGGGTGCCCTTTACCCACTACCGTCTTGAGTTTCCGAACCGCAACCTCATGCCCACCAAGTCGGGCAACTACATCCTAAAGGTCTTCCTCGACGGAAACCGCAACAATGTGGTGCTGACCCGGCGCTTCATGCTCTTTGAGCAGACCGTCAGCATTGAAGGGTACGTAGACCGGGCCAATCTGGTGAGGTACCGCGACCGCAGGCAGCAACTGAGCTTTAGCATCAATACTTCGGCCTACCATATTTCGAACCCCTACCGCGACCTCAGGCTGGTCATTACCCAGAACGGCCGCTGGGACAATGCCATCACCGACCTGCCACCAAGGTCTATACGCGGCAACCTTCTGGTATACGACTACGAAGACCGCTTACTGTTCGAAGGAGGGAATGAATACAGGAGGTTCGACATACGCAGCCTGCGTTATTTGTCGCAGCGGGTGCAGGACATCCAGAGTACGCGCAGGCACTGGGATGTATACCTATTGCCCGACCGCATCCGGGCCCATCACGGGTACGTTACCGACAGCGACATCAACGGCAGGTACCAGGTGATCACCCAGGATGCCCGCAACAACATGCTTGAGAGCGATTATGCCTGGGTGCATTTTCATCTGCCCATGGAAGAGTCCCTTGAACGCGGCCACTTATTCGTAATGGGTGAGCTTACCCACTGGCATTTTTCCGAAGAGAACAAAATGGGGTACAATTACGGGGAACAGGCGTACGAACTGAGCCTGCTGCTCAAGCAGGGATATTACAATTACCTGTATGCCTTTGTGGAGCAGGAGAACGGGGTGGCAGATCTGTCGCTCATCGAGGGATCCCATTCCCTTACCGAGAACGATTACACCATCTATGTATACCACAGGGCACCGGGGGCGCTTCACGACCGGCTGATCGGGGTTACCCACATGAATTCATCCATTCACCGCTAAGGCCCCCTCACCCCCGGCACCGGATCTGCCGGCTATTCTGCTCAGCCTCCGCTGATCAGGTGGATCACCTTTACATCGTCGCCCCCGCGTACCGTCTGCGAATCGTAGTCGGCCGGTTTTATGGGTTTCCCGTTGATCCTGACCACCAGGAATTTGAAGGTGAAACGTTTGTGTTCGAGCAACTCCCTGACGGTCATGCGCTCAATTCCGGGAATGGTTTCAGGCCGGTTATTCAGGATGATCTTCATGCTACAGATAACTTATATTGAGGGTCGCACATGCTGCATCGCCTGTCCGGCATGCATCAAAAATTCTTGCGGGCCTCGCTTTTCAAAAAATCCATGGCTTCGCGGGTAGCAGACTGCTCCAGGTCCATCCCCAGGAGTTTTTCGCTGAATCCGGTGGCGGTTTCGTTTTCGCCAACCGAAGCCCCGATGGCGTTCACCTGGCTGATCATTTCTTCGTAGGCCCGGGTAATCAGTTTCCAGGCCTGGGGAGAAACATACAGCTGCTGCGACAGGTTATGGGCATATTCTTCCCGTATGCTTTGCGACAACTTTTTTTGCAACTCCCTGGCTGTCATGCCGGGACGGTGTACCCGCATGATCAGGTTATTGGGCGAGATGCGCTCAAGCAGCAGGATAAGGCGCTCATACGACTGCAGCCGCAATGGCAGTGAGATATGCATCCGCTCGGCCACCAGGTCGAGGTGGCGGCGTTTGGATTCCTGCTGAAAGAAGGTCTTCAGCATATAATAGGCAGTCAGGAATACCACCACCGAAGGGATGGCGTACCGCAGGCTGTACAGGATGTCTTCCATGGCGTTCGCTTGTTTATGCCACAAAGATAATCCCTTTTGGTAAAACGGTTTAAATTGCTAAATTTGCCGCTCCAGCTGTTGAGGTCGGGAGATCCCCGCCTCACGAATTTCTTCATTGTCCCACTTTTATACCCAAATCTATGGTCACATTATCCGACAGAATAAACCGCTTGTCCGAATCCGAAACCCTTGCCATGTCAAGGATGAGTCGCGAACTGAAAGCCGAGGGCCATGACGTGATCAACCTCAGCGTGGGGGAACCCGACTTTTTCACCCCCGATAACATCAAGGAGGCAGCCAAGCAGGCGGTCGACGACAACTATTCGTTCTACAGCCCTGTTAACGGGTACCTCGACCTGAGGCAGGGAATCTGCAAGAAACTGGAGCGCGACAACAAGCTGGTCTATACCCCCGAACAGATCGTGGTCAGCACCGGGGCCAAGCAAAGCATTGCCAATGCGGTCCTCTGCATGGTCAACCCCGGCGATGAAGTCATCATTCCGGCCCCCTATTGGGTCAGCTACCGGGAGATCGTCCGCATGGCCGATGGCAAGGAAGTGTACGTGAAGGCAGGCATCGGGAACGACTTCAAGATCACCCCCGCCCAGCTTGAAGAGGCCATTACCGGCAAAACCCGGCTGTTTATTTTTTCCAGCCCCTGCAATCCGACCGGTTCGGTTTACTCCAGGGAGGAACTCAGTGCCCTGGCAGAGGTATTTGAAAAACATCCCCAGGTATACATTATTTCGGATGAGATCTACGAACACATCAACTTCAGCGGAAAACACGAGAGCATTGCCAGCTTCGATGCCATCAAAGACAGGGTGATTCTGGTAAACGGGGTTTCCAAGGGTTTTGCCATGACCGGCTGGCGGGTAGGCTACCTGGCAGCCCATCCCGATATTGCCAAAGCCTGCAACAAACTGCAGGGGCAGTTTACCTCGGGTACCTGCTCCATTGCCCAGCGCGCTGCCCTCAGGGCCATGGAAACCGACCCCGCACAAACCCGGCATATGCTGGAGAAATTCCTGGAGCGCCGCGACCTGGTGCTGAAACTGATGGAAGAGGTACCTGGTACCAGGACCAACCGACCTCAGGGTGCTTTCTATCTCTTTGTGAACGTCAGGTCGTATTTCGGGAAAACCGACGGGGAACAAACCATCAGAGATTCGGCCGGCTTCTGCATGTACCTGCTGACCAAGGCCCATGTGGCCATGGTACCGGGCAGTGCCTTCGGCGATGACGACTGCGTGCGTTTTTCCTACGCCACCTCCAACGACCTGCTCATCGAGGCAGTGGAGAGGATGAAAAAAGCCCTGGCCGAACTGAAATAAAACGGGGCGAAGAGGCGTTTTGCAGCCATGACCGACAAGAACACCATCACCAGCATATTTCATGCCTTTGAAGGAAAGAAGTTTCTGATCATCGGCGATGTGATGATCGACTCCTACCTCTGGGGCAGTGTAGACCGGGTGTCGCCGGAGGCACCCGTGCCCATTGTTGCCCTCAACAGGCGGGAAAGCCGGTTGGGAGGCGCAGCCAATGTGGCGCTGAATATCCAGAACATGGGCGGTGTTCCCGTGCTGTGTTCGGTAATCGGTAAAGACGACAAAAGCGAGCTCTTTCTCGAACTGCTGAAGAAGCAGGAGCTGACCAGCCAGGGCATACTGACCAGCGAACACAGGCTGACCACGGTCAAATTCCGGGTCTTCGGCAACAATGTGCAGATGCTGCGCGTAGACGAAGAGGTGGCCCATGGCCTTCATCCGGCCGAGTCGGCCATGCTGCTGAAAAGGATCACCGGCTTTCTGGAGGCCCGTGGCATTGATGCCATTGTCTTTGAAGATTACGACAAGGGTATCATCAGCCCCTGGCTGATCGGCGAAGTGATGAAGCTGGCCCGTCAGTACGACGTACCGGTGGTGGTAGATCCCAAGAGGAAAAATTTCACCCAATACCATGGGGTGACGCTGATCAAGCCCAATTTGAAAGAATTGCGCGAAGGGCTCAACCTGAACGGCGAACTGCTGAACCCGGAGCAGATACACAAGGCCGTTCTGGCCCTGCAGGATAAGCTGGAGGTGGAGATCGTGCTGGCCACCCTTTCGGACAAAGGCATCTATTACAGCCGCAGGTCGGCCGACGGCAGCAGGGAGTCGGGAAATATTCCGGCCTACATCCGCGATGTGGCCGATGTGTCCGGGGCCGGCGACACCGTGATCGGCCTGGCTGCCCTTTGTGTGGCCACAGGCACCCCCGTTGAGCTCATGGCCAGGATCTGCAACCTGGGCGGGGGCCTGGTTTGCGAAATGGTGGGGGTTGTCCCCGTAAACAAAGACAAATTGCTGTTTGAGGCCCTGAAGAAGTTCTGCCAGAAGTAAGCCCTGGCAACTGATTTTCCTGGTATGACAAACAAAGACCTTTCGTTTCTGCGGCAGGAATACGCAGCTTTTTCGCTGGATGAGGCTTCAGCCCCCGGCGACCCCATCCACCTTTTTCACCAATGGCTCGATCAGGCGATCGGGGCCGGGTTGTCCGAACCAAATGCCATGACCCTGGCCACGGTCACCCCCGATAGCAAAGCGGCGGCCAGGGTGGTCCTGCTCAAGGAAGTGGAAAGGGGAGGCTTTGTTTTTTACACCAATTACCTGAGCGCCAAGGGCAGGCAGCTGGCGGCAAATCCCCACGCATCCCTGGTGTTTTTGTGGCTGGAATTGCACCGTCAGGTCAGGGTGAGCGGAAAAACAGTGAAGGTCGACGCAGCCGCATCAGACCAATATTTCAGTCTCCGCCCGGCCAACAGCAGGCTCGGCGCGGCCGCCTCACCCCAGAGTCAACCCGTGGGCAGTCGCAGGGAACTTGAAGAACGATTTGAGGAATTGCGCAGCCGCTTCCCCCGGGGCGATCTGCCCCGCCCTCCCAACTGGGGCGGGTACCGGCTGCTCCCTGCAGAAATAGAGTTCTGGCAGGGAAGGGAAAGCCGCCTGCACGACAGGCTGCTCTATACCAGGGAAGGCGAAAGCTGGCAGATCAGCAGGCTGGCACCCTGAAAGCGGCCGTTTTGTTTCCGCAGGCAAAATAAAGAGGCAGCTGTTCCGTTTTGATCAAGAGAAGTTCCAATCAGAAACGGTGAATATCAATGAAGCGAGAACCGATCATCAGACAGCCCAGGCACTTGTTGCTGATGTCACTGGCTGTGACCCTGCTGCTGATGTCTGCCTCAGAGGCAATGGCACAGCGGCGGCGCACCCTGACATTCCGCAATTTGCAGGAGCATGACCAAAAGCCCTACAATTTTGGGTTTTCCCTGGGCCTGAACACCATCAATTTCGCCCTCACACCCATTGAAGGGCTTCAGGATGAATACAAGCTCGAATACACCCTGCCCCAGCAGGATTTTGGCTTCCATATCGGCATCGTGTCCAACCTGAAGCTCAACAGGTATATGGATTTACGGTTCATACCCGCCATTTCCTTTGGCGACAGGTACATCGAATATTACGAAGGGCTTTTCGAGGACGGTCCCACCAAAAGGCAGGATCTGGAAACCACCGTCATGGAATTCCCCCTCCACCTCAAATACAAATCGGCGCGCATGATGAACACCAGGGTGTATGTAATAGCCGGGGGGAAGTACACCCACGACCTGGCTTCCATCGAACTGGGGGTAGGCGATGAGATCTATGCCAGGGTGGCCCGCAACGACATCCATTACGAGTTGGGGGCGGGCTACGAATATTATTTCCACTACTTCAAGTTCTCGGCCGAGATCAAAGCTTCCTTCGGAATACTCAACCTGGCCCGGCCGGGCGAAAAGGGTGCCAGGTATTACGACTCCATCGACCGCCTGAACTCCAAGAGCCTGATGTTCTCACTGATGTTCGAATAGCCCTTAAGAAGCATCCTGCCATTTGCAGAAAAAGTCCCAGACAACCACCCCGGCCGTCACCGAGATATTCATGGAATGTTTTGTGCCGAACTGGGGGATCTCCAGGCAGTAATCGCAACGTTCAAGCACCTCCTGGGCCACACCCCTTACCTCATTCCCGAAAATCAGGGCGTATTTGCTGTTCCTGCCGGGACGGTGGGTGCGCAGGTCGCGGCTGGTCGTGGTCTGCTCCAGGGCCACGACGGTAAAGCCGGCTTTTTTGAGTTCTTCGACAACCCCGACGGTGCTTTCCATGTATTTCCAGGCCACCGTTTCGGTAGCCCCCAGGGCGGTTTTTTGTATCTCCCGGTGGGGGGGGATGGCCGTGATGCCACATAGCACAATGCCCTTGATCAGAAACGCATCGGCCGTGCGAAAAACCGAGCCCGTATTCATCATGCTGCGCACATTGTCGAGTACCAGCACCAGGGGCAGTTTGTCGGAGGTCCTGAACATTTCGGGGGTTTTCCGCCCCATTTCTTCCATGGAAAGTTTTCTCATTGCCAGAGTAGGTTAAACACGGGTCGACGGGCAGCTTTCAGGGCATCAGCTCTTTCAGCAGCTTTTTGGTGCCTGTTCCGGCCTTTTCCCTGATCAGGGTCAGCCGCGGGATATGCGACACCTGCATCGGGCCCGGATCGATCAGATAGACCGGGGTTCCGGGTCGGACATAGTCGACCAGGCCTGCTGCGGGATATACGTTCAAT
>SL_3KL_010_SEDDRAFT_10003685_pt1 | contig 13912 bp, 7 predicted proteins | sample SodLakKL_010_SED_2_FD_10381 | JGI IMG/M metagenome (IMG submission 10381)
GGCCATAAACCGGGCAAACAAGGAGGGGATGTTGGTGGAAGGTCCATTTGCCGCCGATACCATCATGTCAAAAGTTGCCGGGGGCTTTTTCGACGGTTGTGTGGCCATGTATCACGACCAGGGCCATATTCCATTCAAGGTTAAAGGGTTTGTATGGGATCGCGAGGCGGGTACCTGGGGAAAGATCCGTGGTGTGAATATCACCTTAGGCATCCCGATTATCCGTGTATCTGTTGATCACGGCACAGCCTTTGATATTGCCGGAAAAGGGATTGCCAGCTGTGAAAGCATGATGCATGCTATTGATTACGCAGTACGCATGTCCGAGCATAAAAAAAGCTCAGAAAAAAGGATCAGCAAGGAGGGTAAAAAATAATCATAGATAGGAAGATTTCAGGGAACTCATGACTCATACATGAAAATGAGGCCTTTTGAACTCATATAGGAGAATATGTCATGATCATTGTGATTGCAGATGATTTTACCGGTGCAGCTGAACTTGCCGGGATTGCCTTGAAATACGGGCTGAGTACGGAGGTGCTGACCAATGGTGATCTGAGCCCTGATGCCGAGGTGAACATCATTGATACCAATACGCGCTCAAGACCGGTGGAAGAGGCTTGCAGAGAGGTAGAGCGCATTCTTGCGTATGTGGACCGGATTGACCATTCGTTTCTGTTTAAAAAAACAGATTCGGTTTTCCGGGGTCATGTGGTAGAAGAGCTTTCGGTACTGCTCAGGCATTATCCTCAAAAATCTGTGCTGCTCGCTCCGGCCAATCCCTCGCGGGGACGCACGATCACGGAAGGACATTATTTCATTGATGGTCAGCTGTTGCACGAGTCCGTTTTTTCCACCGATCCGGAATCTCCGGCGCATCAATCCGATGTTCTGTCTCTATTAAAGGTGGGAACAGGAGCTGAAGATATCGTCCGGGTACTCAGGGTTTCCGAGGACATACCGGAAGAGAATGGAAAGATCTGGGTTGCCGAGGCAAGCACCACTGAAAATGTGATAACATGGGCGGGCAAGGTCAATAACCGCATCATACCTGCAGGTTCTGCTGATTTCTTCGATGCCATGCTTTCATTGTACGGGCGCTCATACAGTCAAGTCGAACAGAAATCGTTGTTCATCTGCGGGAGCAGTCTGAGCCGCGTGGTGAATCTGGAAGAAGAGCTGTTTTCGGAAAATCCCAAAGTCGTGGGTGTTTCCGAAGACCGCATCTGTGCCGGCGGTGATGAGAATGTCATCGGGGAGATTGCCGAAGCGGTTATCGACCATTTCCGGGTCACCAATAATGTGATTTTATTTGTCAAGGCGTCAGAGACGTCGGATTCATTTCCAATGCGGGATATCCCCAAATACCTGGCGACCATCACTGCAATGGTGCTGGATCGAATTGAGGTCCGGGAACTGTACATCGAGGGTGGAACCACTTCATCGGAAGTCATGCGTAAGGCGGGGTGGCACCGTTTCAAACCGGTACATCAGCTGGAAGATGGAATTGTGCGTTTGCACGTACTGGACTGCCCATCCTGCTATGTTACGGTAAAACCGGGTAGCTATAAGTGGCCAACCCGGCTGAAGAACGATCGCATGAGTAATCAAAAACTGGAAACCTGATCAAACATATTATGGAAGAAACGATGCAAGGCACGCTGCATGTATTGGACTATTTAGTCGTTCTGGGCTTTATGATTCTTTTCGTGTATGTCGGCTTTTTTTTCTATAAACGACAGTCAAATACTTCTCATTATTTCAAAGCCAGCGGCAGTTTGCCTTCCTGGGCGATTGGTTTGTCAATCCTGGCAACGCTGATCAGCAGTATCACATTTCTGGCCTATCCCGGAGCAGCATTCGCTTCGAACTGGATCTTGCTGGTACAGGGTCTGATGGTGCCGGTAGTATTAATATTCCTGGTTCACTTCATCGTGCCTTTCTATCGCAAGGTCATCGGTATAAGTACCTATGAATACTTCGAAAAGCGTTTCGGATACATTGCCCGTTTGTACACATCTCTTGCATTCACCATAGCTCACTTTTCAAAGATGGGAACCGTATTATTTCTGCTTGCGCTGGCCATATCAAGCATGATGGGGCTAAATATTTACATGACCCTTATCGTTCTTGGAATCTTGGTCATCCTGATTACTTTCATTGGTGGTATCGAAGCGGTGATATGGTTGGATGTGATCCAGGGGTTTATGCTGCTGGCCGGCGGACTGCTTTGTATCTTTGTGATGTTTATCGCCGCACCGGGAACACCGCTCGACATGATCGAATTCGCCTGGAATAACGAAAAGATCGGTTTTGGTCCGTACGACTGGGATTTGACACGGCTTACTTTCATTGTTATGGCGATGAACGGGGTGTTTTATGCCATACAGAAATACGGCACCGACCAGACTATCGTCCAGCGCTATTTGACGGCACGATCACACCGGGAAGCGATCAAAGCATCGCTTGTCGGAGTACTGCTATGCGTACCGGTATGGATGCTTTTTATGTTCGTCGGATCAATGCTTTTTTCGTATTACAATATGTCAGATCCTGCCGTGATTGAAGGATTGAGACCGGATGCGGTTTTTCCTTTGTTTATTGTATCGGAGCTCCCGATCGGAATTACCGGACTTATCCTGGCCGGACTCATAGCCGCTGCTTTTTCCAGTCTTGACTCGGATTTGAACAGTCTCTCGGCAGTTGGTGTCGAGGATTACTATAAAAGATTGGTGCAAGGCCGGAATGACCGTCATTATTTGCTGGTAGGTAAGCTCATCGTAGTTTTTTGTGGTATAGGTGCTCTTGGAATTGCATTCTTGTATATCGCGGCCGAGGACGAATCGGTTTTGGGTGTTGTCTTCACGCTTTATGCCATTTTCTCCGGTGGTATAGCCGGTATGTTTCTTCTGGCCATTTTCACCAAAAGGGCGAACAAGCAAGGACTGTATGTGGGGATTGGCGCCTGTGTTGTATTCACTGCCTGGGGTATGCTTACGTCCCAGCCAATTGGTGTTGCCGAGCGACCCGTTCTCGATTTGGGTAGGTTTAATTACACGCATCATAGCTACATGATGGGTGTATACACTCATTTAATTTTGTTCGGTGTGGGTTACCTGGCCAGTTTTCTGTTTCCAAAATTCCAGGCCGATGACAGCCTGACAATCTACGGCTATTGGAAAGATCAACGCAGGTCCCGGGAAAAAATGTCGCAAACGGCCCGGAGTCAATCAGAACAGGGACAGGAATAATCATTTTTCAATTTTCAACCCAAGATGGAGGAAACCATGTGTGTCAGTAGCTTCAGAATTTCGGTGATCATGCTCTTTTTGGTTGTGATCAGCACTGCACTTTGCGCCCAGGAGCAGCACGAAACCATAGCGGTGTGGTTGTTTGACGAACTTCCCGGACTGTATCCGAGTGCGGTAATCCACGATGCCGGGCCCAATGATTATGTCATGGTGCTGGGTCGAGGTGGACAAATCTCCGAAGGTCGCTTTAACAACGCACTGGAGATCATCGATCCACGGCCCCTGCAACTACCGGAAGGAGATTTCGCCGCCCGGTTCGGACTCACCAGGCATCGTATCCCGGAAGGCCGAACGGTGACGCCGATGACCTGGCATAATGCATTCTTCTCCGCATTGATGACCTCCGGGGAAAGCCATCTTCGCAAACAGGTGGGATTTGTGCAGCCGACGGCTACGAAATTGAACCTGGGTGATTTCGACTGGACCGTAGAGTTCTGGTTCCGGGCGACACGCCAAAGCGGGAGTAACGGCGCTGTGGTTTTTGAAATCGGAGAAGGACCACGCGGTGAAAATGACAGGGTGACCCGTTTGATGCTGAATCCCGATCATCAGGGATTTACCCTGGTTAACCAGGCAGGGAATGTGGAGCTGCTCATCCCGTCCGACCCCGGCAGCCTGAGCCACGCTTCCGGAGAATGGCACCATTACGCTTTCGTTTACTCGGCGAGTGACCGGCAGCTGAGCCATTTTGTGGATGGGCACCGCCAGAGACAACCTGAAAGGGCTGCTATCCGGACGCTTGATGTGGGTGACGAAGACTATTTTACACTGGGTCGGGACGGATTGTGGAATCGTGCGCTGCCGGGAAAGCTGGATGAATTGCGGTTTTCAAGTGGTATGGTTTACACAGGAAATTTTAATCCGCCCGGAAGCTTTTCTGAATTGTACCTTGGAGATCTCACCGAAAAAAAACTGAAGAAAGGTAAGCCGCTTCTCTTTTCCGAAGACCGGAAGCGTGATGAAGTGGTTGATATCGGCAGCCGAAAGCATCTGTTTATCGATGATATTCTGGTAGAACAATCCGATAACGTCAGATTTAATGTGAATCCACCAAAAGTGGATGAACTGGTTATGCGGATCGAGGGCAGCAACGAGGGTACCATCGGACAGCATCAAAACTTTCGCAAGCATATCACCTTGGTTGAGGATGAGGATGGTCTGATCCGACTCTATAATGCCCTGGACGACGACTATCTGGGCGTCTGGATTTCGGAGGATGGAGTTCATTTCGAAGCTCCCGAAACGGGTATCGAGCACAAGGGAAATCCCAATATCGTCATTCCGTATGATGTCGGGACCGGTACGATGATCATCGATCCGAACGCACCACCCGAAGAGCGGTGGAAATACATCAGTGATTACCATCGGCGCGGGGTCTACGTATTTACATCGCCGGACGGTTACAATTTCAAGCGCCACAAACAGGCAGTGTCTCCGTTCCGTTCCGGATCCCAGATGGATCTGTATTACGATGACCAGAAGCAAATCTATACCGGGTTCCATCGCAGTGATTTTTTCCGTACGCCGGGGGGCCGTACGCTTCGCACTTTCGTTATGACCGAGAAAACGAATTTGCTAAAGCCCTGGCCGTTTCAGCCATCCACACCAGAGTCGTATCAGATGGCTGGAGAGGAAATGATCCTGCACACGGTTCATCCCTGGTATCTGGATAACGGTCCGCTTACACCGGGCGGATGGGGTGTGGAGTATCCCCACATTTTCAAACCTGATTACAATCTTGATCCGGAGACCACAGCCGGGATCTACAATCCCAAAGCGCTCAAATACCCCTGGGCTCCCGATACCTATTTGGCATTTCCGGTGTTTTATCTCTACTACTATGAAGGTACACCCGGCGCCAGAGTGTTGGCTGCCCGGTATGGTGGTGGTCCGACCGAGACGCAGTTTGCCGCCGGCCGTGACGGTGTTAACTGGACCCGCTATCCGCGTCCCACTTACGTTGGTATGGGACGCTACGACGATATCGATATGATGCAGTCGTTCATCGTACAGGGGATGGTCAAACGAGGCGAGGAGATCTGGCAGTACGTCTTCTTCGACGGTGACTATCATACCAGTGCCATCGAGCGGCAGCGTCAGCGGCGGTTGTACCGATTGGTGCAGCGGATGGATGGTTTTGTCTCCATCGATGCGCCTTATGACAGTTACGGCACGATTGTGACGCGTCCACTGCGATTTGAGGGCAACAGATTGCTCCTGAACATTAAGACCGATGCACATGGATACGCCCTGGTAAGTCTGCTGGACGAAGACGGCAACCCGATTGATGGTTACTCACTGGAACAGTCCGTGATGATTAACGGCGATCACATAGGTATTGAGGCTGAATGGATTCAGTCAGATATGGATCTTTTCGGGCCCAGCGTGCGTGAGTTCCAGGGGCTTGCAGACATTCGGGATGCCGGCGAGGATATTGAGGGCGATATCGAGGGCATTGAAATGAGTGCGGATATCGGAGCGTTGGAAGGCCGGCCGGTACGGGTAAAGGTCCGCCTGCGCGGCGCCAGTCTCTACTCCATGCAATTTACCAAATAGAAAGAGCCATGAAACATCCGGAAATGCATGTAAAATGTGTTAAGGCCAGGCTTCACCAATATCACAAGTCGTGGTCGCTACCTGGTGGTATGACATGCTTTTCAGCTCAATTTTAACAGCAATCAAGTTTTATTCCATAATAAAAGAGGTTTCCATGTACATCTATCCACGCCACAGCTCGATTTCTTATGGATTACTCATCATCATTGTAATGCTGGTTTTACCGACATTTGCTTCCGGTTTGCAACTGGAACAAAAGCGCACTATTGCCGTCTGGCTGTTCGATGAACAGGAGGGGCTGTACCCAAGCAAAGTGCTGCACGATGTCGGGCCGAATGAATATCCGCTGTCGCTCGGTCGGTCCGGGTATATCGTGCCCGGTAAATTCGGCCATGCTCTGGAGATCGGCGATCCACGACATATCGATTTTCCGACAGCGAATCTCCCCGAAAAATTCGGCCTGTTCGATTATGACATTCCAAAAGGCCGTACCGTCAAGCCGATGAACTGGCAGACTGCCAAATTTGCAGCCATGATGACCAGTGGAGAGCGGCATTTGCGCCGCCAGGTCGGCTTTCCACAGGCGACCATGACCGGGCTGAACCTCGGTTCGGTGTTCAATTGGACCGTGGAATTCTGGTATCAGCCGATTCGGTCCGCCAATGAAGAGGGTGTGATTTTTGAAATCGGCCAGGGTCCGCGAGGCGAAAAGGAGAACCGGATCACCCGATTGGTTGTGAATGCCGACGGTACCGGTTTTACGTTCTACAACGAACCGGGAGAGGTTGAACTGCACATTCCGTCCCGTCGGGAGGCACTGGATCACCGCGCAGGAAACTGGCATCACATGGCTTTCGTCTATGATGCCGCCGAAGCACAAATTTACCATTACGTGGATGGTAAACGACAATCACTTCCGGACAAGGCGGTATTCCGGGCATTGGATCGCGGGTACGAGGACTATTTTGTGCTGGGAACCGATGTCATGTGGAGGCGCGTGCTGCCGGGCCGTCTGGACGAGCTGCGTTTTTCATATGGAAAAATCTATGAGGATGAATTTACCCCTCCCGGCAGTTTCTCACAGGAGTACCTGGCGACACCGCCACCCTATAAGGGACTGGCGGGACCACCGCTATTGTTCGCTGAAGAGCATACCGAGGGCACGGTGTTAGACCTGGGCAACCGCCGTCACCTTTTCATTGACGATGCGCTGCTGGATGACAGCGAGAGGATCACCTTCGCTTTGAATGCGCCCAAAGTTGATCGCAGGGTGATCCATATTGAGGGGCTGGATGAGGGTATACCGGGTCACTGGGAGCGATTCCGCAAGCACCTGAATGTACTGGAGGATGAGGACGGACTGATTCGAATCTATTCGGCCCTTGATGATGAGTATCTTGCGGTATTTGTCTCCCGGGACGGGGTGAATTTCGAGGCGCCGGACCTGGGACGTGAGCATAAGGGCCGTCGCAATATTGTGGTGGCTGAACCGGTTGGTACCGGTACGGTCATCATCGATCCGAATGCCCCGCCCTCCGATCGCTGGAAGTACATCACCGGTTATCATCGGAGAGGTGTATATGTCTATACCTCGCCGGATGGCTACGATTTCCGCCGTTACAAGCAGGCACTGCTGCCATTCCGCGGCGCCACACAGAATGATGTGATCTACGACGATCAGCGGCGGCAGTATATCGGTTACTGGAGGTCGGGTTTTGCCCGAACCGAGAACAACTATACACGGCGTGAATTTGTGATGTCACTGACAGATGATATCATTCCGCCCATGTATTTTCGTCCGGTCACTGCCGAGGAGACCTACGTCGAAGCGCAGCGCCGTCGACTCTCAGAGGGAATACCCTGGTATCTGGACAACGGGCCTTTCACTCCGGGCAAGTTTGGCATTGAGTTCCCGCCGATATTTGGACCCGACGATGACATTGACGGACTTTCTGCAGGTGTCTATAATCCAAAAGCCATGAAATACCCTTGGGCTCCAGATACATACATCGCCTTTCCGGTTTTCTACTTCCATTATTATGAAGGATATCCCGGTCGCCAGGCGTTGTATACGCGTCGGGGAGGCGGCCCGACGGAATCACAATTTGCTGCAAGCCGGGATGGAATAACCTGGAAACGGTATCCGCGTCCGACCTATGTCGGCCTTGGACGCTTTAACGGGTTGGATGTTATCCAGAATTATATTTCGCCGGGCATGATCCGAAGGGGGGATGAAATTTGGCAGTATGCATTCGTGGACAACGACTACCACACTGCCAAAGAGCGGACCCGAAATCGCGCCGTATACAGGCTGATTCAGCGGCTGGACGGCTTTGTCTCCATCGACTCGCCATATGACCGGTTTGCGACCATTGTCACCAGGCCCGTAACGTTCAAGGGTAACCGGCTTGTGCTGAACATTAACACCGATGCGCAGGGATTTGCCTATGTGGCGCTGCTGGATGAAGAGGGAAACCCGATTGAAGGGTATACGATGGAGGAGTCGGTGATGATCAACGGCAACCATACGAATATCGAGGTGGAGTGGATCAAAAGTGGACTTCAGTATCTGGCCGATGCCGACAGCAACCCGCGTGATTTTGCTTCAAGGGTTGAGATCAGCGGTGATGTCAGTGAGTTGGAAGGGCGTCCGGTGCGTGTCAAGATAAAAATGAGGGGATCCAAACTCTACGCATTGCAGTTCAAGGATAACTGATTTCCTGATACATGATGCCTCAAAAAGTATCTCCACCCAAACTGAGACATGTGCGACCCATATTCGATCTGGACCACTGTTTCACAGAAAATAATCGGTTATGAAGTTATCGGATAATCATACTGAGATCAGATTTCAGACTGGAATCGGGTTCCGGACTCGCCATATCGCCATGCTGATGGTGGTTTTAGGAATGGCCACGATACCGGCATGTGTGGACTCTTCCGGCAGATCTAAAGGTGTTGCATTTACGGACGAGTCATCATTCATCCTGCAAACTTCATCCGTCACACCCTACGATATTTATACTCTGGTGACTGGGCCGCAGACGACCGAAGTGATCATGGTGGGGTATGCCGGGACGAAAGAGTATCACCAAACCCATTACGTTTCGGTGACGGGTGGATCGGATGAAAACGGAGACGGCTCTCGGACACGTCCCTGGGCGAGCATCCGTCATGCGCTCGGGCAGATCAAAGACCAACGGCTCTCAAGACGCCATGCGATTTTGGTGGCAGGAGGCGTCTATGCCGAAGGTTCGATCGAAATGTTGGAGTATGTCCACTTGTACGGCGGCTTCGATCCGGATGCCTGGCGGCGTGATATCCGGGAGCATCAGACTGTGTTGGACGGCCGGAAACGTGATCGCATACTGGTGTGTTCTGATCATGCAAAAGCGGACGGTTTTGTGTTCCGTAATGGTGTGGTGCGCGGGAATGGTGGTGCCGTATTGTGTGATGGAACCTCGCCTGTGCTCTCAAACAATGTCTTCCGGAAAAACAAAAGTCTCAAGCCGGAAGGTTGGGATCCTGAGTTTCTGCACGAGGTCGCCAATGACGGAGGGGCGGTGGCCGCAATCAACGGGGCAGCGCCACGCATCCTTAACAACCTTTTCGTGGAGAACGAGACCGAATGTGGACGCGGAGCCGGGATTGCCGCGCATAACCGGGCTGCTCCGCTCATTGCTTACAATGTATTCATGAACAACGTGGCCGGCACCCACGACCCGATGCGGAGCAGCGATGGGGGTGCCATATCATCGGCGTTTCATTCACCGTCAGATATCTATTACAATGTCATCGTGGGTAATCGTGCCGAGAACAGCAATGACGGCGGCGGCATCTTTTCCGAGTTATGGTCGTCGGTGCATATTGCCGGAAACCTCATCCTGGATAATTTCACGGATGATGACGGTGGCGGAATCTATCTCTCAGGCCAGTTGCATCACTATATCACCGAGCCGGATCCTGTTCCCCCGAAGGAGAGATATCTCGGCAGGCTCACGGGCAATGTACTGGTCGGAAATACGAATCCCGGTGGAGGGCACGATAGCGGTTTTCGGTTTACAAACGACACAAGGGTAAAATTCGACCGAAACATCACGTATGCCAATTTCGGCGGTCTGGATTTTCGCCGGACCATGGTCACCGGTCACGACAACCTGTTTCTGGATAATGTGACCGTACGGGAGCCGGGTGAAACGGCCCGGTTCTACAACAGTTTGTTCTTTCGCGAACTCAGGGCGGTTTCAGATACCGAATTGATCGACAGCAAGATGATCGATTTTGATGCCATGCCGGGCAGTGAAGGATTTAGACGGATTTTTCATGATGACGGGGCGACACTCCGTTTGAACTCGAGCCGGTTTGATGTAGAGAGATATACCACGGAACTGAACCTCGAGAGCGGAATAACATTGCCTATTGAAACGCTTGACAACCGGATTATTCAAATAGGTGATCGCTGGAGTGCTGTGAAATCCAGTACAGGCTCCACGATTACGGTCTGGGGTGATCATGAGGGAGCCCAAACGGCAGAGCTCCTTCCGACTTTTACCATCCATCCGCAATCGCCTCATTACGGACAGGTGATGCGGATTACTGGTCTGGAGTAATAGTGGATTCGAAATTTTCACTTTAGGAATTGTGCATGTGAACAAAAAACCTCAACCGGTAAAAATCAGCAGAAAAACCTTTCTGCAGCGAGCAGGCCGGGCCGCCACGGGTGGATTTGCCGGTCTGGCAGGTCTCAAAAACTTCGCAGGTTTATCTGGTATGATTACTATGACTGCCGGGACCACGTCGACACTGAGTAGTTGCAGGCGAACCGGAGATCGCGCGGATAGTGCCGACCCATTGGTGTCATCGTATCCCCGGTTCGTTGCGGTTGCGCAACGGGAGGGACGATTTTTGGCTTGGCCGGCCAATAACGGAATGTGGTCATGGGATCATGGCCGGGAAATCCTGGTTGGATTTTCGGAGGGCGATTATGTAGTCCAGGATGGACATAATGTGGGCAGGAACACCGAATCGAATCTGGCCCGGAGTCTGGATGGGGGGCGGAGCTGGACGGTTGAGGTGCCGGACAATTATGTGCGTTTCGATGGACCAAAGCCCAAGCCCTCACCCGGCGGATTCAACTTTTCGGATCCGAGATTCGCTATGCGGGTCGCCGCCACCGGTTATCGAGCTTCAGACGATACACGCGGACACTTTTTTGTCTCAACAGACAAGGGAAAAAACTGGGCCGGTCCGTATCGATTCAACGGTTTGAACGAGTCTCCCGAGCTCAGGAGACTGGAAATTACGGCACGGACGGAATATGTGGTACGGGACGGTTCCACTTGCCTGGTCATGATGTCGGCCCGCAACCCGCAGCTGGAATTCGGCCGCCGGCTGGATAAAGCGTTTGTCGCCGCAACTACAGACGGTGGTCGCACATTTCAATTCCGATCGTGGATTGTCCCGTGGACCGACGACTATCGGGCGGTTATGCCATCGGTTGTAGAGCCTTGTGATGGACATTTTGTTGCCGCTTTACGCCGGCGAAATCCTCGCGATGATGCGCAATGGTGTTGGATCGATGCATATCATTCCGACGATGATGGACGGAGCTGGCAGTTTCTCAGCCGTGTTGCTGAAACAGGATTACATAATGGGAATCCACCTGCTCTGACTCTGTTGCGGGACGGACGACTGGCCTGCTGCTACGCCAATCGTTCCACGGAGCAGATTCTGATGCGATTGAGTCGTGACGGCGGTCGCAACTGGGGTGATGAACTATTGCTCCGTGAAAATCCACTTGAATACGATATCGGTTATCCTCAGCTGGTTCAGAATGCCGATGGAGAGCTTGTAGCAATGTATTATTTGGCGGATGATGCAAATCCGGTTTCGTACATCGAAGCCGCCATCTGGAGACCTGAAAACGATAACACTAAAAATTGAGTGTCATGAAAAAAATAACATTGTTAAGCGGATTGATGATAGCATTTTTGTTTCTGACTCTGATTGACGGGCCCGTTCGGTCCGGCGAGTCTCATTCCGGGGAAGTCTTTGCCAGTGAAAATCTTTCAAACATAACCCTCCCGAATCCCTATCGGGCATTGGGCGCCTGGGGTACGCTTCCGGATGACCGGGCATGGGGGGCTGTCATCGGTGTTTTTCCAGACAGCAAAGGCAACATTTGGGTGCTCGAACGGTGTGGCCGCAACACCTGTCTGGGTTCGGATATGGATCCCATCATGAAATTCGATGCCGACGGCAATTTCATCCGGAGTTTCGGTGCGGGAAAATTCGCATGGCCGCACGGTTTCTTTATTGACCATGAAGATAATATTTGGGCCACCGATGCTGCCGGACTGTGGATTCCGGATGCACAGCCATATCGCGACAAGAAACAGACAAAGGGACACGCCGTAATGAAATTCAGTCCGGATGGTGAGTTGCTGCTCACCCTCGGCGAACCCGGTGTTCCGGGATTGGGCCCCGCTCATTTCAACCAGCCTTCCGATGTTGTGGTCGCCAAAGACGGACATATTTTCGTGGCTGATGGACATCAGCTGAGGGGCAACAGTCGCATTGTCAAGTTCACACCGGATGGCGAATATGTTCTGGACTGGGGTGAAGAAGGAACCGATATCGGGCAGTTCCGTGATCCGCATGCCATAGCCATTGATTCTAAAGGACGCGTTTTTGTCGGAGACCGGATGAATAACCGGATTCAGATATTCGATCAACAGGGCAATTTCCTTGCAGTCTGGACTCAGTTTGGCCGTCCCAGCGGGATTTATTTCACCGATGACGACATGATGTATGTGGCCGATTCGGAATCACATTACGAACGCAATCCCGGTTGGGAGCGAGGTATACGCATCGGCAGCGCCAGGGACGGGTGGGTGAGGTATTTCATCCCCGATCCGGAGCCGAATCCCGATGAAGTTGGAACCAGTGGATCCGAGTTCATCGCCGCCGACCGGTACGGCAACGTGTACGGCGCCGAGGTGGGGCCGCGCAACCTGAACAAATACATCCGGCTCTGGCCGGCCGGATACGAATCGGATTGATCAGGAACAAAGCAGTTTGCTCTATAGCATAACATGCCGGCCCGTTTTTATAACTCTGAAAAATCGGATTGAACAATGATGTATTTCGGAATGATCCAAGACAGACAGTCAACGTTAAAAAAAGTATTGGAATGCCTATCAATTTACAGGAAGGACAGTTTCTGTAATCGGGAGTTATTCCGGTATTCTGCAGCTCTGTTTCTTTGCAGTCTGATGCTGCTGGGACCGGCTCTATCCGGATGTGCCCAGACATCGTCGAACCGATTACAGACGCACAAGATGCCACCGCCGGTGGAGGAGACGGCCGACGAACCCATCCGCTACACCGGTGATATCAACACCGATAAGCGATATTATGATGGCGGATTACCGCACGCCGTCGGTGTGCACCACTATCAGACATTCCGGGCAAACCGGATGGATCCTTCCGAACCCGGCCATATCGGCTGGACCTACAACCATCAGCCTTATCTTGCATACTGGAATGACCGGTTTTATCTGCAGTATTTATCCGGATTGCTGCAGGAGCATGAGCCGCCGACCCGACTGCTTCTGCAAACTTCCGCTGGCGGGTTACACTGGGATGAACCGGTGGTACTCTTTCCCGAATACGATCTTCCGGAGATCGTCTACAGGGACGAGCACATTCCGGCGGGAACCCAGGCAGTGATGCATCAGCGAATGGGATTTTACGTGGCACCAAACGGCCGGTTTCTGGCTTCGGGTTTTTACGGATTCACAGCCACACCCCGCCGTTCACCAAATGCAGGAAACGGACTTGGCAGGGTTGTCCGGGAGATCTACAATGACGGCTCCTTCGGACCGGTGTATTTCATCAGATACAACCGCCATGCCGGCTGGGATGAATCCAACACCACCTTCCCCTATTACAAAACCAGCGATGATCAGGGGTTTCTTGAAGCGTGTGAAGCGCTGCTATCCGACCCGCTGGTCACACTTCAGTGGTGGGAAGAGGACCGCGGC
>SL_3KL_010_SEDDRAFT_10003686_pt1 | contig 13911 bp, 11 predicted proteins | sample SodLakKL_010_SED_2_FD_10381 | JGI IMG/M metagenome (IMG submission 10381)
TGGCGGGCCATGTAGGTCATGTCGCCGTGAAAACCCCGTTGCAGCCACTCCAGGAATTGCGGCTCCGCCGCCGAGAGGTCGGTATCGGTGATTCCGACCTGGTGGAATCCCAGTTCCCGGCCCCAGTTGCGAATCCGTGCGGCAAGCTCGGTCATGGGGTCGTCAACGGGGTTCGCGCTTGGGGTGCACCTAGCCCGCATATCTCACCACCGTTCGTCGCGAGGGCGTCGAGATGCCGCTGTGACGGGGGGCAGGGAGTACGCCCCGACACGGCGAGCAGATCGGCGTGCGTAGTAGAAGGGCGGTGAGATATGCGGGCTAGTCATGCTACTCAGTGTACGGTCGGTGGCTGGCGCCGGAAAACGGGGCCAGGCGGCCAAGTGTGGGTTCCCTGCAGTATACTGCAGCCCATGACACAACTGCCCCATGAGCTCTACAGACCGGACCAGGTGGCCGCCATGGATCGAAGCGCGATCCGGGAGCATGGCGTATCCGGCCTGTCACTGATGGATCGGGCAGGTGCCGAGGCCTACCGCGTGCTGCGCGGCACCTGGCCGCACAGCCGGCGGCTGCGCGTGGTCTGCGGGACTGGCAACAACGGTGGTGACGGCTTTGTGGTCGCCTTCCTTGCCCTGCGTGAAGGGCTTGATGTCACCGTTCACCAGTTGGGCGATGTANGCCGGATCAAGGGTGACGCCGCAACCGTCTATCGGCGCTACGTCGATGCCGGTGGGCGGCATGAGGCCTTTGCTGGCCTGCCCGATGAGGACGACCTTGTGCTGGTGGACGCGCTGTTCGGCACCGGACTGGATCGCGCTCTGGAGGGTCCCTGGCGGGAGGCGGTGGATGCAATCAACGAGGCTGCGGCGCCGGTGCTGGCCGTGGATGTGCCTTCAGGCCTTCACGGTGATACTGGAACGGTGCTCGGCACGGCCGTGCGCGCTTCTGCGACCGTGACCTTCATCGGCCTCAAGCGCGGCCTTTTCACCGGTTCCGGCCCGGCCTGCACGGGCCGTCTGCACTACCGTGATCTGGATGTGCCGGAGGCCGTGCTCAGAGAGCAGCAGCCCGCCGCGCTGCGGGTGGATTACCACGATCTGGACCACGTCCTTCGTCCCCGAAGTCGCGATGCGCACAAGGGTGCGTACGGGCACGTCTTGTTGGTGGGCGGAGACCATGGCATGGGCGGCGCCGCGCTACTGGCCGGACGCGGTGCGCTGCGCGCGGGTGCGGGGCTGGTGTCCGTTGCCACCCGTGAGCGCCATGTCGCCGGGTTGCTCGCCGCGCAACCGGAACTGATGACTCACGCCGTGGAAGGTGCCGCCGACCTGGAGGCCCCCGCACGACGTGCGTCGGTGCTGTTGATCGGCCCGGGACTTGGCCGCGGCGACTGGGGCCGGACTCTGTTTGCCGACACCCTTGCCCGTGATATGCCGATGGTGCTTGATGCGGACGCACTCAATCTGCTGGCGGAGGAGCCGGGTCGCCGCCATGACCGGGTGCTCACGCCGCATCCGGGCGAGGCCGCGAGGTTGCTTGATGTCACCACCGCGGATGTCCAGGCCGACCGCTTTGCTGCCGTCGAGGCGCTGCTGGAGCGTTACGGCGGAACGGTTGTGCTGAAAGGCGCCGGAAGTATTGTCGGAACGGTGGGGCAGACGCCGAGGGTATGTCACGGGGGTAACCCGGGACTCGCCAGTGGCGGTACCGGTGATGTGCTGGCCGGGGTCGTGGCGGGGTTTCTCGCCCAGGGCCACTCGCCTTTCGAGGCTGCTGTCCTCGCCGTGTGCGTGCATGCCGGAGCCGCTGACCGTCTCGCCCTGAAGGAAGGGGAACGCGGACTGCTGGCGAGCGACCTGCCGCCCGTGATTCGCCTCCTGGTCAACCCGTAATGCTGACACGCACGCTGCACCTGGCCGATGCCGCGGCCACCGAGGCGCTGGGTGCGCGACTTGCCGATGCGTGCGCGGATGAACCCATCCTTGTGCTGCATCTCCGGGGAGAACTCGGCGCGGGCAAAACCTGCGTTGCTCGCGGTCTGATACGAGCGCTCGGTCACAGAGGGCCGGTTCGCAGTCCCACCTACACGCTGATGGAGCCTTACGACCTGGGGCGGCTGCGAGTCCTTCATCTGGACCTTTACCGGCTGTCGGATCCCGAAGAGATGGACTATCTGGGACTACGCGAGTCAATGGTGGCGCCGGTCCTGGTGCTGGTGGAGTGGCCGGAGCAGGCAGCCGACAGTCTGCCGGCCGCGGACCTCCATATAAGCCTGACTTACATGGCCGAGGGACGGCGCGCGGAGTTGAGTGCCACCTCCAGCGCCGGGGAGCGTCTCCTGCAACGATTCGACGGATCGCTTTCTGCTCCTGACTTTGATTCTTGAAAGAGGTTCTATCTCGCTGCCATTCAAGAAATTTCTTGCAAATTGCTCTGGGAGCGTTATAGGGTTAAGAAAAACCGCAACGGAGTGCCGTCGGCATTCGCCATGAACTGTAGACTCTGGTACCTGATCGCCATCCTCATGTTTGCCGGCGGCACGGCTGCCGCAGAGGTGCGCATCGACAATATCCGTGTCTGGGCCGAAGATTCACAGGCACGCGTCGTGCTGGACCTTTCCGGTCCGGTCGACCATCGCATCTTCACTTTGCAGGACCCGGACCGGGTCGTGGTTGACCTTGCCGGCGCCAGCATGAACGCCTCCTATGGCGACAGGGGGCAAGGCATACTGCAGCGGGTTCGGAGTGCGGCACGCGGCGACAGAGATCTGCGCATGGTGCTGGACGTATCCGGGTCCGTCACCACGCAAAGCTTCCTCATGCAGCCCAGCGGTGATCGCGGCCATCGCCTGGTAATCGATATGCGCAAGGCGACGGAGCGCAGGCAGCCTGTGCGTTCCGCCTCCGGCAGCGGCCGCGGTGAGCTGATAGTAGCCATTGATCCCGGCCATGGTGGCCGCGACCCGGGCGCCATTGGCCCCGGCGGGACGCGGGAAAAGGACGTCGTGCTCGATGTGGGCCGGAAGCTCGCCTATCTGCTGGAGCGACAGCCGGGCATCAAACCGTTGCTGGTCCGGGACGAGGATGTATTCGTACCGCTGGCCGAGCGTCGGGAAATGGCGCGCTCGAACCAGGCCGACATTTTCATTTCCCTGCATGCCGACGCGGTGGAAAGCGGGGGGCCACGGGGCTCGTCCGTTTACACGCTGTCGCAGACGGGCGCGACTTCCCAGGCGGCCCAACTGCTTGCACAGAGGGAGAACTCGGCAGATCTCATCGGCGGCGTGTCACTGAATGACAAGGATGACCTGGTGCGATCGGTGCTCGTGGACCTGTCCCGTGGCGCCACCCTGGAGGCCAGTGTGGAACTGGCGGCCGACGTCCTTGGTGAACTGGCCAAGATAGGCCCCATCCACAAGCGCAACGTGGAACGTGCCGGCTTCGTCGTGCTCAAGTCGCTCGACATGCCGTCCGTTCTGGTGGAACTCGCGTTCATCTCCAATCCGGTCGAGGAGCGACAGCTGCGCAGCCCGGATCACCAGTGGAAGCTTGCCCGGGCCATAGCGGACGGCGTGGTCGGTTACGCTGAGCGCAACAGGCCCGGGATGACGCAGATCGCCGGTGGCGACGGCGATCGCGAGCATGTGGTGCAGGCCGGGGAGACGCTGAGCGAGATCGCGCGCCGGCACCAGGTCAGCGTGCAGAAGCTGCGCAGCGCCAATGGTCTCAACGGCGACCGCATCATGGTCGGCGCAACGCTCCGAATTCCGTGACGACGCGCTGAGTCATTCCCTCGACTGCAGGCTGGCAGTCGGTGCCGTTCATCACCCATAATGCCCGCCTCCGGGAGCCTGAGTCGGACAGGCTCCCATGTATACTGTTTCACCCTGTCGGAACTTTCAGAGCATTCCCGCAGCGTCAGGACAAGGCAGACCGGGTTCATGACCGATTCCCCACGAATCCACCGATTGCCGGAGCAGTTGATCAATCAGATTGCCGCCGGCGAAGTAGTGGAGAGGCCGGCCTCCGTTGTCAAGGAGCTGATGGAGAACAGCCTCGATGCGGGCGCCGACCGCGTGGAGGTGGATCTGCAGGCCGGTGGCAAGAGACTCATCCGCGTTCGCGATAACGGCCATGGGATGCGGCCCGACGAGCTGCGCCTCGCCCTGGCAAGGCACGCAACCAGCAAGATCGGTTCCCTGAGCGATCTGGAGCGGGTTGCCAGCCTCGGGTTCCGCGGCGAAGCGCTGCCCAGTATCGCCTCCGTGTCGAGGCTGGTGCTGGCGTCCCGGGCGCGCGGCGACGATCATGCCTGGCTGGTGGAGAGCGATGGCCGTGGCGAGGACAACGAGTTGCGGCCATCGCCGCTCCCCGAGGGCACGTCCGTGGAGGTCCACGACCTCTTCTTCAATACGCCGGGGCGCCGCAAGTTTCTCCGTACCGATCGCACCGAGTTCGGGCATGTGCAGGAACTGATCCGGCGACTCGCCCTGAGTCGATTCGATTTTTCACTCCAGCTGCGTCATAACGATCGTGTGGTGACACAAGTTCATGCGGGCGGCGATGACGATGCCGCAGAGCAGCGACTGGCGTGCATACTGGGCCGCGAATTCGTCGAGCAGTCGTTGCAGCTGGACATGGAGTCCGCGGGGCTGCGCCTGAGGGGCTGGCTCGCACAGCCGACGTTCTCGCGCGGACAGCCGGATCTCCAGTACATTTACGTCAACGGCCGCATGGTAAGGGACCGCATGGCCGCCCACGCCATTCGGCGGGCCTTCCACGACGTGCTGTTCAAGGATCGTTATCCGGCCTATGTGCTCTACCTGGAGGTGGATCCGGGACAGGTTGACGTCAACGTTCATCCCGCCAAGTCGGAAGTCCGTTTCCGCGATGGCCGGCTGATCTACGATTTCCTGGTCCGCAGCGTGCGCCGTGCGCTGGAAGCGGTGAGGCCTGAGGGCGCGGCAGCGGCGCCCGCGCGCCGGCCCCAGCCGTCGTCGTCAACGCCACCGCCGGTCCGGGCGCCATCCCAGGCTGGACTCGGTTTTCCGGTCGAGGAGGCGCGCGCGCTCTACGGAGATCGATACCCGGACCCCGCGGTGGCGATCGTCGATCCGCCCGGAGGTCTTGACCGCCCCGCGTCGGCGACGGCCCGCGCGCATCCGCCGCCGCTGCCGGATCCGGCGGCTTCCGACGCCCCGCCACTGGGTTATGCGGTGGCGCAGATCCATGGCGTCTACATCGTCGCCCAGAATGCCTCCGGCATGGTGCTGGTGGACATGCATGCGGCCCACGAACGTATTGTCTACGAACGCATGAAGGCGGCGCTGGCGACCGACGGTATTCCGTCGCAGCCGCTGCTGGTGCCGGTGAGCCTCGCGGTGTCGCCACGGGAAGCGGACCTGGCCGAAGAACATATGGCACATTTCCGCGACGTCGGGCTGGAACTGGACCGTGTCGGCCCGGAAACCCTGCTGGTTCGTCAGGTTCCGGTCCTGCTCAGTGACGCGGAGGTGCCGCCGCTGGTTCGTGACGTGCTCTCGGACCTGGTCGCCCAGGCCGGCACCGGCCGGCTTCAGGAGGCGCTGCATCACGTGCTTGGCACCATGGCCTGTCACGGATCCGTTCGCGCCAATCGCAGGCTCAGCATCGCGGAGATGAATGCCCTGTTGCGGGACATGGAGGCCACGCCCAACAGTGGCCAGTGCAATCACGGGCGGCCGACATGGACGCAGCTGGATCTCGCTGCAATGGATCGTCTGTTCCTTCGCGGGCAGTAGCGGGACGAGGTGTGGCAGTGAAGCAGTCCCCGGAATCCTCTCTCCCGATCATCTGCCTGATGGGCCCCACGGCCGCGGGCAAGACGGCAGTGGCGGTCGACCTCGCGCGCGACCTGCCGCTGGATATCGTCAGTGTCGATTCCGCCATGGTTTATCGGGGGATGGATGTGGGCACGGCGAAGCCGGAGGCGGAGGTCCTGGAATGCGCGCCGCACCGCCTGATCGACATCCGGGATCCGGTCGACGTCTATTCGGCAGCCGATTTCCGCAACGACGCCTTGCGGGAAATACGCGCCATTCACGCTGCCGGCAGGATTCCGCTGCTGGTTGGTGGAACGATGCTGTATTTCCGTGCCCTGACTCGCGGACTGTCGGAGTTGCCGCCGGCGAATCCGGATATTCGTGCCGAACTCGTGGAAGAAGCTCGCAGACAGGGCTGGAGGGCGCTGCACAGGCGGCTTGAAAGCGTGGACCCGGCAGCCGCGCGGCGCATTCACGCCAACGACATCCAGCGGATCCAGCGCGCCCTGGAAGTGCACAGGCTCACCGGGCGACCACTGAGCACGTTACAGGTGCGGCACGGAGCGGCCGCCGGCGCGGACCGGTTTGTCAGGATTGCACTGTCGGTTTCCCACCGCGATCGGTTACATGCGCGGATTGCAGAGCGCTTTCACGGCATGCTCGAAGCCGGATTCATCGAGGAAGTCCAGGCGTTGCGTGCGCGTGGGGATCTGGGATTGAACCACCCGTCCATGCGTGCTGTCGGTTACAGGCAGATCTGGCAGTATCTGGACGGGGATCTCGACTATACCGAAATGGTGGACAGGGCGGTCGCGGCGAGTCGCCAGTTTGCCAAGCGGCAACTGACCTGGCTGCGATCGGAGCCCGATCTGGAATGGTATGAGGCGGCCGGCGGACTGTCCGGTCAATTGCGGACGCGATTATCCGGGCTTGCTGGTGTCTCATGACAGAGCGCGGCGGGAATCCTGTCCGTTTGGCTGGCTATGCTAGAATCTTTCCGTGGACAGTTTTGCGGGGATGACAAGGGAAATTCTGACCCGGTTCGCACGGCCACGCCCGGGTGAGCGTGTTCTTGTGGTCGGGAGCACTTCGCCGCACTTGCCCGGCGGCGCTATTGCGGCGCCTGCGCGCAGAATGGCTGCGGAGCTGCGTAGTGTGCGCCTGCTCCGATACGGAACACGGCACTGGCGCGGTTGCGGGCACTGGTGGTCAGAGTGTCTTTGGTGGCGAGACCAGGTTGCCCCTGTGGCTGACCTGCGAAAACAACAATCTTGACGCAAAGTCTGAGGGGGCGTGGAAATGTCCAAGGGACAGTCGCTGCAGGAACCGTTTCTCAACGCGCTTCGCAAGGAAAGGATTCCCGTTTCCATCTATTTGGTAAACGGCATCAAGCTCCAGGGGCAGATCGAATCTTTCGACCAGTTTGTGGTCTTGTTAAGAAATACGGTCAGTCAGATGGTCTACAAGCACGCTATTTCAACGGTCGTCCCCGCCCGAAACGTCAAGCTGGCGCCCGCGGAGGCTGAACGGCCCGGATCGGAAATTGGTAACGTCTGAAGTAAATGGGGGCGGCGCCTCCGAAGTGAAACTTTTCGACCGTCCCGGCGGCGGTGAGCGCGCCGTGCTGGTTCATCTGGACAACGAGCAGCAGTCGGCCGAAGACGCGCTCTGGGAACTGCGCGCACTGGCCGAGTCCGCTGGTGCGCGGGTGGTTGACTCCATGATCGCCCGGCGGCAGCGCCCCGACGCGCGCACATACATCGGTCGCGGACGGGTGAGTGAGCTTGCAGCCCTGGTGGCCTCCGGAGCGGTTGACCTGGTGCTTTTCAACCATGCGCTGTCACCGAGCCAGGAGCGCAATCTCGAACGGGCGATGTCGTGCCGGGTGTTGGACAGAACAGGATTGATACTGGACATCTTTGCCCGGCGCGCGCGGACGCATGAAGGCAAGCTCCAGGTGGAACTCGCTCAACTCCGGCACATGTCCACGCGGCTGATCCGGGGATGGAGCCACCTTGAACGGCAAGCAGGCGGTATCGGTCTGCGCGGTCCTGGTGAAACCCAGCTGGAGCTTGACCGGCGCATGCTGGGCGTGCGTATCAAGCAGTTGGAACGCCGCCTGGCCCGGGTGCGCCGCCAGCGTCAACAGGGGCGTCAGGCCCGGCGTCGTCGGGAGCTGCCCACCGTGTCCCTGGTCGGTTACACCAATGCCGGCAAGTCGACGTTGTTCAATCGACTGACCGAGGCGTCGGTGTATGCCGATGACCGCCTGTTCGCAACTCTTGATACCACCCTCAGGCGGCTTGAGACCGGTGTCGGAGAACCGGTAATCCTGGCCGATACGGTCGGCTTCATTCGCGATCTGCCGCATCAGTTGGTGGCCGCGTTCCGGTCCACGCTGGAGGAGGCGGCGGAATCGCAGCTGCTGTTGCACGTGGTGGATGCCGCCGATCCGGACCGCGATGAGAGCATACGGGAAGTCGAGAAGGTGCTGGAGGATATCGGTGCGGCGGCATTGCCCAGGATTCAGGTTCTGAACAAGATCGATGTCACCGCGGTACGCCCCGGCCTTCGAATGACCGGTGACGCCGGTAACGCGGAGGTGGCCGTATCGGCGGTCACGGGCGCGGGTATCCCGGACTTGCTTGAGGCGATTCGTGCCCGGGTCAGCGCAGACCGCGTTCACGGCGTGCTGCGACTGCGTCCGGAGGACGGGCGCCTGCGATCCAGGTTGTTCCAGCTCGGCGACGTGTTGCTGGAACGTTCCGCTGACAATGGTGATGTTCTGCTGGAAGTCAACGTCAGGCGGCGCGACCTGGAACGTCTCTACCGCAAGGAGGGCCTGGCCGCGCCGTTGAAAACGGGCTGTTCCGTCCACTCGGCGTGAGAAAAACGGCCGATTCGGGGCACCTTGGGCTGCCCCCGTTGTCTATATGCCAGACTGCCATGTTGGTCTTTCCCTTGCGGCGCGGGCTTCCGGATCATTACAATCGGGTTTCTGAATTTTGCTTCTACCTCCTCAGGTCGTGCCTCGAGTCAGGGAGACTGCTGAACCCCAGGATTTCAGCGGCCCCAGCGTTCCGGAGAGCTTGGAGTGTTCCTGCCGGCCCACATAACCCGGTCGCCGGCGTGTGTCGAACCACGTGGTCTGAGGGGCCGCCGTAATAGCACGGAGAAATTGTAATGTCGTGGAATGAACCCGGTCGTGGTAATCGCGACCCCTGGGGTGGCTCCGGAAACCAGGGTCCGCCCGATATCGACGAGGTGATCAAGAAGCTTCGCGGCAGGTTCCGTGGACTCTTCGGCGGCCCTGAATCCGGTGGCAGTGGTGGTGATGGGGCCGGCAGTGGCGGCGGCTCGGGTCAGGGTTTCGGCGCCAAGGGGATCAGCGTGATTGTCGGCATCGTGGCGCTGGTGTGGCTGGCCTCTGGCATCTACATCGTCGACGAAGGCTGGCGCGGCGTGGAACTGCGGTTTGGCCAGTACGTGCGTACTACCATGCCGGGGCCGCACTGGCGTCCGCCGTCTCCCATCGGTTCGGTTGAGCGGGTCAACGTTGAACGCCGCCGCGTTGCCGAAATCGGTTATCAGACGGTGACGGGCGACCGCGCTCAGAAGGTGGCCCGCGAGGCACTGATGCTGACCCAGGACGAGAATATCGTCGATGTCCGGCTGGCCGTACAGTTCCAGGTCGACGATCCGAAAAACTACCGTTTCAATTTCCGGGACCCGGATGAGACGCTCAAGCAGGTAGCCGAGAGTGCCCTGCGCGAGGTGGTAGGCAAGCGGCGCATGGATTTCGTACTCACGGAAGGACGCACCGAAGTGGCCCAGGAAACCCGGCGAGTACTCACCGAGACTCTGGAACGTTACCAGGCCGGGCTCGAGGTGGTGAGCGTGGATATCCAGGATGTGCAGCCACCGGAACAGGTCCAGTCGGCCTTCGAGGACGCCATCATGGCCCGCGAGGACGAGCAGCGGAAAATCAACCAGGCCAACGCGTACCGGAACGAAATACTGCCTCGGGCCCAGGGTGAAGCAGCCCGTATTCGCGAAGAGGCGGAAGGTTATCGTCAGGAAGTGGTGGCTCGGGCCGAGGGTGAAAGCGCGCGCTTCATTGCCCAGTTGCAGGAATACCTGCGCGCTCCCGACGTCACCAGGCAGCGGCTGTACCTCGACGCCTTGTCCGAGATTCTCGGGCGCAGCAGCAAGGTCATGATCGACGGCAATGCCGGTGACCCGTTGCTGTACCTGCCGCTGGACCGGCTACGTGATACCGGCCAGCGGGGGACCGGTGACGGCGAGCGCGCCCGCCTTGACCAGGACCTCCTGGAGCGCCGAATTGGCGCCGGGGCGGTCGAGCCAACCCAGCCGGGCAGTCGCGCCCGTGGTGATCTGCGTTCCAGGGAGGCCCGCTGATGTCTCCAATCAAGTCTTTGCTGTCCGGCATTATTGTTATGGTGCTGGTGCTCGGCTACTTCTCCGTGTTTCAGGTGCATGAAGCCGAGCGTGCCATCAAGTTCCGCCTTGGTGAAATCATCCGGGATGACTACGACCCGGGGCTGCATTTCAAGCTGCCGTTCATCAACAATGTCCGCAAGTTCGACGCTCGGGTCCAGACCCTCGATGCAGAACCGGAGCGTTTCCTGACCGGCGAGTTGAAGAACCTCATTGTCGATGCGTTCGTGAAATGGCGGATCAGCGACGTGCGCCAGCATTACACGACCGTGGGCGGTGATCCGCGGCAGGCGAACCTGCGCCTGAACGAGCACATCAAGGACGTTCTGCGCAGCGAGTTCGGCCGCAGGGACATGCAGGACGTGATCTCCGGGGAGCGTGCCCGGATCATGGATATCCTGCGCGAGCGCGGCGACGAGTATGGTGCCTCCATCGGTGTCCAGGTTGTCGATGTCCGCCTCAAGCGCGTGGACCTGCCGCCCAACGTAAGCGAATCCGTTTATGCGCGCATGGTCGCCGAGCGCGAGCGTGTTGCACGGGACATCCGGGCCCGCGGTGACGAGGCCTCCGAGCGTATACGCGCCGATGCCGACCGACAGCGTACCATCATCGTCGCCGAGGCCCGGCGGGATGGAGAGGAGCTGCGCGGTGAGGGTGACGCCGAAGCGACCGAGATCTATGCCCGTGCATTCAACGAGGATCGCGAGTTCTTCGCATTCATCCGGAGCCTGTCTGCCTACCAGAAAGCTTTCCAGGGCGCGGATGACGTGCTAGTGCTGACGCCGGACACGGATTTCTTCAACTATTTCGAGCGCGCAGACGGCAACCTCGAGCGTGGGGGCGGCAGCGACTGAGTGGTGTCACAGTTTGAGCGGGTCTGATGGACCGGGCGGTTTTCTCCTGAACCGCCCGGCTTTTTTGTGGAGTGGGTATGGGAAGCTGGGAAATCCTGCTCACCGCGCTGGGCCTGATGCTGTTACTGGAGGGCATATTGCCTTTCCTCAGCCCGGCGCGCCTGCGAGAAGTGCTCGCTCAGGTGGTAAGGATGGATGATCGCAGTTTGCGAATCGCGGGTCTTGCAGCGATGCTGACGGGGCTCGGCCTGATCTATCTTGCCAGTGCTTGAGGAGTCGCGGACCAATTCACGTGGCCGGGCGCGATCGCGGGAATGAGTCATCATCTCCTCAAGCGCCTCTCTCGGAGAGCCGGTCGGAGTGACCATGACGGACAGAGATTTTTCCAGTGACAACCGCTGGCTGTTGCCCGAGGGCGTGGACGAGGTGCTGCCACCGAGAGCTGCCGCACTCGAGCAGCTTCGCCGACGCATTCTCGATACATACTACTGCTGGGGCTACGATCTGGTGGTTCCGCCTTTCATCGAGTTCGTCGATTCCCTGTTGACCGGCACAGCTCACGATCTGGACCTGCAGACGTTTCGCCTGACAGACCAGCTCAGTGGTCGAATGATGGGTGTGCGTGCCGACATGACGCCGCAGGCGGCGCGGATCGATGCCAGCAAGCTGCGCCGCGACGAGGTGGTGCGGCTTTGTTATCTCGGCACTGTGCTGCATACGCGACCCGAGGGGCCGGGGCATTCACGCAATCCACTCCAGGTGGGCGCCGAGATCTACGGCCACGCCGGCATAGAAAGCGACGTGGAGATTATCGGGCTGATGCTGGAAACCCTGCGCATGGCCGAGGTGCCCACGCCGCATCTGGATCTGGGACATGTTGGCATCTATCGGGCCCTTGCGGGCGAGGCGGGTCTCGATGCCGAAACCGAGAACAGCCTGTTCGAGGCATTGCAGCGGAAATCGGTTGATGAGATCCGGTTCCTGCTCGAAGGCGTGCCCGATCAGGCAAGGCGTGATCGGCTTTTTGCGCTGGTGGAGCTCAATGGCGGTGTCGAGGTGCTGGACCACGTCGGGGAGCGCCTGGCCGGGGCGGGCGACGCGGTGCAGGCGGCACTGAAGCATCTGCGGGGTCTGGCGGAGGCGCTGGCGCGCCGCGAGCCGGCCGTCACACTGCATTTTGATCTGGCGGAACTCTCCGGATACCGATTCCACAATGGTGTGGTATTCGCTGCCTTCCTGCCGGGTCACGGCAAGGCCGTTGCGCGCGGCGGGCGCTATGATGGAATCGGACAGGCATTTGGTCGCGCGCGCCCGGCCACCGGCTTCAGTGCGGATCTGAAGATTCTGCTCCGTATGGGCGACTATCGGATGCCTGAGGCGCCGGTGGCGATACTGGCCCCCTGGTCCGACAATCCGGAATTGCTGGCGGAAATACGTCGGTTGCGGGCACTGGGCGAGCGGGTGGTCGTCGACCTGCCGGGCCGCCGTCACGGCCCTGAAGCGCTGGGGTGCAATCGCCGCCTGGTCGATGACCATGGCTGGCAGGTTGTGGACCTGGACGAGTAGTGCGCTGAATGTTTTCCGCGCTTGGGTGGACGAGACGGGGCGGCACTTGAGAGGGCCACGCCGTTAACTGCGAGACTCCTGCATGGCTAAAAATGTGGTGATCATCGGCACCCAGTGGGGTGACGAGGGCAAGGGCAAGGTGGTTGATTTGCTCACCGAGCAAGCCGAGGCCGTGGTGCGTTTCCAGGGCGGCCATAATGCCGGTCACACCCTTGTGATCGACGGCGAGAAAACCGTGCTCCACCTGATACCGTCCGGCATTCTCCGTGACAATGTGCATTGCCTGATCGGCAATGGGGTCGTGGTGGAACCGGGCGCCCTGATGAAGGAGATTGCCGGCCTCGAGGAAAGGTCGGTGCCTGCCCGGGAGCGGCTGCGCATAAGCCCTGCCTGCCCGGTGATCCTGCCTACCCATATCGCTCTGGACGTTGCCCGCGAGGCCGCCAGGGGTGCCGGCAAGATCGGAACCACCGGGCGCGGTATCGGGCCCTGCTATGAAGACAAGGTGGCTCGGCGCGGAATCCGTGTCGCCGATCTGATGGAGCGGAGCCTGCTCGAGGAAAAGCTGAGCGAGCTGGTGCGGTTTCACAATTTCGTGCTTTCCGGCTACCTGGATGCCCCGGTTCATGACTACGAGCAGGTGCTGGAAGCCTGCCTGCGTTACGGGGATGCATTGCGGCCCATGGTGGACGATGTGATTTCCATCCTTCATGCCCACAAGGCGGCTGGAAACCGGGTGGTGTTCGAGGGTGCGCAGGGCGCGCTGCTGGACATCGATCACGGTACCTACCCGTTTGTGACTTCCTCCACCACCACGGCTGGCGGGGCAGCCAGCGGTACGGGCATGGGGCCGCGGGACATCGACTACGTCCTGGGTATTACCAAGGCCTACACCACGCGCGTGGGGTCGGGACCGTTCCCGACAGAACTCGATTGCGACGTCGGCCGCCACCTCGCCAGCCGCGGAAATGAATTCGGTTCCACCACCGGTCGGGCAAGGCGCTGTGGCTGGTTCGATGCCGTGGCGCTGCGTCGGGCGGCCCAGGTCAACAGCCTGTCGGGCATGTGCATCACCAAGCTGGACGTGCTTGACGGTCTCGACAGCGTGCGGATCTGTGTTGGCTACGAGTGCCGTGGCCAGTGGTACGATGTCCCGCCGCTGGGTGCGGAGGCCATGGCCGCCTGCGATCCGGAATATATCGAGATGCCGGGGTGGGAGGGTTCCACGGCGGG
>SL_3KL_010_SEDDRAFT_10003687_pt1 | contig 13908 bp, 9 predicted proteins | sample SodLakKL_010_SED_2_FD_10381 | JGI IMG/M metagenome (IMG submission 10381)
TTGTGCTCAGAAACAATACTATAAAAATCCTTTCTGCAGACAACTGTGTTGAAAAAGCTGCCTGTGTAGTAACTCAAGGAGCAAATAATGATCGTTCAAAGCATTTACCTCTGATTTATAGTAATAGCATTCTCGTATCTGATATTTGTAATGTTCGCTTTGGTGATGAATATGGAAGAGGGAGCAATCATCGATTTATAAACTGTAAAATTCAGAAAAGCGGAGAACATCCCAATTATCACACCTTTATCTTTGATGGAGGAAATTCTGTTTTTAATCACGTTTTTCTGGATTGTGAATTTCTGGATGGCGCTGCTTATTCTGATGTTTTTTGGCGGAATACCCAATCAAATAGTAACTACAGAATTGACTGGACTCTTAATATTGAAACGGAACCGGATTCTGATATCGCTATTGAGGATAAAAATGGGGAACTGGTATTTACTGGCAGTTCTGATGATATAGGAAAGTTAAAAGTTGAACTGACTCAGAGTATCTTCAGGCCTGTTGAGTGGAAAGAAGGTATGGAAGAGCAAGATGTTCAGGAAACGTTGTCATACCAGGAGGAGAAAAAAACTCCCTACACTATTTTTGTTAATAAAGGTGGTGAAGAGCATTTTAGAACGGTTGAAATGAACAAAAAACAGTTTCTCAAAATATGAAATTTTGGGGTGTTGTGGTGGCCGGATGTATTCATTTATCAAGGGTATGAAGGACAGATACTTGTACATTTTTGTTCAAATCACGTGGCAACTATAGATAGGCAAAACAGTAGCAATGAAATAGTAAAATCAGACCAGACAATCGATAAAACAGTTATAATCTCATGACTAAGGTTCATTCATACTTTTTAACTTATTTTGGGAAAATATTTCTATCCGTTTTCCTGGCTCTTATGAGCTGTGTGGATACGTATGGTTTCGATGGAAAGATCAATAAGGCCGGAACAAATGGAGAACGTACATTTGTAATCCATGCTCCTGTTACAAGTCTTGAGGAGTTTCGGGATATAGCTGAACAGGCCGCACGCTTAAAGCCCTTTGGTAATATTGAAGTGAATATCAGTGCATTGGCAGATAAGGGGTTTCATGAAATACCTGACGGAAGAAATTACTGGTATGAGTATGCCAGTTATAATCCGACTCCGTTTAAGTTTTTTCCGGATTCTAAAATAGCTCCGCATATTCCCGCTGATTTTGTGAAGCGCAATCGGGACTTATTGTTGGGAAAGGCTGAAATATTGCGTGAGTTCGGACTGGGAGCTGCTTTCTGGAGTTATGAACCAAACTTTTTACCGGAATCATTTTATGAAGCTCATCCGGAAATACGCGGGCCAAGAATTGATCATCCCAGAAGAAGTAATCATCCGGCATTTGCTCCATGTATCCATGTGGAGGAAACCCGGGAAATGTATAAAAATATGGTTGCAGAACTGGTAGACCATGTCCCCGAACTGAATACATTCTTTTTTAAGACGAATGATGCAGGGTCGGGTGTTTGTTGGGCCGATTGGCTGTATACTGGAGCCAATGGGCCAGTCCACTGCCAGCACTATAGTACCGGTGAAACAGTGGCGAAGGTGATGAACACATTCCGGGAGGGAGCTAAAAGATCAGGTGAAGATATCACGATCTATATGACAGGTTCATTGTTCACAGATGAGGAGATGGATGATATTTACAATAACCTCGGTGAAAGAACCTATGCTCAGGGTCAGCCATCGTTTCATGTTCAAACTCTTGGCACTGAGTTTAATAATATCTACCCTGCAAAAGGAATTTTTAATCCGTTGCCTGCACTTCAAAGAATGATCAGGCTTGCTCAGAGTGATGAAAGAAGTTTGGTTTTTATAAACTTCAGGGCGTCGTATGACAGGGACTACGAAAGTCCGGAAATTATTGAAAAATTTATGTCGATGCTGGAAGCCGCTCTTTCGTCATCCCTTGTGAATGAATTAGAAGTGGAAGTCGAAGAGAAATCCGGTGAATTATGCAGTAAATGGGGCGGGGAAAATTCCGGAGATCAGCTCTGTGAAGCTTTTACAAAACTTCAACAAGCCAATAGTGACCGCGATTTTGGAGGCAGGCTTTCATCAAGGTATTGGGGGACATCTGTTCGCCATATTACTCGTCCTTTGGTATTTGCACCGCAACATCTTTCCCGTAAAGATGAAGAATATTTTTTACCACATATATTTAATGTCTCTGAAGAGGAAGCAAGACATGATTTTACTGATATACATGGCAGTGCACGTACGGCGTCAAGGGAAGCGGTAATGGAGTATATCTCAAGGGCCGAAGAGGCTATTAAGTTGATTGAAGAGGTTTCAGAGAATGCTCCTGAACAAGAATTTCTGGGAAAAATGGTTAAAGCGCAGAGAATATACAACAGTATTTTGCGCAGTTCGGGCAATTTTGCAGAAGCCCAGGTAATAAGAAATCGAAATCAGGAAGCTATTGAGGAAGGTATTCGCAGACCGGATAAAGAAGTTACATGGACCGGTGATAAAGATATGCAGCAATTTAATTATGTGATGCGGGATGAATTGGACAATACAACTGCACTGATTAAATTATTGGAAAGTGGAGGTATGGAATTAATCAGTCATGCCAGCGACAAGACTTATGAGGATACATTTGTCCTTGGTCCGGATTTGGTGGATCAGCTAAAAAAGAAACGTCAAATCATGATTAAACACTGGAGAGATGTTGAAAAATATTTGACCAGTCCATTAAAATGATACCGTTCCGGAACCTATGCATTTCAGTTTAAAATTTTTACCGCTAAATGTTTAAAGCCTATTTATATGCAGGTCATTAAATGGTTGTTTTTAGGATTGGGAATATTTCTGCTCGGAGTGAATATTGTCGGGGAGTTTAAATCTCTGAGGAATCCGGATATTTATACAGAAAACTCAAGGCTGTTGATCACAGATGTGGAAATTGAGTATGAGGATCTAATACAGGAAATCAGTCGGAAATCAGGGGAATCAGATGAAGAATTTGCACTTAGGGTAAATGATTTGATTTATAGGGGAATGCTCTATTACTGGCACCGGGAAGGCTCAAAAAAATACCATCTGAGCGTGCCTTTTTGGGAAAACTATGTTCTCTATATTCGCAATTCAATCAAATCGATTGACCGATACGAGTTTCGAAGGTGGGATAAAAACATGGAGCGGGGAGTAGGCCTTTGTTCAGCATTTTCAAATGTTGTTCATGGCATATTGGTGGAAAATGGAATTGAAGCCCGGCTGTGGGGTATGACCCGTCATATTGTGGTTGAAGCGAAAGTGGGGGATGATCAATGGGTTGTGTTAGATCCCAATTACGGCTTGTATATACCTCACAGTATGCAAGAAATTCAAGCTGATCCGGAGCTGGTGCGAGCTGTATACCAGGATATGGCAGACCTGCATGAAGAAGAAACATATAAGGACCCCTATACCACGGATCTAATGGTGGAGATTTTCGGATATGAAGATCATTTTGTCTGGAATCCCGACGCCGGATTTGAAAACTTCAGTTATACCACAAAGTGGATATTACCAATTCTTTTTTTACTGGCAGGAGGAATCATGATCTGGAAAGATAAAAGTGGCAGTTCGGAAATCGTCAGCAAATCCGGGTTAAAGGCGCAATAGAAAAATGAAAATAGTAATCAAAAATTATAAATCTGAACTCTCATGATTTATTCTACTCAGGAAACAAACATCCATCATGAAATGAATGTATAAATGTATAAACAAAGTATTCTTTTTCTCCTCTTGATTATTGTAGTGGCAACTACAACGATCAAGGCCCAATCGACAGATAGCCCGGATCCAAACCGCTATCTGCCTCAAATTGAAGAATTTCGCAACTGGGACACAAAAAACAGTTTTCCCGAAGATGCTGTTCTGTTTGTCGGAAGTTCCAGTATTGTATTATGGCCTACTGCCGAAGTATTTTCAAATTATCGAGTGATTAACAGAGGCTTTGGCGGTTCCCACTTGTCAGATATTTATGCTTTTTATGATGATGTAATCCGGCCGTATAATCCGTCTTTAATGGTTCTTTATGCTGGAGAAAATGATGTTACGTATGGAACGCCAATAACTCAGGTTGTTGATAAGTACAAAAAAATTGCAGAAAAATTTTTACAGGAGACAACGGATTCAAAAATATTATTTTTGTCTCTGAAACCAAGTTCCAGCCGATGGGAACATTGGCCCGGAAAAATTGAAGTAAATCAGGCTATTGAGCAATATAACCAAGGTGATGAAAGATTGTTTTTTATTGATGTGTCCACTCCGCTTCTGAATTCAGAAAACAGGCCTGATGATCTGTTTTTCGTGGAAGATTTACTGCATTTGAGTGATGAAGGTTACCGGGTTTGGAATAAAATTGTTATGGATGAATTAAATTCTTTATTTGATCATTAATATGTCAGATTGAGTAGCCACCTCGAAATATTAGATAGCAACTAAATAAGAATGGTGAGAATTTTCTGAGATACATTTTAACCGGCCTTGAACAGATCCGGTAGGTGCCCCGAGATTGTGGGATGCTGCGATCGCTGTCGGGTTGTTTATTTCAAAGCGCCTTATGAGCTGTTGAGGCTTTAATTTGATAATCCAGACTCTTATTTAGAAAAGTACTTTAAACAATCCTGTAATCTGATATTGTAGGGGGGGATTAATTTAAAGAAGAATTGTCTAAAGATACTTAAAAAATTAAATCCTGTACCCTTGAAATCTTACTATAATATTTGGATAACAACTCTCCTTATTCTGATCTGTTTATCGGTATTCAGCGGTTGTGACGACCAGGGAAGTATGACGGAAGAGCAAGAGATTCAATCCGATGAACGGCCAAACATACTTTGGCTTGTCAGTGAAGACAACAGCCCGGAAACGATCAGTATTTACGGCGATCCGGCAGCACAAACACCCAATATCGACAGGCTTGCCGAGACCGGCCTGGTTTATACCAATGCTAACTCCAATGCCCCTGTTTGTTCTGTTGCCCGGTCGGTTTTATTGTCGGGCATGCACGCTCCTTCAACTGGGTTGCATCATCATCGAACACGGACAGCGGTTCCGGAACAGCTCGAAAACATTTTCTATCCCCGTTTGTTGCAGGAGGCAGGATACTATACAACCAATAATGCTAAAACGGACTACAATGTACCGGGGCCTCATGATCGTTTCTGGGATGAGTCGGGAAATGAGGCACACTATGAAAACCGTGAAGAAGGGCAGCCGTTTTTTGCAGTGTTTAATAATGAAATACCTCACGAAGGACAGATGTTTCTGGACGTGATGGCTGAAGATCCGGAAACAAATCCGGATGATATTACTTTGCCGGATTACCATCCCGATATACCGGAAATCAGGAGGAGTTGGGCGCATTATTACGATTTAAATCGTCAAATGGATGAATGGGTTGGCCGGATGGTCGAAGAACTGGATGATCTTGGTCTTCGGGAAGATACCATTATCATGTATTACTCCGATCATGGAGGTGTGTTACCACGAAGCAAACGTACGCTATATCACACTGGAACATCCGTTGCCCTGGTGGTGCATATACCTGATAAATGGCAGCATCTCATTGTTGAGGAGAGGGGAGCTAAAATCGACCGGCTGATAAATTTTGTAGATTTTGCTCCAACAATCATGAGCCTGACTGGTGCCGGGATTCCGGACGAATACCAGGGCAAACCCTTTTTGGGAAAAGAAGCTGAACCTGCAGAAACAACTTCGTTTATGTACCGGGACCGCATGGATCAGAACATCGACATGCAGCGTGGTGTATTTGATGGCCGGTACCGGTATATCCGCAATTTTATGCCCCATAGGCCTAATGGCCAGTTTCATAATTATCCGTTTAACATGGTTGCCATGCAGGCCTGGTATCATGAATGGTCTGAAGGCCGTACAAATTCTGTACAGTCCCGATATTGGCTCCCCCAGGAACCCTTCGAGTTGTATGACTTTCAGGATGATCCCTGGGAGGTGGATAACCTGGCATCCGACCCTCAGTATGCAGACATGCTTGATGAACTTCGCAATGAGTTAAATCAATATTTGGTTGAAATCCGGGATGCGGGGTTCATTCCTTTCGATATGATGGAAACCTTTAGTGGTGACAGCACCCTTTATCAGTACACACAAAGCAATGAATATCCGATTGACCGGCTTGTTGAAATAGCCGAACTGGCTTCGTCCCGGAATCCGGCAACAGTCACAGACATTAAACATGCAATGAGAGATGAATATGCCCCTGTCCGCTTTTGGGGAGCCATCGGTGCTGTCGTTCTTGGATATGAAGCCCGTACAACAGAGCCTGAACTTATCGAGTTACTTGAAGATGAATTCGGGAGTGTAAGAGCCACGGCTGCGGAGGCTTTAGGAAGGATGGGAAAGAATCAAATTGCAATGGATGCACTTTATGATCAGCTCGACTCCAATAGAAACGATGAGCTTTTATACATTTTAAATGCGCTGGCACACCTGGATGTGGATGAAGAGTTTCAGGGGCGGCTGCTGGAAAAAATTCAACCCTTAGCTTTGGATGAGGACATGACTCTGGAGGGGGATATCTTTGAGCATTCCCGAAGAATTGCACAATACCTCAACCTGAAATGGACCGGAGATGAATACCCGCCAATATTTTAATCACTGATCATATAACCATTTCAACCCTGATGAATGGATTCTAATTTAAAATTGAATTTTCTGACATCTAAATAAAGGCTTAATTGCCATAAAGTCATTTCAATGATATAATGTCTGGAAAACCCGCAATGTTTCTATTCAATATTACCCGGTTAGCAGAAGTACTGGAAAATTTTTCGATGAAAAACATTGCGGGTTGAATACAAACAATGGGTATTGACACGACACTAATTAAACTAAAATATTATAAAACATGAACTTTAATCGAAGAGACTTTCTGAAAAAAAGCGGACTTGCAACAGTTGGGCTGACAGGCCTGGGAGCATTTGGAAGTGACAGTGAGAAGGTACCCTATCCTATTACAAAAGATCATAAACAGGATTTCAATATGCATAACTATGCAGCCCCTGCTATTGACCTGGTGCGGATTGGTTTTATAGGAGTTGGAAACAGGGGAAGCAGTCATGTGAGAAGAATCAGAAGAATAGAAGGAACTGAAATCAGGGCTGTTTGTGATATAGATGAAGCTGCTCTCAACAGGGTGGTCGAAGATTTTGATGAGCCCGTAGATACCTACACGGGCAGTGAGGATGCATGGAAACAACTGTGTGAAAGAGATGATATTGATCTTGTTATAAATTCTACCCCATGGCATTTACATGCTAAAATATGCATTTATGCGATGGAGCATGGTAAGCACACAGTCACTGAAGTGCCGGCCGCCCAAACTCTGGAGGAGTGCTGGGCACTGGTAGAAACATCGGAACGAACCAGAAAGCATTGTATGATTATGGAGAATGTCTGTTATGACGAGTTCGAAATGGTAACGCTGAATATGGCCAGAGAGGGATATTTTGGAGAATTGGTTCATGGAGAGGGTGCCTATATCCATCAGTTAATTCGTCCAAAATTTGCCAGAAACAGACATCCCGATATGTGGCGTTTTCGGGAAAATGCAACCAGAAATGGCAATCTTTACCCGATGCACGGTTTGGGGAGCATTGCACAGGCAATGAATATCAACTATGGTGATCAAATGAAGTATATGGTCTCTGTTTCCAGCGCCGATTTCATGATGCAAAAAAAAGCCAGGGAGCTCGCTGAAACAGATCCGTTCTTTGAAGATTATGCAGATAATGTATTCCGGGGAAATATGAATACAAGCATCATTAAAACCTTTCAGGGACGAACCATTATGCTTCAACACGATGTGACGTCACCACGCCCGTATTCCCGAATTCATTTATTAAGCGGAACAGATGCAATGGCCCGGAAATATCCCGAACCCCGAATTGCAAACAGTCATGAAGGTTGGCTTGAAGAAGAAGAGTTCAAAGCTGCTGTAGAAAAATATACGCCTGTAATTTTTAACCGAGTCGGCGAAATAGCCCAGGAAATTGGAGGGCATGGAGGTATGGATACAATAATGACATGGAGATTGATCGACTGCCTTAGAAATGGAATTCCATTGGATATGAATGTTTACGATACGGCTTCATGGAGTTCGGTGATTATGCTCAGTGAATGGTCCGTAGCAAATGAAGCAACCCCGATCCATTTCCCTGATTTTACGGCCGGAGCGTGGAAAACGAATGAACCAAATATGGATATTAAGTTAGTAAGAGGCGGGACAACTCAATTTGTTTAAAAACAATCTTATTCACGAATGTTACTTAAAAAATCATAGTTATGCGAACTACTTATTTCTTCATTGCCAAAATAGTAATGATAGCTCTGTTTGGAGCTTTATCTTCTTGTACGAATTCAAATAATGAACATACTGAAGTTAAGAAGCCCAATATCGTAATTATCTACACGGATGACGTGGGTTATGGAGATATAAGTTCCTATGGAGCAACCAGGGTAGAAACGCCCAATATAGATCAACTTGCGTCAAATGGACTTATGTTTACAAATGCCTATGCAACGTCAGCCACCTGTACTCCTTCCAGGTTTAGTCTTCTTACAGGTGAATATTACTGGAGAACACCTCCTGAGTGGCGTGTAGGAGAAGTGGAGGGGGTAAGTATCGCGCCGGGTGATGCGGGAATGATCATAAACAGTGAACAACCAACAATTGCTTCTGTATTACAAAGCGTTGGATACAGAACTGCTGTGGTCGGGAAATGGCATCTGGGATTAGGCCCGCTTGGAGGCAGCCAGAATTGGAATGATGTTATTAAACCGGGACCTGAAGAGATCGGTTTTGATTACTCTTTTCTCATTCCTTCAACGGGTGACAGGGTTCCGACCGTCTATGTTGAAAACCAAAGAGTTGTAGATCTTGATCCTGATGACCCGATTCAGATCAGTTTTCATGAACCTATTGGACATGATTCGACAATATATAATCCAAATGTAACACCTGCTGAAATTGTCAGTTATCCTGAATACCCGAATAACGATATGATAGACCCAGGCACACATGAAAAAGTCAAGATGCACCCCAGTTTTGGGCATGATCAAACAATCGTTAATGGCATACCCAGAATTGGTTACATGACAGGAGGCTATTCTGCACGGTGGAAAGATGAGGATATGGCCGATGAGATCACCAGGAAGGCGTTGTCATTTATTGATGAAAACAAGGAGAACCCGTTCTTCTTATTCTTTTCAACTCACGATGTCCATGTCCCAAGAGTTCCTCATGAAAGATTTGCCGGACAGAGTGAAATAGGTGTTTATGGGGATGTACTCATACAGATGGATTGGACCGTTGGTGAAATCATGAAAAAGCTTGATGAGTACGGTTTAACGGATAACACCCTTGTGATTTTTTCCAGTGATAACGGGCCTGTTTTGGATGATGGGTATCATGACGGAACAGTGGAAGATGCTGAAGGCCATGATCCTACCGGTTCTTTAAGAGGCGGGAAATACAGTGCCTATGAGGCTGGTACAAAAATACCGTTTATTGTACACTGGCCTGATGAGGTACAGCCGGGTGTTACCGATGCCCTCTTTAGTCAAATTGATATTCTGGAATCTCTGGCAGCATTCGCTGGATATGGTAACCCGGAACCGCTGACCTATGACAGTCAAAATCATCTTGCTGCCTTGTTAGGAGAAGATCAAACGGGACGTGATTTTGTTATCCAGCAAAATATGAACGGTACATTATCAATCATTCAAGATAACTGGAAATATATTGAACCCGCTGATGGGCCAAGGTTGAATCCATACACCAGGCCAAGAATGGAACTTGGGAATGATCCGAACCCTCAACTATACAATCTTTCAGAAGATATTACAGAATCAAATAATTTGGCGGAAAAATATCCTGAAATTACCGATAAATTGGCTGGATTTCTTGAGCAAGTAAGAGATAAAGCACTTTGATTTCCCGGGAAACGGATAGGCCATTGGGTGAAAGGCCGACTGCGATTATGAACTTTTAGGTCTGTTTATTACATTAAAATATTGATCTATGCAATTCAGAATGTAAACCATCCATGTGTTATCTCGGATAAATTTTAAATCTGTTAATATGACTAAAAAAAATAAAACCATTGGTAATTCTGGTATAAAACGCCGGGAGTTTTTTAAGCGATCCGCTGCACTGGGTGCACTTTCCTTTTTAACACCTGTTTCGAACGTTCTTGGAGCAAATAATCGTCTTCGTTTAGCTGTGTGCGGAGTAAACGGACGGGGTAATGGATTGATGCGAAGCTTTGCCAGTCAAGACAATGTTGAAATCGCCTGGATTATTGACCCTGATAAAATTCTTCTGGTTCGCAGAGGACAGGAAATGCGTGAGGAAACCGGTAAAATGCCAAAATTAAGTACCGATGTTCGCCATGCACTTGACGATCCCAACGTTGATGGTATTGTCGTCGCAACTCCGAATCACTGGCATTCTTTGATGGTAATTTGGGCTGCTCAGGCAGGAAAACATTGTTTTGTCGAAAAACCTGCCAGTCACGATTTTTATGAAGGACGTGTGGCTTTGGAAGCTGCAAGAAAATACGGTGTGGTTGTTCAGCACGGTACTCAGCGGCGCAGTGACCCAAGATATGCAGATTTGATCAAGACGATCCACTCTGGCAGGTATGGTAAGCTGGCTGTCACTCATGCATTTGCCTCAAAGCCGAGAAGTGGAATCGGGCATAGCCAGCCATCCGATCCGCCGCCATGGCTCGACTGGAACATGTGGCGTGGTCATGCCATGATTGAACGATATCATGAAAATTTTGTGCATTACGATTGGCACTGGTTTTGGGTCACAGGGAACGGAGATCTCAACAATCAGGGTACTCATCAACTCGATGTTGCTTTTTGGTCCCTCGATCCTGAAATGCATGGCGTACACCCCTCGCGTGTTATGAGTCTGGGTGGCCGTTATGCCTGGGATGATCAGGGCGAAACCCCGAATACACAGTTTTCCATAGCCGAATATCCCAATGGTCAAATTGTACTCATGAATATTCGCAATGTCGATCATGATGGCTATGAACGCAGGGTTGAAAACAGGTATTACTTTGAAGATGGCGGGATGATAATCGGGGATGAATACATTACACCGGATGGAGAAAGGGAACCGTTAGATCTTGAAACAGCGGATATTACCCCGGGAGGCAACACCGGAAGTTTTGTGAACTGTTGTCGAGTCGGTGATCCGGAAATGGTGAATGCAGGCATGTTCGAAGGCCACTATTCAAGTGCATTGGGACACTTGATGAATATCTCTTATCGACTCGGCCAGGAAAAACCTTTCTCCGAAGAAGTTATCAGTTTTGGAAATCCAATGAATCAAATGGTAGAGGAACAGTTCAATTGGTTTCACTCTGTAATGAGGGATGGCGTTGGCCTTAATCAGAATAATACCCACTATCGGGTAGGTCCCTGGTTAACATTCGATTCGGATTCGGAAAAATTCAGCGGGGAATATGCGAATAATGCCAATACGCTATTGCGTAATCCGCGCAGGTCCGGGTTTGATATACCTGAACCGGACAAGGTGTAAACTTCGTTATTGGTTGGACTTGTGGCTGTTGTAGTAGTTTGGCCAATAACGGAATGATTTTTTCCGGTTTGTTATTTTACTGGTATTGTCGGAACCATTTACTCAAAGTTACCAACGCTGAACGCTGACAGAAACCTGGAAAAGTACCGGAAATGCAGGTCTAACCCGTCACTTTAAGATTGTCACGACGTTGGTTAACGCTCAGGAAATGGTGTCCTTGCAAATTCTTCATATTGCTCACTAACCCCGGCCTGTTCTGCATCGCCATTGTGAATATAGAACCGGGCATGGAAGGTGATTTCATCACCCTCTGATAAAACATACGTTCCAGCTTCATCCAGGCCGGCGACATCCTGCATCGCAAAAAAATTGCAACCCACCAAACCGTAATTGCGGACGTGCCAGGCCGGAAGCCGAATGTTACCCGGATGTGAAAATAGTGCAATACCCCTCACACCAACACCTTCTATCGGCCCGGAGTAATCCATCCATGGGCCGGGTGTTCCGTAAACTTCACTTTCTCCTTGTTTTCCTTCTGAATTTGTGAGCACACCGGCACGGTTACCCTGAATTTCGGTACGTATTCTGAATGCGAACATACCCTCTTTGTCATCACCGAAGGTGACATCACCATTTGAGGCAATAAACGTAATGGTGTGGTCGAAAATTCGTCCGGAAGCAGGGGAGTCATAGAAACGGTATTCCCGGATTTCATCGACAATCGGGGTGCCATGCTCATCAGCCCAGAAGCCCTGGGCCCGGATTAATCCGTAATCATCTCCGGATTGTACTTCCACACTTTCTGTAATGATGGGTTCATTATGCCAGTGATCGGAGCCATTTACATCGCCGAAAGCTGTCCACAGGGATTGATGATGAGGATGATCGGTAATTTCCGGATCATCTTCACCCATCGGCCAGTTTCGTGTAATGGTAATACCGCCATCTGCATACACCGGCCATAAATAGGGTATGCGATTATTATCATGAAAATTATAGGTTGTGAAATGTTCACCGCGAATATTTACCTGAGCTTTTCCAGCCTCTTTATCCAGCTGAATATGAACCGTCGGATTTGCCACGTCACCAGATGATTCAGGTCCCATTTCACCATTCGTTTGAATAGTGTTTGACAGACCCGTATGAGTACTAAAAAACAAAATCATCACTAACAGCAGCCATTTTCCCATTATTTCCATGATATTCCCCATATTCATTTTTAGAAAGATTTTAAGGTAATTTGAACAATTTGCAGGATTTTCCAATTATCAGCAGAATACAGTTCACTTTTAATAAATCAAAAAAAAATCTTGGTGACAATGAAGATTACCCAAAAAAAGAAATTGTTTATGAATTCAGCAAATCAGGGGGGGGGTAATTTCTGTTGAACTAAACCGCTTCGCGGTAGACATCTCATTATAGAATTACCCTCCTTCAAACAGTTCCTTTGAGAAAGGGAGTTATGGTATTGAACCGTAACTTACAAATCGGAGGAATCTGTTATGACTACTCTACGCAAACGAATGATTGAGGATCTGAAGATCCGTAACTATTCGACCAGAACCATCACCGTTTACATAAACCGTGTTGCCAAATTCGCCCAATATTTTGGCAAATCTCCGGATCGTTTAACCCGTGAACATATCCGCGAGTATCAACGCTATTTGGTGGAGGAGAAGAAGTGTTCCTGGAGCCAGCTTAACCAGACCGTGTGTGCCCTGCGTTTTTTGTACCGGGTTTGTCTGGATCAGGCGACCCTTGTCGAGTATATTCCCTATGCCAGGCAGCCCAAATCTTTGCCTGTCGTGTTAAGCCGCGGGGAGGTGTATCGCCTGCTGGAGGCCGCCCGGGACCTCAAACATCGCACCGTGTTGATGCTTCTGTATGGAACCGGTGTGCGTATCTCCGAGGCCCTGGCCCTGCGGGTGGGCGATGTTGACAGCCAGCGTATGGTGATTCATGTGCGATGGGGCAAAGCAGCCAAGGATCGCTACCTGCCACTGGCCGAATCGCTCCGAAGTGCCGGGACTTTGCCCCAAACACCCCGCTTGCCTATATTGCCGGCACTTCCGATACAACCCTTTATGTTAAGTGGCTCAATAAAAACTCCTTCCCCTTCGTTGAAATGTAAGTACATTGTAATTATATTGGAGTATCAATTCACACAACATCGAAGCCATGAAAACTAAAATAATTCGTATTGGGAATTCCCAGGGGGTTCGAATTCCAAAGCCTCTGATTGAAGAAAGTGGAATTACCGAAGAAATCGAGATGATTCTCAGAG
>SL_3KL_010_SEDDRAFT_10003688_pt1 | contig 13902 bp, 14 predicted proteins | sample SodLakKL_010_SED_2_FD_10381 | JGI IMG/M metagenome (IMG submission 10381)
CCCCCAGCATGTCCGGGTGCAGAGTGGCGGGGGCGGGCAGTAGCAGTGACAGGCCGTAGCCCTCGATACGGAAGTTGTCGGCGAACAGCACGTTGAAGGCAAACCAGAGCACGAGATTGGCGATCACCCCGACCACCACTGCCGTGATCGCGGCCAGCGCCGCCGAAAGTGCGCGATGCCCCCGCAGCCGCTCGACGTAGGGGGCGCCCGCGAAGATCCAGAGGAAACAGGGCAGGAACGTCACCCAGGTGGTCAGCGCAGCACCCAGCGTCGCCATGAGCAAGTCCTCGCCCCCACCCGCCTGGCGCAACGCGGCGAGGAAGCCGACGAACTGGGTCACAAGGATCAGCGGCCCGGGGGTGGTCTCCGCCATCCCGAGGCCATCGAGCATCTCGCCCGGCTGCAGCCACTGGTAGGCCTCGACCCCCTGCTGGGCCACGTATGCCAGCACGGCGTAGGCGCCACCGAACGTCACCACGGCCAGGGTCGAGAAGAAGGTGGCGATCTGGCTGAACACGTCACCGCCCCCCAGCACGAGCAGCAGCAACCCCACCGTTCCGCCCCAGAGCGCGAGGCAGATCAGTGCGGCGCGGCGAGTGCCCGGGCGCACCACCACCTCGGGCGCGGGGGCGCTCGCGTCCGCCTGGGCGGCGGGGAACCAGCGCGCGCCCAGGTAGCCGATCACGCCGGCACCGAGCACGACCAGGGGAAACGGCAGGTCGAAGGCGAACAGCGCGACAAACCCGGCCACCGCCAGCAGCGGCTTGAGCACGCCGGACAGCGTGCGTCCGGCAATGCGCACCAGCGCCTGCAGCACGATCGCCAGCACCGCCGCCTTGAGCCCGAAGAACAGCCCCTCGACCGCACCCACGTCACCCAGCAGTACATACAACCAGGAGAGCGCCAGGATGGCCACGGCACCCGGCAGGATGAACAGGACACCCGCAACCAGGCCGCCGCGCACTCCGTGCAGCAGCCAGCCGACGTAGGTCGCGAGCTGTTGGGCCTCCGGCCCGGGCAGCAGCATGCAGTAGTTGAGCGCGTGCAGGAAACGCGCCTCCTCGATCCACTGCTTCTCCTCGACGAGGATGCGGTGCATGAGGGCGATCTGCCCGGCCGGCCCGCCGAAGCTGAGCAGGCCGATGCGCCACCAGACGGCCAGGGCTTCGCGAAATGCGACCGACTCGTGCATGCGCCCCTCCCGGCGGCGTGATCCAACATGGCGGCAGTGCGGACACGAACGGGCGCGATTATGGCAGGCTCGCACCTCATCGGCATGAACCGGACCCGCGCATGGATCCCGTCACGCACGTACTGCTCGGCAGCTGTACCGCGCAGGCCGCGGCCCGCGCCGGCGAGAACCGGCGCGCGGCACTGGCCGGCGGGCTCGCGGCAGTCCTGCCCGATCTCGATGTCTTCCTGCCGAGCGGGGGCGACACCCTGTCAGCAGCGCTGATGCACCGCCACTTCACGCACTCGATCGTGTTCATGCCGGTGGGTGCCCTGTTCGCGGCGCTTCTGGTCTGGCTGCTGTTGCGGCGCTCGACGCCGTACCCGCGCATCTTCACCTGGGCCCTGCTCGGGATCGCCACCCACGCCACGCTCGACAGCCTGACCGCCTACGGCACTCTGCTCTTCTGGCCCTTCAGCGAAGAGCGCGTGGGCCTGGGGATTCTGCCGGTCGTCGAGGTTGTGTTCACCACCGGACTCGTGATCGCGGTCGCCACCGCCCTGCTGCGGGATCGGCCGGGCGCGGCCCGCATCGGGCTGGTGTTCGTCTGTGCGTGGATCCTGCTGGCCGTAGTGCANCACCAGCGGGTCACGAACGCGCTGGAAGCGGTCGCCGCCGAGCGCGGCAGCGTGATCGCGCGCACGCTCATCCACCCGACGCTGGGCAACATCGCCCTCTGGCACACCCTGTACGAGGCGGACGGGCACTACTACTTCGACGCCATCTACGTGGGCCCNCTGGGCCGCACGCATGTCTACGCCGGTGACCGCGCGCCCGCGTTCTATATNGGCACGCTCGAAGAAGTGCCGGTGTACAGCCGGCTCGCACAGGACGTGGAGCGTTTCACCTGGTTCGCCGATAGCTGGCTGATCACCCATCCGGATCACCCCAACTTCATCGGTGATGCGCGCTACGGCGGACTGCCGCGCGAGGCGCCGCCGCTGTGGGGAATCCGCTACGATCCGGATGACCCGGACGTCCCGGCGGGATTCGAGCGTCGGCGCGCGCCCCACGAACAGGACTGGGGACTGTTCCTGCGCATGGTGACCGGCCAGCCGGTAAGCGAAGTACCGGACACACGCTGGGAAGACGACATCCGCGCGGACTACTGAACGTCGACAGGCGGGCAGCGGTGCATCAGGGGTTGTCGCACCGCGGGTTTAGTGTCCCAGACCGACCGCGCCCGCATCATCGAACGGCAACTCGAACTGCCCGAGCAGCGCCTCCCCCGCGGCACCACTGAGCACACCGCTGAGGTCGTACTCGACACGGCCACCGCCGAGCAGCATCTGGCGCACACCGGCGCTCATCGCGGCGAAGTCGAGTTCAAGCGGAATCGACAGCGTCGCCCGCTCGTCCGGGCCAATGCGGGTCGACCGCGCCAGGAATCCGCTCGCCCAGTCGCGCCCATCCACGCGCAGATCGTAGCGCAGGGCATCGAGTGCGAGGTCGAACGTGTTGGGATTGCTCACCTCCACATCCACCACGACGCGCGCACCATCGAAGCCGAGGTGATCGACGCGCAGATCGCGCAGCGTGATACCCGGGCGCTGCGGAATCGGCATCGTCCCGGAAACGCTCGCGGGCACCCGGCGCTCGCCGAGCAGTGGGACATCCACAGTGACGCCGAAATCGATGGCGTAATCCACCGAATCGCGGCCCCGCAGGCCGGCAAACTGGTCCTGGAGTTCCGCATACGTCAGTGTGATCGGCACGGCCAGCGTTCCGCTGCCGCGTGCCGGGATCTCCGTACGCTCACCGCTGTCACCGGCCAGGGCGCGTTCGCCGTCGAGGCGCAGCTCGTAGTCGAGGCCGGCGACGTTGATTTTCACCGGGTTCGGATTGTCCACGCGCACGTCGACCAGCAAGCGCGCGGCGTCGAAATCGAGGCCGGCGATCCGCGCCGTCTCCACCGATGCCTCGGGCGTGCGCCGCTCGACCTCGCGATCAAAGGCCGCACAGCCAGTCACCACCACTGCGAACGCCAGCGCCATCCCGGCAATGGAAACCGCCTTCATGACCGAGTCTCCCGGTAAAGGGCCTGCTGCCGGGCCAGAGTGCTGCACGAATCCAGGGCGCACGCCACGCCCCACCCTGCCATCCGCATCAGGCGGGCCTGGCCATTGCCAGGCAATACGAGCGGTTCCCGTGACGACCGAGGACAGTAAACTCCTCCAGGTCCAGGCCGGCGGCACGAATCTCGGCCTTGAATGCGTCCTCATAGGTCACCCGACCGAACTCGACACTCGTCACTCGTTTCAGCATGGGCTTCACGATTTCCAGGCCGCGAGAGGGCCGATTCTGGATGGTTTGTGTGAAGAAGATCCGGCCGCCGGGCTTGAGCAGACCGCGGCAATGCAGTAGCGCCTTTTCCGGATCGGGGAGAATCATGAAGCTGGCCGAGAAGTAAACGGCGTCATACGGCCCACCCTGGTGGTCATACACCGACTCCAGCCGGACATCGACGCTTTGGTGCAACGCGGAATCGCGCAGTCGTGCCCGCGCGCGCTCGACGTAGTCGGCATCGATGTCGATACCGGTTACCTGGATGTCCTTCTGCTTAACCCGATCGGAATTCTCCAGCAGTGCGGCAGCCGTACCGATACCGACATCCAGAAGCCCCGCGCCTTCCGGCACCCGACTCAGCACCTCCGCATACCAGCGCGAGGTCAGCCCGCTCAGCAATCGGTCATACACGAAACCGCGAAACATGCACTCAACATCCCTTGGATGTGGTCGATCCGGAGTCGCACGATCGAAGCCACTGTTATCGGCCACTGTTATCGGTGATAGTCGCCCGATCGTTCAGGCTGATACACGATCTCCTCGATGCGCACGCGCAGCACACCTCCCCCAGGCTTCGGCCACTCGATCTGGTCGCCCTGCGCTAGGCCGAGCAATGCGCTGCCCACCGGCGCGAGAATGGAGATCTTGGTGCCGCTGGAATCCATGTCCCGCGGATATACCAGCGTGAGGTTGAACTCCTCCTGCGAGGACTCCACGCGGAACCTCACCGTGGAATTCATGGACACCACGGTCGATGGCACGTCCTTCGGATCCACGACTTCCGCCCGCGCAAGTTCGGCCTCCAACTCAGCCTTGCCGGGAAACGCCCGATCAGACAGGGCATCCAGCAACGTCTCGAGCCTGTCCGCATCAAGGGTTGAAATAACAATATTCGGCCTGGTGCTCATATCCACTCACTGTCAACTGTAGAGCGGTTCGTCCCGAATTGTTTGCGACGACCCACGTATCCGCCTGCAGGTGTTCCGACGGGCCCGCTATAGCGGTTTGCATGAATTGAGAGTGTAATCCATTTGACCAACTTTCCCGACCCCGTCACCACCGAGCATGTACCGCCCAGGGCCGCAAGGAGACGCAGTGTGGCATTCAACAGGCGTTCGCATGACTGAACGCCCGCGGGCCGGTCCTGACACCCCGCGCTGAACGTCAGCGCATCCATCACCGGACCGGCCCGCCGCCGTGTCGCCATCGAGCAACACGTATATGCCCCGGTTTTCCGGCGCTTGCGGACACAACCACTCGGGCTGTCACCTGTGGACAACGGCATGGCGACCCTGCAGCACGTTCTCCACGACATCAGATTGGAGCGCCGCGTTCAGCGTTCCGTAAGTCACTGTATTTACAAGGCAATATAGAATGGCACAATATGTGCTCTAGCACACGAACAACTGTCGCTGAAGAATCGTCGGGGGGTGCATGCGAGCGGGGCGCCGGGCGTCCGCGGCTCGCACAAGGGAATCTTCAACCCATTACCACTGCCTTCCGGAGCGTCACGCTATGGATGAACCCGGCTGGTTCCTGCTGATCGGCGGCGTGCTGTTCGCGATCGGCCTGACCCAACCCCTGATGCGCCGGCTACCCCTGACCAACGCGATCGTCTATCTCGCCATCGGGATCACTCTCGGCCCGACCATACTCGGTCTCATTCACTTCAACCCGCTCGAACAGTCGGGCACGTTGAAGCTGATTGCCGAGACCGCCGTCGTCCTGTCGCTGTTCACCGCCGGCATGAAAATGCCAGTGCCGGTCACGTTCGCGCGCTGGCGAGGTCCGATCCTGATGGCCTTCTTCGCGATGGCGTTGACCGCCGGACTTGTGGCCGCATTCGGCCACTACGCACTGGGCCTGCCACTGGGTGCAGCGATCCTGCTGGGCGGGATTCTCGCGCCGACGGACCCCGTGCTGGCGGGGGAGGTCCAGGTCCGCCGCCCGGGTGATCGCCATCGACTGCGGTTCTGCCTGACCGCGGAAGCCGGCCTGAACGATGGCAGCGTACTACCCATCATCATGCTCGGCATGGGTCTGCTCGGACTCCATGAGCTCGGCGCACTGGGAACGCAATGGGTGATTCACGACCTCATCTGGGGCACAAGTGCCGGCATCGGCCTGGGCATCGCCGCGGGCTTCGGGGTGGGGCACATGGTCCATCACCTGCGCCGCAAGCATGGCGGGCTGACGCCCCTGCTGGACGACTTCATTGCCCTGGGCATGGCCGGCCTCGTCTTCGGCGCCAGCCTCGCCACCGGAATCTGGGGNTTCCTGGCCGTCTTCTGTGCGGCCGTGGCTCTGCGCCAGACCGAAGTGCGCCTTGCCGGCCGGCCATGGGCGCCGGGCCACCTCGGCAGCCGTACGACCGGCAATCGTGCCGCGGGGACGCGAGTGCCCGGCATCACCGAGAACTCCCTGAGCGTCCACGAAGCGCTTGAACGCCTGGCCGAGCTGACCCTGATCATCCTGCTCGGCGGCACCCTGTTCCTCGATTCCTGGAGCTGGCGTGCCATCGGCGTCGCCCTGTTCCTGTTCCTGGTCGCGCGCCCCGTGGCCGTGTTCATCGTGGCGCGGGCCACGCGCTTTCCGTTCCGGCTGCGCTCTCTTGTCGGCTGGTTCGGGGTTCGCGGCATCGGTTCCCTGTACTACATCGTCTACCTCATTGAGGAAGGATTGCCAACGGATCTCGCGCTCGAGCTGCTGCACATCACGCTGGTGGTAGTCACGCTGTCAATCTTCCTGCACGGCATCAGCACCAAACCGGCTCTGGCGCGGTATATGCCGTCTCCCTGGCGGGCGCAGGCATCGTGAAGGGGTTCATCCCGGCCACCCGATCGCTCTTCCGCTACATCAGCGCGGAATCATGGATGCTTCGCGTACCGAATGTTCGAAATTCGGAGCTTCAGACTGAACCCTACCGGCCATATCGTGCGAATCGTTCAAAGCGTTCATATCGAGCGCGCCATCGCTCCGACATTTACCGGTACATGGAGAACATTCGATGCACAGATTCCCACGCATTCTGGCAGGAAGTGCCCTGGCGCTGTCCCTGATCGCCTGTGGCGGCAGCGGAAGCGGCAGCAGTAGCAGTAGTAGCGACACCCCCCAGACGTCATTGCGCGTCCTGCACGCATCGGCCGACGCACCGGCTGTCAATGTGCGCGCCGACGATGCGACCATTTTCAGCGAACTCGATTTCGCCACGGCAACCGCCTATCTGTCCGTCGACGAGGGCAGCTACCGCGTACGAGTCGACGGCATCGTGCCGGGCGGCACCGCGACGGTCATCGACGTACCGGACGTGGAACTGTCCGCCGACACCCGCTACACGGCAATCGCAGTCGGCAATGTCGCGGACATCGCTCCGCTGCTGGCAACAGTGCCCGCCGAGGACCCGGCCGGTGACGAGGCTCGCGTCCAGGTCGTGCACGCGGCCGCCGGCGCCCCCGAGGTCGACCTGTACGTCACGGCCCCGGACACCGATCTGAGTTCCGCCTCGCCGACGGCCTCGGCGGCATTCGAGGACGTTCTCGACCCGTTGACCGTATCGCCTGGTGACTACCGCATCCGCGTGACGTCTGCCGGTGACATGACGGTCGTGTTCGACTCGGGCACGGTGGCGTTGCCCGGTGGTGCGGATCTGTTGATCGCCGCGGTCGACAATGTCGGCCCGGGCGAGTCACCGATCCGCCTGGTCGTCGCCGACGGTGACGGCTCCTCCGTGCTGCTTGACCAGGCAGAGCCGGCGCCTGCGGCAGTGCGGGCCGCGCACATGTCGCCCGATGCGGGCGAGGTCGATATCGCCGTCGACGACGGCCCGACGCTGTTCGCCAACGTCGAGTTCCCGGCGGTGAGCGACTTTGCGAACGTGGAGGCCGGCGACTACCTGATCGACGTGATCCCGACGGGCAGCGACACGCCAGCGATCGACAATGCGCCACTGAGTGTCGAGGCCGGCGCCTACTACAGCGCGTTTGCCGTCGGCCTGGCTGCGGGCTCGCCCGACCTGGCACTCATCGCCAGCCGTGACGAGATCCGCTCGATCGCCACCGAGGCACGGGTGCGTGTGGTACATGCGGCCAGCGGCGCCGGCGAGGTCGATGTCTACGTCACTGGCACCGACACCGGCGCGGGCGACCTGCCCTCGGCAACACCCGTACTGGAAGCCGTGCCGTTCGCCACCATCGGCGACTTCCTGAGCCTGGCGGCCGGTGACTACAACCTGTTCGTCACCCCCGCCGGCATGCCGGATACGGTCGCGATCGAGGCGACCGACCAGACCGTCGACGCAGGGGGGGTCTACACCGTCATCGCGCGTGACGACGGCATGGGCGGCCTCACGGTGACCATCGTCGACGATACGCCGTAAGCGGACGTCAGCAGCAGTACCCTGAAACGCGGCGGGCCGGGCAACCGGTCCGCCGCTTCCATGCGTTGCGTCGAGTGGGCCCGATTACTGCCCCGCGTTCGTCACCAGGTGGATGATGTTCGCCGGACTCGACACCCAGAAGCCGTTGAAGTCCGCTGGCAGCGCCTCGATCTCGTCGCGGCGCACGCAGCCGTGTTGCGCGAGGTGTCGCGAGGCAGCTTCCACATCGTTCGCGCACACCTCCAGCCAGATCTCCGCCTGGCTCAACGACTCCACCCGATCGATCCAGAGCACCTTGCCCCCGAAATCGAAGCGCACGGATTCCGTACTGCTTTGCGCGGCGTCCTGGATCTGGCGCAGCCCGAGAACATCCCGGTAGAAGGCCACCGTGGCCTCGTACTCGTGGCTCGGCACCTTCATGGCGATGTTGCGGCCCGGCTCGAAGTTCGTGCTCATGCCTGCGTCCCCTCCACTATCTCCCGCATTGCGGCCGAAAAATCATTCTGGCAAGTCTGTTAAAAGTGACCGGGCAAATACATGGAAAAACCTCTGCACGGGGCTGCAGCCGCACGTATACCAACTCACGGGCTCATTGTGTATCGACGGATCGATGGCCGCCATTATGCGCAGGCGCGGAATCGCCTTCGAGTCTTTTCCCCCGGCCCCCTCTGCCCGCGTCCGTACCGAGCGGCCGATTCCGCGTGCAACATGGCCGGCGTGCGCGGCCAGGCGTCCACGTCCCCGAGCCGAGTACCGCGAGGGCGATGACAAAGAGTGCCACCGACACCACCCCGGCCACCATGAGCATCCCCAGCACCGCGGGCACGCCCGCCGACTCGATCACGGCCGCAACTGCCACGGGCGCAAGCGCCCGTCCCAACAGCGGGGGCGCAGACAGCCAGCCGTTCATGCGCGCGTAGTCCGCGGCTCCGGTCAGCAGGTTCGGCACCATCGCCCGCACGATGGTGAGCAAGCCCTGGCCAACGCCGTAGAGTACGGCGAATGCGACCACCCACGCGGCCGTGCTCCCGACCACCAGGGCAGCCAGCGCAACCGTTGGGGCACCCAGCGCCAGCACGCCCAGCACCCGAATTCCGATCAACCGGTACAGGGCCAGGTCGGCGAGGCGACCCAGCACCTGCATGGGGCCGATCAGGCTGGCGACAAGGAGGATGAGCTCCTGCTCCACGCCGCGACCGGACAGGAGCAGCGCGATGTGCGCGGACACCGCACCCGCGAGCAAGGCCGCCAACCCGAAGGCCACGGCGAACAATACGGCCACCGGCAGGCGGTTGCGCGCGGGCGGATGGTCCGCACTCTGTTCAGGTCTCGGTGTCGCCTCCGATCGGAACTGTCTGCGCGGCGGCAACAGCGCATGAAGCGGCATGACCACAACCAGATGCAACACCGCGAACACGAGCAGGACCGTACGCCAGTCCATTGCCGTCACCAGCCATGCAGAAGCCGGCCAGAACAGCGTGCTGGCCAGGCCGCCGACGAGCGCAAGGGCGCCGACATTGCGGCGGAACATCGGCCCACTCGTTTCGCGCAAGGCCGCAAACGCCGCCTCGTAGAGCGTCACGGCCATGGCCGCACCTGCCAGCAGCCAGCCCGCCCAGAACATCGGCAGGGACGTGCTGCAGGCGATGATCACCAGCGCGATCGCTGCTCCCGCCGACCCGCCCGTCAAGCAGCGGCGTGCACCCAGCCGGGTGATGCCCTCGCCTGCAACTGGGGCGAGCACGGCTGCCAGGACCAGACCGGCGGAGAATGCGCCGAAGATGGATGACAGCGCCCAACCGGTGTCAGCCTGCATGGGCGCGGCCAGAAAGGTGATGCCGTAGTAGAGCGTCCCCCACGACACCAACTGCCCCGGAGCCAGCACAACCACCGGGTACCATGTGCCAGCACCCGGCCGCGCGACGTTGTCATCAGCCATGCCCGCCGGTACCGGATGTGCCGCAGCAGACCGGCGCGCCGGCACCGTCCGGCGCCCCGGCCGCGCGCCCGGTCGCGCAGGCACCCGTTGCCGGCAACTCGAGCGTCACGTCATCGGCTGCTGCAGTGTCCCCGGCCAGAGCGTCGACAATGGAACGGACCTGAGCATGGCCGGTCATCATCAGGAATGTTGGCGCGCGCCCGTAGCTCTTGGCCCCGGCAATGAAGAAACCCGGTTCCGGATGCTCCAACTCGCGGTGCCCGTGCGGGGGCACCGTGCCGCAGTCGTGCTCATTGGGGTCGATCAGTGGGGCGAGTGTCTCCACACACTCCAGGGCGGGATCGAGGCGTACGCGCAGCTCGCGAGTCAGGCGCAGGTTCGGGCGAGCCCCCGTCGCCGCGATGATCCGATCGATGCCCGTGAGCGCGCCCGTGCCACCCGCCGGCGTCACACGCAATCCCCGGGCGGTCGGCTGCACGGCCTGGATCGCAAAGTCCGTGTGCAGGTGGACGCGCCCGGAGGTCACCAGCGTACGCACGCGCTCGCCCAGCGCACCGCGGGCCGGCAGCGCGTCATCGGCACCGCCACCAAACACTCGCCGCGGGGCCTTGCCGCGCACCGCCCAGTGCACGCGGGTCCCTGGCGCCTGCCGGGCAAGCTCGTCCAGGGCCAGCAGCGTCCCCGCAGCCGAGTGACCGGCGCCCACCACCAGGACATCGCGTCCCGCATAGTCCTCCCGCGCGTCGCCGAGGACATCCGGCATGCCGTAGGCGATGTACTCGCCAGCGCCCATTTCACCGCGTGCGGGCAGGCCGTCCGCGCCCAGGGGGTTGGGGGTTGCCCACGTGCCGGAAGCGTCGATCACCGCCGCGGCCAGGACGTCCTCCGCGTGGCCGGCCGCGGACTCGATGCGCAAGCGGAACGGCACATGTTCGCGGCCTGCCGTTCGCACCTTGTCGACGCCCGCGCGCGTGACCGCGGCAACGCGTGCCCCGTAACGGATGCGTTCACGCAGCTCGGGGTGCCGCGCCAGCGGCTCCAGGTACTCACGCACCAACCCGCCCGCCGTGGGCAGGATGTCCGGGTCCGGCTCGCGCCAACCCGTGCCCAGGAGCAGTCGGCGCGCCTCGGCGTCGATGTTGTAGCGCCAGGGAGAGAACAAGGGGACGTGCGCCACCGAAAGCAGGTTGCTGCCGACCGTGGTTCCGGCTTCCAGGACGAGAGGCTCAATGCCTCGTCGCAGGAGGTACGCCGCGGCGGCGAGGCCGACCGGACCGGCACCGATGACGGCGACCGGGTGTTGTGCGGAGCCAATTGTGGGAATGTTCATGATNACCTCACACGTAATTCGTCGAATTACGAANACTTTGCCGAAAAAAATACCTCACAGCGCTGCCACCAGCCGCTTCAGCACCGCCAGGCGGTCCGCGTTGACGCAGTAACACACCCAACGCTCGTCCGCCCAGCTGACGATCAGGCCCGCCTCCTTGAGTACGGTCACGTGCTGGGAAACGGTGGACGGTGACAGGTCCACCACGGACGACAGATCCCCGAAATGGCAGCTCTCCTGTGCCAGCAGGTGGCGCAGGATCCGTACCCGGGCGGGATGCCCCAGTGCCTTGCACAGGGCCGCAAGTTCGCCGTCCGGAACGGATTCCTCGACGCGCGCCGGGTTGCCGGAGGCAACATTGCCGAAGTCCTCGACCATGGGTCACGGAACCATTCGTAGAATTACGAATACAGTAGATGCGCTCCTCCTGCGCGTCAAGCCCCATGCATCCATCATCCGGCATCCATCCCCTGAAAAGCGGCGACCGCCGCCCGGATTCAGATCAGTGCGCGGTGAAACCGCCATCGACCAGGTACGTGTCGCCATTGCAACCCGAGGCGGCATCGGAGAACAGGAACACGGCCATGCCGGCACACTCCTCGTTGGTCACGTAACGGCCGAGCGGGATGCGCGCCGAGAACGCCTTGTGGACCTCCTCGCCGTGGCCCGGGTTCGCCTGCTCCTCGATCGAACGCATCATGCGATTGTCGACGGGCCCCGGGTTCAGGGTGTTCACGCGGATTCCCTCCGGCCCGAGCTCCGCCGCCAGGCAGCGCATCATGCCGACCACTGCATGCTTGCTGCTGACATAGGGCGACAGACCCGCCGCACCGCGTACACCGGCCACGCTGGAGGTGATGACAATGCTGCCGCCACCGGCCTTGCGCAGCGCCGGCAGCGCGGCCTCGACGCCGAAGCGCACACCGTGGACATTGACGGCAAACACCTTCTCCCACGCCGCGTCGGAGCGACTGTCGAACGGGCCCACTTCGCCCTCGATACCGGCGTTGAGGAACACCGCGTCCAGGCGGCCGAAACGTTCCAGCGCAGTCGCCACCATGCGCTCGTTGTCCTCGCGCCGCGTCACGTCCACCGCGAGGCCCGCGGCACGCTCGCCGAGCGACTCCGCAATCGCCTCGACCGGGCCCGCCTCCCGATCGGTAATCACGACACTCGCACCCTGCGCATGGGCCATGCGGGCCGTGGTCTCACCAATGCCGCCGGCACCGCCGGTAATCGCGATTACTTTTCCATTCAAACTGCTCATGTTCCGACTCCCCGGGAAAACGGTCGTATTCGAGCGCGCGCTCGATTGTCACCGACGGCCCCAGGCGATTCAACGAGATCGCCCGTGGCGCCGGCGCCTACTCCGAACCACTGGCGTACTTCGCGAAAACCTCGGCACCGGTGAGATTCCGCGTCGGCTCCGCGAACGAGTACCAGGCAGGCTTCTCGTCAATGAAGATCTGCTCGGCAAAATGCCATTCCGCATCGCTATCAAACAGGCCTGCGGACAGTGAATACAGCCCTTCATCCTTCAGGCGATAGAACAAGTGCGTCCCGCACTTCCGGCAGAACCCGCGCTCGGCCCACTCCGATGAGGCGTAGACCGTGATGTGCTCATCCCCCTGGAAAAGCACGTTCGTGCCGCATTCCACCGCAAACACCGGCCCGCCACCCCACTTGCGGCATATGGTGCAGTGACAGGCATCAATATGGGCGCTCTTCGGCGTTGCAGTCACACGGACCGCGCCACAAAGGCAGCTGCCACGCTGCTCGACGATTGCGTTCATGAGTCTCTCCTCGATCGACCCGGCGCTCGATCAGTCCGATTACGTACTGGAGGCGTTCGATACAACAATACTTGGAGCGGACCGCAGAGTCTGCAGAACCACACAGTAGCGCTCCGTCACGGCAATGATCTTGTCCATCGTGGCAGCGTCCGCATCGGAGTCGGTCTCGAATGTGAGCCGGATCTCCCTGAAGCCGACCGGCGCATCCTTCGCCACGCCAAGGGTTCCGCGGAAGTCCAGATCACCCTCGGCCACGACCCTGCCCTTGCGCAGTTCCACACCAAAGGCCGTAGCGACCGCACGCAACGTCACACCTGCGCACGCCGCAAGTGCTTCGAGAAGCATGTCACCCGAGCACGCCTGGGTGCCATCTCCTCCCGTCGCGGGATGCAATCCCGCCTCCACGAGCGCGCGGCCCGTATCGACCTTGCAGGCGATACCCTCGCCGAGATCCCCCACGGCACGCAGTGTCACCAGTGCCGCATCCGCTTCCCGTTGATACCTCTCCTTGAGAGGTTCCTGCAGCGCCATCAACTCTTCCGGATTCATGTCACCCTCCCGCACTCATTACTGCATTGATTACTGCCCTGCCGGGGCAGTCACCGACAGGGTCTTCCACGTGACCAGAAAGCGCAAGACTGAACTGCCGAGAAGGTCACAGACCTCCATGTGCTAGGGTTCCTGCGTCTCGTTGTACGCCCGTATCTCTACGTGCATCCACACCTCCCAGAGCACATTGGCCCTGAGTGGCAATCACTCCGCAGCGCGTCGGACGAGATAGCTCTCACCGTCCGGCGCAATGACGCGGACCGTGCCCCGCGACGCCTCGGCAAACAGGGCATTCACCGTCACCGCATCGCTGCGAAAGTCGACGACCCGCTGCGACAGTCCGCCCTCCCCCGGCGGCGAGCGCTTGTGCGGCTCGGCCAGGATCTCTTTGTTGTGGAT
>SL_3KL_010_SEDDRAFT_10003689_pt1 | contig 13900 bp, 17 predicted proteins | sample SodLakKL_010_SED_2_FD_10381 | JGI IMG/M metagenome (IMG submission 10381)
CGGCCAACACTGCCGGGTCACGCTCACCCTCGATCAGCGCCTCGATCATCTTGCGGCCCGACTTGGTCAACGTCGACGAGGCCACGGAGCCGATCTTGATGACGGCTTCTCTGAACTCGAAGAGTCGCGGATCTTCAGGCGTGTGGGGCGGGCTGTCGGTGGTCGTTGAGGTGGTGGACTGCTTGGCCGACCCGGTTGAGGTTTCGGCTGTCGAGGCCGATGAGGGCGTCACCGAGGTTGATGGGGATGCCGTCGATGAGGCTCGCGACGAGGCGCAGCATCCGGTCCTCGCCGCTGGAGCAGGCCAGATCGCCGGTGTCGAGCGCGGTGATCGCGGCGGGCCAGTCGATGGAGGCGATGTCGGTGTCGTCGGTGAGGCTGGTGGCCAGGTGCACGAAACGGTCGCGGAAGTCGCTGCGGTGCAGCCAGGAGGCGTGAGCGATGAGCAGTTCGGTGCCGGCTTCGGTGGCGCGCAGTCCGCGGGCGCTCGTGCGCAGCGGTTCCGCGAGGGGTGGCTCGTCACGCTCGGGATGGCTCACCGGCATCGTGGGTGCAGCGGTGCTGGCCCAGTAGAACTCTGGGGGTGCTGGCAGGTCGGGGAGGTCCTCGAGGTCTGCCCACCAGTGCCTGATCCGGCCGGATCGGCAGATGCTGTCCGGTTGGGTGACGGTGCAGGCGAAGCAGAACACCCGGACGATCTCGTCTGTCCCGTGGGTGTCGTCCCGGTCGTGATGGCCGAGGTAGCCGGCGATCTGGTCGAGGTCCAGGCCGACGGTCGCGAGGGTCTTGGCCAGCGCATCGTCGAGGGTTTCGCCGGGCAGGACCGGGCCGGTGGGCGGCTGCCAGGTGTCATCGATGAAGTCTGCTCCGGGCTCGGCGATCAGCAGGATGCGGCCGTCGCAGGCGACGGTGGCGGTCACGTCCATGGCGGTGACGCCTTCGGCATGAGAGCCCGCGACCAGCGTGTGCAGCAGGGTGTCGGTGACCGCGACCGGGGTCATGACGGCTCGTTCCCCGAGTGGAGAGGATCGGTGGTGGTGGTGCGGCCGGTGAGGTCACCGAGCCGGGGCAGGCCGAGCGGAACGATGGTGTGGCGGCGGGTGGTGATGTCGTCCATCTGCGCGAGCTTGTGTTTGGCGGCGGCGAGGCTGACGTTGAGCCCGTCGACCTCACCGATCCAGCCGTGACGTTGCGCCTCGTCGATGCGGACAGCCAGGTTGTCGCAGATCTCTACGAGCCGGCCGCGGTGGGCAGGGTCGGGACGCAGTAGCGGGCAGCGGATGCAGGCGTGCTCGTGGATGCAGGGCGTGTTGTAGGAGCGGCCGCAGGTGCCCAACGAGAGCTTGCGTCGTTGGAAGTGGCCGAGGAACTCGTCCCATTCCTCGTCGGTGGGAGTGCGGTATTCCTCGGCCGGTCGTAGCGACCGGCGGCGGGCGATGAACGCCCGGTGGGCGTTGATGGCCTCTTCGGGATAGATGGCCTTGTAGCCCATGGTGACGCCGATGTCTCGATGGCCCGCCACGAGTTGGGCGATGTGGGGCGGCATGCCGTTCATGACGGCGTCGGTGATGAACAGCCTGCGGAAGTCGTGGGGGACAAACCGCAGCGGTTTGCCGTGGTTGTCGGTCAGTCCGGTGCCGGCCAGGGCGTCGTTGAGAAGCCCGCGGACCGCAGGGCCGCCGATCGGGCGGTGTTCTCCTGCGTAGCGACGCTGGAACAGCAGCGGCATCGGCGGGTTCCACACCCGTTCGTGGTAGTCGTAGGCGACCACCAGCGGCACGGCGCCGTCGTCGTCGCGGATCCGGCAGATCACCGCGGAGAGCACGTCGGCCAGCTCAGGGCTGATCACCACAAGACGTTCGGTGTCGGTCTTGGACGGTGCGATCTGCAGCAGCGGGATGAGCTCGCCGGTGGTTGGCAGCTTGTAGTTGATGAAGCTGTGGTGGGACAGCTCGGTGAGCTCCTCGACGCGAACGCCGGTGTGGCGCAGCACCTCCACCGCCGCCCAGGTCCAAAACGCCTGGTGTTCTTCGTGGCCGAGGTCGCGCCGTCTGCTGCTGGTCGGATCCTCGGCCCAGATGCGTCCCACACTGGCATGGGTGGTCTTGGCCCGGCGCAGCGTGACGTTGCCGGTGGTGAACAGTCGGCCGGGATCGGTGGCGCGGGCGGCATGCAGCCGCTCGCTGGTCGCCTTGCGTTCGGTGTCGACCGCGGCGACCAGCACGGGCAGGATCGGCAGACGTTCCCGGGTGCGCTGGTCCATCCGTGACTTGCGGCGGGAGCGTGCCTTCTTGTGCTGGGCGACGTCGGTGTCGCGGATCGGACAGGGTGCGACCCACGGGCCCCAGCGGGCCGGGTCGTCGGTCGCCCACTGGGTCAGATCGAGGTAGAACGCCCGCACCATCATCATGTGGTCGACCGCGTTGATGCGAGGCGCGGCAACCTCGACGAGGCTCGTGCCGTCCGCGGTTCGTGTCCGGGTCGTCTTGGTGGCGATGCGCTGCTTCCATCCGGTGGCCACCTCGGCGGGTAGCTGCAGCGAGTCGATGCCTGGGTGGTGAAGCTCCAGGTCGCGCCAGAACAGCCGTGCCAGCGTGTAGGACAGCTTGTGCAACGTCGCGTAGTCGATCGCGGGTTGACGTTCTTTGAGATAGTCCACCAGCAGATCCCGGACGGGGCCACATTGGATGTCGTAGCGGTCGATCAGCTGTTCACAGGCGAGCTGGCCCTGGGTCTTGAGCGCCCGTGCGGTCGGTGGGGCGCCACCGTCGAGCACGCCGGTGCTGCGCAGCAGTTGGTAGAAGTACGGGCTGGTCGCGGCCTTATTGGCCTGCAGGTCATCGGCGATGCGCAGCAGCTCGAGGCAGTCGCCGACCCTGATGTCGCTGACCAGGCCGCCCTTGGCGGCCAGGATGGTCGCGACCCGCCGCAGGGCCAGCTGCAGCGTGTGGGCGTTGACCACATCGGCCTGACCGACCGCGGCCAGGGACGCGAACCCTTCGGGGTCGCGGGTGCGGGCGATCTCGGCGGACAGATTCCTGGCCGTGCCCGGTGTCACCAGCCAGCCCAGGCTCGGGCGGATCACGTCCCCGCAGATCAGCAGCAGCATCCCTCGCCCGATCATCAGCCAGGCGTGTTCGGCGTTGGTGGGTCCCTGCCCCACCGAGCTCGCCCATCGGGCCGGCAGCTCTCTCCAGGCGCCGTTGCCCTCGGCGTCGGCTCCCGAGGCGATCCACCTCTCCTGCCAGCTGTCGCCCGGCTGCTGGCCGAGCCAGGCCAGCACCAGGTCGAGGCCACGGCGACGGTCCTGCTGCAGCGATGCGCTGGCCGCGGTGAACGGAGCCGCAGCCAGCCGTATGGCCAGCTGCTGGGCAGACCGTCGGGTCATCGCCCAGGTGGCGGGCACCACACGTGGCGGGAAGCGCTCCAGCAACACCACCGACGGGGCGGGAGCGGTCGCGGTCGGCCGGGCACCCTGGTAGTAGAGGGGCGGCTCGACGCCGCCAGCCATCTCGCGCGGCTGCTCGAGGTGTCTCACTGCGGCTCCTGTCCGAACAGCACCCGCAGCGACTCCGGCCGATACCGCAGATCATCGGTGTCCGACGTCGACGTCTCCGGTGGTTGCTGGCTATGGCGGGCATGATGGGCCAGCACCGCAGCGATCACGTCCTCGGTCGGGGCAACCAGATACCGCTGGGTGGTGGAAAGATGGGCGTGACCCAGCACCCACTGCACGTCCGTCAACGCCATCTTCGGGTCGCGGGCCATCCGGTAGGCCGCAGAGTGCCGCAGGTCATGGATGGTCCAGTTCGCGCCGAGCAGAGCGTTGGCACGACCAAACATCGCCCGGGCCGCGTGGTAGCTCAGCGCCCGAAACGGACGCCGTCGCGTCCACCACAGCGGATCGTCCGGGCCCGTAGGCACCAGATCCTGCATCTGGGCCTGATACAGCCGCAGCCACACGAACGCGTCCGGAGAGGCCGGCAGCTGCTGCAGCACCCGCGATCCCTTGCGGATCACCGTGATCAGCTGCTGGCCTGGATCGGCATCGGAGACCGTGACACCCAGCAGCTCCGAGGCGCGCGCCCCCGTCGACACCCACAACGCCACCAACGCCCGGTCGCGATGGCATCCCAACCCGGCGAACAGCTCATCGAACCGCTCATCGGGGATCTGGCGCGGGATGCGCCGGGCCACCGTGGGCCGATAGCGGCCCGCGGGCGTCTGCCTGAACGGCTCCATCGGGTTGTGGTGGGCATGTGCCCTCCCGCCAGCGCGCTCCCGCGCGAGCGGGAACGGGTTGACCATCGGCCCCGACCCCACCTCCAGATGCAAGTCGTAGAAGCTGCGCAGCACCGTCTCGCAATGCGCCACCGTCGCGGGCGCATACCCGCGGCCTCCCTCCGGTTTGCCGGTCACCGGGTTCGGGCCCTGCAACCGCACCCCAGACGGCGGCGACAGCCGTGGCGGACCATCGCTGTCTCGGTGTCGCCAGTGGGGCCGCACCGGCTTGTCGGTGATCCGCATCCACCCGCAGAAGTCCCGGGCCTCCACCCGAGTGGCCTGATCCCACAAGATCTCGACCGTCCACAGGAACCGGAACCAGCGCAGCAGATCCATCCCATAGGACCGCTGGGTGGCCGCCCCACGGCCGCACGCCTGCAGGTCCCTCAGATATGCCGCAACCGGCGCGACCACCCTCCTCTCGGCGTCGACCAGGCGGTAGGGCTCGAACGGATCGCCAGTCGCCTCCAGCGCACCGCACTGGACAACGCGCAACGACGCCAGATCCCGCTCTCGACCCTCTGCTCCGCTCATGAGGACGACCGTAGAGACACCGATCGAGCCCGTCTGCTCCCACCAGCGAACTCACCCCGCTAGTTCAGTCAACGGGGCGTCCTCCAGGGTCTTCTCGACCCTCTGGATCTCCGAGGTGCGGGTCTCGATCAGCCGCTTGCGATAGCGGGTCACCGACCGCAACCCCCGGATGTCAGCCGGCGGCACGAACGACGAGGCCAGCAGCCCACACTCCAGCAGCTGCGCGAGCCAGGAGGCGTCCTTGACGTCGGTCTTGCGCCCAGGCACATGCTTGACATGGCGGGCGTTGCACAACAACAGCTCAAACGGCGGATCATCGGCAGCGTCGCCGTCGAGTGGTTCCTCGAGCACCCGCCAGATCGGCAGCCAGTACGACGAGGTTGCTTCCATCGCGACCTGGGTCACCCCGTGCTCGAGCAGCCAGGCCCGCAACTCCAGCAGCCCATCCAGAAACCCCGAGAAACGCCGAACATGCTCGGCCCGGCCGCCGCTACCGTCAGGGACACGCACGCAGGCCATCACCGACTTCTTGTCGATGTCCAACCCGGCGCAACGATCTACAATCACTTCCATCTGCTCCACCTCCCGTGGATCGGATACAGGTGGCGCCGCCCCGGGAGCCCGAACCTTCAGAAGAATCTGAGACACGTGCTCGAGGCAACAATCGGGGGTTCCTAGCAGGCTCCCGCGTCATGCTGACACGCAGGCTCAAGGCACTACAGGCAAACGACGTCTGGGACGGCGCCACCCCCATTCTCATCATCCGGGGTGCCGGCCGCCAGGCCGGCATGAGGTGCTGACACGCGACCATCGCGCCCACCGCGCGCGGTTGTGGCCCCGGAAGCGTGACCCGACCTGCCCGGGTGCCGGCCCGTCGAGCCATGTCGCTCGATGACACTCCAGGCTGCGTCGTCCGATCGTGGCCACGTCGACGATCCGTTCGTAGACGTCGGCGGGTGGTGCTTCGATGTGGAGTTGCACGGCTGCTTGCTGTCGCCACTCGTTGCGCACGTCGGTTCCCTCCTTCGGGCGTCGCTTGGCGAGGTGGCGCGTGGTGCGGTCGGTCAGCGGAGCAGCGTGCGGTTGGCGACCAGGGTGAGCCGCTCGGTGAGTTCGTCCGTGGACCAGCCCCGTTCGTTGCGCAGGTTGTCGACCAACTCGACCGACATGTGGACCCAGAGCAGGTCGGCTGCGGTCGTGGTCGTCCACGGCTCCGCCAAGCGCCGTTCCTGTTGGATGCGTTCTGTCACCGAGATGCACCGCGCGTACCAGCCGGCGGTAGCCCGTTGCCAGAGTGCCGCGGCGTCGGGGTCGTCGTGACGGCAGCGATCCACGGCGCGCACGACCGCGATGAGGCGGTAGTGATAGGTCGCCACGTGTCGTGCCCACGCGGCGAGGGCGGCTTCGGCATCGACCGCCTCGTCGACGGCCCGTACGGATCGCGCGACGTCGAGTCGTCGATCGATGTGGTCGAGGAGTTCGACGAAGAGCTGACCGCGCGAGGTGAAGTGCAGGTACAGGCCGCTGCGGCTGACTCCGGCGGTCTCGGCGACCGCGGCCATCGTCAGCGCCGCGCCGCCCTGCTCCTCGAGGAGCCGCCAGGCACCGTCGAGCAGCTGTGCCCGCGTGTCGCGGCTGCGTTGGTTCTGTGGTGTCTCGATGCGCTCCACACCACACTCCTTGACAACGAACTGGACACCGTGTTTAGTTACGGTAACTGAACATACTGTCCAGTTGATGATAGCGGCAGAGGAGGGCGTCGGTGATGGATGTGTCTGGGTATCGAGCGGTTGAACGGCGGCTGTGGGCCTCGGTCGGGGTCAGCCCCGACGAGCGCACGGTGACGTTGGCCAGGTTGGGGGTCGACGTTCGCGTCCAGGAGCTGGGCGAAGGGCAGCCGGTCCTGTTCATCCATGGTGGCCCGAACTCAGGGTCGACGTGGGCCGGCGTCGCCGCGCAGATGCCGGGGTACCGCTCGCTGCTCTTGGACCGGCCGGGCACGGGCCTGTCGGCCGCGATCCGCATCGGTGCGGACAACCTGGGCGAGGTCGCCGAGGTGTTCGTGGCCGATGTGCTCGATGCGTTGGGGCTGGAGTGGGCCCACGTCGTGGGATCGAGCTTCGGTGGCTTCCTGGCGCTGCGGTCGGCAGCGGCCGCGCCCGAGCGGTTCGGCCGCATGGTGCAGATGGCCTGTCCCGCCGGTGCGCCGGGCATGGGCATGCCCGGCTTCATGAAGGCGATGGTCACACCGGGGCTGGGCCGACTGATCGCCGCGCTTCCGCCCAACGAGCGTGCCGGCCAGATGATCTTCCGCCAGATCGGCCACGGCAAGAGCCTCGACGCCGGACGCATCCCGCAGGTGTTCTTCGACTGGTATCTCGCCATGCAGCGGCACACCGACACTATGGCCAACGAGACGCGGATGATCCGCTCCCTGGCGTCCGTGCGCGCCGGCTGGCATCCCGCCCTCTCGCTCGACGAGGGCCTTCTCGGCCGCGTTGCGACCCCGACCCACTTCTACTGGGGTGCCGACGACCCCTTCGGCGGCCTCGACATCGCGCGGCAGCTGGTGGCGTCGATGCCGGCAGCACAGCTCGAGATGGTGCCAGATGCGGGTCACCTCCCTTGGCTCGACGACCCCGCCTGTGCGGCCGAGGCGATCGGTTCGTTCCTGCAGCCAACCGTGGCCACCGATCAGGTGTCCCCGTGACCGGGGCGCCGCCGCTCCGCCGCGACCCGTCATCAGCGTCGGGCCACAGACCCGTATCTGTGAGCCTGCTGGCGGCGATCGCGATCACGGTGATCTGGGGCGGGATCCTCGTGATCGCACGGCTCGAACAGCTGCTTGCCCCCGAGCTGCGCTGGTGGGGCCACGCCTTCGTGCACCTGTGGGTAGGCACCTGGGCAGCCACCGTGGCCGTCACCGCGATCCGGGTGCGGCGTTCGGGCCGCGAGGCTGACCCGGCAGTACGGGCCGCCGTGACGATGGCGGCCCTGCTTGGCGCCCTCGCCGCCATCACCAACCTGCTCGAACTCGTCGGCGTGCACCCGACCCTGCGGGAGTTCCACGATGCGGTCAACCGGATCGGCGCGCCGCTGGGATGGCTCCTGCTCGGCAACCTCGTCGTCGCCGTCCTGCTGGAGCAACATCGACGAGCAGCAGCACGCTGGAACCGACGAGCCGACCACCGTTCACCAGCCGACCCGAACACTCCAGGGCCCACCAGCACAGGCTCGGAGCGCCGCCTGCGTGACCCGACCCAGCCTTGACACCGCCCAGCCTGACGTCTTCCCGCTCGTCCGGTGCAGCGGTGTTCCCGACGGCTGCCAGGGTCACCGCCCGTTGCACCCATCCCGACCACGCGTGACCGGCTTGCAGGAGCCGCCCGATGTCCGAACTGACTCAACGTCCCGACGTTCCAGGGTGGGCGAGCCCCCGGCGAGCCTGGTTGGCCCTCGGTGCGCTCCTCGCATGCCTGGCAGCTCTCATGCTCGCCGACCTGTGGCTCGAGAGCCACACCGGCCTGCCTGTTGGCCTGCCGATGTCTGCTGACGCAACCAAGCCGGACCTCCTCTTCGGGTACGGAGTTGAAGACCTCGACGCGCTCTTCACCGCCTACGGTCAGGGTGGCCGCCGCGCGTACGCCGTCGGGCTCGTCATCGACACCATCTACCCGCTGGCGCTCGCTGCTGCGACCGTGCTGCTCGCCGCCAGGGCGCTTCCCCGTCGCGCGCGATGGCTGTGGGCCTTCCCGATCACGTTCGCCGTGCTCGACGTCACCGAGAACCTCGGCTTCGGCGTTGCCCTCGCCGCCCACCCGCAGACCCTGGACGGGCTGGTTGCGGCCCTGTCCCCGATCACGCAGGCGAAGCTACTGAGCTTCCCGCCAACCGTCGCGGTCCTGCTCACGTCGGCCGGCGTGCTCGGCTGGAGACGGTTCCGTGACCAGCGAGGCGCGCCGCACGGCAACCCGTAGCTGCCGGACCAGGAACCCGACCGACCAGGCTCCCACCGTGACGAGTGGCGTGACGTTTCACCCACCTCCAGCTGGCCCCTCCGCCGACACAGGGGGGCGTTCTCGAACCTGCCAAGATCAGGACTGCCGCGTTGTTATGGGCGGACCGAGGCGAAGTCGACAACGCCCAAAGTCACGGTTCGGTGCGGGGATGCCAGTAGCCGGGACGTCGTCGCTCGTGGGCGACGGCCAGAACGCGAACCGCATCATCCGTGACGAGGTACGCCAGGTAGTAGGGGAACCGCGGCATCGACATCTTGCGGACTGGTAGCCCAGCGGCGACACCCGGCACCGGCGCCCCGGCCTCCGGCCAGGCTGCAACCTGTTCCATGGCTCGGTCGACAGCGGCGAGGAACACCAGCCCAAGACCCGACCGCTGAACCTCATACCACAAAGCGGCTTCGCGGAGCTCGCTCGATGCCTCGGGCTCGACGAGAACCTTGCGACTCACCCGTCAGTCAGCGCTTGGCTGACCCGTGCACGGATCTGGTTCCAGTCCTCGCCCAGGCCCTCACCGGCCAGCACGCGACGTGCGCGGGCTTCGAGCTCTTCCGCCCACGCCCACTCGACTGTTGCTACATCGTCCACGACAGGACCCTCAAGGCTGACCAGCAGCTCGACGATCAGATCGGCACGCTCCTCGCCAGAGAGCGAGAGGGCCTCACGGAGCAGTGATTGCGCATGTTCGGTCATGTCGTGAGCGTACCCCTCGCCGGTTGCGCGGGGACGCTCGATCCACAGGCTCCACGTCCAACGCCAACAGCAGAAACCGCTCGCGAGGGAGCTATGGGCGCCTTGGCCGCTGGGGCACCCCGCCCGCAATCACGGTAGTGGTCGACCTACGGGGTGGGTGCAACAAGGACAACGTTGTGGCCATGAGCTTCGCGCCGAACGCCTTCACGCGTTGTCGGGGATGAAGGCGATGTCGCCCACCGCGCGAACCAACCGTCGATCCGTGGTCAGGAGCCGGGCATCGAGCGCGGTCGCCGCCGCGACGTAGAGCGCATCGCGGGCGGCGACATTCCGGCGGAGCGCCCAGGCTGCGTCCAGGAGTTGGCGGTCGAGGGGCAGACGCTCGATGGGGAGCCGGCCGAGCATGCCGAGCCGGGCACGCACCTGGTGAGCGGTCAGCTGCCCGTCCCGGTACAGCCGCGCCAATGCGCCGAACACCTCGGCGTCAAGGTGGACGACGGTGCACACGGTCTGGCCCGACAGCTGCTCGCGGACGTGTCGTCCGGTGCGGTTACGCAGCAGCAGATCCACCGTGGCCGAGGCGTCGAGGACCAGCACCGCCTACGGCAACTCTGCTCGGGCGGCTGCCACGGCATCGGTGCCAGAAACCCCCTCGATCGGGTCCAGGTCGTCGAGTTCGGCCAGCCACTCCTCGATCGTCGGCTGGCTGACGTGTTGGGCAAGCATCCGGCTGACGTAGCGTTGGAGGCTCATACCCGCGTCGTCGGCCCGGCGCTTGAGCTCGACGTGGATGTGCTCGTCGAGGTCGCGGATCAGCATGTCGGGCATCGGCCCCTCCCAAAGCGCTAGTAGAATGATAGCACTTGTGGAGTCGCCAGCTGGCGAAGGTCCGCGCCCGCTGCGGTCTCGTCCTCGCTGCCCGCTCCGCCACCGTGGCCGAGCAGGAACGATTCCTGAACCCGGCGACGAAGACGCCGTGTCGTTTGTGGGCGGGTTGGCCCCGACCTCTACGCGCCCGCAATCACCGCGATGGGCGTGGAGCATCGCTTCGCCGTAGGGCTGGTCTGCAGTGATGCGATCGGGTGTTCTTCGACGCGACCCGTCGGCCCATCAAAGGGCCTGGCGGACCCGCGCTGCCTCGCGCGCGAGGTGATCACGCTCCGGCACGTTGGTGGCCCGACGAGCCGCCTCGGCGTAGAGCTCGGCCGCGCGAGAGAGATCGCCGTCCTTCTCGTACAGATGGGCAGCCACAGCGGTGTAGCGCGGCAGCTCCGGGTCCAGTGGCTCCAACACCGCCAGCCCCGCGCGGGCGCCGTCGGCCTCGCCGACCGCTACCGCCCGGTTGAGCCGGTGCACCGGCGAATCCGTGAGGCTAACGAGCTCGTCGTACCACTCCACAACCTGCACCCAGTCGGTCTCGGCGGTGCTCCGTGCGTCGCAGTGCAGCGCGGCGATCGCCGCCTGCGCCTGGTACTCACCCAGCCGGCCACGGGAGAGCGCCCTCTGCAGGATCGTGACGCCTTCTGCCACGAGGTCGGTGTCCCACAGGGATCGGTCCTGCGCGGTCAGGGGCACCAGGGAACCGTCCGGCCGGGTGCGGGCCGGTCGCCGGGCGTGGTGCAGCAGCATGAGCGCCAGGAGCCCGGCCGCCTCCTCATGGTCGGTGACCGCGTGCAGTCGGCGGGCCAGGCGGATCGCTTCGGATGACAGGTCGGTGTCGCCGGAGTAGCCCTCGTTGAACACGAGGTAGAGCACCCGCAGCGCCGTGACCAGCGAGCCGGGCTCGTCGAGCGAGATCCTGCTGACGGTCCGCTTGGCGCGGCTGATCCGTTGGGCCATCGTCGCCTCGGGCACCAGGTACGCCTCGGCGATCTGCCGGGTCGTGAGCCCGCCCACCGCCCGTAGCGTCAGCGCCACGGCCGACGCGGGCGTGAGCGAAGGATGGGCGCAGCGCAGGTACAGCTCTAGGGTGTCGTCGCGGTCCGTCACGGCGCCCGGAACGGGCTCGGCGTCCACGCGCAGTTCGCGTGCCGTGCGGGCGGCGTCGGACCGGGCGGCGTCGACGAACCTGCGCCACGCCACGGTGACCAACCAGCCCTTCGGGTCCCTCGGCGGGTCCACCGGCCAGGCCTCGAGCGCCGAGAGCAGCGCGTCCTGGACGGCGTCCTCGGCCGCCACGAAGTCGGCTCCGCGGCGCACGAGGAGGCCGATCACCTGCGGGACCAGCTCCCGCAGGAGCGCCTCGCCGGGGCTGTCGGTCACCAGCCGCTCACTGGTCGGACGGGGGGGCCTCCTCGAGGATCGGACGCAGCTCGAGCCACTCGTGCAGCGGCCGTCCGCCCGCGCCGGGCGCCGACGACAACTCGCCCGCCAGCTCGATCGCCCGCTGCTGATCCTCCACGTCGATGAGCATCCAGCCGGCGATCAGATCCTTGGTCTCGGCGAACGGCCCGTCGGTGACCGGCGGGCGGCCCTCACCGTCGTAGCGGACCCACAGGCCCTCCGGCGCGAGCGCCTGCCCGTCGACGAACTCGCCCGTCTCCTCAAGCCGCGCCGCGAAATCGCCCATGAACCGGATGTGGTCGCTGACCTCCTCGGGTGTCCACTGATCCATCGGGACGTCGTTCACCGGCGTCGGAGCACCCCGGTAGTGCTTGAGTAGCAGGTACTTGGTCATGACACTTCCTCTCTCGGTGTGGCGCAACCCGTGGCCGCGCTCACCCCCGGGGTCGGAGCCAGCTCGGGGTTCTCGACATCCGGTGCGAAGATCGTGCCAAGGCTGCATGACCGATGCCGCGGCCGCTTGCTGATGGTGGAGCCGGCAACGCGGTGTCCTGCCCTTCCACAGCGTAGGTCCACCGGCCATCAATAGGTGGCTCGGCAGGCAAGGCGGATCCGGATGGACCCCGCCACACCGGTCTTCCGTACCGGTGATACGGCGGACTGTTATGGGTGGTCCGGCAGAGCCTTCCCCCCGACCACAATCACGTCGATATGTTGTCACGTGGCAGCCCGCGCTGCCTGGCTGTTGGCTTTGCGCGTTCACTCAGCCGCGTGCATCTCGGCCATGTTGCGATCCACGACTTCGATCGTCACGCGGCACTCCGTAGCAGGGCTGAACTCGAGGATCTCGGTGTCCTCCTCAAACACGGGTACATGGCCGGGCGCAAGGTGGTAGACGTCACCCGCCCGAGGCAGTTCATCACCACCGGGCTGCTTCACACGCACCAGTCCCTTCAGGATGTAACCCCAGTGCGGAGACTGGCTGCTGTCCCCAGGCAGACCCTTGAATGGCGGTGTGGCATCGACCCCCTTCGGGAACGTCTCAAACGAAACGATCATGCCACCCCACTCGACCTGGCGACCCTGGAAGCCCTCGCCGTAGTCTTCGACCAGCGGCAGCTCCTTCATCGGATGACGCATCTGGGTCTCCCACCTCGAACGGGCGTACCTCAGAAGCTTGGACTACCACGCGGCGCAGGGCCCGGAACGACCTACCGTCGTTGAGCCCCTTCGACCAACTATGCGCGACGGCTGCTCCCAAGGCAAGCGCCCGCAGTCACGTTCTCGAGCGGGTAGCGACACCGGGCGTCTGTTCACGGGGTTTCACCCGTCGACGCGTTGGGTTCCTGGGTTGGCTGGAGGGCGTCGAGGGCGGCGTCGACGGCGATCCTGCGTAGCGTGTCGGTGTCGTCGGCTGCGACGAAGATCGCGGCGCGGGCGAGTCCTCCGATGGCCACCGTCGCCCGGATGCGTGCTTCGAGGTCGGCGTCGGCCCCCGCGAGGATGCGTTGTGCCCGCTCGACCCAGCCGGCGAGACGACCAGCGATCGGCGAGCCTTGGAGGGTGCTGGGTTCGCGCCCCAGGGCCTGGATGAGGTCGTGGTGCTGCCGCACGACGTCGAAGTAGTCCTCGAGCAGTTCACGGACGGGCGCATCGCTGTCCTCGGCCCGCTCGAGCCAGGCGTCGATGGCCTCAGCCATCGGTACGAGCGCCTCGCGCAGCAGGTCGGCCTTGCGGGGGAAGTGGTAGTAGAGGGCCGCCTTGGTGACCCCGAGTTCCTCGGCGATGTCGCGCAGGCTCGTCGCGGCCACGCCGTCGGCGGCGAACCGGCGGCGGGCCACCTCCAGGATCCGGAGGCGCATGTCCGTGGTGCGGCCATCCGTGCGTGACGGTGTGGCCATGGGCACCTCCTCCGGTCGTCCGGCTGGGGCCGGCATCGATCTTCCTTGCCGACAGGCTATCCTCTGCTAACCTTCCGGCAAGCTAGTTGCAACGGGAGGCTGGCTGCCCATGGACCATGACAGTCCGGCTCGACGGGCGGCCGGACCGGCCGGTGGGGCGGCCGCCGACCGCGAGNCGGTGGGGCGGCC
>SL_3KL_010_SEDDRAFT_10003690_pt1 | contig 13897 bp, 3 predicted proteins | sample SodLakKL_010_SED_2_FD_10381 | JGI IMG/M metagenome (IMG submission 10381)
CTTAATCTTAAATTTTTAAACAGGTTTTCAAAATTCCAGGAGATGATTCGTAAATCTCAATAGCACCAACTGTTTTTTTATAAAATTCGGGAATATCAACGGCACCAATAATGGCATAGCCATAACCTTTGAGTTTCATATCAAGCAAGGATGCTTTCAGCAGAGCTTTACCCGTACCTCTCCCACGGAAAATTTCTTGGACACCCATAGGGCCAAAGTACCCCAAAGCCGTTGCATCATAACAAGAAAATCCAATAAGCTCTCGCTCCTTTATTGCAATAAAGCAGGAAATAGGCTTATTAGATATCGCAACATCAGTTTCACTTGCCCAAGCGCAGAAAAAATTTTTTTCCACCCAGTTAACAACAAGTCTCTTTTCCGGACCTACAGGTTTTCGTATTTCAATTCCCAGGATTTTTTGTTCTAAAATAAAATCCCAGGAGTTTCGCAAATTATACAATTTTACTAACATGTCAGGCATAGTTTGTTTTCTCAAATAATCAATCTTTGCCATAGAATGCAATAAATATATTGTTATCCAGCGAGAAAAATCATAACTTGTCAACATTTTTCTTGCAAATCTCTCTTTTTTTAAATAATTTATCAGACTTCATAACGTTGTCATGTTTGAGCAGTCGGGACAATTAATCCATAGCTATTGCCTATCCGGAAACTCCTATATTCCCTCTCCCTTTGGGGGAGGGCCGGGGTGGGGGTGAATGATATCAGGGTTATCTTTCCCTCCCCGAGCTCCTCCCAGAGGGAGAGGAGTTTCCGGACTGGCACTATCCACTTGAATCCAGATAATCACGAGAGGATACGATGGAATGTCAGCGCTTAATATAACTGTTGCCGGAATCCGACCCAACAACCAGTCAATTGGCCCACCGGGCAATCATCTGCGTTGGGCGTTTCCATCCCAGGCAGGTTTTCCTGCAAAGGGTTTTGTCGTGTACCGTCGTATCAGTGGTGAAATTGAGGCGACTGAGTGTCTCAATCTCACAAAGGAGAAAATTCTGCCGGAGCAGATAGTTTTCTCTGGCACAAGCTTGCAGGGAGTGGTTTTTGTCTATCCTGGTCCTGTGCGAATCGAGGGTACCGGCGCAGGCCTCAGCATTAATCCTCCAGGTTCGGGAATCCTGGACCTCCGTTTCACACAACCTGTAATCCATGTAAGCCTTTTTGTGCGGGACATCAAATCAGATATTCAATTAAAGGCGTATGTTGGCCAACACGTTGCTGCCACTTCCACAACGCTCACTTCATCGCATGGAAGCGGAACTTTAAGCGTCACAGCGCCTTACATCAACCGCGTGACCATTCCACTGCAGTTTACCTCACTGCTTGAGGTTTGCTATCATCGCCTTGCCGACGAGTGCCGGAATGAAAACTGGGGAGATTCTCCAATCATGCATTTGCCGCTGCCCCAGACATTTGATGAAGCCATAGGGCGTCTGCCGGCAGACCCCTTTTTTAATCGCTATGCAAGCAATGCAGGTGATGCAATCCAGCGCTATAAACCCGGGCTTAAACAACTTCTTGAATGGCTGTGGTTGCTCCAGAATCCCACGTCTGCGCAATTTTCTAATCCCGGTGATTTGCCCGACCAATTGCGGCTACCCTCAACGGATGTGCAACATCCACTCCAGACAATACAGCCGCAGTCCATCCTGCTTTTGGCGGCCCTTGATCCCAATATTGCCCGCCTGTTAAGTCTTTATTGGACAGATGTGGAAGGCGCGCCCGACGGTCCGGAGCCGGGTATGGCATACGATTATAAAGTGGAGGGACGATGGTCTTCTCACAGGGTCGGCTGCGGACTGGTGTTCGGGCTGGGCAATGAAAAGGCCGCAAGACCCTATGTCAGCGGACGCTTGCGGGGTGATCAGCTACCCGGTCTGCGCTTTCAAGGTAAAGAACCACTGGGGCGGGTTGGCTTGCGCTGGCCCCGGCCGCGAGAAGGGCAGGGGGTTGTTCAGCCGGTACTTTTTGACCTTTCACGTCAATCCGGCAACAGAGATGTAGAGCTGACCGGAGCGCTGCCCGTTTTGGTTCCTGCGTCCGCATGGGATCAAGAAGATACCGCCTTATTCATTGATACCGATGTTGCTCTCGGTGCACACACATACTCGTTGCGTCCTGTTGATCTGTTTGGTCAGGTCGGTAAATGGATTAAATCCGGACGAGTAATAGTTCAGGACCTGGAGGCACCCCCACCGCCGGTGCGTCTGCGGGTTACGACAGCCCAGTCCGGCTATCCCTGGCTCACCGAGGAGCAGAGGAGTACACCGGAAAAAGGAAATGTTGATGTGGATCTGCGGTTTGAGTATGGCGACGCGCAAAACCGGCAGGCACCCGATGCCGGCAGCTTCCAGCTTTACTATCGCACTGAGAGCCTGTTCGAGAGACAAACAGTTACTGCTCAAATCCAGATGACCACAGCGCTGTCCAATGGCCTCAAGCTCTATACAGTTCAAATCAGTGGTGTACCTGGTATCGACCTTAGCCGTTATTCTGGCGGCATACTCGCCCGGCAAAGCGCTACCGGAACAGTGCTGCCGGCCGACCAGCGTCTCCGCTTTCGTATTGCCGAAGTTCTGGCTTCCAACCGCCTGAAATTAGGGCCCACGGAAGAGAACTTTCCTGCCGGATCCTACGAGATTATCTCCGATCCACACCTTCGCGCTACCTGGCAGCCATGGGGGCAGCCCATGCCTGTGCGTCCAGAGCTGGAAAGTCCGCTCAAGAAGGTTGCCGATGTTTTCCAGGCCAGGGCTGTTCTCGTGCAGACTCTTGGTGCTAAACCCAATCCTCTGTCCTTGTTGCCGGCCTCGCATCAGCCCGATTCCCTGACTCAACCGCCCGCAAATGTTGAGGTGCTGCTGGATTGTGAACTGTTGGAGCCAGATCTGTTTACAGGTGGTGAGCTGCAGATAAACGGGCAGAGCATTCCTGTTGTCTACTCTACCAGTGGTCCTGCCTTTAACGGCCACAATCATGGGATCGCTGCACGATTAGGCCTGCCGCCAGACTCCCCGGTTATCGAAAATACGAGTCTGCAGCTGATACCGGCCGAGACTTCTCTGGTGCGAGTTCTCACACTCGAAGCGGCAAATCTCAGCGTGTTCCAACAAACACCGGGCGGCGAGGCAGCCTTTGATGTTTTGGCCGGTGAGAGCGGTGAAACGCTCACCTACGTGGCGCGAGTGATGTCCTCCATACAACCGGAAGGTGCCAGCGGCTTTTCCGTGCTGGTGCGTCTGCTGTCGCCGACAGCGCTGACCGCGTTGGAGTCCGGCGTCCAACAGGTGCGCTACTACTTGCCCTATCGGGTGAACCTGCGTGCGGCGCTGGAGAGTGAAGCCGCAGCACCGGAGGGAATACTGCCTTTGCCGTTTACGGACGGGCAAAGCAGCCAGAACCTCTACCTGGCTATCACCACCTCCGATCTTCGCAAGAACGAAAGCCCGCTCTCCGCCCCGGTGCAGGTCACGGCCGTCAAGCCGCCGCCCAAAGGAGCCCCTGGGCGGCCGTATCCCTGTCCGGATGCAGGCGCTGACGCCGGCTATGCCACCCCTCCCGACCGCCAGGGCCGGGCTACGCTCTGCCTGGAGTGGGGGGCAGGCTCGCTCGAATCCACAAGCGGCCTTCGCTACGAGATTGCCCGTGCACTGGACAATACCATTCTGACTGCGCACCGCCGCAACTGGCTGCTGGGGCAGGTGGAGATCGAGGCACCGGTGACCGGCGGCATCCAGGTGGAAGCCACACTCACCCACATCAATCTTGACACAAAACGGGGTCTCTACACTGCCAACCTGGCCGCTGCTGATCTGGGCAACCTTGCGCCAGCCAAATTCCAGGGCGGGCGGCTCACGCAAAACAGCCGTCAATTCCAGGTTACGGCCATTGGCACCGGCAACAACGAAGATCTGCGAGTCGTGTTACGGCCCATGGCTCAAGAGGCCCCTGCCGAGGGGGCTGCGATGCTCTATAGCCCGCCGGACTATAGCGGCGTGCGCAACGACACTGAGGCGCTGCGCGAACTCGCCTCACAAAACCCGGACGCTTTCGGCATTGTGACCGGTGTACCCATCCGGAAAACCGGATATCTCGACGAGATTCCCGGAATTGGCCGTAACCGCTACTTTTACCGCGTGCGGGCCGTAGATGCGGCCGAAAACCGATCGGCGTGGTCCGAGGTCAGTGTGCCCTTTTATCAGGTGGATACGACGCCGCCGGAGGCGCCGATGCTAGTGTCAAAAATTGGCGGCAACCGCCAGATACGCCTGACGTGGAAAGACAATCCCGATCCCAGGGTTGTTGCCTACCGCGTCTACCGAACTGGCGATGTGGGCAATGGCTCAACTCTTTCTCCGTCAAAGCTTGTTGCGACTATCGATGTGCGACCACCAGGGAGCCCAACTCCTCTATACCGGCCTCTGCGGATCTCGTCCGGACAGATCCGCATCCGGCCTCACTCAACCCCTATGGGCCGTCCGCGCGTTTTCCGCAGGGACGATCTTAATGCTACGGACTTGGTCGTTTCGGCTTCCGACTTCACCCACCTGGACAACCATTTGGTCAAGAAGGTGAACCCTCTTCTTTCCGATGGTGACCTGATCAACGTTAGCCTTAACTTGGACGGTCGAAAATTCGTGCTCAGCCGTAGGCCTGGCAGTGAGGAACCGCTCACAGTAAGCAATGGTCAGGTAGACCTTTCCTTTGGCTTTGTACCTACTGCCATAAAGGCTGTTCTTTACCGCTCAGCGTATCTGAGTGGCAAGCTGGGCCAGCCTGAATTTAACCTTGTGACGACCAACACCACTCTCATCGGTACCACCATTAGCGGACTGAATGAACAGTTGCCCGATGGCACTCCCGTCGTCGTTCTCGTAACCGACACAGCCGGGACAACGCGAACTTTGACGCGGGTGCCCGGTCAGGAGGGACCATTGACCGTTACCGACAACAAAATCCATCTCGGCCTGGATCTGGCAGATGCTTCACTTGACGACCTTCTGGTTGTTAGTGAAGACAGTCCGGCAAAAACACTTTCGGCAAAGTTGGATCAAGAGAGTCTGATTGAACCCTCGTCTGATGGCAACATGTTGACCATTCGCCGCCTCAATCCCCTCATCGCGGAGGGTACAACCATTACAGTCCATTGGTCCGATTCAGGTGGTGAAGAACACACCTCGACTGTGGCGGCCGGAGAACATGAATTTGTTGATGACGATGTGCGAGGCGATCGGCAGTATGCATACAGGATTGTTACTGTCTGCCGCGTCGCTCTTGGCGACCAGAAACAGATCGAGATCGCTTCACCGCCCGGTGAAGCGATCCGGATCTCCTGCCTTGATAACGGACCACCAGCCTTTGAATCTCTGAGCGGCGAGTGGATGGCGGGACCGGTCGCCTTCACGACAGCCGTGCGCCTTACCTGGTCTTCCAGAGACCGCGCCATGGCCCTGGTGCATCAGCGGCAAGAGGGTGGCCAAGAACAGACCATCGGCGGCTGGCTACGGCCCTTTTCCTATGACCCAGACGATGATCTGTTTCATTTCGAAGCAATCGTGGAAGCCGATCCCCAATCCGCTCCTCTGTTTCGCATCATGCTGCAGGCTGCCAACGGCCGGAAGACCGGTTTGTCAGAAATCAGTCTGGGTTAGGGAGCTATAAGGAAGACAACAAATGACAGACAATCTTCTCGATGATTATTTGAAATTGGTCATAGCTCTGCGGCCTTCACTGCGGGCTTCGTGGCCTTTGAATTTCTCAATCTTGACCAATATTCAATTTGTACCCTTCGGACCGCATGAACATGGTCCGACTCTTTTTGGCTCAGAGTTCAATTCAGGGTGGTATTTTAACTACGATGATGCCAGCAGCGCTCAACCACCGGAAGTCCTGGCAATGTTTACCGGTTTGCTTCACTGGCAGGACGACAATGTTCAGGGTTCAGGCCTTTTGTTGGAGAGCTTTAGCTATCCTGCCGAAATGTTGAGTGTGACTCGCCCGAATATCCCAAGCTGGATGCCAAAATGCAAATACGTCTCTTATTCTTACCTCGATCTCAACGGCATTCGGGAGGCGTTAACGGCGATATTGGACGGGCTTGATCCGGAAGTTCTTGACCATTTGACGGCGGTTACCCCACAATTGGCAGATGCGAACAGCGAGCAAATTGCCGGCTGGTTCAGTGGCGAGCTACACAACGGCGTGCAGCTGCACTTTAGCATCCCCGTGACGGTTGGCACCGCCATCGGCCGGGGCGCCGCTGTAGACGGCGGGCATAGAACGCTCCTGCTGCGCATGATGGAGAAAAAAACGTCATCCTTTTATGTGAATCCCGGCTACTATNCCCACTTTCTGACCGACGCCGGCTACTATAACAAGGATGATATCACTGATACGGCGCTTCAAGAGGAGCTGCTCAGAGCCGCACCACCCCTCATCGGCAGTGGAACGATCCTCCGTGTATCGAAGAATGCTGCCTCTCCTGCCTTCCAGAGTGTGAAATCGGCTGTCGACAACGCCGCTGACGGCGATCTGATCCTGATCGAAGACCAGGGTACGTACCAAGCCTCTTCAGTGATCAACATCAAGAAGCCGTTGGTGATAATGGGCGCTGCTGTTGGCAATGCGAAAGCCGATCTGTTACCTGACTTTCCGATCATGAAAGGTAATAAGCCGAACACTGCTCGCAGCAATCCGGCGTGGGCTACGAACGCCCATGGTGTTCTGAAGATCTCGGCTATCGAGGAGGGTGTAATCCAGGTGGCAAACCTTAAAATCCAAGACGGTGCCGACCGCCAGGGTGGTGGCATTTTCGTTGACAACTGTCCCCGGGTTTGGATTGAGAACTGCATATTTACTGGCAATGAGGCTTATGCAGGCGGGTGGTTGTACGAAGGTTTTGGAGGTGGAATTGCCACCCGCCATGCCGGCATCTTTGTCAAAGACTGCAATTTCCGCGAGAATCGTGCGAATTGCCGGGGTGGAGCGATCGGTATCTTCGGCTATGGCTGGCCCATTGTTAGCGCTTGCATCTTTCACCAAAATCACGCCCAGCGACTGAACGTCACTAATCCTGTCAGCAACAGCGCCTTCTTTGCTCGGCCGGATGGCGGCGCTATTGGCATACAGATGGCCACGCCCAGTGACGAGGAGGGATTCATTCGCATTGGCGCTGTTGCTGGCCAGTTTCGAAACCTGGACGGATTTTTAAGTCTAACGGCAAAAGCTAACCAGCTCAGAAATGAAGGACACTTGATCGATACAGATATTAGTCTCCTTATGGATCTATGGAGGGGTACGATCGACGAATATTGGAATCAGAATGATTTGGAAGCTTCACGGGTTCAGGCCGTGCTGCTGGCTGACAACAGTTTCACCAACAATAGTGCCGAGGATGACGGGGGGGCGATCTATGCCACTGGATTGGTGAAGGCCAACTGTCTAAACAACTTAATTTCCGGCAACCAGGCCAACGGTAATGGCGGAGGGATTCGGATTTCCACCGCCTGCGACTTCACCGTCAATAGCGGGTTCGTTGTCGCCAACCAATCTAACGCCGCCAAACGCGGCTATACCTGCCTTAAGAAAGATGGCCAATGGAAATATGTCTGGACCACCGACGCCGGGGGAGGTATTGCCAGCCGAACCTCAAATCTTTTCCTCAAAAATGTACAGATCACAGGCAACCAGGCTCACCGTTTTGCTGGAGGCGGGGTATTTTTTACCAGTACTGACGACGGCGAGTTACCCATCCCCATTCCGGGCATGTCAACAAACTGGAATGTTATTCGCGACCGCTTAGTGCAAAATCGGAAGGGGCAACCGAACCCGGAATTTTCTATTTTCGACTTGATCATCGACAGTTGCACTATCACCAACAACTGCTGTGGAGGGTGTCTCGATACAACAGAAACATATCCTGACCCCCAGGACTCTCCTGGCAGTCACTGCACAGGTTCGGTTCCAAACGATTCTGATGAGCGTGATGTCAACCACGCCAAAGGGGGTGGAATCTATGTATTACGTTACAGCGAGGAAGTGGCATTCCCTCCGATCCGTGTTTTTATCAGTGCCAACACAATCCTGACTGCCAACACAGCCGCTTTCTCCGACGAAGCCCGAGAGCTGTTTGTTGCCGATCTGACTAAGCCGACTCCCAACAATCCCATCAAGGCTTCCAACCATCTCCAAAGAAACGGCGTTGGAACTTTACAAACCGCTTTTGAATATCCGGAGGCTACACCGTGAGTGCTATTCCTCTCAGTTTATTGATGCCCTGGCCTGAAAGATTGCTGGGCCCTCTTTCCGTTGCCGACCTCCTGGATCACGTTTTGGTCGAAGATTTGAAGGTCGATTCCGTTGCCAGCGGTTGGCTTGTTACCGGCCGGCTCGTCTATCACGATCCAAATGGAATCCTGATTGGTTTTCCCGGCCTGGACGATTTCGGCATCGTCCTGCGAGAATTGGCCGGTTTCGAGGTCTTTTTTGGCATGATTGATGAAACCTTAGGTTATCGTGCCAACCTCCGTCTGGGAGCTTGCGCCGTACGCTTGCCCCAGTGGCTGTTTAAGAAGGTTAAGGTTGAAAACGGGGTTCCGGTCAGTCTCGACAACGGAAATTGGGAGATCGAAGAGGGGGCAGTTGAAGTACTGATGGGCTGGCCGATCAATCCTGATGGCGAGCGTGAGCATGCCTTGGTCTTTAGCATTGATAAAAACGGCCAAATTGACATCAGCACTTTCTTGCAGGATGGCTCGGTATTGGTGCCCGCCATTTCCTTGCCCCATTGTGTTCTCGCCAACACCGATGTCGCCGTTTCTGGACAAAACCTAACTTTTTCCTTTGACCGGCAGAACCCCGGCTTTTCGGCCGATAGTGTGCGGATCGATCTTCCAGACAGAGCCTTTGGTGGTTTTATCCCGCCAGACTTAATCTTTGAAGAGGTCAAGGTCGGTGGACGGGGCTTCAGCGGAACGGCCACCGCCAACTGGCCATTGGCGTACGCCGACCACCAGGGCTTCTATTACAATGTCGCCAACAAGCCAGAAGCCCGCATTCTGGGCATCAACGGTGGTATCGACATTTTCTCGATGGCTGTCCGCAACAATGTCTTGATATCGATTGATATCAGAGGTCGGGTGCGCGTGCCCTTTTTTGACGACCAACCCATTGAAGTCCAGCTGGCGTTTGGCAGTGACGGCAGATTCCAGGTGAGCCTTATAAGCGCCAGCGACAAAACGCTGACGCTGACCAAGGAAGAGTTGATCGCGCTAAACCTCCAATCCCTGACTGTCAAGCGGCAGGGCGACCTGGCTTCAATCATCGTCTCCGGAGGTCTCGAACCGCTGCTCATGGCCTCCGATGGCCTGGAGTGGCCCCGCCTCGACGTCACCGATCTGTCGATCGAGCAAGACATCACCGACCTGACCAGGCCGCCCATCCTCAAGTTCAAAGAAGCCTGGCTCGACCTCAAGGACCTGGCCACCCTCGATCTGTGGGGTTTTCACTTTGAGCTGAACCGGGTGGGTTTGGGTTACGAGGAGCCACGTGACCGGTTGTGGGTCGATCTCACCGGTTCGCTGCGTTTGATCGAGCAGATTCCGGTTGGCCTGGGTGTTGAAGGCTTCCGTCTCTCCTGGCCGCGTACCATCTATGAGATGCTGAACATTGGGCAGGTGCCGAAGCCGGACGATCTCATGCGTATCGCTGCCCAACTCGAAGTCAAGTTCGATGGTGTTTATCTCTTCTTCGGCGTGCCCCAGGCCGTCGAGTTTGAGGGCTATATTCGCTTTATCAAGGAAGCCCAGAAGATCGGGTTTGCAGGTGATGTGGTGCTGCGTGTGCCTGCCTCCGGCTTGAGCCTTGAGGCCGGGTTGATGGTGGGCATGAACTTTGCCCAGCCTTATCCATATCCTTTCCTGTACGTTTACCTGGGTGTGGAGCTTCCCTCCGGTATTCCCCTGGGCCAGTCCGGGCTGGCGCTCAAGGGTGCGCTGGGCCTCTTCGGGCTAAACGTGGTTCCCGACAAGACGCCTGAGCAGAACTGGTATTACGACTGGTATAAGCGTGGCCCCTTCCAGGGGGCTCACCAGACCAATAAATGGCGCGATGAGTTTTTGGCCCTGGCAGTGGGCATCGGCATCACCATCACCACCACCGATGGCTACATCAAGGGCGTGCGAGGGCTGCTGGTGCTGGCGATCCCCGGCCCGATCCTGATTATTGAGGGCCGTTCACTGATTTTTGACGGGCTGCTGCCCGGTGAGCCGCCGCTTCGGGCGATGGCGATCTTCGACGGCCGTGAGCGTATCGTCCAGTTCAATATCGAGGCCGAGGCCACTCTCATCGAGGACATGCTCGATGCTTATGGCATGCTCGAAGCCTTCTTCGACTTCAAGGATTTGACCAACTGGCATCTCTATCTGGGACAGGATGAACCGCGCGACCGGCGCATCCAGGCCAATATCATCAAGTTCAGGGACGCTTTTCTGTTCAAGGCCGATGCCTATCTTATGGTGGACATGATCGGCAGCCACACACTGCGCTCGCGCATGGGTGTCTTTGTAGGTTTCAAGCCGCCAATCCCATCGTTCGGCCCGGTACAGATTACCCTGGATGCCGTTCTCGAAGGCGACGGGGTAGTCACGGTGCTGCCTGAACAGTTCTCGGGGGAGATCGGCCTGTCTGCCAACATCAGGCTCAAGGCGTTTGGCTTTGGCTTGCAGATGGTGGCCGGCGCCGGGGTTCTCACCGAGGGTCCCCGGCCGCTCAAGGTTGATGCCGAAGTTTATATCAAAGCGGAGTTGCCCCTGCCGCTGGCGCCTGTGCAGGGATTCCTGCCAGAGTTTCTGGATGAGGCCATTGCGGAGATTCCTCCCCTGGAGGTTGAAGCCAAACTTGAGCTGAGTTGGCAAGCCCCTGATCCGCCAGAAATTGTTCCGCCGCTGGTTTCAATTACGGCCGATAGTCCCTTCGTACCGGGGGGCGGGGCCTTGACCATCCGCGAACGTCAGGCGGCGAATACCACATGGCAACCCGAGGCTGAGAATTCGCCCGTCGTACCCATCGACACCCGCCCGGTGATGGCTTTCACCCATGAGATGAACGATGCCGCCGGTCAGTCTGGGCCCGCCTTTGCCCGGCATCCCGATGGTCAGCTCAAGAGTTTCGAGGTTGGCTTCATGCGCTTTACGCCCACCGTGACCGCGGTAAGACTCTATGAACATCGCAAAGGCGAGCCATGGCCGGCCAGCCTTGACGGCTGGAAGCTGGTTGCTTCATCACAGCCCGGTAGCCCGGGCGTTGAAATCAGCCGTCTTCCGGGAGTCTGGATGACCGAAGCCGACCCCCAGGGGCCGGATCAGCCAACGACGCGCCGGCTCCACCTCTGGAGTACCAACCCGCTGCTGCACGCTGCCAGGGCCGTGGGGCCAGGTTATCCAATGCTGGATGTCATGGTCATCAGTCAGGATGCACCCGTGGCCCAACGCCAATCCCATGCCGAGGCGCTGCTGGGTCTGTATCCCGATCTGCACGAATGTTCACACACAGAGCCACAGCGCATATGTGTTCCCTTTGACAAGCCTGCCCCAATCCCTGACCGGCCAGGCCAATCCTGGAGTTATCAGGATATACGGTTCATCCATGATTACGATGGCATAGCTGCCTTTATCAATACGGGTGGTACCCATTTGCTGCCACCGCCCAAACTGGACCCACGTTCGATGCGGCTCCTTCAGCGCGACCTGTTGCGGATTGAACCATCTTTTGCCCGCTTGCGGCCGCCCTTCAGCCTGGCTCAAATCAAACGCTTGGCCGGCTCTGTTTCCACAGCTCGCCAGAAAAGCATACGGTATCAATTGCCTCAATGGCGACAGGTATGGGAATGGCTCTGGCCGATAGTCAGACCGGCGCGCGTCTGCCTGCATCTGAGTGGCGGCATGCACACTTTCCAGTTCCCGGAGTCTGTTCGCCAGGTTTGGATCCGCTTCTGTCAGCCGCCCGAGGTTCATCCTGCGAACGTACCCAATCAAATCGAAGTGCGCCGTACGGCCCACAGCCTTGAAGAGTTACTTGCGATCAGCCAAGAGGCCAGGTCTAAAGGGGTTCCGCCCGACTACTATATGTGTCTTGACTGGATTGAACATCAAACCGAGGTCGCTGAAGACGAATGGACTATCATCGCTGATGATGCATTCGACTGCCTGACCCTGGTTCGCATGAGAGAGTTTACCATGGCCGAGATCTGCTATCTGACCGAGACAGAGTATAATCGGGCAACCAGAGCCAGTAAGCAGTGTGAGCTGAATGACAACCCACCGCCGGATGAGAATTCGATTCTAGAGCCTGGCAGCTACTACCGTCTGGAGGTGGACACTTCCCTCAAAGGAGAGCTGATCATCCCGCCTCCGGGGGTCAACCTGGACCAGCGGATTGTCGGTATGCTGGAGACACTGTACAAGGACATTCTAAATCAGCTTGGCCTGAATGGAACAAGGACCTACAACCATGTGGCCTTTTTCCAGACCAAAGGCCCACCCACGCAATTGAACCGCTACATTAAATGGAGCAGCCCGGAACATCAGGCGTTCCGCGTCTTCCGTGAGCACGATTTTTCGATTCGCTTCCTTCGCTCCAATGTCAAGTTGATGTTCGGCCATATGCCTCACGAGCTTAAGCTTCAGGTGCGCAGTGCTGATGGTCGCCTGATCGATGGTTATAAAACAGAGTGGGATACTTCCCGCAGCGCCAGCCTGCTGCACGAGGAGCAGCTTTGGCGAAAGCACACCGGTGTGTCAGACCTGCCCCCAGGTGACGATGTGTTGGTTGCCAGGCGCACGAACGCCCGGCTGGAGCCCGCCGCACGTTACGAACTGCTGGTGACTGGCGGGGACGGAGGCGAGTTGCTCTTCCGCGACCGCTTCGATGCCGGTCTCTTGCCTGAAATCTGGGGCACAAACCTTTCCGGCTGGCAGGTTGATCCTGCCGCAGGCAAACTGAGTCGTAGTGCCAACAGTGCAGGCTCCCTTCTGACCGGTGATCCTGGTTGGACAGACATTGACATCAGCGCTGAAATCAGTCTGCCTGACAACACCACGCAATGGGCAGGCCTGCTTTTGCGTGCACAAGAAACGTCTTTCCCAGGGGTAGAGGACCCGATTTGGCACGGTTGTCGCTTGCGTCTGCGCAGGCGTTCGCGCCAGCCAAGCCAGCTCGAGCTCCGCCTGGAGGCGCTTCGGCCAGGGGCCTCGGAAAGTCCTGTCGAATTGGACAGACGCATATCTATGGCCCCCAACGATGCGTGGATCCAACTGCGGATTACGCTCGTTGCCAATCATCTGCGCGTGTGGATATACGACAAGCTGGAGCTGGATGGTTCGCTGTATGTGATCAATGATGATTGGACTAACGATAACCGACCAGCCGGGACCTTCCTCTGGTTTGTCGGCGGGCTGCTGGATGATGATCACCGGCAAGCGCTTAAGGAGCGTCGGCTGATGCCCTCGGCGCAGGGTGCAATCGGGCTGTTCGCCTCTGGCAGCGGACCGGGTTTCCGTGGCCTTCGGGTGCGCGACGCCGTGCTGCACAAGGTGAACTTCACCACCTCAGCCTTTGCTGGTTTTCATGAGTTGCTGGAGTCAGCCACATCTCCGATTGACCTGACTGTGACCACCATGCCAAACGATAACGATGATGTTCGAACTTCACCGCCCAGTAAAGCGGCGCAACTTGCCAGGGCTCGCCGGGACCGGGAGCGCGGCCAGGTCGATTTTCGATTCGAGTGGATAAACCGTGAGGAATTGGAGGATCTCCGTTTGGTGCTGCGCGAGGCGAAAGCCGGGCACGATAATGCCTTCCGTTCGTTAGCCGAAGCCGT
>SL_3KL_010_SEDDRAFT_10003691_pt1 | contig 13897 bp, 11 predicted proteins | sample SodLakKL_010_SED_2_FD_10381 | JGI IMG/M metagenome (IMG submission 10381)
CGCAACTGCCCACCAGGGCGTGGCTGTCAATCATAGACCCCTCGTCAACGAAAGCACCAGTATTGACGTAAGCGGGAGGCATGATAATGACACTTTTGGCCACATGTGCTCCCCGTCTCACAGAACTTCCACCGGGCACCATGCGAACACCATCTGCAGGTGAGAATTCCCGGGCCGGCAGGTTGTGCTTATCGACAAACCCCTTGTATATGCCTTCACAGGAAATATTTTCTCCCGCCTTGAAAGCTGCAAGTATGGCTTCTTTGACCTCCGTATTGACTTTCCAGCCATCGGATGTGGACTCTGCGGCCCGCATTTCTCCGGTTTCCAGCTTATTTAAAACCTCTTCCCAATTCATTTTTCTCTTGTTTTTTCAAAAATATGGACAGTGCACAGATGAAGTTAGCACCATCGATTTATCTAATGGTCGGTTCACTTATTGGCCCTGTACCACTCTCCGATCTGTTTGTCTGCCTCGTGTAATTGAGCAGTGTCCTGCAAATCGTCTTTACTCAATGGCGGTCTGAGCACTGCAGTTGATATCAGGCCTTTTTCCTTCATCAGGTGTTTGGCAGGCACGGGACTTGATACAGCAAAAAGTGCATCCACAGCCCGGTTCCAAACCGGAAAAAGTCCCTCGGTCTGCCCACTAAGGCATTTTTTTACGTACAAATTGGTGGCTTTGGGCCAGGGATTGGAAGCTACAGAAACCAGCCCGTGGCATCCGGCCTGGGCAAAAAAGGCGGTCAGGGCATCGTCACCACTGAAGAATTTTGCATCGGGAGCGGCTTCACGGTAGCTCAGGTATTCCTCCACATTGCCGCTGGCCTCCTTTACGGACCAAAAATTGGGATGATCGCGCAATTCAGCGAGGACTCCGGGGATCATTTTTACCGCCGTCCTTGAGGGCACATTGTAGAGCATGACTGGAAGTTCAGCAGCGTCGAGCAGGGTTTTAAACCAGTGCAATTGTCCGTTGAATCCGGGCTTTGCATAGAGGGGAGTAACGACGAGAAGTGCATCGACTCCCGATTTGTTGCACCGCTGTATCCATTTCACCTGCTGATTGATATCGAAACCGCCCACGCCCATCATTACCGGGGTTCGTTTGGGGAGCTTGCTCACAAAATCCAGTATCTCATTTTTCTCTTTTTCAGAAAAAGCGAGACCCTCTCCGGTGCTGCCGAGAATGAGCACTCCATTGCCCGCATCTGCCTGAAGGCCAATGAGTTTTTCCAGTTCGGCAAAATTCACCTCTCCATTTTCTGTAAGCGGGGTAATTAATGCTGTCCACAATTGAATGTCTTTCATGGGCTTGATATTTTGTCGTTCATGTAGTCAAAAAAGGTCTCAAACTTGAACCAACCGGTACCGAAATCAGGGTTTTCCAACAGTTTTTTGGCCGCCCAAAGTGCCCCTTCGGCAAACAGCTTACGATCGTGGGATTGGTGGCGCAGAAAAATGGTTTCGTAGTTGGTTTTGATCTCCAGTTCGTGAATGCCCTTCACATCTCCTTTTCGTTCGGACTCAATTTCCACCGTGCGGCCGAGCCATTCCTGCCACGAAAGGGCAGTGCCACTGGGTTTGTCTTTTTTGTGAATGTGATGGACTTCCCTAATCGAGAGTTCAGGATTTTGCAAAATGGCTGAGCCACTTCCGAGCAAATTGAGGGTTTTCCGCACGAGGTTCATCCCCAGGCTGAAATTGCTTCCAATAATCCAGGTAGAACCAGCACGATTAATTCTTTCCAAAATATCCTCCGGCCAATCATATCCCGTGGTGCCCCAAATAACCGGTTTACTAAAATCAGCAAGCAGTTCAGCTATTTCATGAGCCGCATCAGTGGGTACGAAAACCACCACACAATCAAAGGGCTTTAATTTTTCTTTGTCCGGCAAATTGGTGTTGTTAAATCCGATAGATTCCGGGCCTGCCAGTTCGAGTATAGCACTTCCGGTCTTTCCCGTACCAATAACTGCGTATTTCACAGGACCTCCTCTTTTTTTGGCTGGGTTAAAAACTGTTTGTGTATGAGTCGAATCGAGCGATCTCCGTCCCGGTCATTAACCAGGAAGCAGAGATTGTGCGGACTGGCACCGTGACAGACCATCCTTATGTTGATGTCCCTGAGGGAATTGAATATTTTTCCGCTGATACCAGGTGTTTGATTGAGTTTGTTGCCAATCACCGCAACCAGAGATAAGTCGGATTCTATGTGAACGGTGCTGAAAGTGCGCAATTCTTCAATGGCATTGTCGAGCATGCGGTTGCTGTAGTTGGATTGAATGCCGGTATCCAGTGTCAGTGAGACGTTGACTTCACTGGTGGAAACCAAATCCACACTGGTTTTATGACGCGCAAGCACCTCGAATATCCGGGCAAGAAAACCAAACTGATGAACCATGTCAAGACTGTGGATGGTGATGAGCTTTTGATTGCGCCTTATGCTGATACCGCGAATATTGGGAGCGGATCTTGTTTTTTTGCTGATCCAGGTGCCTCCAGCCTGCGGGTCCATGCTCTTTCCTACAAAAACACGGGTATTTTTCCTAATGGCTGTTTTTAACGTGGCGGGGTGAAGTACTTTGGCCCCGTAAATGGCCAACTCCGCGGCTTCGTTGAAATTGAGCTCCTCAATGGGGTGGGCATCAGGAACAATTCCGGGATCTGTCGAGAAAATACCGGCCACATCTGTCCAAATTTCCAAAATGTCCGCAGAAATAGCTTCGGCAAAAAGGGCGGCAGAGTAGTCGCTGCCCCCACGTCCCAGGGTGGTGGTCTTGCCATCCAGGGTCGAACCAATAAAGCCTTGAGAAACCACATAGCCGTTTTTAAGCAGTGGTTTTAATTTCTTAACAGCCCTGTTGGCTATTTCCTCCAGTTGAGGTTCCGCTTTTCCATGAAAATCATCGGTCAGCAATATATCTTTTACGTCTAACCACACCACACCATCAACAATTTTGGAGAGTACATTGGCAAAAAGGGAGGAGGACAGCCGCTCTCCAAAGGACAGTATATAATCCCTTTCGGCAGCAGTCACTTCATCTACCTCGAGAACAAAGGTCCGCAATTCACTCAACATGTCTTTAATGCTTGGGTAAGCAGAATTTTCCGGACCAATTTCAATCGCGAGTTCGAGGTGTCTGTTTTCAATCTGCTTCAAAAGTTCTTCCTTGCGACCCGGGCTGTGTGCTTCGCAAAGTTCGGTCAATTGATCGGTGGTTCCTGCCGTGGCGCTTACGATTACTACCTTTCGAGCGGGATCATCTGCCACAATACCGGCGCAACTCTGCATGGCCTGCAGGTCTCTCATGCTGGTTCCACCAAATTTTGCAACCTTTAAGTGATTCTCCATATGGTAGCTTTCAATATAATTTCGACTTGCCGGGCAGTGTGCTTGTGAATTAAACTCCATTTGACAAACTCGAAAATGCCGCTTTTTATTCCAGGCTCAAAGGTATTGATTATAAATATTTTGATATGTCAGACTGCCATAAAATTTTAGTATTTTAGCAGATTTCAACTACTTTTGATACTGTGACCTTTCACATAAAGAATGTTGGGTGAAAAGCCCCGGCTTTTTCCTATCACAATATTGTAAAAGTTGAGAGTGCAAGTGACCTGGATGAAATTCATAAAACCAGTAAAACCAATACTTTAAACATAACATATAGGCAATTCAAATTCAATTAAATGTGATAAATTTAATTGCTGGTAATAAGGCTGGATAAAATATTGTTTATGATTGAATTTAAAACCTTGATGTTGTTTTGAAGCCCCAAATAGTGTAAAAAGTACACTAAGTTGTAAAAAATGTCGTACATTGGTCATAAGAAACAGATGAAACTAATATGCAGAACCTTTTTTTTACTTGTATGCTCGTGGGAATTACCACTTTGTTGTCCTCACAATCTTTGGCACAAATAATAGAAACAGATCCACCTTTTCCGCGGTCTGATGACAGTGTGACTATTTTCTTTGATGCCACTCAGGGGAATGGTGGACTTATTGGGGAAGATCAGGTTTACATGCACACCGGTGTGATTACGAATTTAAGTGGACCCGGTGAATGGAGATATGTTGTTGGTAATTGGGGAACAGATGATTCCCGGGTTAAAATGACGAAAGTGGGGGAGGACCTCCACAAATTGAGTTACCACATTCGCTCCTTTTACGATGTGCCGCCTTCTGAGGAAATTCTCGAACTCGCCTTTGTTTTTCGAAATGTGGATGGAAGCAGAGAGGGAAAAACGTCCAGTGGTGGTGATATTTTCATCCCGGTTTACGACCAGTTTGACGGATTGGTCGCCATTTTTAACAGCGAACCTCCCGGAGGCGGCATTCTCAATCCCGGCTCTGTCTATCCTGTGGAGATTTTGGCATCGGATACGGCTGAAATAGAACTCCGCCTGAACGACTCTCTGATTGCTACTTCATCGGGAACGGTATTAGAAACAGCGGTTGAATTTAATGAATCTGGTGATTTCACCCTCGAATTTACTGCCTGGAATGAGACCGATACGGTAAGCGGAGTGCAGAATCTGACCGTTTTGCCTACGACCCCGGTTCATGCAGAATTTCCCGACACACTGGTTCACGGTATAAATCACGTCGATGACAGTACGGTGGTATTTGGACTTTACGCTCCCGACAAAGAGCATATATTCCTTATTGGAGATTTTAATAATTGGTCTGTAGATTCTGAATATATGTTGGCAATTGACAACCAGCAGGATGTTTGGTGGATAGAGTTAAGCGGCCTGGAACCGGAAACCGAATACGCTTTTCAATACCTGGTGGACGGGCAAATAAGAGTAGCCGACCCATACAGTGAAAAAGTCCTGGATCCACATCACGATCAATTTATTCCCGAGAGTACTTATCCCGATTTGAAACCCTATCCCCACGGCATGACCGAGGGAATTGTCGGGGTCTTTAAGCCGAGACGCGATGAATACGACTGGCAGCTTACAGATTTTGAACGACCTGCAGTGGAAGATCTGGTAGTTTACGAGTTACTCGTCAGGGATTTTTCCGAAGAGCGCAATTACCAGGTGGTTATTGACAGCCTTGACTACCTGAAGCGCCTGGGAGTGAATGCGATAGAATTGCTTCCTGTAAATGAATTTGAAGGAAATATAAGTTGGGGTTACAATCCCTCTTTTCACATGGCTCTGGACAAATTCTACGGACGTCCCGAAGACCTCAAGAGGTTGATAGACGAGGCCCATGCCCGCGGAATGGCAGTTATTATGGATATCGTACTCAACCACGCTTTCAGTCAATCACCCCTTTGTCAACTTTACTGGGACGATCAAAACTTCAGACCCTCTCCGGACAATCCCTGGCTAAATGTAACTGCGAGACACCCTTTCAATGTGGGTTATGATTTTAACCACGAAAGTGAAGCTACTCAATACTGGGCTGATCGAATTATGACGTACTGGATTGAGGAATACAATATAGATGGGTACCGCTTTGACCTGAGTAAGGGATTCACCCAAAACTTTACCACGGATGTAGGGGAGTGGTCCGAATATGATGCATCCAGGATTGCACTGCTTAAAAGGATGAGCGATGTCATCAGGGAAGTGGATGAGGACTTCTATATTATTTTGGAGCATTTTGCCGTGGATGAAGAGGAGCGGGAATTGTCAGACGCGGGGATGATCTTGTGGGGAAATATGCACCACAATTACAAACAAGCCGCCATGAGCTTCAGCGGTTCAAATTTCAGAAGGGTCTCCTGGAAAGAGAGAGGATTCAATGATCCACACCTCATCGGATACATGGAAAGTCACGACGAAGAGCGATTGATGTACGAAAACCTGGAGTATGGAAATACCGGTAGCGAAGGTTACGACATCCAGGATTTGCCGACAGCACTGAGAAGGATGGAACTAGTGAGTACCTTCTTTTATCCCGTTCCCGGTCCCAAAATGCTCTGGCAGTTTGGTGAGTTCGGCTACGATTATTCCATTTTTCACTGCCCGGACGGGACTGTGAGTGAGGATTGTAAGCTGGACATAAAACCCACAGCCTGGGAATACCTGGAAATGCCTGAAAGACAGCGCCTTTTCCAAATAACCAGCGCTTTGATTCACCTCAGACAAGAACACGATGTTTTCCGAACTGAAGATTTTGAAATGGATGTGGGGGCCCGATTTTGGAAGCGGATCAGACTGTTTGGAGACGATATGAATGTCAATATTGTTGGCAATTTTGATGTGGAAAACAGGGTGATCAATCCGCAATTTCCACACGAGGGAATGTGGTACGAATTCTTTACCGGCGACAGTGTGCTGGTGGAAGATGTCAACGCTACATTTATGATGGATCCGGGCGAATACAGACTCTACACAACCGAGCGACTGACTCCACCGGAAATAACGACATCCATTGGTTTCAATCCTTCGTTCCATGACATCGAACTCAATCTTTATCCCAATCCCGGCACAGGAGAGGATTTACAGCTTGAATTCGAACTGGAGAAAAGCAGCCCGGTCCATATCCGATTGCAGGATATCAATGGCCGCATATTGAACACAGCCGACCCTGGCCAATTGCCATCCGGGAAAAACAGCATCCAGGCTGCGCAGTATTTCCGAAATGAACTGAGCTCAACTGGTATGTATTTTATCACACTGATGTCCGAGTCCGGAATGGCTGTGAGGAAATTTCAGCTACAGAGATAGTTTATTCAAATCCGAATTACGAATGGTTGAATTACGAATTAGGGGTTTGAGGCGAAAATTTCTGGACCCTGGTAAAAATGATAACTCTACAGAATTTCTGTGGCCGGGATTTTAGTTTCACTCAAAGCCGTTAAGGAAAGCGCCAAGAGGGTATCTAAACTATTGCCTTTGGAATAATCTCTCTAAAACCGCCTCCCAAAGACCGGACAATGAATTGGTAGATATTATGGGTAATTGGTCTTTTATCCTATAATTTATATTATGTTAAATTATGGATTTTTGAAATGAGTGGCAACCATACCCTTTTAGAAGCTATGGCTTAATCGAGATAATGCTACTACCATAAGATGGTGAAGAAACAAAGAGGTTTTATCAACCACTCTAACCCCTCAATCAGGAACAAATTGATTCCACGCCTGAGAGGTCGCCTGGAGAAGTTTTTGGATGAAAATTTCCGGGGTAAAATATTCTTAGAATATGAGCCAATCATATTTCCAGCCAATGCTGTGAATTGGATTGAATCTTTTCCAGGACTGTATTCTTAATGCAGTACCAGAATGGTTTAAGCAAAATGCCTAATTCATCCTGGTAATGCTTAATGTTGGAAATTATTTGGTTATCCTGCTCTACTTCTGGTAAAAGCAATGTGTTAGCAGTATCTGTGTCTATTCATTTCGAATAAATATCCCTGAAAATACTTTAACCAAATTCCCGTAGGTATTTGATAGCCAAAGTTATGCGGCACAATTTTAGAATCCAAATCCGCCGCCCATTTGTTGAAGGGCATCCATATCCATTTCTCTGTACTGGGAGTCGTCAATTTCGAAAACAGAAGCATCGAAGGTTTCATTGAATTCTACTGCTTCAAAGGTTAGCTCCATTCCCATCATATTCATGGACATTTTTAGGGCAGTTCCGGGGAAAGGGTTTTCAGGGATTTGTGCAACCAGGGAGGCCATGGTTTGGATTTGTTCAGTGATATAGAATTCCATTTCCATGGATTGACCTTGCGCTTCAGTTTTCATAACGACTTTGTATGCATCAAAGCCAAGAATTTCCATTCTGTCGTCTTCATGAATTTCAATGGTGTAATCTTCCTCATAATCTTCGACCTCTGAAATATTCCCCATATCGATCATCATCTTTTGGCCCATCATATTCATATACATTACCCCACGGTCATTTTTTGAATCCATCAAAGTTTTGGTTACTGACATTCCGGCGGCCATATCGTTGATGGACAATGATTTATCTTCAGTGAAATAGATTTCCATAGTCCCGTCTTTAAGCATTTCCATGGCCATTTCCATTTCGGGGTTTCCCTGCATTCCGGGCATATTAACATCTGTCGCCTGAAGGATGAGATGACCTGAGGTGATTTTGGATTGTGCTGTCAATTCGGTGCTGAGTCCGAAAAATGCCAGAGAAAGGATTATGCCGATAAATGTATTAAAATTCTTCATTGTGAGATATTTACTGGTTAAAAAATGTTGAGAATTAAAGATTTTATCTGATTTAGCCACCGATTACAAGGATAAAACCATTGGTAGCAGTCAATGGTTCTGAAATTAGCAGGCTGTATAAATAATCATATTCGAAGGTTGCGGCTACAAAGTTAAGTGCATTTTACAATTGGAGGGCCGGCATTCGACCAGTGCCGATTTTTTTCGGTCAAATTGCCGGTGCTAATCCACTACTCCACTTTGCAGTTTGGCCAATCGAGCTCAGAATCCCATTTGACCTAACATACCCATATTCCTAACTTCTTCCATATTAAATTCCTGATATTCTGATTCATCAATGTGAAATACCGATTCATCAAATTCTTCATTGAATTCCACTGCCTCAAAGATCATTCGAACATTCTGGTCCTCCGCAGTTAATTTGAGTGGAACTCCATCAAAGGGGTTGTTGTGTGCAGGTTGAATAAATGATGATCGGGGCTTAATCTTTTCAGTGATGTAGGCCTTTACATTTTGTGGGGCCATACCCTCCACGTCCATTGTCATTTCAACTTTATAGGAATCAAAACCCAGAATTTCCTTCCGGTTTGATTCATCTTTTACAACGGTAATTTCACCTTGTGCATCCTCCGGGACCTCGACCTTCAACATCATCTTGTCTCCAAGGGAGTGCAGATAACTCGTAACCTGCTCATTTTTACGGTCAAATAACACTTTGGTAATAGAGAAGCCCCCCATCATATCCATTATCATCAACTCCATGTCCTCATTATAGAACATGGAAATAGTAGAGTTTTCAAGCAAATTGGCTCCCATTTCTGCGCCGGGAAACCCTTCTTTAAGCTCGAAATCGATGAGTTGATATTCAATATGGCCAACGGAAAACTCTTCCGGTGTAGGAGTATCACAACTTGACAATAAGAATAGCAGGACAATAAGAACTCCAGCCAATGCTTTTATTTTGCTCATAATTAGTGCATTAATACTTTTTATTAATGGTCTTTCTGCAATTATTAAAACAGTTTCGAAGTGGGTGAAGAAAGGATTCGTTTTGATTCCAGAGCAAATATAATTATTTATTAAAAATTGAGGTCTCCCCTATCTGGCTTTATTAGCACCAATAAATCAAAGGTCCAACTTATCCCACATTTCTAGCTTTATTTCACTGTGAATTTCTAAAGCGCGATAGTGAATTATTAGTGCATCGTCAAAATTCAGTGTGCAATCAATCAACGCTCCGGGAAGTGGATTGAATTCAAGTCCCTGAATGATACCTGCCTTCATGGGAAGGTCTGGGGCGAGATATCCACTCAGGTGAAATCCATCGGCCCCAAATCCCATAAACCCCTCAAATTCTCTGGTCTCAATTCCTTTAAATGTGCCCTCCCCCGGTAGTAATATAATTTCTGTCATATTTTCAACCTCCTCAAGTGCCTGTTTCCAATCCTCGCCAGCGAGGGAAAGTCTATGCTGCTCTCCCCTCATCTCCATGATCGTCAATTTTTCCTGACGTTCAAAGCTGAAATGTTCCAGCAACTCAAATTTTTGATCGAGAAAGTCATAGAGGTGTACGATCAGCTCTTCATTAGGTCGAAAATGCCATTCCATCACCCCTTCGCTGTACATTTGCATAAGCGCATCCAATTTGGGCATGGTATCCCCATCCACGATATCCAGATTGACCTCATAGGTGATGTAACCCTCTTGTGGAATGTTTTGGGAGGGTTCTCCGCACTGATAAAGAAGCAGACTAATTACAGCAAAAGTTGCTATCCAGCCCGGTTTAATTTTATTCAAAAATCCATTCATCCAGGTATCTGTTAAAAATTTTAGCTGTGTTTTCTGCATCGCTTAGAGCCCGGTGGTGCCTTCCGGTGAACTCGAATCCCTCCCGCTCTACCGCAGATTTCAGGCCAATGGGTTTCCTGAGGTTTTTTATGCGCTGGTACTGTTTTTTCAGATTGGCAAATTTCCTGTTCCAAAAAGGGTCCAGATCGTTTTGGTAGCAATTGATTCGAAGCAAATCTTCATCAAAAGCCCCCCAACTCGAGAAATGGTGATGCTCGTAATTTTCTATCCAAAGAGTGAATTGGTCAAAAACCTCTATAAAATCAGGAGCATGGTCCACTTGTGATTGGGTTATTCCGGTGAGTTCTTCGCAGAAATAGGACAATTTCGGATGGATAAAAGGCTTTACCAGAGACTGGAAACTGTCGCATTTCTCTCCGTATGCATTGATGGCAATTGCACCAATTTCAATTATTTCTTGTTCTTCCCTGGTTTTGGGAAATTTCCAGCAAGTTGCTTCGAGGTCAATAATGAAGTAATACACGACTCAGTAAATTTTTTCTCAATAAATCACTTCGATCCAAAGATGTTCGCTTTGATGAGATCTTTCTACGACAAGACTGGCCGGATATCATCTTATAAAACCGAAATAGGCACAAATAATTTTGTAGTGAAGAGAACTGTCAGCGAATCAGCGGCATTCAAGTTCAATTCCCTAATTGCAAGTATCTCAATCCTTAATCGGGTAGGTTTTCCATAGTTTTGGCAACCTCTTCCTTTACCTGTGACTCATAGCACACCAGTCGGTTGTGGTAGAAAAACAGAAGTTTGACATCCTCTGAGGTGTAATATCCTTTCCGCCGGTGGAATTTAAGTGGCTTTCTGGCGGAAAAATTCCCCATTTCTCTCAATCCGGTTTCCAGTAATTCTCTTGTTGATGTCTGAAATGCTGTAGTTACTTTCAGCTTGCCATTTTTTGCAAGATTGTTAAATGCACTGTGAATTGTTCGCGCATTGGGTAGCAGGTCCTCCATGAAAATTCTGATGTCAGACTCTTCCAATCTCAGCATTTCAAATAAATCCTTGTCGTAGTTCATTCCCTCCAATTGTTTAAAAGCAACATAGGCGGTAAAATGAACAGGCAACACCACATTGTCTTCCCGGTAGCTCCTTAGAATGGATTCAGCCAAAACCTTGGTGTAAACCGATTCACGCTGGGGGTTTGGACGAATGATTTCCCCCACTTTAAAATAATCTGCTATGTCAATGATTCCTCCGTTCTTATCGAGACTTTCACCTTCCTCGTTCACCGGATTGCCCAAAACATCCATGGGTTGACCATATGAGACCCAGGTCTTTGGACCTTTGGTGAAAAGGTGGTTGAAAAAGGTGAGTTTGGAAAAGCGCTTGGTTTTTTTGTAGCGCTGTTTGAAGTATTTTTCTTTACCCTCAGCACGGAGGTATTCATCAATCAACACCCTGGCCTCGAGTACAAAGGGATATGAAAGTATTACGGGTACCACATATATTTTTTTCCTGTTTCCCCCTTGAATTAGTGCTCGCTGTGCCTCAACCAAAGTACCTAGCAGTCCGAGCTTTAGTCGCTCTTCAATTTTCCCTGAGCGGGATCTGGTTCCTCCCGGGAAAAATAAGTTGTTTACACCCAGCATGGTCATCTTTTGTGACATGTTTTTCAGGGTCTCAAGGTAGATGGGGTTCTTTTTTCTCCTGTCCAATCGATAAGTTCCCATTCGGTTCATAAAATAGGCCGCGAATTCGCTGTTGAACAGATTCAGACCTGCTCCATAGCAAAAGGAAGGCAATCCGGCCTTATAATCGATGGCATATCCTATGAATATGGAGTCGAGGTTGGATGAATGGGTCGGAGCCAATATCACAGTGCCCTTTTCCATCAACTTTCTCACATGGGGTACCGAACCGGTGAGCTTAATCTTGTCGAGTAAATGCTTCCTGGAGCCCCAAAATGGATAGGGGTCAAAGAACTTGTTAAATAGGATTTTGAAAGCCATGGTAAGAGCCGTTCGGGCAAACTTAAAGGTTCCCGTCTTAAAATTCCCCACTATTTCCTCAGAGTAACGATTGATTATTCTGAGTAGGAGTTCGCGTGACTGCTCCCTGGCTGGTTCCGGTGGAAGACCCTTTATGTGGGTCAGTTTTTTTTCTATTCTGTTCCAAAAAAGTCTTTCATTGGGTGGGTCCACTTTCCAGGGCTTTTTGCGCATGCGATTTTTCTCCTGGTAAATGGTTTTGGCAATTAGACTTTGTACTTCATCATCGGACCGGGTTTCTAGAGAATCAACCGTGATTTGGTTAATCTCATTGATAAAAAACTCCCGCTTCTTATTGAGTTTATATATGGGCCACTCCTTGAGATCGGCCTCAAGCAGGTCAAAGTTGTAATCGGGTAAATCAGGAAGTTGGTTCACCCCGTTTTTCTCCACTATTCCACTATTTTGTAGGTCTTTATTCAAAATGTGATCAATTTTATGAATCCGTGCAAAACCTAATGACTTGCGTGAAATGCCTGATTCGTTCTCACAATGAAATCGAGTAGTTCATCTCTTCCCTCTCTTCGCTCTGAAGAAGTTACGAACGTTGGAGGCAGTTCCTCCCAGTACTCCAGTATTCCTTGCCTTATTGATTCCAACTGCTTATTCCGGCCCGAGGGCTTTATTTTATCTACCTTGGTAATGACCAAAACCCAGGGTACTGCACGTTTACCCAAATTGTTGATGAACTCTATGTCTGTTTTCTGAGGTGGGATGGAGCCATCCACCAACACCATTGCACAGGCTAAATTCTCTCGACCTTCTAAATATTTCCACAGCTCCGTGCTCCATTTTTTGCGATCGCCTTTGGAAACACTCGCATAGCCGTAACCCGGCAAATCAGTGAAAATCCATTCCCGGTCCACCTCAAACAGGTTGAATGTCCTGGTTTTACCTGGCTTATTGGAAATACGTGCAAGCTCTTTCCTGTTGGTGAGATAGTTGATCAATGAAGACTTACCTACATTGGAACGTCCGATAAAGGCGTACTCCGGTATTTCCCTGTAAGGACACTGATCTGCCCGCTCAAAACTACCTAAAAACTCTATATTTTTCACTTGATGGTTGTTTTCCTTCAATAATCTTTCGGGTACCAAATTAAGTTCCAACCCTGGTCCAAGTTTGTTAAGAGGAGGGTTTTCATGTCCCGTATCGCAATCTGCAATAGTTTGCAAAGTTACGGATTTTCAAGTCAAATGACAGCTTTTTGAAAATAGGTTCAATATTTGCATTCAGATAGAGTTAGATATTATAAATTTGCCCATTTGAAAAGTATGAATTTTAAGAAAGCTGCAATTCCCTTCCTCCTGGTCTTTGGGTTCGGACTGATGAGTGCCGATGCTCAAGTAAATATTGGCATTAGAGCTGGCCTCTCCTCCACTGAAGTCGATGCCAGTGAGATTTTGGTCACCGACAAGGAAGGCGTGGAACAGCTGAGGATGCGGTTAAAAGAGATCAATTATGGTATTCATATGGGTCTGATGGTCCGCTTTCAAATTAATAAGTTCTATATTCAACCTGAATTCCTTTACAATTCTCACAGCGTGGAATACGAGTTCGATGAGATATCCAATCCGGATTTAGCGGACAAGGTTTTAACAGAGCGCTTTCAGCAATTGGATATACCACTCATGATGGGGTTTAAATTCTCCTTTTTCAGAATAAATGCCGGCCCGGTAGGACACATTCAACTGAGTAGTGCCTCAGATGTCTTTGATTTCTCTGATGAATACAGGCAGCGATTCAGCGATATGACTTTGGGATATCAGGCAGGGATAGGGTTTGATATATGGAATATTCACCTGGATTTTCGATATGAAGGCAATTTCTCGAAATACGGAGAGCACATCGAGTTTTTTGGCAATAAGTATGATTTTTCCGA
>SL_3KL_010_SEDDRAFT_10003692_pt1 | contig 13893 bp, 12 predicted proteins | sample SodLakKL_010_SED_2_FD_10381 | JGI IMG/M metagenome (IMG submission 10381)
ACGACACCCTCGAGGTCGCCGACGCGCTCGGCCTCCCCGTCGTGTTCGACATCCACCACCACCGCTGCCTCCACCGCCGCCCTGCGTGGCGCGACGACCTCGCCGAACTCCTCGCACGCACCCTCGCTAGCTGGGGCGACCGGGTGCCGAAAGCGCACGTCTCCAGCGCCCGCGCCCCAGGCGAGAAGGCCCACGCCGACCTCATCGACGACGGTGATCTCGACCTCGCCCTCGAGGTCTTCGCTGACGTCGGCGGCGACGCCCCCATCGACCTGATGCTCGAAGCGAAGGCCAAGGAGGCGGCGGTGCTGCTGCAGTTGGGGCGGCGAGCGTAGCGACCTTGGCGGACGCTGAAGCCTCGCCGAGTCGATCGCTCGAGGCGGACTCGGCCCGTCGAAGCGCCATTGTGGGCGGGTACCAGCGTGGTGGTGAGCCGGTAGGGGGCTTCCCTCCCCGATGGAGCAAGACGCCGGGGAAGCGAGGTTTCAGGACACGAACCGCGCTGACGACCAGACGGCCCATTCCAGCTACGCGACACGAAGCGCGGTGCCCAGCCTCTGGAGCACCCTGGCGACGTTGCCGAGCGCTGCGGCGCTCGAGGCCCGGGTGCCGGGCACCCGAACTCCGGCCTCGAACGCCCGCGGTCAACGCGCCAGGCGAGCGACCTCGACCTCTCCACCCGCGCGCGCAGCCTCGTACACGGCGCGCGCCAGTGCCAGCGACCTGAGTCCCTCGCGGCCGTCAAGCCGCGGCCGCCGCCCCGACAGGACGGCGTCGGTGAAGTCGTCGATCTGCCGTTGGTGCCAGCGGAACTCCGCCATCACGTGCGTCGCTCGCGCGGCGGCGACCACGGCGGCCGCCTCGCTCACGGGCGCCGGCGCGCCGTCGCGCAGCTCCCACTCGGCCACCTCGTCGTCGAGCAGCACGATCGTGCCGTCGGTGCCGTGCAACTCGAGCCGGCGCGGCGAACCCGGGTAGGCAGCCGTGGTCGCCTCCAGCACGCCCAGCGCACCGTTCTCGAACACCAGCTGCGCGACCACGGTGTCCTCGACCTCGATGTCGCGGTGCAGCCGATTGGCGGTGGCGGCCCGGACACGAGCAACGTCGCCCATGCACCACAGCAGCATGTCGAGGTTGTGGATCGCCTGGTTGATCAGCGGACCGCCGCCGTCGAGTGCCCAGGTACCGCGCCACGCGGCGCTGGCGTAGTACTCGGGCGGCCGGTGCCACTTCACCGCCATGCTCGCCATGACCGGTGTGCCCAGCGCACCGCGCTCCACCGCTGCGCGGGCCGCCGCGGGATGCGGCTTGTAGCGCGATTGGAACACGACGCCCAACGCCACGCCCGCACGCTCGCAGGCCCGCACCATCGCCTCGCCCCGCGCCAGGTCGACCTCGATCGGCTTCTCCGCCAGCACGTGCTTTCCGCGATCGGCGGCGGCCAGAACGTAATCGTGCCGGACGCCGCTCGGCGTGCACAAGATGACGGCGTCGACCTCTGCGTCGCCACACAGTCTCACGGCGTCGGCGTGATAGCCCACGCCTTCGTCGGCGGCCATTCGCTCGGCGCCGACCCCTCCCGCCACCGCCACCAAGCGGGCGCGGTCGCTGGCGCGCAGTGCGTCCGCGTGGGTGCGGGCGATGTTACCCGCACCAATCAGACCGAAACGAAGCATGATCGCTCCTTCATCGAGGCTCCTGCAGCCCTGCTCATCGAGACCCCGGCAGTTGAGTATCGGGCCCGCGCTCCCCGGCGGAGGGCTCGCCTGGCTCGAGCCAGGCGGCACGTCGCTCGGCGACGAAGGCGTCGTCGGTGAGCTCCGGGTAGTCGCGCCGGACACGGGCGATCTCCTCGGCCTGGCCCGGCGAGAGGCCCTCGTTCGGATCGAGGCACCAGGTGCCTGCCAGCAGTCCCTGCGTCCGGAGCACCTCGTGGACGCCCGCGATGACGCCAGCGTACCCGTTGGCAGCATCGAAGACCGCGGCGTTGGCGTCGGTGAGGCGCATGCCGAGCGCCAGCAGGGCACGCAGCTCGCCGCCGTCAGGCGCCTCCTCGGCACGCAACCGCTTCACGCGCTCGAGCAGCTCGACCATGGTCCGGGTCCACACCGCCCACTGGCCGAGCAGCCCCCCGACGATCCACCTGCGTACCGCGCGACCGTCGGCGACGAGGTCGAAGGGGGTGAGCAGGTCCGCCACGATGGCGTCGTCATTCCCGGTGTAGAGCGCGATCTCGTCGCCACGCTCGGAGGCGACCACGGCGCGCACGACGTCGAGGGTGCGGTAACGGTCGAAGGGAGCGATCTTGATCGCGCGCACCCCGGGGATGTCGGCGAACGCCTGCCAGAAGCGATACGACAGCACCCGGCCGCCCACCGCCGGCTGCAGGTAGAAGCCGAAGAGCGGCAGCACCTCCGCGACGGCGCGGGCGCGATCGAGCAGGCTCGCCTCGCTGTGGTCGCTCAGTCCGCCTGGGCTCAAGAGCGCCAGGTGGTACCCGAGATCGCGCGCGAGCTCGGCCTCGCGAACGGCCTGGGCGACCGGACCCACCACGCCGGCGACCAGCGCCACCGGGCGCGCCGATCGCGCGTGGCCCGCGCCCGCTCCGGCGGCGGTCCGCTTGGCGACCTCCTCCGCAGCCAGGGTCAGCACCGGCTCGAGCAGGCCGACCTGACGGATCGCGAACTGGGTGGTGTGCACGCCGACCGCCAGGCCCCCAGCACCTGCGTCGAGGTAGTAGCGGGTGAGCGCGCGCTGGCGACGCTCGTCCAGCCGCCGCTCGGCCGTGAGCGCCAACGGGTGCGCGGGGATGACGGTGCCGTCGAGCAGGTGGTCGTGCAGCGCGTCGGAGCGTGGCGCGCGCATCAGAACCGCCCGCCGCGCTCACCGAAGCGCGTCGGCTTGCCATGCGTCTCGCCCTCTTGCGCGACCCACGCGGCGACCAGGTCCACCATCTCGCCCAGCGTCACGCGCGGGTAGCCGAACAGCTCGTGCGCCTTCCCCGCGTTCGCCAGCAGCGCGGTCGGTTGCTCCTCGCCCACCAGCAGCGGCTCGATACCCAACCTCTCACCCAGCATGTGCGCCACCTGCCGCACCGAGATCGTCTCGGGACCGGTCACGTTGAGCACCGCCGGCGGGGCCGCCGCCAGCTTGAGGCTGCGCAGCGCCACCTCGTTGGCGTCGCCCTGCCAGATGGCGTTGAAGTGCCCCATGGAGAGCTCGATGGGTGTGCCGTCGCGGATGGCGAGCGCGATGTCCACCAAGGTGCCGTAACGCAGCTCGACGGCGTAGTTGAGCCGCAGGAGTAACGAGCGGGTCCCGAAGCGGTGTGCCGCGTAGGCGAACAGCCGCTCGCGGCCGACGCACGACTGACCGTACTCGCCGACCGGGTCCAGGGGGTCGGCCTCGCGGCAGCCGCCGCTGGCGACGCTCACCAGCGGGTAGACGTTGCCGGTCGAGAACGCCACGATCCGCGCGTCGGCGAAGCGCTCACCGACCAGGCCGGGGAGGAACGCGTTCTGCGCCCAGGTGAGGTGCTCCTGCCCGGTGGTGCCGAACTTCACCGCGACCATGTAGACCACGTTGGCGGCGTCGGGCAGCTTCGCCATCGCGCCTGGCTCGAGCAGGTCGAGAGCCATGGTCTCGGCGCCGGCGGCCTCGATACCTCGCCGCACCTGCTCGTCACCGAAGCGCGAGACGGCGGTGACCCGGCGCCCTCCACCGGCCGCCTCGAAGGCGCGGCAGGCGAGGGCGACGAGGCTGGGGCCCATCTTGCCGCCGGCGCCAAGCACCAGCAGATCACCGTCCAGCCGTCCCACGTCCTCGACGAGCGCCGCTGATGGCGTCGCCAACCGTTGCTCCAGTTCGTCGATGGTTCGGATCATGCTGTCGCCGCCCTCCGTGGATGCGCCGGCATGCTCGCCGGCGACACGCTGCGGCCAGCTTCGCACGCGCCGGGCCACGAGGCCTGCAGGTCACCGCAGCGCGACGAGCACAGGGCGCGCACCGCGCGCTGGGGCGCGGCATATGATCGAGCCTCGAGGCCAACGCGCCATCGAGCGCCAGCGGCTGCCAGCGAGGAGGACCCCGTGGCCCGGCGAACCGTCGGCATCGTCATGAACGGCGTCACCGGCCGCATGGGTCGGACGCAGCACCTCCAGCGCTCGATCCTGGCCATCCGCCGCCAGGGCGGCCTCGACCTCGGCGGTGGCGACGTGCTGTGGCCAGAACCGGTGCTGGTCGGACGCGACGAGGCGCGCGTGCAGACGCTGGCTGCGGCCACCGGCGTCGAACGCTGGACCACCGACCTCGACGCCGCGCTGTCGGACGCGGGCAACGAGGTGTACTTCGACGCCCAGGTGACCGCCGCTCGTGCGCCCGCCATGCTGGCCGCGATCGCCGCCGGCAAGCACGTCTACTGCGAGAAGCCGACGGCGGCGACGCTGGCCGACGCGCTGGCGCTGGCGCGCGCCGCGGAGGACGCCGGCGTGGCGCACGGGGTGGTGCAGGACAAACTCTTCCTACCGGGCTTCCGCAAGCTGCGCAGGGTACTCGACGACGGCGTGCTCGGCCGCTTGCTGGCGGTTCGCGCTGAGGCTGGTTACTGGGTCTTCGAGGGCGATCGCCAGCCCGCCCAGCGTCCCTCCTGGAACTACCGCAAGGAGGACGGCGGCGGCATCGTGCTCGACATGCTGCCGCACTGGCGGTACGTGCTCGACCACCTCTTCGGCGAGGTGCGGGCCGTCTCCTGCCACGCGGCCACCCACGTCCCCGAGCGCTGGGACGAGGACGGCCGCAGGTACGCGGCCAGCGCAGAGGACGCCGCGTACACCGCGTTCCAGCTCGACGGCGGCGTGATCGCCACCATCAACGCCTCGTGGGTCACGCGCGTGTACCGCGACGACCTGGTGGCGTTCCAGGTCGACGGCACCGACGGCAGCGCCGTCGCGGGACTGCGTTGTTGCCGCGTGCAGCACCGCGCCACGACACCGCGTCCGGTGTGGAACCCCGACGATCCGGCGACCAGCGAGTACCGTGCCGGTTGGACCGACGTGCCCGACAACGAGCCGTTCGACAACGGCTTCAAGGTGCAGTGGGAGGGCTTCCTGCGCCACGCGTTCGGTGGCGCACCTCCACGCTACGCGCACGACCTGCGCGACGGAGCGAAGGGCGTGCAGCTGGCCGAGCTGGCGCTGGCATCGTGGCGCGAGGGCCGCTGGCTCGAGGTGCCGGAGTTGCCCGCGTGACCGTGCTGAACCTCCCACGCCCCGACGGCCGCCTGGAGCCGTACGTCATGGGGGAGCCGGCATGCTTCGAGCGCCCACGCGCGCCGTTCGAGCGACGCCGGCTGTACGCCGCGGCGCACGTGGTCGCCGACCCGTTCAGCGCCTGTGCCGAGGGCGGTGGCATCGACTGGGACGCGACGATGGCCTACCGCCAGCACCTCTGGTCCTGGGGCTTGGGCGTAGCGGAGGCGATGGACACGGCCCAGCGCGGCATGGGGCTCGACCACGCTGCCGTCCGCGAGCTCGTGGAGCGCAGCGCGGAGCTGGCGCGCGACTCGGGCGGTGCGCTCGCCTGCGGCGTCGGGACCGACCAGCTGCCGGCCGGCGAGCGCCTGCCGCTGGCGCGCATCGCGGCGGCCTACGTCGAGCAGGGGCAACACGTCGAGGCGCACGGTGCCGTGCCCGTACTCATGTCGAGCCGGCACCTGGCCAGCGTGGCCGCTGACCCCTCGGACTACCGCGCCGTCTACGACCGCGTGCTCGCTGCGCTCGACGGCCCGGTGCTCATCCATTGGCTCGGCGAGGCGTTCGACCCGCAGCTGGCCGGTTACTGGGGCTCGCCGGACCAAGACCGCGCCGTGGACGCGCTGCTGGCGCTACTGCACGATCACGCCGCGAAAGTCGACGGCATCAAGCTGTCGCTGCTCGACCGCGAACGAGAGCTCGAGCTCCGTCGCCGTCTCCCACCGGGGGTGCGCATGTACACCGGCGACGACTTCCATTACGCTGAGCTGATCCTCGGCGACGGCGAGCACCATAGCGACGCGCTGCTGGGCATCTTCGACGCCATCGCACCCGCCGCCTCGGCGGCGCTGCAGGCGCTCGACGTCGACGACGTGCGGGGCTACCGCGACGCCCTGGAACCGACGCTGGCGCTCGCGCGTCACGTCTTCCGCCCGCCGACGTTCAACTACAAGACCGGCATCGTGTTCCTCGCCTACCTGAACGGCCACCAGGCGCACTTCCGCATGCTCGGCGGCATGGAGAGCGCGCGCTCGGTGACGCACTTGGCCGAGGTCTTCGTGCTCGCTGATCGGGCCGGGCTGCTGATCGACCCCGAGGTTGCGGCAGCGCGCATGCGCGCCTTCGTGCGCCTCGCCGGCGTCGCGTGAACGCGGGCGCGGAAAGGAGCAGCATGAGCACCAACCGTCGCGAAGGCATGGCCTACGCTCCCACCGGGCCGTACCGGCCGGTGGTGGGCGAAGGCGAGTTCCCGTTCGCCGTTGCCCACCTGGAGCACGGCCACGTCTACGGCCAGGTCAACGGCCTGCTCGAAGCGGGCGCCCACCTGCGCTGGGTCTACGATCCCGACCCGGCCAAGATCGAGGTCTTCCTGCACCGCTACCCGGGGACGCCCGTCGCCCGCGACCTCGAGGAGATCCTGGCTGACGATTCGGTGCGGCTGATCGCAGCCGCCGCCGTGCCGAGCGAGCGCTGCGACCTCGGCATCCGAGTGATGGCGGCCGGCAAGGACTACTTCACCGACAAGGCGCCGCTCACCACCCTGGCGCAGCTGGCGGACGCGCGCGCGGCGACCGCACGCACCGGCCGCAAGTACCTCGCCTACTACAGCGAGCGCGTCCACACCGAGAGCGGCGTGCGCGCTGGCGAGTTGATCGCCGACGGCGCCATCGGCCGCGTGGTGCAGGTGCTGGGCTTGGGACCCCACCGCCTCAGCCTCGCCTCGCGGCCCGGCTGGTTCTTCGACAAGGCACGCACAGGCGGCATCCTCGTCGATCTCGGCTGCCACCAGATCGAGCAGTTCCTGTCCTACACGGGCGCCGCCGACGCCGAGGTCATCGCGGCCCGGGCGGAGAACCTGGCGCATCCCGACGCACCCGGCATCGAGGACTTCGGTGAGGCGCTGCTGAAGGCCGACAACGGGGCCTCGAACTACTTCCGCGTCGACTGGTTCACCGCCGACGGCTTGCCCACCTGGGGCGACGGTCGCACCGTCGTCCTGGGCACCGACGGCACCATCGAGATGCGCAAGTACATCGATCTCGCACGCCACGACGACGGCGACCACCTCTACCTGGTCGATCATCAGGGCGTCCACCACATGCCCCTGGCCGGCACGGTCGGGTACCCGTTCTTCGGCGAGCTGATCCTCGACTGCTTGCATCGCACGGAACACGCGATGACCCAAGCGCACGTCTTCAAGACCGCCGAGTTGAGCCTGCTGGCGCAGCAAGCGGCCGATGCGAGCAGGCCCGCGCGCGGCTGAGTCTTGGCTGTTCGCTCGGGTGGTACCGTACCCTGCACGCGATCGTCGTCCAGGAGGTGTTCTGATGGAGCTCGGCATCATCGCCGACGAGGTGCATGCGTCCTTCGAGACCGCATGCGCGAGCATCGCGAGATGGGGGTTGCCGCTCGTCGAGGTCCGCAACGTCGACGGCCGCAACGTGACGCTGCTCGACGACGCCGCGCTCGAGCACGCTGCGCAGACCGTGAGGCGTCACGGTCTGCGCGTGAGCGCCGTCGCTTCACCGGTGTTCAAGTCGGCCCTCGACGAGCGACCCAGCGTGGAGGCCGCCGACTTCGCCGTGCCCGGCCTGGTGACGGTGGCGGACAACCTCGCCCTGCTCGAGCGCGCCTGCCTCGCCGCCAAGCGCTTCGACACCCGCCTCGTGCGCATCTTCACGTTCTTTCGCGTACCGTGGAACGAGACGGTCCTCGAGGAGGTCACCACGCACCTGGTGCGCGCAGCGGAGGTGGCGCAGCGCCACGACGCCGTGCTCGCGATCGAGAACGAGCCGGTCTGCGTGGTGGCGACCGGCGCCGAACTCGGGCGCCTGTTCGAGGCGCTGGACGCGCGCCTCTCGGACACCCTGCGCCCGCACGTCGGCGCGTTGTGGGACCCTGGCAACGCGCTCGGCGCCGGCGAGGCAGCCCCCTTCCCGGATGGCTACGCTGCCATCCCTGCGCAGCGCCTCGTTCACGTTCACCTCAAGGACCTCGGCAACGAGCCCGCCTCGTTCGGCACGTTCGTGCCGATCGGCGCGGGTCGCATCGACTACCGCGGCCAGTTCCGGGCCCTGGCCCGCGACGGCTACCGTGGCAGCGTGGTGCTCGAGCCGCATTACGCGCCGGCCGGCGTCGACCCGCTCGAAGCCGCGCAGCGCTGCGTCGACGCTGCCCGCGCCGAGATGGCGGCGGCGAAGGCGCGAGCATGACCGAGCGGACGTACGGCGTCGCCATCGTCGGCGCCGGCAACATCGCGCCCGCCCACATCGAGGCCGTCAATGCCGACGACCGCGCCCGCCTGCTCGGCATCACCGGCGCCGGCGGCGACGGCGCGCGAACGTTGGCCGCGCGCCACGGCGTGCGCCACTACCCCGACGTCGCGACGATCGCCGCCGACCCGGAGGTCGACCTGGTCGCGATCTGCACGCCGTCGGGTGCCCATCTCGAACCGGCCACCGCTGTCATCCGCGCCGGCAAGCACGTGGTGGTGGAGAAGCCGCTGGAGGTGACCAGCGCGCGGGCGCGGGCGCTCATCGCGGAGGCGGACACCGCCGGGGTCACGCTGTCGACCATCTTCAACAGCCGCTTCGGCGACGCCAACGCCTTCGTGCGCCGGGCGGTCGCCGAAGGCCGCCTCGGGCGTCTCGTCCAGTGCGACGCCTACGTCAAGTGGTTCCGAGACCAGGCCTACTACGACAGCGCCGACTGGCGCGGCACGGTTCGCCTCGACGGCGGTGGCGCCCTGATGAACCAGGCGATCCACCATCTCGACCTGCTGCTGTGGATCGCCGGACCCATCCGTGAGGTGTACGCGTACGCCGACACCCTCACGCACGAAGGGCTCGAGGTCGAGGACACGCTGGTCGCCGTTCTCCGCTACGAGTGCGGCGCGCTCGGGCACATCTCGGCGGCGACCTCGCTCTGGCCCGGGCGCCCGAAGCTCCTGCAGGTCCACGGCGAGGACGGCGTCGCCATCATCGAGGACGACGTGCTCGTCGACTGGCGCACCAGAGCGGGCGGTGATGCGGAACGCGACGAGGTGCTCGCGCGCTACGGCGGTCAGGTGAGCGGTGGCGCGGCCGACCCCACGGCGATCTCCTTCGAGAACCACCGCAGACAGTACCGCGACGTGTTCGACGCGCTCGAGCGCGGCCGCACGCCCGGCATCGACGGCCGCGAAGGGGTACGCGCGATCCTGGTGATCGAGGCGATCTACCGCTCGGTCCGGGAGCGCCGTCCGGTGTACCTCGAGGCCGAGCGTGTGCGTTGACTGTCCCGGCCTCGACTCCATACCATCGGCTTACGTCTGATCCGAAGTCGGCGCGGTTGAGTGCCGCTTGCGCCGTTCGCTGGCGCGTTCGAGCGAGCCAGGATCGTACGGCATCGGTGCGTTGCCGGGTCTACGCCCCCGGGGAAAGGAGTGGTCGCGTTCGGGCAGCATCGCGCCCCACGCCCCTGCGTGTGGCCCCTCGACCAAGGCGGGTCGCCACCGCGGCACCGTCACGTCTCTCGACATCTCGAGGAGTGCAACGTGCGTCGTATCCTCAAATCGATCCTCATCAGCCTGATCGTTCTCGGCCTGGCGGCCGGCGCCTCGGTGGCGCAGGACTACCCCTGGCAACCCGACCGCCCGATCACCATCATCGTGCCGTGGGCCGCGGGTGGCTCGACCGACCAGGTGATCCGCGTCCTGGCCCCCGAACTCGAGGGCGCACTCGGCGTCAGCGTCGTCGTCGTCAACCAGCCCGGCGCTTCGGGCTCGATCGGCACCGCCAACGCGTTGAACGCTCCCAAGGACGGTTACACCTGGGCCGCCGGCGCCATCCGCGACGTCGGCACCTACGTCGTCCTCGGCATGCTCGATACCAGCATCGACGACTGGCACGTCTACCTCGCTGTGTCGAACGTCAGCATCGTCGGCGTGAACGCCAACACCCCGTACCAGACGTTCGACGAGCTCTTGGCCGCCTTCGAGGCCGACCCCGGCGGCATCACCGTCGCCACCGCCGGCCTCTCCTCCGCTGGCCACGTGGTGATGGAGGACATCGCCCAAGCCGTCGGCCTGGCCTACAGCCACGTGCCCTACGACGGCGGCAACCCGGCCGTCATCGCGACGGTGGCCGGTGAGGCCGCGGTGGTGACGCAGCTGGCGTCCGAGCAGGCCGAGATGCTTCGCGCGAACCGCCTGCGCGCCCTGGCGGCGTACGCCGACATCCCGCTCGTGCTCGACGGCGTCGGCGAGATCCCGCCGATCACCGACTGGATCCCCGAGCTGACGATCCCGTCGAACTTCTTCGGTATCTGGGCGCCGCAGGGCATCCCCGAGGAAGTCGTCGAGACGATGAACATGGTCTGGGAAGACGTCGTGAAGAACTCCGAGGCCCTGCGCGCCTACGCGGCGGACCGCGGCGCGCTCTTCAACCCGATGTACGGCGACGCTGCCTACGAGGAAGCGCTGCCGTCGATCTCCCACCAGGCGTGGACGCTGTACGACGGCGACAAGGCCGTCATCTCACCGGCCGAAGTCGGAATCCCGCGTCCCTGACGCAGGTCGGGTGGCCGGTTTCCCAGCCTCGGAGAGGGGCCGGCCACCCCTCACGCACATGCATCGCTCTGACTTCGTCATCGGGTTGATCCTCCTCGGCTTCGGCATGTTCGTGGTCTCGGAGTCCTCGGGCATGCCGCGCTACGCCAACATCGGCGCGAACCCCGTCACCGCCCCTGGCCTCGTTCCGGGCATCCTCGGCGGCATCCTCGCCTTCCTCGGTCTGGTGATGGCGCTCCGCGCCCTCATCGCGATGCGCGCCGACGGGCGCCCGGCCACGCCACCAGACCAGATCGAGGTCTTCGGCGTCGAGGCGAAGGCCGACGAGCCGCCGCCCTCGTACGTCCCCGAACCGCCGGCGACGAGCCGCAAGCGGTTCCTGACCATGCTCACCATGAGCCTGGTGTTCGCGGCCGTGGCGGTGAGTCGTCTGCCGTTCTGGCTCGCCACCTTCCTGTTCGTCGCCATCACCATTACGCTGCTCGAGCTACCCAGGTTCAGCAGCGCCCGAGACGCCGCGGTGCGCATCGGTTTTGCGCTCGTGATCGCCGGCGGCGTCGCCTGGTCGGTTCCCTACGTCTTCGAGAACGTCTTCCTGGTGAGGCTCCCATGAAGGGTCGGGTGTAGCGGCCGTGGAAGGCCTCGCGTACTTCGGCGCCGCCATGATCGAGTTCCTCGACGCCGCCTCGCTGTGGAACATCCTCTGGGCCACGCTGCTCGGCATCATCGTCGGCATGCTCCCGGGACTCACCGCCACGCTCGGGGTAGCGTTGCTGACCACCCTGACGTTCGGGCTTCCACCCGACGAGGCGATCCTGATCCTGGTGTGCATGTACGTCGGCGCCATCTACGGTGGCAGCCGGAGCGCCATCTTGCTCAACATCCCGGGCACCCCCGCCAACGCCGCCACCGCGCTCGACGGCAACCCCCTCGCCCGCCGCGGCGAGGGCGGCCGCGCGATGGGCATCGCGACCGCAGGGTCGGTGCTCGGCTCGTTCATCGGCATGCTGATGCTGGCCTCGATCGCGCCGCTGCTCGCTGAAGCGGCCCTGCGCTTCCAGTCCTTCGAGTTCTTCTGGTTGGCCGTGTTCGGCGTGGTCATCTCCGGCCGCCTCACCTCGCTCGACGATCCGCTCAAGGGCTGGATCGCCGGCTTCCTCGGGCTGCTCGTTGCGATGGTCGGGCAGGAGGCGATCTACTCCTACCCCCGCTTCGCGTACGGCGACACGAACCTCGCCGGCGGCTTCGGCCTGCTGCCCGTGCTCGTGGGCCTGTTCGGTTTCGCCGAGATCCTCACCGTGATGCGGCAGCCGCTCGCTGCGGTGATCAAGACCTCGACGGACTCGGTCATCCCCAAGGTCCGCGAGGTCTTGCGCTACTGGCGGACCATCATCCGTTCCGGCGTCACCGGCACCCTGATGGGCCTCATCCCGGGCGTCGGTGAGGACATGGGTGCGTGGTCGTCGTACGCCCTCGCGCGCGGCGCCAGCAAGGAGAAGGAGCAGTTCGGCAAGGGTTCCATCGAGGGCCTGATGGCGGCCGAAGCCGGCAACAACGCGGCCGTCCCCGGCGCGATGATCCCCGTCCTGACGCTGGCGGTGCCGGGCTCGGCGCCGGCGGCAGTGCTGCTCGCGGCCATGTTCATCCACGGCATCCGGCCGGGGCCGCTGATCATGATCACCAACCCCTCGTTCGTGTACGAGGTCACCGCCATGGTGTTCCTGGCCTCGGCGTCGATCCTGCTCTACGGCCTGCTGCTCACGAAGCCGCTGATGCTGGTGTTGCGGGTGCCTCCCTCGCGACTCATGCCGATCATCATGGTGCTCTGCACCGTTGGCGCGTTCGCCATCGCTAGCCGCCTGTTCGACGTGTGGGTCATGCTCGCCTTCGGCGTGGCGGGTTTCATCCTGCGGCAGTACGGCTTCCCGATGGCGCCGTTGATCCTCGGCGTGGTGCTCGGTCCGATCCTCGACAGCAACCTGCGCCGCGGTCTGGTGCTCTCCGACGGCTCGCTGCTCCCGTTCCTCTCGCGCCCGATCAGCCTGGCACTGTGGATCAGCATCGCGCTGACCATCCTGTTGGGCATTCCCACCGTCCAGCGCTTCCTGGCTGACGTGGTCAGGCGGGTGAAGGGCGGTCGCGCCCCGGACACGAACTCGTGAACGTCTCGCCGGCCTCGGGCGCCAGGCGCCCGTTCGCCATCGCCCTCTGCAACGAGGTCGTGCGCGAGCGTCCGTTCGAGGCGCAGTGCGAGTTCGCGGCCGCCCTCGGGTACGACGCCCTCGAGGTCGCCCCCTTCACCCTCGCAGACGACCCCGCAGACCTCGGCGAGCCGCATCTCAGGCAGCTGCGCCGCCACGCCGAGGCGGCCGGCATCCGCGTCTCCGGGCTCCACTGGCTCCTCACCGCACCCCCTGGCCTGTCGATCACCAGCGCCGACCCGAACGTGCGAACGCGCACCTTAGGGCACATGCACGCCATGATCGATGTGTGCGCCGCGCTCGGCGGCGACGTCCTCGTGCACGGCTCACCCGACCAGCGACGACTCTCCGACGACGACCCCGAGGGCGATGCCGAGCGGGGCCGCGAGGCCTTCGCCGACGTGGCCGAGCACGCGGGCCGAGCCGGCGTCCGCTACCTGATCGAGCCCCTCTCGCCGCACGAGACGCGCTTCGTGAACACCCTGGCAGAGGCTGCCGCGATCGTGCGCGGTGTCGACCAGCCCGGCCTGCGCACGATGATCGACACCCGCGCCGCGCGGCTCAGCGAGTCCGAGCCTGTGAGCACCGTTCTCGCGCGCGGCCTGCGCGACGGCAGCGTGGCGCACGTGCACCTCAACGACCGCAACCGCCGTGGGCCCGGCCAGGGCGACGACAGCTTCGCCGACGTCGTCGCGTTGCTGCTGCGTGAGGGCTACGCGGGCACGGTCGCGATCGAGCCGTTCGAGTATCACCCCGATGGACCGACCGCCGCGGCACGCGCCATCGGTTACCTCCAAGGTCTGGTCGAGGCGCTCACCGAACGGATCGAGCCGCACGGTGCGACCAGCGGCCCGTGACGCCAGCGCCGAGCGAGCCGGCCTGCCTACCGGCCGCC
>SL_3KL_010_SEDDRAFT_10003693_pt1 | contig 13891 bp, 11 predicted proteins | sample SodLakKL_010_SED_2_FD_10381 | JGI IMG/M metagenome (IMG submission 10381)
TCAAAGGTAAACTGCTGTGCCGGTCCGGCATCAAAGACCTCACCGAACCAAATGCGGCCACTTTCCAGTAAATTGCGCAAATCTTTTTGATGCACAGCCCTGTTTCTGAATTCGTTTATCTGATGGGTCGGCTCTTCGGCAATACTTTCCTGCTGTTCAATCCGCTTTCCGGGCCCGAGATCGGCGGTAATGAAATAACAGTTTTCAGTGGCATAAAGATGCCTCTCATATCTGAAAAAATGGTCATCCCCGTCAAAATACCAAATATCGGGCGATTCTCCGTAAAAAAGGATATAATCATTTTGCCCGAATGTGCCGGTTGATGAGCCCGAAATGTAAATTGCATTTTCTAAAAGGTCCCTGGGTGCATATTCGCTGTTGGCATCAGGAATCGTACCCCCTCCGTTGCCGTATATCCGGATGTTTTGTTTTTGTATGGATGAGGGATTCATGCCAAGACCTTCAAGATCATTGTATGTCAAACGGTAGATACCGGTTTCTTCCAAACAAAAACGGAACCAATCTCCTGTGGCAAGCACAGAGTTGTCGGCGTAAGTCAAGCCGGAAGCATAAGAAATCTCCGGATCATAAAATCGTTCAAGAGAGAGTTCAAATGATGCCAGCTTGTGATAAGTGTCCGAATCAACATCATAGATAAATGGAAAAAAGCTGATTACCGCATACTTTTCCTTTCTGCTGCTCTGGACAGATTGATGCAGTCTGATCTCTTCCTCAAAAAATGAAGCCTTACGCAGCAATTCATCCTCACGCTCAAGAACGGGGATAATTTCTTTATGGTCTAATGAAGGTTTGTAGGAAAAGAAGGGAACTGTCAGCTTGATGCGTTTGTGAAACATCGGTACTTCAGGCTTGATATCACCATATATGGCATCATCGAAGTACATTATTTCAATGTAACCATCTTCATTAACGGGAAAGAATGTGGGTTCCTGCCATTTTAGGGTATGATGTGTACGGCTTGATCCATAAGCGCAATGAAGACCAAACAAAACAACTATCGCAAAAGATAAAGATTTTAAAACATTCAATTTCATAATAACCAACAAAACCTCTGTTCGCAACTAAAAACAGGTACCAAAGATATAACAAAAGATCTTCAGGTAAGTTTGATGATTTTTAAACGTTAAATACAATCCGATTATTTTACAGAGGATTCAGGCAAAATATGCCAACCATATTGACAAAAAATAATAGTATCGTATATTTGCTTTGTCGATTCTTACGTTATTGTGGTAAGGTTTTGGAATTTAACTCATGATCAATTGAACGCAAGACAGACAAAATATTACTATCAAATTGTTCTGGTTTTGTTTTCCACACTCGTTATATATGCTGTGGATGATGTAAACGGACAAGATCCTGTTTTTTCACAGTTTTATGCGTCTCCCATATACATGAATCCGGCTTTTGCCGGCTCTACAAACTGTTCCAGGGCGGTTTTCAATTACAGAATGGTCCGATCGGTTGAGAACCTTCACACCGCAAATTTTTCCTACGATCGCTATATCAACAGACTTTATGGTGGCATTGGAGTGATTGCAACTACAGATCAAACCAACATGCTGCTAAGTCGCAACAGCATCCACGGCATGTATGCATACCATCTGACGGTCACATCCGATTTCAGCATCAATTTCGGAATGCAGGCCGGATACATCATGAATAATGTGCATTGGGATAAATTTGTTTTTCCTGACCCGAATGAACCAAAACCAGACAACACCTGGCAACACTCAGTTGATTTTGCTGCCGGGATTCTTTTTTACTCCGATCGTTTTTACGGAGGGGTTTCTGCACATCATTTGCATGAACCTGATGTAAGTATTATCGATGCGGGTAATGCGGTTTTGCCGATGAAGCTGACCGGTCATCTGGGCATGTATTTTGAACCGGGCAGCGGTGATCCCAGGCGCAGGGATGATCCGGATTATTATTTTTCACCGAACATAGTGTTTCAACGCCAGGGAGAATATGACCATCTGAGTGCAGGTATGTACTTCGGCGTTAAGCCTGTGATGCTTGGAATATGGTATCGCCATTGGTTTGATCGGGGTGATCTGGCTCCGAATAACTTTCTTGTTGCCCTCGTTGGGTTAAACATGGACGATTACCGCATAGGTTTAAGCTATGATGTCTCCACCACTGGGCTATCAGGAGATATTTATACTGCTTTGGAGCTCAGTCTGGCTTTTCGTTTTAATTGTCCACAAAGAAATATTGGCACCAGAATAATAAATCATCCAAGTTTTTAGTTACTTTTGTGATTATATTTTAAAATAGCACACTATGACAAGGTATTTTAAAAATCGTTTCCCGGTTTTTCTTTCCATTGTTCTGATTTCCTTATCCTTTTCTTCCTGTGGCTTGTTTCAGCCTGAAAATTCAAGAACTACAGGATGGACATTAGGTGACCCTGAAATTGGAGAATTTGGCAGATCGGGTATACGTGTTCAGGACCCCGGACCAGGCATGGTACCGATTGAAGGGGGAAATTTTCTGATGGGCAGAACTGATGAAGATGTATTGTCTGATTGGAACAATATACCTCGCAGAGTAAGTGTTGCCTCATTTTTCATGGACGAAACAGAGATCACCAATTTCGAATACAGGGAATACCTGCATTGGCTGAACCGTGTCTTTGGGAGCAATCACCAGAGGTATCTGGATGCAGTTCCGGATACACTTGTGTGGCGTGACCCACTGGCTTACAACGAACCCTTTATCGAAAACTATTTGCGTCACCCGGCCTATGATGACTATCCGGTTGTTGGGGTAAGCTGGGTTCAGGCGGCAAATTATGCAGCCTGGCGCACCGACAGGGTGAATGAATGGATACTGATTCAAAACGGATATCTTGAGATGAACGTGGATGACCAGACACCAGCAAACCATTTTACCACATTAGGTTACCTTTCCGGGAGTTATGAAGGCCTTGTACGTGAAGACATTCAACGACGGGTCAGATGGGAGGATGGTCTCCTGTTTCCTCGCTACAGACTACCTACTGAAGCGGAATGGGAATACGCCGCATTGGGCCTCATTGGAAGCACTGACGATGAATTGCTGTTAAACAGAAGAATCTATCCATGGGAAGGTCCCAATGTCAGAAGCCCCCACAGAAGAACTCGCGGTGAGTTTATGGCAAACTTTCAGCGTGGTCCCGGTGACTTAAGCGGAATCGCTGGTGTGGATATTGGAAGTGGAGATATTACCATGCCGGTCTATTCATTCAGACCTAATGACTTTGGGCTCTACAACATGGCGGGTAACGTTAACGAGTGGGTTAAGGATGTATACAGACCCCTCTCCCACGAAACCGTTGCGGAGTTCCGCCCTTTTAGAGGCAATGTGTTCAGAAACATTGCGCGGGATGATGATGGAAATATTCTCTTTGATCCGGAAACCGGAGAAGTTATCTATGAGGAGATACAGGAGGGTCAAAGGACATATCGACAAGGAAACTTCATCGACTATCGCGACGGTGACAGCATGTCTGCCATTGCGGAAGATTTCCCCGTTTATCCTGAAAACCAAACACTGATCACAAATCAGAGCAGGGTGTATAAAGGGGGTAGCTGGAGAGATCGCGTTTATTGGTTGTCTCCCGCTACACGTAGACACATGGATCAAAACAAAGCAACCAACGACATCGGCTTCCGGTGTGCCATGGATCAGATCGGTGGTGCGCAATCACGATGAAAAATCACCATCATCAGATTTTCGACCTTTTAGCCCTTAACGGCAACATTTGTATCGACAGCAGAAGGGCCGGGAACGGTTCTGTGTTCTTTGCCCTTAAAGGCGAAAATTTTGATGGCAACCGGTTTGCTGCCAAAGCATTAAAAGCTGGTTGTGCAAAGGCTGTTGTTGATGATCCCAATTTAAATATAAATGATCAATACATCCTTGTAAATGATGTACTCTCTTTCCTTCAGGAAATTGCCAGAGAATACCGTAAAAAACTGAATATCCCTTTTCTGGGGATTACCGGTACAAACGGAAAAACCACAACAAAAGAGCTGTGTCAGGCCGTACTTTCCAAATCATTTAACTCCTTCGCAACAAAAGGAAACCTGAACAACCACATCGGCGTTCCTGTTACGCTTCTTTCGCTAAAACCCGGGCATAATTTTGCAGTTATTGAAATGGGCGCCAACCATGTCGGGGAGATCGAAGCATTGAGCGAAATTGTCAGGCCTACGCACGGACTGATTACCAACATCGGCAAAGCACATCTTGAAGGATTTGGCAGTGTGGATAACATAGAGAAGGCCAAAACGGAACTCTATAGGTTTGTGCAAAAACAGGGCGGAACGATTTTCGTAAATGGTGATGACCCCAGAATGATCAAATATGCTGGCACAAAAAATGCCGTTACCTATGGTAAAGACACTGGATTCCATTGCAGCGGAACCATTATGCAAAACATCCCTTTTCTTGAAGTTGCCTTCGAAACAAATAAGGATTTTGGCAACCTGAAAGAAAAAGCTTCGGGGATAATAAAAACCAAACTTACAGGCAGCTATAATTTTGGGAATGTCATGGCAGCCATTACGATCGGTTTGTACTTCGGGGTGCCTCTGAAAGAGGTCATTCAGGCCATTGAAGGCTACACCCCCCGGAATAACCGGTCCCAAATCGTGCAAACCCAAACGAATACCCTACTGATGGATGCATACAATGCCAATCCAACAAGTATGATTGCCGCACTTGAAAACTTCCAACTGATAAAAAACGAACCCAAAGCCGTTTTTCTTGGCGACATGCTGGAGCTCGGTGATGATTCAAAAAAAGAGCACGAACAGATCGTAAAATATCTACGCCAACACCCTTCATGGCTAAAAGTCCTGGTTGGCAAACACTTTCAATCTGTTGCATCTGACCAAAACGACCTGGCCACCTTTTCAAATACTGCAGAGGCTGCAAAATGGTTAAAGAATCATCCTGTAAGTGGTCATCAGGTTCTGATAAAAGGATCGAGGGGAGTCCAGATGGAACAACTCCTTAAATATCTTTGATAAGATGAAAACATACCGTGCCATAGGGATCATGTCGGGGACATCACTCGACGGGGTGGATCTGGCATACTGTATTTTTAGAAAAACGGATGACGTATGGCTTTTTGACATCATTAAGGCAAATACGATTGCCTATCCCACCGATTGGAAGGATAAGTTAAAACATGCCGGACAGCTAACCGGGGATCAGCTTATGTCGCTTCACATGGCATACGGGCTTTTTCTTGGAGAGCAAGTAAGCGGCTTCATCAATGACCACCAAATCGACAAGAAAGACCTGCTTGTTGCCAGCCACGGACATACGGTCTTTCATAAGCCGGAACACGGTTATACATTCCAGCTGGGGCATGGTGCTGCCATTGCCGCAAGCTCAGGATGCAACACCATCTCAGATTTCAGATCGGCAGACATGGCGCTGGGTGGTCAGGGTGCACCCCTCGTACCCATAGCCGACCGTGAATTGTTTGGAGATTACGATGCCTGCCTCAACCTCGGCGGATTTACGAACATTTCATACGACTTAAATCAACAGCGGATCGCCTTTGACATCTGTCCGCTGAACTTTGTTCTTAACCGCCTGGTGCGCAATGCCCGAATCCTGGACAAAACCGGAATACTCGATTTCGACCCTTCCGGACGTATTGCACGTTCAGGATTGCTGGATGGCGAGCTGTTGGAAAAGCTTAATGGCATCCCCTATTACCTTCAGCAACCACCCAAAAGCCTTGGTGAAGAATGGGTGAACGAGTGGATCCAGCCTTTACTGGAACGACCTGATAACCAAATTGAAAATCTGCTGCATACCTTTTGCCATCATGCAGCGTTTCAGATCGCAGAGATCATAAAACGCATCCCAAATTGCAAGAATGTTCTAATTAGCGGTGGTGGTGCTTATAATTCATTCTTCATCGAATTGCTTCGAAATAATGTGGGAAGCCATATCACATTAAGCATTCCTGAAAAACAGATCATAGACTTTAAAGAGGCGCTGATCTTTGCGTGGCTGGGAGTGCTTTGTCTGCGTAAAGAGCACAATTGTCTGGCCTCGGTAACCGGTGCATCTAAAAATGTCATCGGCGGAAGCATCCATTTCGCCTGACCCTGATCCTTATATAACAAACAAAGCTTCATTTCTTTGAAACACTTTAATAAAAAAGGTTTCCGGCATGTTTTTCCTTTGCTTATTAGGGCAATTTCATTAATTTTGTCGCATGCAGATTATATGCATGCGTTTATTTTATAAGATATTGATATTCAATATATAAATAACAAACTTCATCATAAAAATCTTTTAACAGAAATGGACACAACCATCACCAAACCCCAAGTCTCAAAAGTAAAGTTTCCAGCCAATTATGTGGAGGAAATGATGCATCGTTTTCACTATGATGCAGATACTGTTTCCATAATTGAAAAAGAGGATCTGCTGCCTGGCGGCCTGCTGGAGCGACTGCACATGGCCTATCCGCAACATTCAGGGTTAAAGGAGGAAGCTGAGTTCTTGTTTAATGACAAAAAACAGTACTATGGACTAAAGGGGTTCCGCGAGATTGTCAAAGTTTTAAATGACCACGGGATCCAAATCGGCCACCTTGAGGAGCGTGAGCTTTTCATAAAGGTTTACCGTTTCATGGCTACCAAGCACGTGCTGAACACCATTAACTGGTCAAACTTTGAAAAGGACTCCGTTTTTCAGCTTGTGTTCCCGCAACCTGGAATGATACGGCCCGACATCACCAAAGCCTATCTGAATGCCGGTTCAGAAGAGGAAAAGGAAAAGATCATCAAGGATTACATCAGGGAAACCAATCCGCACGATGGAAAGCAATTGTTGAACAAACCCACCTTTGTGAACGAAAATGGCAGGACTGAAGTGGTGGAAGGCAGCCAGCACAAATATCCGCAATGTCAGCTGATTTTTGACATCCAGACACAAAACTGTTTCGCCTTCTGCAACTACTGCTTTCGCCACGCTCAGGTTCGCGGCGATGAAGACATGTTCATACAGAAAGACATATACCAGATCCACGAATACCTGAAGCAGCACAAAGAGGTAACCGATGTGCTTATCACTGGTGGGGATGCCGGCTTTATCAAGGCGGATCGCTTTGAAGAATACATCACGCCGATCATTGAAGATCCCGAAATGAGCCACGTAAAGAGTATCCGTTTGGGTACGCGGGTACTTACGTATGATCCCGAAATGATCATCAAGAAGTCGTATGACAAGATGCTTTCCCTTTTTAAAAAGCTTTACGACAATGGGATTCAGCTGGTATTCATGTCACATTTTTCAACTCCCCGTGAGTTGATGAACCCCAGCACCATTGCTGCAATCCGCAGACTGAAGGCCCATGGTGCAACCATCAAAAGCCAGAGCCCCATCATGAATCACATCAGCCTGTTCCAGGATGATGATGGAAAGATCAATGTGGATCGCTCGGCACAAAACTGGATCGACCTGGGCAATTTGCTTGCAATGCTCGGTGTGGGCTTCCACTCCATGTATTGTGCACGTCCGACCGGTGAGCACCATTACTTCACGCAGCCACTGGCAGAAATTGACAAAGTATTCAGCAAGGTATACAGAAGCCTGCCCTCCATCAACCGGCCCTCCCGTTACATTACCATGACCTCTTCAGCGGGCAAGATATCGCTGCTGGGTACAATGGAATTGCACGGAGAAAAACTTTTTGCACTCAAATTCAATGAGGCCCGGAACATGGAATGGATGGACAAGGTGTACCTGGCAAAGTATGATGAGGAGGAAAATACCATTGCAAACCTCAAGCCATACGGCACCGATAAGCATTTCTTTGAAGATGAGCTGGAGGAAATAGAAAGGAAGCTCCACGAGTCGATTGAGAGCGGAAGACAGAAATAAGCTGAAATCCATACAGACATGATAAACAAAGTTGTAAAAACAGCATCGGAAGCTGTTGCTGACGTATTTGACGGAGCCATTGTAATGATCAGCGGCTTTGGCGAAGCGGGCAGCCCCATAGAATTGATTCACGCACTGATCGATCAGGGGGCCAAAGACCTTACGATTGTAAGTAATAATACCGGTAACGGCCATGTTGGTCTGGCTGCGCTCATAGAAAACCGGCAGGTCAGGAAAATGATCTGTTCATTTCCCCGCACGGCCCACTCGATTGTTTTTCCTGAATTATATAAGAATGGAGAAATTGAGCTGGAGCTTGTACCGCAGGGAACCCTGGCAGAGCGGATCCGGGCCGGTGGTTCCGGCATTCCGGCCTTCTACACTCCGACCTCTGTGAATACACCGCTGGCTGAAGGGAAAGAGACCAGGGAAATAGATGGAAAGCCCTACGTGCTTGAGTATGGTTTAAAGGCAGACTTTTCACTGGTAAAGTGCAAAACGGCCGACAGGCACGGCAACCTGCTATTCAATAAAACGGCCCGCAACTTTGGTCCCATCATGTGCATGGGGGCAAAAGCAACCATCGTGCAAGCGAAGGAGGTTGTTGACCTGGGAATGATTGATCCCGAAATTGTTGTTACTCCGGGTATTTTTGTCAGTAAGGTTGTTGAAATAGCAGATCCTTTAAGTGAAAATCAATTAATCAAAGAAGAGAGGAGGTATCCATGGAGGTAGTCATAAAGAAAGGATGGAGCCGTGAAGAGATGGCACAGAATATCGCCCGTGACATTCCTGATGGCTCGTATGTAAACCTTGGCATTGGGATGCCTGAGCTGGTGGCCAACTATATCCCCGAAAACCGTGAAGTGGTATTTCATACCGAAAATGGTCTGCTTGGCATCGGTCCTTCTCCCGCTGAAGGTGAGGAGGATGACGAAATGATCAATGCCGGCAAAAAACCGGTAACGGCAAACAAAGGAGCCGCATTTTTTCATCACGCCGACAGTTTTGCCATGATCCGTGGCGGGCATATCGACATATGCGTTCTTGGTGCTTTTCAAATATCTGAATATGGGGATCTGGCCAATTGGTCAACCGGAGAACCAAAGGCAATTCCTGCTGTGGGCGGCGCCATGGACCTGGTTCAGGGTGTGAAGCATGTGATCATCATCACCAAACACACAACCAAGGATGGTAAGCCAAAAATCGTCAGAGAGTGCTCCTACCCTCTTACCGGTAAAGGGGTGGTTGACCGGATCTACACCGATCTGGCCATCATCGATGTGACGAAGAATGGGTTGTTTGTGAAGGAGATGGCACCGGGAGTCGATTTTGAGACGCTACAAAGCAAGACTGAAGCTTCTCTAAACCAATATTAAATTTTCATTTTTCTAATCTGTTTTTATATGTCGATTCAGGATAAAGATCTGGCCATTGGCCAGAAAACCGAACAAGGCCTGTATGATGAAGCAAAAAAATACATGCCTGGTGGTGTAAGCCGAAACGTGTTGTACCGCCAGCCCCATGCGCATTATGTTTCAAGGGCATCGGGCTGCTATGTTACCGATATCAATGGTGTGGAGCGCGTTGACTTTGCGAACAACATCGCATCATTGATCCACGGACACGCCCATCCGGCCATCATTGATGCCGTTACCCAACAACTTCACAGAGGCACAGCCTACACTGTTGGCACAGAGGTTGAAATTGATTACGCCCGCCTGCTATGCGATCGCATCCCGAGCTTTGACAAGCTGCGTTTTGTAAACTCCGGCACCGAAGCTGTGATGGCCATGATCAAGGCTGCACGCGCCTACACCGGCAAGCCGAAAATTGCCAAGGCAGAAGGGGGGTACCACGGCAGCTACGATTTTGCTGAAGTCAGCCAAAGCGCTTCTCCAGCCACGTGGGGCGAGATCGACGCACCCAGCAGTGTAAGGCACGCCAAAGGAACACCTCAGTCTGTCCTCGATCATGTAGTGATCATCCCTTTCAATGATATTGAACGAAGCATCAATATCCTCAACAAGCACAAGGAGGATCTGGCCTGCGTCCTGATCGACCCGGTACCGCACCGGATTGGCAATGCACCCGCCTCACAGGAGTTCATCCAGGCGATGTACGACTGGACGCGTGCAAACAATGCACTGTTATGCTATGATGAGGTGATCTGTTTTCGGGTCAATTACGAGGGAGCACAGGCCGATTACCCCGTAAAGCCTGATCTTACTTCACTCGGAAAGATCATTGGAGGCGGTTTTCCCATTGGCGCTTTCGGCGGATGTGCCGAAGTAATGAACATTCTGGATCCGGGTGACGCAGGTTTTCGCTTCCCATTATCGGGTACCTTTTCTGCCAATCCCATTTCCCTCACCGCCGGGAAGGTGGCAATGGAAATGTTTGACAGGAAAACAGTTGAAAAGCTCAACCAAACCACACAAATCGCCATAAATCAAGTCCTGGAAGCCGGAAAAATTGCTGATATTCCCATGTGCATCACCGGAAGGGGATCAATGTTTAAAGTGCACTTCAGGGAAAAAGCTCCCGTTTCCTATCGTGACGCTTACGATTACCCTGATATGAAAAAGGCAATCAATGTCTTTCTGGAGCACTTGTATGAAAAACGGATCATGATCATAAATTCATGCACATCCGTTGTTTCAACCGCCATCACCCAAAAGGAAATTGACATCCTGAGTGATGCCATGCTCAGCGGATTCCGCCACATCAAACCATTGTTGAATGGATGATTGGTAATCATTAAACAACTAAACAACTAAACAACTAAACAACTAAACATGAAAGTCTATATCTGTGATGCTGTTCGTACGCCGATTGGAAAATTTGGGGGTTCGCTGGCAACGGTCCGGACCGACGATCTGGCTGCTATACCCATCAGGGCGCTTATGGAGCGCAATCCTGGCATTGAACCGGAAGCGATTGATGATGTGATTCTGGGTTGCGCCAATCAGGCTGGCGAAGACAACAGGAATGTGGCCCGGATGGCATTGCTCCTGGCCGGCATACCCGACAAGGTTCCGGGAGTTACAGTAAATCGCCTTTGCGCATCAGGGATGGAAGCTATAGGAGCGGCAGCCCGTATGATCCGGGCAGGAGAGGCGGAGCTCATCATTGCCGGGGGTGTGGAAAGCATGACCCGCGCGCCTTTTGTAATGGCAAAAGGGGAAATTGCTTTCTCAAGAAAAACAGAGATCTATGATACCACCATCGGATGGCGCTTTGTTAACAAAAAGCTCGCCAAACAATACGGTGTTGACTCTATGATAGAAACAGCAGAGAATCTTGTCAAAGAATACAACATTAGTCGTGAGGATCAGGATATGTTCGCCTATAAAAGTCAGCATAAGACTGCAAAGGCTCAGCAAGATGGCTTGTTTAAAAGTGAATTGATCCCAGTTGCGATTCCTCAACGAAAAGGGGAACCTATTATCTTTGAACAGGATGAGCATCCAAGGTTGACCCCTCCGGAGAAGCTGGCAACACTTAATCCCGTAACCGGGCCTGAAGGTACGGTGACCGCTGCCAATGCATCCGGTGTGAATGACGGTGCTGCGGCACTCATCATCGCCTCAGAGAAAGCTGTTAAACAGTATGGGCTAAAACCGTTGGCATCAATACTGGGTATGCAGGCTGCAGGCGTTCCACCGCGCGTTATGGGTATCGGACCGGTACCGGCCATTCACAAACTTTTGAAAATGCTGACCTTGCAGTTGCAGGATTTTGACACTATTGAGCTAAATGAAGCTTTTGCGGCACAGGCACTGGCCTGCATCAGGGAATTGGGCTTGAATGATTTTGACGCACGGATCAATCCGCTGGGGGGAGCCATCGCCCTTGGACACCCCCTGGGAATGAGCGGTGCACGACTGGTTACCACAGCAACCCATCAGCTCGTTGACAACAAGCGTGATAAGGCACTGTGTACAATGTGTGTGGGTGTTGGACAGGGCGTAGCCATGGCACTTGAAAGAGTTTAGTGCAAAGCAACCACCACCGGATGCTACAAGCTGTCTCTTAAAGCTTTGAATCCACGAACACGCTCTTTCTGACCCATCTGATCATAAGATATCATCAGGTTATTGAGCATTCTAATTATGATATCCCTGTTGGCACAAGGGGTAAAAAAGGCAGCCAGGGGCTCCATACCCAGCTTCAGAAGAAACTCATTGATCTCTTTTGTGGAAAAAACAGCCCCTCCGCTGAATGCGTTTATATAGAAAAGTGCATTGTCTTTCTCTATTTCCATCCTGTCTGCATCAAGGCGATCTCCCATATAGGCCAGCACAAAATGCTCAGGCAAATTGATCCCGGCAACCGGTATTTCCACACTTTGGGCAACCAACATATAGATGATCCCAATACTTAGGGGATTGCCACAGCGTTTTTCAAGAACCCTATGAACCAGTGAATTATCCGGATTATGGTAGTCTTCAATGCTTCCAGAAAAACCGTTCAGATCATAAAAAACGTGGTTAAACACTTTGACCTGTTCCAGTGCCGTCAGGTTCTCATTCATTTCCAGCCAAACATCCCTTCTGATCTGTTCAATGGTTTGATATACAAGAGTGTCGTTAAGATCCGGAAAAAAATACCGGGTAACATCCAGCCATGCCGTCAGAAGGTCTTTCCCTCCTCCTTTTGACCACTTTTTAAGGTTTTCGGCTAATCTCTGAAAAAGAATTTGTTGTGAAATTTCAGCCAAACGGCGATGCTGGACTTTGTCTGGGGCATTAATCAGTGCGTCATCCAAAAATGGGAGCGCATCATGGCCATAGGCAACGATCTTCCGGGCTATTTCATCAAAAACAGACAGATCGGGTTCGTCCACCATGCTAACCAAAGCTTGTATATCTCTTTCCCGGCTGTTCTTCATTGTAAATATTTTATTCGGAAATCTTTTCCAGCATGTAAAGAATCATCTGGTCAATCGACTTTTTCACATCTTTGCTGTACTCTTTGCGTGTCCTGTTTGCGATGATGTTGCAAACTGTTAAGGTATTATGGCCTAAAACCTTACCCAAACCATACAGGGCAGAGGTCTCCATTTCGAAGTTGGTGATTCGTTGACCGTTAAAGATGAAGGTTTCAATCTGGTTGTTCATCTCAGGAAAAGCAAGCGGGATACGAAGTTCACGACCTTGCGGACCGTAAAAGCCATTTGCCGTGCCCGTTATTCCCTGTATCAGCTCTCCTGCAAGATCCTTTAATAAGTGCTCGCTGGCAGCAAAAATATATGGATAAGGCAACAGCTTTGACCAGCTCGTATGGCTGGCAAATGCATCAGCCATCTTTTGCTCAGATAAAGTCTTGTCATAGTCATAGAAATGCATCAGACCATCAAAACCCAGACCGTAGGCAGATGCCACCAGGGTATCAACGGGGATATCGGGTTGCAATGCACCGGAAGTACCCAGTCTTATGACGTCCAGTATTTTGTGTTCATCCTTTGGAACCCGTTTTTCGAGATCGATATTAGCAACCGCATCCAGTTCGTTTAAAACAATATCGATGTTATCGGTACCGATCCCAGTTGATGTCACGCTGATCCGTTTTTTATTAAAAAAGCCAGTATGGGTAAGAAACTCACGACTTTGTATCTGGTATTCAACTTTATCGAAGTGTTTGGATATCAAAGGAACACGCCCCTGGTCACCCACTACGATCACTGTGTCGGCCAGGTGTTCCGGACGAAGTTTCAGATGGTAAATGCTTCCGTCTGCGTTTAGGATCAGCTCCGATTCTTTATATTCTTTCATCTGTTTATATTTTCTAAAGTGTTTGATAATCAATACATTGCAATTATGCCAAAGATCAGGAATTGATCGAACATCGACAATCGACAATCATCCCCCCCCGTGTATCCGATTGGCACTACGCGCATTCAACAAAAACCAACAAAAGTATCAAAAAATAAATCAATTTCCTAATCTCAATATCGTGATATATT
>SL_3KL_010_SEDDRAFT_10003694_pt1 | contig 13888 bp, 13 predicted proteins | sample SodLakKL_010_SED_2_FD_10381 | JGI IMG/M metagenome (IMG submission 10381)
CCCTTGAGGGAACGGACGGCCTCCATGATGGTCCTCTGATGCCTGACCGCTTCAACAACATCACCGGTGCCGGCCTCGCCCTTGGTCCTTATCATCGCTGTACCCTCGGCAATTCTTCTCAAAGCCTCACCGAGGTCACGGGCGCCGCAGACGAAGGGCACGGTGAAGGGGCGCTTGTCGACGTGGTAGAACGGATCGGCAGGTGTCAGGACCTCGGACTCATCGATCATGTCGACGCCCAAGGACTCCAGCACCTGAGCCTCTACGAAGTGTCCGATGCGGCATTTCGCCATCACGGGGATGCTCACGGCATCCATTATCTCAAGTATCATACGGGGGTCGGACATCCTGGCGACGCCGCCCTGTGCCCTTATGTCAGCGGGCACCCTCTCCAAGGCCATTACCGCCACGGCACCCGCTTCCTCAGCGACGATAGCCTGTTCGACGTTTACAACGTCCATAACCACTCCGCCCTGCTGCATCTTGGCGAAGCCCCTCTTGATGAGGTCACTGCCGTGGCGGAGTTTTGACATGTCGAGTTCAAGAGCCATTAAATTCACCTTATTGGAGTTATTGTCCATTTTTACTTAAGACTTTCGGACATATATGTACACAAATGAACATTTAAGTACATTATTTTTAAAAGAAATCACGCCCCGTCACTCGGTTTACTGCCCTTTGAAATCAATACGGATATCGTATAATTTCTACGATATAAGCATTATCGTAAGCGGTGGATAACAAAGGATATGTAACCCTCTGGTATTTTGGTGGTCAATGGTATCCAAGAGGCTGCAGAGCGTCCCGGTTTCCGGAACGGTGAAGATCTCCAACGTGGTGAGCCAGTTGCGCCAGGAGGGAGTGGAGGTCCTTTCGTTCTCGATGGGGGAGCCCGATTTCGGCACCCCCGACAACATCATAGATTCCTGTATCGGTTCGCTCAAGGAGAAATTCACCCAGTACACTCCATCCCTGGGGATACCTGAGCTACGCGAGGCCATCGCCGAGAAGACCCGTGTCGAGAACGGCATCGGCTGCCAGGCGTCCAACGTCCTCGTCACGCCGACCAAGCACGCCATCTTCATGGCCGCCTTGGCATTCCTTGACCCAGGGGACGAGGTTCTATTGTCCGACCCCTCGTGGGTGACCTACGAGGCCTGCATACGCCTGGCCGGCGCCTGGCCGGTCTACGTGCCGACCAGCGACGAGACGGAGTTCACCATGTCCCCGGAGGCCGTCGCCGAGCGCATCACCTCGCGGACAAGGATGATAATCCTGAACTCACCCTCCAACCCCTGCGGCTCGGTGATGTCCCGTGAGGACATCAAGGCCATCGCCGACATCGCCCAGGACAACGACATAATGGTCCTGTCCGACGAGATATACGAGAAGATCATCTACGAGGGCGAGCACGTCTCCATAGCGTCCATGGACGGCATGTTCGACCGCACCCTGACGATCAACGGCCTCTCCAAGACCTACGCCATGACCGGATGGCGTCTGGGATGGATGGTGGCCTCGGATGAGAACATCAATGCCGTCAACAAGCTGCAGACCCACTCCGTGACCTGTTGCACCTCCTTCACGCAACCGGCCGCCGTCGAAGCGCTGCAGGGTCCGCAGGACAAGATGAGGGAGATGGTGAAGGAGTTCAAGAAGCGCCGCGACCTGGTTTGCGACCTCATCGATGACATCAACGGCATCGAGTGCGTCAAGCCCAAGGGTGCGTTCTACGTCTTCCCCAAGTACGAGGCGGATATGAACTCCGAGGATTTCGCCACCCACCTTCTGAAAAAGGCGCACGTGGCCGTGACGCCGGGAGGCGCCTTCGGCCCCTGCGGTGAGAAGCACTTCCGTCTCTCCTACGCGGCGAGCGAGGAGCACATCAAAGAGGGCTTGGCGCGCATCGACGACGCCATACGCCGTCTCTGAACCCCGGACTGCTTGGCTGTTGTCGGAAACTTTATAACATCTCTACATTTAGGGCACAGTCGTCGCCCGCAAGGGCTGGCATTGATGAAGGAGGGTAGTTGTGAATCGCAGGCTGTTCACCGTCGGTCCCGTGGAGGTCAGGGAGGAACTGGTCAAGGCCATGTCCAAACCTATGATCATCCATCGCGGCAAGGAGTACAAGAAACTCCACGAGAACATTGTTGAGAAGACCCGGAAGGTGCTGGACACCGATATGGAGATACTCTTTGTGGGATCCTCCGCCACCGGCCTGCTGGAGGGATGTTCCCGCTGCGGTGTGAGGAGCAAGGCCCTGGGGATGTCCAACGGCTCCTTCGGTAAACGCTGGCAGGAGATCAGCGAGTCTAACGGCAAGACCGTTATCAAGGCCGAGGCACCGTGGGGCGAACCCATCATGCCCGAGCATTTCCTGGACTCCATCGACGGGTCCGTGGACGCTGTGCACTTCGTCAGCAACGAATCCTCCACCGGTGTGCTCAACCCCACCGCCGACATCGTGGATGCCATCAAGGAGCGCAGCGACGCGCTGGTCATGGTCGACGGCGTGACCGCCGTGGCCGGAACCGACCTCAAGCTCCGTTCCCTGGACATAGATGCCCTGGTCTTCGGTACCCAGAAGGCCTTGGCGCTCCCGCCCGGCATCGCATTGGCGGCCTGCTCCGAGCCTCTTCTGGAGCGCTCCAAGGACGCCAAGGACGCTGGGTATTACTTCAATCTCAACGAGATACACAACAAGAACACCGAGAACTACGCCCTCACCACGCCGCCGGTGTCACTGATGTACGGCTTGGACGCACAACTGGACCGTATGCTCGCCGAGGGCATGCCCGCCCGCTACCGCCGCCATCAGGAGATGAAGGCCCTGGTGCACTCCTGGGCGGAGGGGCGTGACGGACTGTATGCTCAGAAGGGCTTCCGTTCCGACACCATCTCGGTGATCAACAAGGGCGACATGCCCTTCGACACCTTCCACTCCGCCCTCAAGGAGAAGGGCTACGAGATATCCAACGGATACGGAAAGATTAAAGACACGACCTTCCGCATAGGTCACATGGGCGACCTGACCGTCGCCGACATCAAGGAACTCATCGAGAAGATGGACGAGACATTGGAGGAAATAGCATGAAACTGCTTGTTACCGACCCCCTCTCCGAGGAGGGCATCAACATACTCAAGGAATCGGGCATACCCGTGGATGTGAGGCCGGGACTGAGCGAGGACGAACTCTGCGAGATCATCGCTGACTACGAGGGCGTGATCATACGCAGCGGCACCACCATCACCGCCCGCATCATCGAGTGCGGCAAGAAGCTGAAGGTCGTGGGACGCGCCGGTGTCGGCGTCGACAACGTCGACGTGCCGGCGGCCACCGCCAAGGGCATACTGGTCATGAACACCCCCTCCGCCAACATCATATCGGCGGCGGAGCACTCGCTGGCGATGATGATGGCCCTGGCCCGCAACATCGTCTGGGCCCATCAGTCGGTGCACGAGGGCAAGTGGGAGAGGAAGCGCTTCACCGGCGTGGAGCTCTTCGGCAAGACCCTGGGCATCGTCGGCGTCGGCCGCGTGGGTGCGGAGGTGGCCAAGCGCGCCGCCTCCTTCGAGATGAAACTCCTCGGTTACGACCCCTTCCTCCCCGAGGACATCGCCGAGAAGCTCGGCGTCAAGCTGACGACCTTGGAGGAGGTCATATCGGAATCGGACATCATCACCGTCCATGCTCCTCTGACGCCGTCCACCAAGCACATGATCGACAAGGAGCAGTTCGCGATGATGAAGAAGAATGCGCTGCTCGTTAACGTCGCCCGTGGCGGCATCGTCAACGAGGACGCACTCGCTGAAGCGTTGACCGACGGCACCATCGCCGGGGCGGCCTTCGATGTGTTCGCGGAGGAGCCGCTGAAGCCCTGCAAGCTCCTCGAACTGCCCAACATAATAACCACCCCCCATCTCGGCGCCTCCACCATCGAGGCCCAGGAGAAGGTCTCCGTGGAGATGGCGGAGCATGTCCTCATGTTCCTGCGCGACGGCATAATATCCAACGCCGTCAACGCCCCCCGTGGTCAGGTGGACTCGGAACTCGAACCATTCGTCTCCCTGGCGGAGAGCATGGGATCCTTCGCATTCCAGAGCCGCACCGGCCCCGTCGACCGTCTGGAGGTCAAATGCTATGGTGAGCTGGCCTCCAAGAACACCCGCATGGTCACCCTCTCCGCTCTGATCGGCGTTCTGTCCCACATCGTCGGTGACAACACCAACATAATCAACGCCGAGTCCATCGCCAAGAGCAAGGGCATCAAGATAGTGGAGACCAAGGTCGACGAGTGCGACCACTACACCAACATGCTCAGCGTCCGCATCGGCAGCGACGACAGCTCCCGAGAGGTCCGCGGCACAGTCTTCCCTGGTCATCAGGCCCGTATCGTCGGTGTCGACCAATACAACATCGAGATACCCTTGGACGCCGACTTCCTCATGGCCATCTACCGTGACGGTCCCGGCATCATCGGCATGATCGGCCGCATGTTCGGCGAGAACAACGTCAACATCGCCGGCATGGTCGTCGCCCGCGAGGGGAAGGAGAAGAACGCTCTGATGCTGATGACCGTCGATGAGGCGGTCCCCGACAAGGTCATGGAGGAGATAAACGGCCTCGACCGCTTCGAGGAGGCCCGCTTCATACGCCTGTCGCAGACGCGGACCTACATGCGCTAGAGTTTGGACTCCACGCTTCTCATCTTGGTGACGAGGCCATCGCTGACCCCTTCACGGTCATCGATGTCGATGCGGGTGAGCACCCGGCTGGAGGCCGACCTCACCGCCGCATGGCAGCGCATGATGGTCGCCATCACCTCCTCGGATGTCCCCTCGATGACGGTGGACATCGGTGTGAGGCGATGGGACAGCCCGCTCTCCCGGACGATCCGCAGACACTCGGCGACCTGTTCGCTGACACTCTCGCCCTTGTCCAAAGGAACGATGCTGAAAGAAGCTATCATAGCCATACCATCGCTCTCCGCGTTTAGCAACTTTTCGTTGTCTCCGCGGATCACACACACAATAAGCTTTAAATAATTGTAACGAAACGTCTATCACCTATCGATTACCGATTCTCAGGAGGGAACTATAATCCTTGGAGGAAATAAATATGGAATTTACCTTGAATGAAAAACCGACACTAGAAGATGCCGTAGAACAGGAGTTCTTGGTAGAGCTTTCTAAACGAACCACCTTGACCGCGGACGACCTCACCATGGCCATCACGAACGGAATAGACACCCGTGGAATGCCCGCCGAGGAGGCCGGGCATCTCGCACAGCACATTCTCAATTTCTTCGGATATTCTGACCGCATCATCGACAACATGCTCGAGCCCGAGGACCGTGACGCCTTCTACATGCTCGAGGACACTGGAATACTCACCACCGAGAGAGAGGAGACCACCCTCTACGACGGCAGGGAATGGCGTATCCATTATTGGCTGTTCCGCCGTGACCGTATACTGGACCTCATCGGTAAGAGCGATGAAGAGGCCGATGCCATCAGGGGTCCGGACTCCATCTACGAAGACATACCGGAAGAGTTCTGGACCCGCGAGTGATCCAGTTTCGACCAACTCTCAGAAAACCCCTTCTTAAACACAATTCTCTCTGATAGACATGCGTCTTTTCCCCTACCCTCCCCGTGACCAGCAGGAGGAGTTCGTCTCCCTGGTCCGTGGCACGGTCCAGGGGGCCGGGCATCTGGTCCTCGAGAGCGGCACCGGCACCGGTAAGACCGTCTGCTCCCTGGCGGGTGCCCTCGAAGCGTCCCTGGAGATGGGGAAGAGGGTGGTGTACATGACACGCACCAAATCGCAGCAGCGCCAGGTCATCATCGAGACGAGGCGCATTTCCGAGAAGGAGACCGTATTGGCGATGGGCATACAGGGCCGGAACTCCACCTGCCCCCTGGCGGCCTCCGACGAGGAGTTGAGCAAGGGCAGCTCCGAGGAGCTGTCGAAGTACTGCGGTGAGCAGAAACGCAAGGCCATGGCCGGCGAGGGCGGCTGCGAGTACTACCGCCGATGCCTGGAGTTCGACGAGGAGGAGATGCTCTCCATCTGCCGCGAGAAGATGCCCCAGGTGGAGGAGTTCGTCGCCATCTGCGCCGAGAGGGGTGCCTGTCCCTATGAGATGATGAAACTCATGCTGCCCTATGCCGACGTGGTGGTCGCCCCCTACAATTATTTCTTCGTCCCCTTCATACGCGACCGTTTCCTGTATTGGATGAACGCCTCCATGGAGGAGGCGGTGGTCATCGTGGACGAGGCCCACAACCTCCCCGATTATCTGCGCGAGGTCTGGACATCGTCCTTGAGTCTGTACCACCTGCGCATGCTACGTGCGGAGGTGGAGGAGTTCGGAGACCCGGAGGTGATGAACGGCGTATCGGCTTTGGACATCGCCGACATCATCGAGGAGAAGATATTGGAGGCCGCCGAGGACTATCTGCGTGACGATGACGGCCTCATTCCGCCCGATCTGATATCCACCGGCCTCATGATGGAGCTGCGCACCAGCTCCAACTCCTTGGAGAGGATGTACCGCAGCCTCTGCGACCACGGTGAGACGGTGAGGGAGTCCCGTAAGGAGAGCGGCCGCCTGCCGCGGTCCTACATGCTCATCCTGGGTTCCTTCCTGCAGACCTTCGCCTCCTTGGACGAGAGGCATTATGTCAAGGTGGTCACCGGAGGGGAGAACCCCTCGCTGCAATGCTACTGCCTCGATCCATCCTTGGCCGCCGAGCCGTTGCTGAACTGCCATGCCACCATCCATATGTCCGGTACCCTGGACCCGATAACCGAGTACCGCGACTCCCTCGGACTGGGTGTTGAAGCCGCCGCCCGTTATTTCAAGAGCCCCTTCCCGCCTGAGAACAGACTGGTGCTGCACGCCGAGGATGTGACCACCAAATACGAGGTGCTGCAGAGGGACCGCGACACCACCCGCCGCATACAGGACTACGTGGTCGACCTCTGCGACTCCACGGGCAGGAACACCGCGGTGTTCTTCCCCTCCTACCTTATGATGGAGCGCTTCATCCGTGACGGAGTGGTCCAGAGGATCAAGAGCGATGTGCATCTTGAGAAAAAGGGTATGGCTCAGGTTGAACTCATGGAAACCGTGGAGAGATTCCGGAAGGCCGAGGGCGCGGTCCTCTTCGCCGTCTACGGCGGCAGGATATCCGAAGGCCTGGACTTCCCCGACTCCGATATGGAGATGGCGATACTGGTCGGTATACCGTACCCGCGACCGTCCGCCCGCAACCAGGCCCTCCTCACCTATTACGACATGAGGTTCCGCAAGGGCTGGGAGTATGTGATGAAAGCCCCCACCCTGAGGAAGATGAGGCAGGCCATGGGCCGCGTCATACGTTCGGAGACCGACCGGGGGGTCATAGTGATACTCGACAACCGCGCCGCCTCCCTGGGCCCGCTGGAGTCGATGCCCTCCGCCGACCCCGTCGGTGCCGCGGAGGCCTTCTTCGCGGCTGCAAAGGTTAATAATCGTGCTATCTGATGCCCTGGCCATGGAATTGGCCGAGGCCGCCATCATAGCCGCCAGTGGATTCTGGCTTGCATTACCTGCCCTGCTGCCCAACTCCGCCGCGGTCCTGACCGGCGGCGGGACGCCGGTGGATTTCGGGAGGAGTTGGAAGGGAAGACGCCTGCTCGGGGACGGCAAGACCTGGAGAGGGTTCATCGGCGGTGCCGGGGCCGGCATACTGTTGGGACTCGTTCTACTGGGCATATCGTCCCTGGCGGGATGGGCGGACAACGGTGGCTACGGGCCCACCGCGCAGGCGCTGGGTGTGATAGTTGTATTGGCGGTGGGATCTCTGCTGGGCGACATGCTCGGTTCCTTCCTCAAGCGGAGACTGAACGTCCCCCGCGGGGCGAAGATGCCGGTGCTGGATCAGTACGACTTCCTCATCGGTGCATTCCTCCTCGCCGTCATCTTCTATCCGTCGTGGTTCTACACATCATACATCGAGGGCTGGAGCATATTGGCGCTCATCGCCCTTCTGATCGCAACCCCCTTGCTCCATCGGGGCATGAACATCCTCGGCTACCGTATGGGCAAGAAGGACGTACCGTGGTGAGATCATGAAACTGGAGAATGCTTTGAGGAACTGCGGCGCCCTGCGTTTCGGGGAGTTCACCCTCGCCTCCGGCGAGAAGAGTGATTATTACGTTGACATAAAGAAGGCCAGCACCCGTCCGGACGTACTTTCTGTAATCGCTGACGAGATGGCATCCGTGCTGGATTCCGGGAAGAGACCCGACCGTGTGGCCGGCGTCGTACTCGGGTCGATACCGTTGGCCACCGCCCTGTCCCTGCGCACCGGCATACCCTTGCTGATGGTGCGCAAGGAGAGGAAGGGCCATGGCACCGGGTCCACGGTGGAGGGGGACCTCGAAGAGGGCATGCGAGTCCTGGTCGTTGAGGACGTGATCACATCCGCCGGTTCGGTCATCGGTGCCGTCAGGCAGCTGCGTGAGCACGGGGCGGTGGTGGACACCGTCATCACGGTGATAGACCGCGAGGCGGGCGGCAGGGAGGCCCTGGCCGCCGAGGGCCTGAGGCTGGAGGCGCTCCTGACCGCCAGCCGCCTCCTGCAGAAGTGATGCGACCCGACAAGGACTGCATGCTCTGCGGTCTCCATTCCGGGCGGACCATTATGGTCCTCCCCTGCGGCGACCCCTCGTCCAAAGTTTGTTTCGTGGGCGAGGCCCCCGGGGAGAAGGAGGACCTCAGCGGCACGCCCTTCGTCGGCCGGTCGGGGAAACTACTCGATAGAATGCTTCTCGAGGAAGGGGTCGAGAGAGAATCGATACGTATAACGAACACCGTGAAGTGCCGGCCGCCGGGGAACCGTGACCCGATACAGGAGGAGATGGACGCCTGCCGACCATTCCTTCTGGCCGAACTTCAGGATTGCGAGGCGGTGGTGGCCTTGGGACGCTCAGCATGCCGTTCCCTCGCCGGCCTGACATCGCCGATGAAGGAGATGGCCAACAAGCGGATGTCCCTCGATGTCGGAGGNCGGGAGATATTACTCATACCCACCTACCATCCCGCCGCCTGCATCTACCGCAAGGAGGCCCGGGAAGGCCTCCGCGAGACCATACGGACTATCAGGCCTTTGGTCTGAGGAACCTTTTGCGCCAGAGGTAGAAGAAATCCTCGCCGCCGTCCTTCCAGGATGAGAGTTTCCCCTCTCCCACCCGGCGGCGGTAGCTGACCGGTATCTCGATCGCACGTGATTTGCGCATGGCCTCGATCTTTATCTCCTCCGACAAAGGCATGCCGTCGGAGTGCAGTTCGAAGCGTTCCAGGACCTCCGGACGGAACACCCACATCCCGCTCTGCGAGTCCTTGATCCTGATGCGGAAGAGAAGGTTGGTGGTGCAGGTCAGGACCCAGTTGCCGAAGCGGTGCATAAGGCTCATGGCGCCCTCCTCAAGGTTCCCGAAACGGTTGGTTGTTATGAACTCCAGGTCCTCATCGATCAACCTCCTGCACAGTTCGGGGATGATCTCCGCCGGATAGGTGCAGTCAGCATCGAGAGTGGCGTATATGTCGCCGTCAGCGGCGGCGAATCCGGTCTTGTAGGCCACGCCGTACCCTCTCCTCGGTTCTTCGACGACGCGAGCGCCCTTGGACCTGGCGATCTCCTGGGTACCGTCGGTGGACGAGGTGTCCACAATCATCGCCTCGTAGTCGAGTTCACTGTCGGAGAACGCCGCACCGATCTGATCCAGGACCTCTCCTATGGACTCGGCCTCGTTCATGGTCGGTATGATCACTGACACTTTCACAGAAAATCCTCGGCCGGCAATGCCGCTGGGATTAGTTAACAGTTACTGAATCGATTTCTTGGCGCCGAAGTACTTGTAGCCGATGTAACCCATACCGGCGAAGCCGATCCTCACCATGTACCAGAAGGTCATCTTCCTCTCCGTGAGCATGTTGATGGGGTTGTACTTCTTCCATAACCGGCCTTCGTACTTGATGTTCAGTTGTTTACGGCCGGCGCCGTTCCAGAAGGCCTGATTGATGAAACCGTAGACCGTGTTGCGCGTACGGTTGTATATGATGGCGTTGTGGTTGTGGTGCAGTGTGAAACCGGCATCCGTGGCACGGATGTTGTAGTCGATGTCCTCGGCGGTGATGAACCACGGGTCGACATCACCCACCTTCTCGTAGACCTCGCGACGGTAGGCTATGTTGCAGCCCGGCCAGCTGCAGTCGAAACCCTGGTTATAGAGTTCCACACGGGCCAACTCCTCCCAGGCCCGAAGGCCGAGGGATATGCTGCGGCCGGCGACCAGGTCATGACCGTCCTCAACGATGGAGCGGCGCATCTCCTTCAACCAGTAGGGGTTGGCGATGCAATCCCCGTCGGTCAGGGCGATGATGTCTCCCTTCGCCCTCTCCAGTCCGTGGTTGAGACTCTCAGCGCGGTTCCTTCCCGCCTTGTAGAGATGGATGAAATCGAAGATCTGCTGATACCCTTTGACGATCTCGCGGGTACGGTCGGTGCTGGAGCCATCGACGATGATTATCTCCAACGGTCCTTCCTGTACAACCAGCGAATCCAAGGCATCGCTGATACAATGCTCCTCGTTGCGGACTTTGAGGACGACGGATACCAACATCGCCCTCCAATCTCCGTTTTTTTATAAATCATATACCAAGGTCATTCGCGCTCGCCTAACTCACCGCGGATGTAGGAGATCATCTTACGGGGGTCGACAGCGTTGATGATCATATCCATGTCATCCCTGCGGAACTCCTTGAGCACGAACATGATCGTCAGGAACACGACCATGGTCAATGCCGCCAGGAACAACATGGTCAGGAAACCGGTCATCGGCACTATCTGCGCCAGGGACGTCATGGCCAGTGCGGTCATCCCTCCGGCCATGATGTGCAGGCCGATACCACGGTATATGCTTACACCGGCGATGTGATGGGTGAACATGTTCACGATGAACGCGTAGGCTATTATTGAAAACAAACCCGCGAGTGCCGCCCCGGTGGCCTTCATTTCCAACATCGGTATACCGAAGAACGAGGTGGGGATGAACACGATGAGCAGCAACACCCTCAACACCAGCATCACTATCTTCGTCTTGGCGGCCAGGTCGGGACGGTTGCACCCCATCAAGACCTGACCCTGCACGCCCATGACCAGCATTATGTACATCATGAAGGCCATGATCATAAGAGGTCCGCCAGCACCGACGAAGCCGTCACCGAACACTATGCCCGCCACCGGATAGGCGAATATGAAAAGGAACACGGCAACGGGCATCCCCAGCATGGAGATGAAGCGTTGCGCCTCGCCACTGATCTCACGTATCCTATCCATGTTCCCCACCGCGTGCCATTCCGAGATGCTGGGGAAAAGCAGGGTGTTCATGGCCATTCCGAAGGTCAGCACAAGTTCCAGCAGCTTGTATGAAGAGGCGAAATAACCGACCTGGGCGGCATTCCAGAAGTAACCGAGCAGCAGTATGTCCAGGTTCACCAGCAGGGCGCTGAGGAACACGATACCGGAAAGCGGGAGGGCGAAGCGCAGATAGTTGCGGAACAGGGTCGGCCGGACGAGACGTATGCCGCTGCGCCGTAGCAACAGTATCCCGACCAGGACCATGGCCATGGCACCGAGCACATACGCCAATGCCAGAAAGGTCGCGGACGCTCCTTGCAATGCGAAAATCACAATCACCGGTGCTCTGAGCAGAGGGTCGATGAGATGTACCGACTCCGCCTTCGATATCTCCTTACGGGCCTTGAACAGTGAGGTGAACACGCCTGACATGTTGCACAGGCCCCAGTAGAGCACGAACAGCAACAGGGTGTAGATGCTGGCAGTGTATATCTGGTTCCCCAGCACGAAGATGTACACCAGGAAGAAACCGATGGTGGCGGCCATCATCAATGCCGTGAGCGCCACCTTCACGATGATGAAGGTGGAGAAGCAGTCGTTGACGTCCTGGCCCTCCGATATCCTCTTGATGTTGGCGGCGGAGAAGCCGAGGTCGGAGATGGCGTTGAAGGTGGCGGCGAACGCCATGGCCCACATCAGGCTTCCGTAGGCGTCACCGACGTAACGGGTCATCGTGGTCAGTGCCACGAAGCCTATCAACGCCGCCAGTATGTTGGAGGCCATGATGAGGAAGGACTTACGACCCATTGTAACGCCGGCGTTCTCCCCATTTGTCATGCAACAACACTCCAATCGAATACCTGACGGTCCGTGATTCGCAACTACATATCATCGATTAATAATTTGACCACCATTCTCCCCCTATGGGGCATCTCGAAGGGGTTAAAGGGTTCCTGATCGACATGGACGGCACGGTATACAAGGGCATGGAACCCATCCCCGGGGCCAAGGAGTTCATCTCCCACCTCGGACGCGAGCACATCCCGTTCGTGATGCTGACCAACAACTCCTCTTCCAGCCGCTCCCATTACCTGCGCAAGCTCACCGACATGGGCTTCGACATAGGCATCGACAACATACTGACATCCACCACCGCCACCATACTGCATCTCCAGGCCCACCGCCCCGGAAAGGCCGTCTATCCGCTGGGGACGCCGCAGTTCACGGAGGAGTTGAAGGAGGCGGGCATCGAACTGTCCGATGCCGCACCCATCGTACTGCTGGCATTCGACCGCACCATCACCTACGGCAAGATCAACCACGCCTACCATCTCCTCCTGCAGGGGGCAGAGCTCATCGCCACCCATCCTGATGACCTGTGCCCTACGGAGGACGGTTACGATGTGGACGTCGGCCCATTCATACGGATGTTCGAGGAGCTCACCGGGAGCAGGGCGTTGGTGATAGGGAAGCCGAACAGCGCCATGGTGGAGATGGCATCCCTGCATCTCAACGTCCCCGTGGATGAACTGGCGATGGTGGGGGACCGCTTGTACACGGACATGAGGATGGCGGTGGATAACGGCATGACCTCCGTCCTGGTCCTCAGCGGTGAGGCGGACAGGGAGTCCTTGCAGGCATCAGGCATGGAGGTCGACGTCGTCGCCGGCAGCGTCGCTGACCTATTCAGGTAGCTGGAGGTACCGATAACATTTATATACGAACTAAACCTCTTATAAACCTGGACAGGTCTGGCCTGTTCTCGATGGGATGCGATATAGGGCCCCCGCACAGGGCCCGCCTCTCGCCCCGCAGGGGGTGTAAAAGGTGTACCTCAAGCAGATAGAGCTGGAGAACTTCAAGTCCTTCGGCGGGAAGCTGAACATTCCTTTGCTGGAAGGTTATCTGGCGATAACCGGGCCCAACGGCTCCGGAAAATCGAACATCTCAGATGCAATACTGTTCGTGCTCGGTCCCAAGAGCTCCAAGGCCATAAGGGCGGGGAAGCTCAGCGACCTGATATTCGATGGCGGCAAGGGCCGCAAATCATCCGATTTCACCAAGGTGTCCCTGGTCTTCGACAACAGCGACCGCATCATCCCCTGGGACGCCGACACCGTCAGACTGACCCGCCTGGTGAAGATGTCATCCAGCGGGGAGGGCTACAACTCATATTTCTACGTCAACGACCACCGTTCCTCTCTGAGCGAGTTCGATGACCTGCTGTCCAGCGCCCGCATATCCGCGGAGGGTTACAACCTGGTGCAGCAGGGGGACGTCACCCGCATCGTGGAGATGGGGAACCTGGAGCGCAGGAGGGTGTTGGACGGCATCTCCGGCATCTCCCGTTTCGACGCCGACATATCCAAGGCGGAGGAGGAGCGGAGACAGACCGACGACAATCTGGAGCGCATATCGATAATCAAGAAGGAGCTGGAAGCGCAGCTGCTGCAGTTGGATGAGGAGAGGCGGG
>SL_3KL_010_SEDDRAFT_10003695_pt1 | contig 13887 bp, 9 predicted proteins | sample SodLakKL_010_SED_2_FD_10381 | JGI IMG/M metagenome (IMG submission 10381)
GGGCAATCCTGGTGTGGACTCAGAGTTGAAAACATTAATTGCTAATTTCCGGAAGATGAACACATACAAACTTATTACCTTCTCAACATTTTTTTTTGCTGCATTGCTTGTGTTACCGGCTAAGCCTGTACTTGCACAGGTTTTTATCCAGGGAACCGTACAAGATGAACTTACCGGAGAGCCGATAAACGGCGCCAATGTTTACATTGATGGAACCACTACAGGTGACAATACTGGTGAAAACGGAGAATTCTCTTTTACAACTGAACGGAGCGGAGAGCAAGTTCTGGTTGTGAGCTTTATCGGTTATCACACAATCCGCGAATCTGTTCAGATTGACGAAGAGGATGAAACACTTTCCCTGAGCTTTGAACTGCGCATCGAAGAGTATGCGCTTGAAGATATAGTTATAACCGCCGATAACCGTGAGTGGCAGCGTAATTTTGATGACTTCAGGCGTGAATTTCTTGGGGTTACCACCTTTGCACGCAACTGCGAAATTGTAAACAAGTGGGCCATCGATTTTTTGCGAAAACCTGATGGAGAATTGATCGCTACTGCAAGAGAGCCTGTAAGGGTTGCAAACCGGGCGCTTGGCTACTGGATAGAGGTAGAACTGTACGATTTTAACTGGAAACTGCAAAATGAGAGCGGCTACTTCCTGTTCAGGGATATCCGATTTGAAGAGATGGAGCCTCAAAACGATGAACAGGTTCGCAGATGGGAGGTAAACCGTGAACAGGCTTATCAGGGTTCCTTCCGCCATTTCCTGATCAGCCTTTACAATGATCAGCTTTCGAGAAACCGGTTTAGCGTTGTTTCGCACGGCGGCAGTTCACGAACACGAATTCACCAGATGGAACGTAGCATGCAGGTAATTCAAATCCTGATGGCTTATCGTATTCCTGCCGCAGAACTTGATGAATCGGTAAAAGTGTACCATCTGCGCGAACCGCTCGATGTTCTGTTCGGCATCCGCGGAATGGGGACTGAACAAAGAGCACGGGCATCTATCACACCTAACACTTCCAATAATACCTTTATAGTACACAAAAACGGCTACCTGATTGACGGACGATCGCTTACGCTGGGTGGTGTCTGGAAAAATACCCGCATTTCAAATATGCTCCCTCCTGATTATCTGCCTGATTGAGTATTCAACTTCGTAATGAGGCTGTCCAAAAAGGTATAATCAATCGAATTTCGCTTAAATAATTTAGATTTATTTTTCTAACTCACCCTGTCATCCCTCTCTAAATAATAGAGAGGGATTTAATGTCTAAATTATTTAAGCTGGTTCATAAAATGATTTACTTTTTTAGACAGCCTCATCTCCTCTCTACATCACTGACTGGAGATCCCATGGGAAACCTCAGGCCAAGTTATAAACAGGCAATACCTCCAATCACTGATCCCAAAGCTCAGAGCGAATCATTTCTGCACTCTTCTCTGATAAAATGTACTCCAGCTTGATTCTTTTTTTCTCTGGAACTTTCTGCTCCACCAATTTTGCACTCGCAGGAGTATAAACAACTAAATCGGTGTTTCGAACAAATAACGGCAGGGATTTACCGTATGTAGCTCCTGCCACAAATGAACCGCTGAAATTCATTGCCGTTTTCAGCTGGTCGATAATTTTTGGGATGGAATCTTCTTCAGCCGTTACCAAACCGATCGCTTCAATGGCAGCGCGGTCAATAATTGAGAGCAGTACATCCGCATCATAGTGAAACACTACGGGCAGTAAACGGCTGGTCTCACTGATTGAACGATATTCATTTACAAGGTGAACCGGCACAAAAAGTGCATCGTAGGTTAATGCTTTTTCATAGTCAACCGACCGGATTGTGTCACTTTTCACTCCTACCTGCGTGCGGATCGATTCAGAAAGAATTTTGGCAAGTTCGGCAGTTTCTCCTATTGTGGCACAGCTTTGAATCCGTTCGGGCCACTCCATAAAACCAATTTGCTCGGCGAACAGCGACTCAATTTCTGCTTCATCAAGTCCGTAGCCGATCAGTTCTTCAAGCAGAAGCCTCATTTTCTCGGCTCCAAATTCAAGGCGTTCTGATTTATCCAGAGATGTGTTTTGTCTGTTTACCACAAAACCCCTTCCCTGCTCTCCGCTGATCAATCCTTCATCTTCAAGCTGACGGTATGCTTTCCGTACCGTATGAAAGCTAACTTCCAGCTGCCGGCCCAGTTCACGTGTGCTTGGCAATAACTCCCCTACCTGAAACTGCTTTGTCGCAATCATCAGACGCATCCGGTCGGCAATATATTTGGCAGTATTTTTCATTCATACAAAGGTAGCTCTGAAACAGATGTTCATCAAAAATAATATGATCGCAAAATCCGGTTCACATAAAAAAAGCCACACAATATTGCGTGGCTTTTTTAAGACAGTCATTTATGTTCTTATTTTAAAAACGCAGACCAGAGAAGTTGTAGGTTACAGACAGCCATGCAAGCCTTTCGCGTACAGGAGCACCTAACACCTGACTTCCGCATTGTGACACCTGAGTTGGAATTATGTTTTAAGCTATTGGTTGCGGAAGAGTCAAAAAAAAACAATAGTGATTAGCCAGCCAAGAATTAGCTACGAGATAATACTCTTAATTCTTGCTTAGGTAAAACATCGCGTTACTTTTGTCTTGAAACAAAAGTAACCCAAAATTCAAGGCTGCTGATTCGTTGCGGCTCCATCGCGGGTGGCTCCTTCGACAGATAAATCAATGGTCCGTCTCTTGTTTCCCAAGCAAACCATTTATCACCGGTATGATTTATCAAAACGTCTCCTTCGCCCCGCTCTGCTTACCGCCTCCACGAATCAGAGGCCGAGTAATCTCTTTTTAAAGCTAAGAGTTTTAACAAGGACAAAACTCTTCCGGCATCGTGATTTCTGAAGGTGGCGCTTGGTTTTACTGCGGTGTATGCCCCAAAGGGACCACTTTGTGGCGATGTTTGTAAAAAACATACCGGTGAGAAGCTTATCAAAACCTCAGGGTGTTATGGACCATTGTAGCTCTCCCCTTGAGGGGAGTACCCACGTGCGCTTTTCACGTGGGGGTGGGGTGTTTTATCGCATAGCCAAAGGAAAACCCACCTGAAGAAATCCAAGCCGGCGGTTTTTGGTACTTTTGAACGCTCAAAAGTACAAGAGAGAAATGAAGCTTAAAATTAGCTAAGAGCTATAACTTATAATTCAAAGCCGAAGAAATTTATCTCAAAGTTGAGCTGTCCAATATTAGCAGTTTAAATTTACATTCGGGACACCTTGAATGTCTTTTAAATGCTTGTAACCTATTGACTGTCAATCTCTTAAAGTAATAGGGAATTAAAGTGCGAAAGTCAGTAAAAAAGCCACACTTTATTGCGTGGCTTTTTTTAAGACAGTTAATTGTTTTTTAAATCAAAATCGCAGGCCAGAGAAGTTGTAAGTTACCGACAGCCATGCAAGCCTTTCGCGAACAGGAGCACCCAATACCGGTACAGTTTCTGTATTGAATACATTTGATACGCTTGCCTTAAATGAAAGGCCTGTGTTTGGCAGCGAATATCCCGCGGTAATATCTGTGACAAACCGGGAGGGAATTTCATTTTCGGTTGTTGGATCTGCCAGCGGATCCATATGCAGATCGCTATTCCAGTAACCTGACTGGAACCTGTATGCAGATCTCCAGCGGCTGCTGATGTTCAGAAAACTGTTATCAATAAAGGTATCGGTAAATGTAACAGACCCTTTAAGTTCTGTTTCAGGTACATTCAGCAGAAACTCCTGGCCTGATTCACTGTCGAAGCTCACTCTGTCGATAAATGATGCACTGACAGACGCATTGAATTTATCGCTGAAAAAGTAGTTCAGGCCAATGTCCAGACCCCGAACTTCCGAGTCACCAAAGTTGAAATAGGTCAAAAGTCCGGTAAACAAATCTCCGTCCATCTCTATTTGATTTCCGTCAGAATCAAATGGAATTGTATCTATTCCATCAGCAACTGTGGTGAGCGGACTGATAAATCCATCATACCAGGAGTAATAAGCGACAACATCCACATAGAGCTGATTATTGAAGACACCTTTATATCCGATTTCAACAGATTCAACTTCTTCAGGACGCAGTGGGTTTATATTCTGTAATACATTTCCGTCGGGATCCCTGATCTCGAATCCGTCAATATTGCCCTGAGCAAGTAATGTGTACTGAAAACCAAGGCCGGGTATTGGAATCGGTATGTAAATATTACTTTCGAGAATAGTAGGGCTTTTGAAAGCACGGCTGTAGCCTACGCGTACGTTATGCCCCGGAGCAACACTATAAACCAATGCTCCTTTAGGACTGAACTGAGAATCGTAGTTTGTATGTGTGTCGTATCTGGCTGCAAAAACGGCTCGCATCCTGTCATCCAAAAACCGGTAATCGAGCTGCAAATAACCTCCTAACTCTTCCGTATCAATATCCCTGCCAATAGCATCTGCCAGGAACGTACCCTCTGAATCAGGCTGATAGTTTCTGTACTGAACACCCGTAACCATTTCCACACCACCAAAGTTATTTCTGTACTGTACCTCAGTATCATACAAAACCGCAAGATCTGTAAAACCAAAAGCTGCACGTAATGGCTCAAGCTCTATATCCTCAAAGCTTACGCCTGCATCAAGCTGACCCTGAACAGCAGCTGCAACCTGGTTTAACTGATAGGTATCTCCCGCATCATTTTGGGTTCGGGTTATTTGAGCATACCAATTCGGGTTGCTTAACTGGAACTGCTGGTAATTTACCTGCCAGTCACGAATATGGTTCCGGCCGTTATTGGTAAGGCCAAAGTTGGTGTTTTGCGACCATCCGGCTGAACCTCTCAACTCCCAGTCTGCAAGTCTGTAATAGAGTGCACCATCAATTTTATCTGATTTGATTGAGTAATCATCAAGTATATCGGCTTCAAACACATTTTGTGTACCATAAAAATGGCCGATTTCATTTCTGTTTGGCTCAAAATCATCAGCGCGCAAATTCTGTCCGGTTATCTTCCAGCCAAAATTGTCATTTACAGTTCCGGCTACACGGTACGAGATTTCCATCAAATCCTGCTGACCGCCGCGGACAGATACCCCAACGCCTGATTCATCCCAGGGAGTTTTAGTAATCACATTTAAAACTCCGGTATGTGCATTAGGACCATAAAGAGCTGAGGCAGGACCAAGTACAAGCTCCATCGACTGTAAATCAAGATCGGTGTTTGGCAGAAAGTTACCCTGTGGTAATCCTGTTCCCGGCAGCTGAGCCATTCTTCCATCTACCATCTGCAGCAGGCGGGTGTTGAAATGGCTTGCAAAACCTCTTACTGAGATTCCCTGAGCATTAATCCCCGCATCCACAAAGTTTACACCTTTGAGATTTGCAAGGGCCGCATAATAGCTGCCGCCGCCTGTCATATCCAGCATATCAGCAGAAACACGCTCAATAGCCATGGGTGCGTCCACAATTTTTTCGGGACGGCGGGATCCGGTTACTACCAGATCATCAGCCAGGAATACGGTTTGCCGAAGCTCGATATCGAGCAGTGTTCGTTCTCCTGCCCTGATCTCCACATTTTCAATTTCTACCTCTTCGTATCCCAAAAACCGAGCAATAACTGTGTATGTGCCGGGTGTGATTTGTGATATTCTGTATCGGCCGTCTGACTCAGTAGCCGCCCCAAGGGTGGTTCCCTGCAACAATACATTAACCCCGAATAAGGTCTCTGTAGTTTCTGCGTCAGTTACCTGACCTTCCAGTGTACCTGTATTTTGTGCCCAAACCGAAAAGGTAAGGCCAACACAAAAAACAAGAGCAATGCTGATTATGCGTACCATAATAACTCCAACTTTAGTTAGTGTTTGAAAGATGCTTGTCTATTAAACTTTTGAAAAGTTTCAAACGTTAGTGATAATATATTTTCCCAATACCGCTTTGTCAACTACTTTTTGGAAGCGCTTTTAAATTAATTGTCTGCTTTTGCTACAAATTGTTTGAGTAATGGAATTACCGTTTCCTTTTTTTCTAAAAAAGCTGTGTGCCCGCAGTCATCAATCCACTCTATCTGATTGTAAGGGTTTACGTTGCTGATCTTATCCATCAGATATTGAATTTGTTTAATCATCGGCTGTGGCGGGTATTCTTCATTTCCCGGCCAGCCATCACGAAATCCCAATGCACCCTGGCATGCAGGGTCAGATAAACTGTTATCTGATACAATGTTATCATCCTTTCCATGAACCCACAAAACCGGCGGCAGGCTGTTGTGTCTTAAAATCCCGGGTACAATTTCACGGTTATTTTTTGGGGATATGGCATTCATCGGGCCAAACTTTCCGGGTCTAAAGCCCGGCCAGTAGTCTGAATCTTCACTGTCGCCGGGATATTGCTTTTCACCGGTATGAACTGCCAGCAGGGCATCCAGTATTTCTTCCTCACGCTCCGGCCTGAACCCTTCTTTCCAGAACATGCGATTCATCACCGCGCGCGGAGAAAACATCGGGTCACTGATCTCTTTTTCCCCTTTTTTTAAAAGCTCAATAAATTTCTGATTTGCCGCACCTGCACCCGTTCCTGAAAAATCTTCATTCACCGGAGTGCCGGTTTCATCGATAGTTCCGCCAAATCCATAAGGCGGACCCGGAGCCATCAGCGATACACTTTTTAACCGCTCAGGCATCTCTGAAAGAACTCCCCAGCAAATCCATCCGCCCAGTGAATGGCCTGTCAGATGAAATTTTTCAAATTCAAAATGGTCTGCGAGTGCTTCAATATCATATACCCAGTTCAAGACACCCTCTTTTGAGTTGATGTACTGATTTCTATCCGATTCTCCATATCCTCTCAGGTCGGGTGCGATACAGTAAAATTGATCTGATAATGCATGTATTACTTCCTTCCAGATAATGCCGGATGAGGTATTACCGTGAAGCAATAGTATGGGTGAAGCGTCAGGATTACCCGCTGCCAGCACACGGGTTTTTTGCCGGGAGGTTTCGATTGAAATGGTTTTTATTTGATCTGTGGCGGGCATCCGCTATTCTCCTGCTTCATTAAACAATTTGAGAAGATCTTTTTTCTGAATTTTATTGGAATGCCCGAGCGGCAAATCATCTATAAACCGGAAATGTTTAGGACACTGAAACCCGGCCAGATGATTTCTGCAGTACGCTTTCAGTTCATCCGCAGTCGTATCCAAATTCTCTTTAAGCACAATAAATGCACAACCGGCTTCGCCCCATTTTTCATCAGGCACTCCCACTACAGCAGCCTGGGCTACAGCATCGTGTTTGTACAACACTTTCTCTATCTGCGCGGGATACACGTTTTCCCCTCCGCTTATATACATCTCCTTTTTCCTGCCAACGATGTAGTAATATCCTTCATCATCACACTTAAAAAGGTCACCGGTTCTCATCCAGCCATCGTGCAACGTCTCTTCGGTAGCTTTTTCATTTTTCCAGTAGCCGGAGAATGCATGAGGCCCTTTCATGAGCAGTTCACCAACTTCTCCCTGCTCAACTTCATTGTCCTGATCGTCAACAATTTTTACCCCGATATGGAAATTAGGAAATCCGACCGACCCTTTTTTCCTGATGGCATCATCACCGGGAAGTGAGTAGCAATTGGGCCCGGCTTCCGTAAGCCCGTAGCCCTGGCGTATCGGTACATTTCTGTCACGATAGGTTTCAATAACCGGTATGGGGCAGGATTCGCCTCCGCAAATAGCAAAGCGAAGGGATGAAAAATCACAGTCGTCAAAGTTTTCCTCTTCCATCATCATCCGGAGCATTGTGGGAATCCCAAACAAAATAGTAACACCCTCTTCCTGAATCAGGCGGTTGCTTTCTGCAGGATCAAATTCCGGCTGCAATACAATTTTCCCTCCATGATGGAAGAGTGGTGTGAGCAGAACATGCCATCCGCCGGTGTGATAGAATGGTGTGTTCACAATGGATACATCTTCCTCTGTAAGCGACAAACCGATGGTCGTATTTACCGAATTCCAGTGTATCTGCCGCCACGAAATCATCGCTCCTTTCGACTTGCCGGTAGTGCCTGACGTGTAGAGAATCATTGCGATTTCCTCTTCACCGGCTGAATAAACCTTCAGTCCTGATCTCGGTTTTGAAACATATTGGCTGATCGATTCATCCCCTTCACTGAATGAAATAAACGTATCCGCAAATCCTTTTTTGATTGCAGATTTTGCTGAATTCGTGTATTCACTGTCTGCGGCTAATAATTTTGGTTCACAATCCTCAATCAGTTCCAAAAGTCCGTTTTCCGGCAGTCTGAAATTCAGCGGCACCAGTATCGCCCCGATTTTACCACAGGCATAAAACAGATCTATATATTCGACACAGTTTTTGGATACGGCCGCAACTCTGTCGCCCGGCTTCACTTTGTACTTTTGCTGAAGCACAGTTGCAAGGTTTGAAGCCCTCCGGTTCATCTCTGCGTAGGTATAACGGTTACCGGTTGCAATATCTGCAATCGCCACCCGTCCGGGAGTGTAAACAGTTCGTTTTGTGAGCCAATCGTTATAATACATGGTTCTTACGATTCAATAATTACCGGTTCTTCAACATCTTTTCGCCGCTCAATTTTTCCGTTTTTCAGATAGTAGGTTGTAAATCCAACCACCACTCCCACTACGATGGCAACCGCAGCTGCCACACCCGGGTTTTCGCCATCAGCCTGCGTAAACGGAACCGGAAGCATGGCGTAGTACATGATAAAATGAGTGGTGACGGCAAATATGGAAGCCAGGATGGGTGCCAGTTTCGGAACATTTTTGTAAAACATGCCAAGCATGATCGGAGTAAAAGCGGCTGAGAAGTAGGCGTACACACCGTTTTGGGCAAAAATACCCACACTCAATTTTGGATTTACAATCTGGTCCCACGAAAAAAAGATGGTGATGAACGCCATGATCCCGATCACAATGCGATTCCATACCAGCTGTGGCGGCAGACCGAATATTTCTTTCTTAAACAACTGATCGCCCGCCAGCGGCTGCAAAATATCTGTTGTAATGGATGTTGATAAAGCCTGTATTAAACTTTCGAGTGTGGATATACCGGCTGAAATCAATCCAAGTACAACGATCAGCGCCACAACAACTGTAAACTCGCTCACAACATAGGCCGATACAATATTATCCATCGGCAACGGCACTCCGCCTGCGGTTAAATCGGGAAAGCGGATGCGGGCGTAAAGTCCGGCAATCACAACAAGGAAGAAGAGAAACTGAGCGGCACATCCAACAAGCAGGTAACGGTTAACATCACGATCACTTTTCAGAAGGAGGGATTTTGTGAGAATATGCGGCTGACAAATAATTGCAATGCCCACGATGAACTGCGCTATGATGATCTCAAAATAATCCCGGAACAGGAAACTGTCATCATTTGTGGTTTGCGTCAGCTTTGGATCGATGCTGTTTAGCCTGTCGATAAAACCGAAAACTCCGTCGCGAAAATGCTCATACCCGGAGCCAAGTAAAATCACGGCTACGATAATCATCAGGATGGCCTGAATGGTGTTGGTGTACACCATGGAGTTTGCGCCCCCGAACATCATATAGCCAAAAATAAAAATGACAATTCCGAGAAGAGTATAAAACTCCGGAATATTCAGGGTGCTCGATAAAACTTTGGTGAGGCCCACACAAATAAGCACAATAAACGTGATCAGAAGTAGTGAGAGAAATCCGAAGAAAATTCCGAAGCCTTCACTTTTGTACATCGTTTTCATCCAGTCGGCCATGCTGAGTGCTTTGGCCGATTTGCCATGCTTACGGAATCCTTTTGTAAGCACAATGAGCGAGATAAGAGCTGCAATCGGCAGGGCAAACGCCATCGATATGACTCCGCTGAATCCGTAGAGAGCCACAAAACCCGGGTTGATAATAAAGGTTGCTGCACTTGTGATGGATGCGGCAAGTGATAAACCAACGGCAGCAGGCGAAAAGAGGATGTTGCCCAATGCGTAATCTTTAATGTCTTTCGTTTTACCCGCACCACGGATCACAAAATAGAGAATAATCATCACGTACAGTGTGATGAGAATCCATCCGCCTGTTACCATTTCCGGTGATGCTAACTGCATGGTTTAATTTTTGGTTTAGGATTGAAGTTCAAGATCGATTTCTAAAGGTGCATATTTTTTGATCCAGCCCTTTCGGACCCACCCCCATCCCCTTCCACCGCGCAGTCGGACGGGCTACTATCACACCAAAAAGCGGTGTGACAAGGAGGGGAGCTCTCAAAAAAAGACTGTAATTTCATGAATATTTTTTGTTTGTGAATCAGAATTCCACATAACAGATTACATTCTCACTGCACAAGCGCCAAAATGAAGGCCGCCGCCGGAGCCGATAAAGATCATCAGCTCTCCTTTCTTTATTGAGCCAGCTCTGAGCTCGCGGTCAAATACCATTGGAATGGCAGCTGATCCTGTGTATCCGAACTTTTTCATGATAACGGGGGCCGTTTCATGCGGAAGGTTCAGAATATCCATCGTTTCATGGATTTGATTGATGTTGATCTGAGTCATAAACGCATGTTTAATTGCAGAAACTTCACTGCCGGCTCGTTCAGCAACAGTCCGGATCATATCGCTCCACATGGTTGGATTCAATTCTTTCGGAAATTTCTCTACAAATTTAAGACACTGATCTTTCACCTGTACTTTTTCCTCGGTGACGGGATCAGCCGCCGCGCCGGTATAAATCCCCATATGGCCGTGATACTCACCTTTTGTTCGCAAATCGGAGGAGAGAAAACCTTCTCCTACTTTTGTTGTCGGTTCAATAATTACCGCACCGGCTCCGTCAGCAAACAGTGTGACCGTTTTTTTGTCATCCAGATTTAAAAAACGGCTCATTCCGTACGCTCCCATCACCATCACTTTTTGATAGCGATCTTCCGCAACCATCATGCTATTAGCGATTGTCAATGCAGTAGGAAACCCGGCGCATGCTGTATTTGTATCGAGCGAAGTGGCATTTTTCATTCCCATTTTGTGCTGAACCACTGAAGCTGTTGACGGAGAGATAAAATCTGGAGTATCGGTGGCAATGATCAGCAGGTCGATCTCATCCGGAGATAAACCGGCCATTTCAAGTGCGTTATTGCCAGCCTCCACGCAAAGATCGCTGGTTGTCTGGTCTTCATCCATCCAGCGGCGCTCTTCGATCGTCAGGTTTTCCCGCAGCCAGGTATCCACATCTTCGCCGAGGCGTTCATTAAACCACTCATTTTTAACAATTCTTTCCGGGGCATATGAGCCGGATGCAATAATTCTTGCTTTTCCCATTAAAGTATCAGCCCTCCGTCAACCTGAATGACCGTTCCTGTTATAAACGCTGCCTTGTCTGATGCCAGGTAGAGATAAGCGTTGGCGATATCTTCCGGTTCACCAAGCCGGCCGAGCGGCGTTTTGTTTTTCAGGGAGTCCAGCACTTTTTCCGGCACAGTGGCAACCATTTCGGTATTTATGAACCCGGGAGCTACAGCGTTGACCCGGACACCTTTTCGGCCCAGTTCGCGCGACCAGGTTTTGGTTAATCCAATCACCCCGGATTTCGCAGCCACATAATTACTTTGGCCGAAATTTCCGTACACTCCAACAACCGAGCTTGCGTTCAAAATTACTCCGCTCCCCTGCTCAGCCATAATTGCGGCTGCTGCTTTGCCGCAATTAAAGACGCCTGTCAGGTTTATGTCAATCACACTCTGCCAGTTTTCTTGTTCCATTTTCAGAAGTGTGGCATCGCGGGTAATGCCCGCATTGCTGATCAGCACATCCAGCCGGCCATGGCGATTTTTTAAATCACTCATTGCCTTTTGAACGGCATCAGCGTCTGCCACATTTACATTTTCAAAATGAACCTCAAAACCTTCATCCTTCCAGTCCGAAACTGCTTTTTCGGCCGCGCCGGTATTAACATCCCAGATCTCTACCAGAGCGCCTTCTTTTAAAAACAGATCGGCAGTTGTTTTGCCTATTCCGGCAGCACCGCCTGTTATTAAAACCACTTTATCTTTCATTGATGACATGTTCTATCTCCTATTATTTAAAAATTCTTTGACTGCCTTGTTGAATGGCCCGGGTTTTTCGAAATGTGCAAAATGTCCTGCATCATCAATCCAAACAAGTTCGGCATCTTCGATAAGATTCACTCCGCTTTCCGCTACATCTTCGGTCGTTAGGTGCGGATGCAGCATTCGGTTGGGAATTAATTGATCCTGCTTTCCGAATATGACAAGCACCGGCTGACTAATTTCTGAGAGCTGATCAAAAACCGGGGTTTCGAGCATGGCAAATACAGACTCAGCTTGTGCGCGAGCATACTCTTCAAAATCGGGATCATCCATCATTGCAAGTCTGTCTTCAATCATAAAAGCAGCACTTTCCGGAAATTCGTGGAAATTTAATCTGAGGTTGAACCGGATCATCTCCTCATCGGTTGCCATGATCGTTTCTTTGCTGACAGTCATTCTGAAAGCCTGCTCTGCTTCTTCTGAGAACGTTTCAAAACCTGCCGGTGCGGATAAGATCAGGCTGTTTACTTTATCCGGATAATTCAAAGCTGTGTAGATGGATATCTGTGCTCCCATTGAATGACCTGCAAGCACAACGTTATCAATAGGAAGCGCTTCCAGTAACTGAACAATTGATTCAGCAAAGAAGGGGATTGAATAATTCTCCGCTGTTTTGGCTGATTTACCATATCCGGGAAGATCGAGAGCAATGACCCGATAGCTTTCTTTCAATTCTTCGATACTATTCTTCCAGCCGGGCAGATAGCTTCCAAGGCCATGAACCATTACAATCGTTTGATCACCCGATCCCTCATCCACATAAGCTATCGTTTCACCATTTTCGATTTCTGCAAAATGAACATCGAACGGATACTCGAGCCAATCAAACGACTCCTGAGCATCGCAACCCGACCAGGTGAATAGCATGATAACTGTGATAATGGATGTAAATTTCAGAGATTTCATTTGGCTTTTCTCTTTTCTGTGTAAATAAACAAACCAGTTTTCTGTCTTGAATATGTTATTAAAAATTTGAAAAGTTTCAAAAGTTAGATTTAAAAAAAGGTTTATTCTCTGAATTCCGCCAATTTTTTACTCCACTCATTCAGGAATTTTTCGTTGTATTCGTCCATTAATTCGTAGAAAGCCTGCATCTCTTTCATTCTCTTGAAAGCATATTTACCCTCTTCGGTTTTAATTTTATTTGCGATATCAGCATACTTTTCAGCAATCTCCACATTACGGAACATCTTTGCCTTCTGGTTTTCAAAGGCCTGGCCAAAAATATCGTCGGCTGCTTTGTAATAGTCTTTGCGATCACCGGGAACCCAAACTTTTTCGATCAGATTCCGTTCTTTAAGCCTGCCGCATATTTGAGAAATAGGTCCTTTACTCATTTCCAGCTTTTCGGTAATATCGTCAAGCGACTGTGGATCTTTTGAGATAATCAGCAGTGCAACAATACGCCCCATCAGCGGATTAAGGCCAAAATTACTGTACGCTTCAGCAAAATCTGCAATGATGTTATTAGTTAGCTCGGGGTGGCTGTCCATTTAGAATAATTATTTCAGGTTTTGAAAAATTTCAAACGCTAAAGTAGTCAATTCACTTAACTGATGTCAATCTGAAAATTAAAACGGCGTAATTCACCAGTTCAGTTCCCGCATAAAATCAGCATTCTCACGGGCAGCATCCACAGGGTTTGTGTCTGTAAAATCTTCCTGCTCTGTAAAAAAGTACTCCATCCCGTGCTGTTTGGCTTTTTCCAAAATCGGAGGAAAATCTATCTCTCCTGTCCCAAGCATTGTGGATTCCGGCTC
>SL_3KL_010_SEDDRAFT_10003696_pt1 | contig 13886 bp, 9 predicted proteins | sample SodLakKL_010_SED_2_FD_10381 | JGI IMG/M metagenome (IMG submission 10381)
TTGAGATGTGATTCTATGAATTTGGCCTCATTCTCCGATATAATAGATTTGTACTTCCCGATATTTTTTTCGGATAACTTCGGATTGTAAGATGAAGAAATATTAACATCAAGACCAAGACGTTCATCAAGCAACTTTTTTTGTTTCGGATAATCTAACACAAAATCCTCAAATTTTATATGTATTACATTATCATCTTCCCATTCCGACCAATCTAAATGCTTCATCATTGCCTGAAACCAACTACTAAATAATTCTACATCCCGCCCGGGGTAAGCAAATCCATCATCCAATATTTCAGAAAAAATGTCTCTCGGATCCCTTGTAACCACAATCACTTTCCGATTTCCAAAATATCGTGTACTACTGACCGGCGTCCAAAACGATCCACCCTGTTCAATAACAATTGGTTTGTCAAAACCAGCTTCTCTATTTAAAAATAATGAATTTAAAAAAGATTCTGCTTCCGTAAGAAAAACATCCTCGGCCACGGGCAGGCGCATGGTTCCAATGTCTGGTTTGCTGCCCTTACTTTTGGCTTTCGATAGTTTTCGAAAATATAAATATGACTGCCATTTTGTTAATTTCGAACGTTCACAAAATGGAAAACCTGAATATGACACCGCAGTTATTCGATTAATAAACCGATCAACTTTTTCGTCGTAATTTTTTATGGTTTTTCGGTAATTGAGGCCTTTCGGGTGCCACGATTTTGATCTTCCGCACCGATCACACAAATCTTTAAAAGCCTCTATTGCTGCACTTGCCCTGTTCATGTGAAATCCGAAGCAGATTGCAGCATGAAGCTCAATCAGGCCTCCGGGATCTTGTATGAGCCTGAATTCCTGATTAATTGGAGCAGAAGTGATATCTTCTCTGCCCAATAAATAATCTTCGATAGCGGATGAACCCGTTGCCCCGGATCCTAAAGTAATAATCTTCATTTATAGTAAATTTTTGGTTTTCATGAAGTAGTTTTGCAGAACATCAGACTTCTTACTAATCAGATCTATATGCTGTTCTGCCCAGATTTTATGAACTGCAAGTACACAAACCGGAATTTTTTCTAATTTTAGATATTTGGCTATGGCAAATCTGTGAGTGCCACAAAATTTATCTTCTGCTTTTATTATTTCACCATTTCTTCCAATAAATATCCCTATTTCATCATGAGGATCAAATTTTTGGTTTTCATGAAGTAGTTTTGTAGAGCATCCGGTTTATTACTAATCATGTCTATATGCTGTTTTGCCCAGATTTTATGAACTGCAAGTACACAAACCGGAATTTTTTCCAATTTTAGAAATTTGGCTATGGCAAATCTGTGAGTGCCACAAAATTTATCTTCTGCTTTTATTATTTCACCATTTCTTCCAATAAATATCCCTATTTCATCATGAGGATCATTATTGAGATCTTTTTGCAGNCTGTATCCATTTTTTTTAATATCATCTGCAAGTTTAATCAGGGAATCGAAATAAACATCCAGTTCGATAAGGCTATTACCACGCGAAGTTTGTCCGGTTGTTTTAATCCTTTGAGCTTTATTCCGATATTCGTCAGTCTTCCTGTAATCTATTTTATCTTCCAGTATCTGCATCACTGAACGATAACTAATGCTATAATTTGAATAATATTCATCAATCGATAAAGAGTCTAAATCCCAGTCGCCATCCCATATAAATGACGGAATCGTTGAAAAATGAACTTTATCCGGTTTAAAGATTCTTTCCAGAGATTGATTGGGTATAAAACTTTTCACTTCTTTTAATGGAACCCAAACTACAGTTCGTGCGGTTTCTGGCAGTAAATAATTGAATCTGACATCTGCCGGAAGATTAAACAAACTACTCATAGAAAACATAAATCGGTGGTAGTAGATATCGAGCAGATAACTGGCATCATTTAAATTTCTTTTAATGCGCTTATGAACTTTTTTTAAAATGGACATTCCAGCGGTTCTTGTAGTCATTTACTGCTTGTACAATCTCTTATTTTTGATGCTCAACCCTTTACCCTTTAGTAATTCAAATACGTACAATCAAAGCACCGGCAAGGCTGTCTAATAATATACATTCAAATTAGTTCTTATGATTCTCAGAATAGACGATAAACGATTTTTCACCAAATCGTTGAACCTTTACTTCTTGAAATCTATTGAGGCTATACCTCAATCTGGATAATAATCCTGTAACCTCTTTATCTTTTAAATCAATGAATTTATGTGGGTTATGTAATAATTTCTCCTTTTTTACATTTTTTACATTTCCAATATCTTTTTGAATGATCTTATTTTTGACCTTAGCCAGGTACTTTTTGAATTTTAAATTTGTCTTCTTTTCATTTTTTAAATAATCTTCTTTAATCTTTATTAGTTCATTAACAGTTGACTGTTCTATGAGAGATGGATGGTCTATACTTTCCCATTCATCAACTATTTTATCTGCTGCCAATTTTCCTTTCAAATTTGCAAAACGACTGTGTAGAATTTTATTTGTGGCCTTATTTAAGTCTTCATTATCAAAATTATCAGACAATATTTGAATAATATAGTCTTTCATCATATCTAACGATGATATAGAGTGACAAACTTTGTTTGGCATTTCGTATTCATAATCAGATTCAAATGGCCTATATGCAATTCTTGGAACATTTATTGCGGCAGCCTCAAAAGCTGTAGTGCATCCATTGTTTATCAATAGACTACAATGTCTAATCCATGCACTTACACCTCCTTTTTTTATAACATATACATTTGGGTATTCACCAATTAACTTTTCCCATGCATCTTCCAATTCAATTGGATGAGGCCGAATAACAATTGATAGTTCAGGAAATTCTTCTGACAGAAATCGGATCAGCTTTACAAATTCACCGATCAAACGGTAATTGTAGGAAATTGTATTGTGTAATTTAAATTCTCGATCAAGATCTCTGGAAAAGTATCCCGCTCGTCTTTGTCTGGCAAATATATTCCATATTTTATCTTTGCCTAACAAGATTGGAAAATTTGTTGGGATAAGTATATAAGGCCCGTCTTTAAAATATTTATGAACGTTAAACTTATTAAAGTATAATTTAAATTCCTCTCTCCAGTAATCAACTCTTGGAGACCCAACATCAACAAATTTATGTGCATTTTCATTATAAAACTTCTTTAAAGTCTCCGAATCATGTCTGCCCCAGCAAAATATTTTAGAAGCAAAAGATACCGATTCATGATTATATCTGGTTTTTGCAAACTCTGTATAATTCTCTAATGTAACTCCAGCTTCCTCATCTTGAGATGTAAGTACATAACCGTCATTAACAACTTGTTCAAAATACTTCAAAGAGTCGTTAGAAGGGGTTAGAGATTTATCATGGATAATACCGGGTGGCAGGACTTTTTTTTTACATAAGTTTCTTGTATCACTTTTACTACCAAGAATAACAGTATGCCCTCTTTCAGCAGCAACCGCAGAGATCAGGAATCTGCCTTCTAATTCTCTTGCCTTGATCTCGATAGGTATGTATATATTCATATCAGATTTTAAAATTAATTATTAATCTTTTCATAGAATTTTAGATCATCATACTGTTCTTTAATAGATTTTAGATATTTCACATTTTTGCCAATAAATGATTCAACCTGAACGTAGAGTCCAGGTTTGTATTTCAGGTCTAAGTCGTATTCAATATTGTCATAATCTTCTACTGTAATGGTGCCTTTATTTTGAACTTTTAGTTTTTCCAAAGGACGATAAATTAGTTTTCTTTTTGGAGTTAATATTTCTAACCCCCATCTTCCGGCAGATAACCAATTAGCATGATAAGTAAATAGAGTGGCGTTCTCGGTTACACCACACCCAGCATAAACTGCAGGTTTATGCCAATCAATCATACCTGATGTAATCGAATTCATTGTTTTTGGTTTTCCAATCATAAAAAATGCCAAATCAACAACATGAGATGAGTTGAGTAAAAACCAGTTTTTTTTCTCAATCAGAGATTTATTGTGTTTTTCAATGATATGAGGCCACTCTGTAAACTCAAAATTTGCAGATATTGCCCCTCCATCTTTATCAATAATATGTTTTCCTTTTAAAACTGATTGATAAAACCGTCTATTATATCCTACATATAGTTCAACACGGTTATCTTTTACACTGAAATAAAGACTTTCAATTTCATCTTTATTTATTCCTGCAGGCTTTTCAACCAAAATCTTTTTGATTCCATATTTGACTAAAACTTCAGTTGCAGCTTTCAAGGAATCAGCATTGCTTGCTACAATTGCAATTTTGAATTTTATGTCTGTATTATTCAAAAATTTTTCTACCCCTCCCCAATACGCTTTGTGAGAAGTTTTAGCAGAAAATTTATCAGCACTTTCTTTTGTTCTGCATATAGCAATAAAAGGCAAGTTTAAAGCTTTTAATACTTTAGCATATTCTAACGCCATATAACCGGCGCCAATAAGCAAGATTTTTTGCATTATGTTATGTTAAGTTCTTTAAAATTTTCATTTAAAATATGATTCTTAAAATCTAACAGTGATTTTATAAACATTTTATGATGCCGGGTAGATATTTCGAAAGGTGTTAAGCTGCAAGTAGATGTTTTGATAATTTCGTCAAGAACTTTTGTGCCAAGATCACTCTGGTATTCAACACTATAATAATCAGTATTAAGTATTTCGCCTGTTTTATTATTAATATTTATTATATATGGCTTTTCTAATTCATTGATTATCCACTTATAGTTTTGGATTGTAATATCAATAATAGAACTTTGATTAATTTCATGATTTGATGTTAAAATGCATTTGATATTATTTTCAAATATTATAACGAGAGTGCCCGAAAATTCAATATATCCATCTCTTTTACTTTTAATTACTTTCTTTTCCAAAACTTCAGTGCTTATATACTTTACATCTGCATCAAATAAATAAGAACAAAGATCAATAAAATGAAGAGAGTTACAGGCTAAACCCCAGTTACCCCCCATCATACTAAATATTGTTCCATTTAAGTCTTTACCACTAATAGTTTTTTTTAAGTTTTTATAGAGCCCCATGATTCTTCTGGGATGGTTTACCCAAGCTTTTACACCATTTTCCTTTAATTTATTTTCTACTTTTTGATATGATTCAAGACTTTGAAATAATATTTTTTCAAATATTATATATCTTATTTTACATCTATTTAACAAATCAATTGTGATAACATCCCGATATTTTGAGTTTGTAGATATTATCAACAAATCAATAGTTTTTGGTAAATCATCGTATGTCGATAAATAGATTATTTCGTGAGAATGGTTAATTTCAGCAACACGTTTTTTTGCAACTTCAATAGATTCTTCATTGGTATCTACTACATAAATCTTCTGATTTACACTGTGTTTCAGAATTGCCTGTAAATGCCTGCTTCCAACTTGACCTACACCTACTACTACATTAATCAAAATATCTGTGATCTATACAATTTACTATACCGAAAAAACCTTCACGGTAAATATGTTTTCAATTTTAAATTTTTTTGACCCGGAGAGTCAGTAAGTTGAAATGTAAATTTACATCAAAAAACAATACTTTAGTATTGACTTTTATAGTCCCTATTGTTTTCATCTACCTTGTTCCAATATGACTTTTTTTCCGGATCAATTTCAAAATTTATATATGATATACCAAAAAGTTTTAGTAAAAAACTAATCGGAGTTAATATTATAAAGTATATAATTTTTAAGATTATTTTTTTCAATTTCAATCTAAGTAAAATTCTTTTTTATGTAGATTTTGAGATTTCTCTTTGCTTTGATCTTTTTTTGCTAATAAAAATGATCCAAGTATCAAATAGTCCATGTTTGTTCCCATAAAACATTTATAAGCATCCTTTGGAGTACAGACTATTGGTTCTCCGCGAACATTGAAAGAAGTATTAATTACTAATGGTGTGTCATACTTACGATCCATTTCGGAAAGCAGCTTGTAAAAAAGTGGATTCGTATCTTCATGAACTGTTTGAACACGAGCAGAATAGTCGACATGAGTTACAGCAGGTATCTCTGATCGGATCATTTTAAGCTTATTAATACCTTTTATATCATCTGAATTAAATTCTTCTGATACATCCAATCTCTTTTCTTCGCTAACCTGACACGTTAACAACATATATGGACTTACCCTATCCAGTTCAAAATATAATGATGCTTTCTCATCAAGAATTGAGGGTGCAAATGGCCTAAAACTTTCACGAAACTTTATTTTTAAGTTCATGATCTCCTGCATTTTTGGAGATCTTGCATCGCCCAATATAGAACGAGCCCCAAGTGCACGCGGCCCGAATTCCATTCTTCCCTGAAACCACCCAATTACGTTTTGTTCATCAATCAGTTTTGCGACAGTATCAGTAAAATCCTCATTCATCTCCTGATAAGATATTTCTTCAGAATCAAGAAATTCTCTGATTTCCTCATTGCTGAATTGTGGCCCAAGTAATGACCCCTTCTGACGATCGTTTTTTCCATCGGCCACTCTTTCATTTCCAAGGTAACTGTACCAGGCTGATAAAGCTGCTCCGAGTGCTCCACCAGCATCACCAGAGGCTGGCTGTATCCAAATATCGCGATAAGGCCCCTGCTTCAAAATTTTACCATTGCCTACACAATTCAAAGCAACACCGCCGGCCATACATAAATTGTCAATACCGGTTTCTTTGTATGCATGACGGGCTATCCGTAACATTGCCTCTTCAATGATTTCCTGAATTGATCGTGCCAAATCCATTTCCTTCTGGGTGAGCTCTGACTCCGGTTTTCTGGGCGGACCGCCAAACAGGTTATGGAATTTTTCGCTGGTCATCGTAAAACCAGTACAATAATTAAAGTATTCCATATTCATTCTAAAAGAACCGTCTTCCTTTAAATCAATTAGCTCATCCAAAATAAGTTTTTTGTAAATCGGATTTCCATAAGGCGCGAGCCCCATAACCTTATACTCACCTGAATTAACTCTAAAACCGGTATAATATGTGAATGCAGAATATAACAGCCCCAAAGAATGCGGAAACTTTATATCAGCTAATTGATTAATAGCATTGTCTTTGCCAAAACCGTAGCTGGTTGTAGACCATTCTCCTACCCCATCGAAGGTAATGATTGTTGCATCCTTAAACGGCGATGGATAGAAAGCGGATGCTGCGTGAGATTCATGATGTGCAGGAAAAATGATGTCGCCATCAAAATTAAGCCTGTTGTAAATAATTTCTTTTATCCAAAGCTTTTTATCGAACCAAAGAGACATTGCTTCAATAAAAGATTCTACTCCTTTCGGCGCAAAAGAAAAGTAAGTTTTAAGCAGCCTGTCAAACTTCAGATATGGTTTTTCATAGAAAGCGATTATATCAATATCTTTCGATTCGATATTTGCTTCAGACAGACAATATTTTATTGCAATATCAGGAAATGAAGGATCAAACTTGTTTCGAGTAAATCTTTCTTCTGAAGCAGCAGCAATAATTTCACCATCTCTCACTAAACATGCAGCACTATCGTGATAAAATGCTGAAATACCTAATATGTTCATTTAATTTTTAATTCTTTAAAATGGTTTGGATTTGCATAAATCCCGCTATATTTTCACAGCCTGAAAAATTAATGATTACATTAACTAAAATCCATCCGGTATTACATAAATAATTTCAAACACATGAGTATTCAGTCCATACTTGCAGGATTTTTTATAGTTACTTTTAGCATCCTATTTTTATTCATATTAGCTGAGGGGATGCTTCGAATTATTTCATGGTTTAAACGTGAATTTTTAATCCAGGAAGTTTCACGCAGCGATTTTTTAGCTGATGAGTACCAGGATTATTTACAGAGGGTAGAAGATTGGAGTAAACCCATGTTCTTCTATTTTCCTGTCGGTTTTAGATTATTTAATCTTGATAACCCTATTCCCAAACGGGTAAAAAATAATTCACTCGGATATCGTTGCCCGGAATTTCTTCCTCCTGAAAAAAATACCAAAAGGATTGTTTTACTTGGAGGCTCTGCAGCATGGGGTTCAGGATCAACTGATAATAGCACCACAATAGCGGGTTATATTGAGCAATTTTTTAACCAAGATAAAAATTTACTTGGATCATATGAAAAAGCAGAATGCTTTAATTTAGCGCAACTTAACGGTACCCAAACTCAGGATATATTATCACTTACTTTTTTTTGCAACCAAATACAACCTGACTTGATAATGTCATTTACAGGCTGGAATGAACTTGTAACAAGTCATAGTTTTAATGAGAAATTATTGATGAAATTCAATATGTTTTACATTAACGAAATGGAGGGATGGGAGCCAATAAATGTAACTGGCAATAAAACAAAACTTCTTAAAGATTCTCTTTCACTTTGGCTAAATGAGCATTTTGAACTTTCACGAAAATTGAAATCCAGCAAAAGCTCTATAAATAGAAAGAATCTGGATTTTTCAGAAATGGTAGCCAAGAGAAGTCAAATATTTAAAAACCAACTCAAAATTTTGAATATCATCAGCAGTGCTTTTAATGCCCAGCACATACAATTTTTACAGCCGTATTTATACAGGAAAAAATATCTTACTGAACAAGAACAAAATGTTGTTCATCTTTATGACGATTTACGCCCCGTTCATGGAGGACAAAAAATGGGTGATTTTTTGCGTGAAAATAACATATACGAATCAATGAAAAAAGAGCTTCTAAGTAATCCAGAAGAATTTGGCCCTGTGCATGATTTATGTGACATGTTCCAGAATGAAAAAGAAACCAAATACTTTACCCTTGTACATCTAACAGATTCTGGGTATCATGATGTAGCAAAAAAAATGATTAATTTACTATGAAAAAATTTATCAAGTTTTTTAAAAAAGTGATAAGAAAACTTCTCAAAAATAAATCAAAAAAAGAGAAGTATGTGAGTGGTAAAAGTGATGAGATTTATCCTTTGTTTTAATCCATAATTATTTACATTTTTCTTAAAAAAAAAGACCAAGAGCAACCTTAGTAGATTATTTTATATGTAATTAGATTTCAATGTTCATCTATTCGTCAATCAAACTCATTTTTCGAAATTCCTCACTTGTTTCAAGTAGTTCATCATAAGTCCCCTGGGCAACTATTTTACCTTCGTCAAGCATAAATATTTTATCACAATTTCTTACTGTTGTTAACCGGTGCGCAATCATAATAATAGTTCGGTCTCCTCTAAGCCGCTCAATAGCTTCGGTTACATATTTCTCAGTAATATTATCGAGGGCAGATGTTGCCTCATCCATAATTAGAATTTGAGGATTATTGTACAGAGCTCTTGCAATAGCAATTCTTTGTTGTTGCCCGCCAGACAAACGTGTCCCCCGTTCTCCAGTCGTTGTCCTTAATCCCAATGGTAACCTTTGAATCAACTCCTCAAGCTGAGCCGCACCAATAGCGGTGTATAGTTTATGTTTATCTATCTCCTCGTCTGGAACACCAAAGGCAATATTTCTGAATATGCGTGCATCCATTAAATAATTCGATTGCTGAACATAACCGATATTTTTCATCCAACCCCGAATATTCTTCTGAATATCTTTGCCATCAGCTTCAATTTTTCCAGATTGAGGAGTTAATAACCCTAAAATCACATCAACAAGTGTTGTTTTTCCTGCTCCTGATGGCCCAACAAAACCAATGACACTACCTTTGGGTATTGTTAAACTAATATCTATAATGGCCTGTTCATCAGAGTTCGGATATGAGTATGAGACTGCTTTTAATTCAATTTTTTCTTCAAATTGTAGTTTGTCAGATTCAGACAAAATCATATTCCTGTAGTTTTTGTACTTTCCCTCAAGTAGTTCAAGATCTTCTATAATTGAATTAACAGAATAAGCACTGTAGTTAATGGTAGAAATTTGCTGAATAACATGATTAAATATTGGCATTAACTTCACAGCAGCAACACCAAAAAGTGTAAGTATTGGAATAATTTCAGTAAAAGCTCTGCCTTCAAATACTAAAATTAATGTTATAGTTAGTATACCTGTAACTAAAAGTGTCTCAATGATTGGTCTAGGTAACACTTTGATTATTGACTGATAAACAGCTGCTTTTATATGATTATTGGCAAAAGTATCATATTGTTTTAAAAAAAGATTTTCTCTGTTAAGAACTCGTGCATCTTTAAACCCACCAATCGCTTGAAGTATCACCCGATTCATATCTCCGCTCGCCTGCCTGCTGTCTCTGCCTGATGCTTTAGCTTTTTCCTGTGTCATTTTTAAAAATATGTAACCACCACCTCCCATCATGATAATCGTGATTAAAGTAATAAATGGCTCCAGTATCAGAAGCCCTGAAATAATGAGAAAGAACATGGTAGTATTTAAAAAGATTTCAAGAATAGGCATTATTGTTCCATTGATCACTTTACCAACTTCAGAATTGACATTTCTCAATAAATCTGCTGAATTACGATCTAAAAAAAAAGTATATGGAGCTGCCATATATGCTTTAAAAACACGATTTTGAAGATAAACTCGCATTTTATAAACAAATTTAACTTTCACATATCTATAAAAAGTTAAGTATATGTTTTTTATGATATATACAATTAATAAAGCGATTGCACCAAAAAGTGCTAAGGATTGGGAGGTGGTGATATTCAAACTCTCAAGTAAACTGCCAAGATAATTTAGCTCAAGTATCTTGTTTGGCTCAGCTATTGTTAGAACAAATGCAGGTATCATTCCAATGCCTAATACTTCAAATAATGATGCAAATATCATCATCAAAAAAATGATACCTAGCTTAAATCGATCTTTCTTGCGGAATAAATAAAATGTTTTTTTTAATGACTCTAACATCTACAAAATCTGTTATAATAATTCTACACTTATTAAAAACTTCAGCTCAAAGATTAAGCATTATTGACTTCTCTTAAAAAACACAGAATTCCTAAATAACACCCATCCGGCACCAATAAATAAACCTAATAAAACAGAAAAAACTAAAATTAAATCAGATGAACCCGGTGAAGCTGAGTTAGGAATACTGGGTTTTTCCAAAATATTAAATACAGGAATCTGCTGTTCTAATACCAAACGGGCCTGCTCTACCTCCTGGGCTATTGAATTATATACATTAAACCTTAGATTTCTTTGATCTCTCAGGTACTCTTCTTGTGTACGTGCCATGGCTGTTGACAAATTGATATTTTCATCCTGAAATCTTGCCAAAGCAGTATTCGCTACATCGTATCGCTCTTTTGCTTCTTCGTATTGTCTTTGTACAGCTTCCAGATTTTGTTTTGCCTTTTCTATTCTATACTCCGTCATGTAATCCTGTATACGCTCAACCAAAATTGCATTTATTAATGCAGCCGCTTTAGGATCTGGCAAAGTAGTAGTGATTTCAGTAATCCCACTGCCCACTTCTATTACAATTCTTTCACGCATTCGGTTAATTACACTTCTTTCTCGATTAGTAATTGACAACAACCTGTCATCAAACTCAATAACTTCCACTATGATTTCCTCCTCACTTGAATCTGAATCACTCGATTCACCACGATCACGGGTTACAAAATGCCTGAAATCTCGTAAATACCTTCTTGTGTTATTATAGATCGTAAATGGAAGATATATTGTCATATCTCCGATAAAAGAATACGCTCTAACCCTTACAGGTGCTGTGTGATAATTGTTAAAATAATCATACAGAGTCATTGTTGTGTCTAATGTGCTGAACTCAATTTCACGGTAGATCAGATCTTTTTGAAAATCTGTACTACTAACAATGCGAGGGTAAAGAGTTACAGGTAAAGGAGCTCGGCCACGTGCAGCGGCGGATAAATTCCCCTGACTTGTTTGTAAGTTCATGCCTGTTAAGGATCTTATTAACGAACCACCGGCAACATCACCACTCCCGCCTTCGACTTCTTGAATGAGCGTAGCCATGGATTCATATTCTTCAGGCTCAGAAATATAATGGAATATCCCAAGTAACATAAATGCTGCAGTGATAATCGCTATTATCTTCCTTCCAGACCATATAATCGTAGCTTTTTCAACCAAGTCAATTTCCATAAAATCAAAGTCGTTGGACGGCTTAGTTTTATCGATTTTGCTTGTAGGTTCATTAGATTGGTATTTAGACACTTCACTCATCTAAGTAAAATTTTTTATTATTTCAGATCTTCATGTTACTTATACGGGACAACTTAATAAGATAAGAAAAATTATATCCACAAAAATCTAAATAAAGAAAGCATATTTAATATTTTATATGCAGTTGCGCTTCTTATTTTTCGGAAATGCAAAACTTTCGTTATTTGAGTATACAAATTTGCTATCTTCCTTGTTAAATTTGACTCATAAAATAATATTAATCATACGTGTAATCTTTTACCCAAATCACCCAATTGAAAATATTGGTACACAACTTTATTAATCAAAATTTTTCTTATCAGTTTAGATTAATGTCACCAAAACAAGTCTTAAAAATTTCATTCATCATTTTTAGCTTCTTTACATTACATCAGAATGTATCATCACAAAGTTTACCAATAAATCATATTCAGGACGAACAAATAAAAATCAATTCACTGTTAAGTGACTCTTTAAACTTTTCAATAATTAACAGACCCTTACCTTACAATTATTATTCACAAGTTTTATCGGGAAATTCAAGTACCAAATCGGGATGGTGGAACAGGCCTGTTTATAATTATGAAATTTCTTTAGCTGAGCATTTCAAAATTGGCATTCAGCCATTTTCACTTAAAACAACTCACAACTCAAGGCTTCCATATAGCGAAAATAATCAGGCTGCCTGGTATGGAAGGGGATTAACGACAGAATTGTCAGGTGGACTTTATTTATCATCAAATTATTTGACTGTTAACATTCATCCCCATATGATTTATCAGCAGAATCAGAACTATTTGCATCCGCGTTTCATACAAAGAGATAATTCGGGAAATCCACTTTATCTTGCTGAATATATTGGTGATGGTATGGATGCGCCTTTTCGATTTGGTACCGACCCATTTTCTACTTTTGACTGGGGAAGTTCATCCATTCGCTTACACTATCAATCATTTGAAACCGGTATTAGCACTGAACCTCTTTGGTGGGGGCCAACAATAAAATATCCATTAATAATGAGCAACAATGCACCGGGAATTCCTCATTTTTTTATTGCAACCCGAAATCCAATAACAATACCATACTTTGGAAATATTCAATTCAGATGGATTTTTGGTTATCCAGAAGAATCTGAGTATTTCAGAGGAAGAGGAGCAGGAGAAACACGTTTCACTAATGCTTTAAATTTTGCTTACAGCCCGGAAATTTTTCCGAATTTAACAATCGGTTTAACCAGGGTTTTCCATTTATATGAAGTAGATGGATTTAGTTTTAGTAATGTAACTCGAATGTTTGATCCGTTCAGCCGTTCCAGATTAGTCAGAATTCAGGGTGAGGACGATATCAGGCAAGACCGAAATCAAATTGCTTCAGCATATTTTCACCTGAAATTACCGGAAGCCAATGCAGAAATCTATGCAGAGTACTATAGAGAAGATCACAGTTATGATTTCCGGGATTTTATTAATCAACCTCACCATAACAGCGGTTACGCTTTCGGGTTTTCAAAAATCTCCAATGCTCCCTTTGTTGAGTTTATCAAAACAAATTTAGAATTCACTAATCTGACAACGTCTCAACTCAGACAAGTACGTCATCAAACTTTTTTCTATACCCACTCCCGAATTCGTCAAGGCCACACAAACCGGGGGCAGATCTTAGGGGCTGCCATAGGGCCGGGATCGAACAGCCAGTTTTTTGGCATGGATGCGTATAAGGGAAATTACAAATTCGG
>SL_3KL_010_SEDDRAFT_10003697_pt1 | contig 13885 bp, 15 predicted proteins | sample SodLakKL_010_SED_2_FD_10381 | JGI IMG/M metagenome (IMG submission 10381)
CCTCTGCCCAGCTCATTCGTGCCCGCAGCCGGCACGAATGAGCTGGACAGAGGGTCCCGAGGGGGAGGGCAAGACGACCGGTTTGATGGGCTGCTTTACCGAATCCGTTGTAGGAGAGACATTCCTGTCTCGACCCAAGGCCTGCTGCCAACACCAATCTCCTGTCGATCCTGGAAAGGGTTTCCTACAATTCCATCTCCCACCGCAGACGCAAATTTTCCGCGAAGGAGACCCTTTCCAGGGTCGATTTCGCGGACGCTGCTGGCACTGGGCCTTGGGTCGAGACAGGAATGTCTCTCCTACGGCGGTTCCGGGAAAGCCCCCAGCAATCCGACGCCCCCAACCGTTCCCCGTGTTTCCGGGAAGAACCAAAAAAAAGCCCCCGGAATATCCGGGGGCTTCACTAGAGATCTTGAAACCGGACTGCTTAGTCCCGTTTATTCCTGGCTCTGTTCGACCATCCATTCCACGGCTGCACGCACCTTGGCTTCGTCCATTCGGCCACCGTAAGCGGGCATGGCACCTTTTCCTTCCAGAACGGTTTTGGTGAGGGAGTCGATGGACGCATCCAGGCGATCGCCCCAGCTGTCCGCATCGCCCACTTTAGGCGCTCCGGCTACACCTCCGTCGTGGCAGACGCCGCAACCGGGCTGTGCTTCGCGGTAGGCGGTTTCACCGTCTTCGGCCAGGGCTGCTGACGCAGGGGTCAGCAGAACCAGTGCCGCTGTGGCTGAGAGCAGTTTTCGCATGGTAGACCTCGCTTCTCGTTGGTACGGCGATATTCGCATCGCCATTAGGCGTCATTTCCTCACGCCAGTCATTGATATGAGTCAATTCTGGGCTTGATCGGCTTCCCGGTCAAATTGCTATTCTCTGCGCAGGAGCGCACGCATCCCAATCAGACCCATTATCGGACCGATGACCAGCAGCCAGGTCACGCCGTTCCCCAGCGTTTGCCACCAGCTGGCCGTGAGCTCAATGGCGAAAACAGTAATCAGGAAGCCGACACTGTTCATTACGGCCAGGGAGCTGCCCACGGACTTCTGGGGTGCGGCTTCAGCGACCAGGGCAGAAAACTGCGGTGAATCGGCGATAACGGTGAATCCCCAGATCAAGAGAACTGGAATGCCCAGGTATAGCGGCAGGTAGCCGAGCCAGGGCCAGGCGAGGCAAATAAGCCCCGAGATGGCCAATGCGCCTGCCGCGACGCGGGCACTACCCAATCGGCGGCTGGCGTAGCCACCGAGAATGCAGCCCAACGCGCCGACAGCGATGAAGGCGAACGTGGCCAGGGAGACGGTGGCCGAATCCGGAGCGCGCCCCACCAGCAGGCCGGCCACCAGCAATGGCGCCAGGGCCCAGACAGCGTAAAGCTCCCACATGTGGCCGAAATAGCCGAAAACGGCGGCACGGAACCTGGGCAGACGGAAGGCGCGCAGGACGCCCCCCCAGTCCAGACGGCCCGTACTGGGCAGCTGAGGTCCATCGCCCAGGCGAGCGACCATGATGCCCGCCGTGGCCGCCAGAATGGAGGACGCGCTGACCACCCATTGCCAGTCCCAGTCGGGACTCAGGCCGCGCACCAGGTGGGGGAAGGCCGTACCGAGGGTCAGCATGCCCACCAGCCAGCCCAGTGCCATGGCCTTGTGCTCTGGCGCCCAGGAGGCGACTAGTTTCATGCCGATGGGGTAGATGCCCGCCAGACACAGTCCGGTGACGAAGCGCCACAGGAGCGCGTCGGTCAGCCCGCCGGCAAAAGTGAACGCGATATTGGCAGCGGCCCCGATCAGGGCGGCCACCAGGAAAATGCGGCTGGCGGGCCAGCGATCGGCCAGGCCCGACAGGGCGAAGCCCAGCGTGCCCAGGATAAAGCCGATCTGGACGGCGCTGGTCAGATGCCCCAGTTCCGATGCCGTGAGACCCCAGATCAGGGTCAGTTCATGGACCACGGCATTGGGTGTGAACCACAGGGAGGTGCCGAAAAACTGGGCAAGAACCAGGATGACAAGTGGGCGACGCATGCCGGGATGCTTACTGATTTCGGCAGCGTGGGCAAGTGGGACGGATACCACTCAGAAGGTGCCTAGGGTCGAGAAGGACGCGGATTCTGCGTGCTGGGCGTGCAAAACCGCCGGATGAAGCCTTTACCGGGCTTCTTCTTTTTCGCAGTTCTCCGGCTTGCCACCGCACATGTCGCAGTCCCCGGAGAGGCCTGCCGCGCCAAGACCGCCGCAGGAGCCCTTGACGGGTTTGTTGGACAGGATGACGCCGATGGCCATGCCGGCGAATAGCAGGCCGAAAGCCAGAATGGCAATGAATACGGTGATGAGCATCAGTCTGCCTCCGTCTCCAGATACGGTTCGAACGCGGGCGTCATTTCCTCGCGCACATCGCCATTATCCCTTACCAGCAACAGTACTGCCAGGTCTCGTTCCCGTGCAAATTCGAGGCCCGCTTCGGCCCCCAGGGCGGTAATGGCGGTGGCCAGGCCATCGGCCATCTTGGCGTTGTCATGGAGTACCGTGACCGAAACCAGATCCTGAGGTACCGGATAGCCGGTGTGCGGGTCGATGGTATGGGAGAATTCCTGCTCACCATCTCGGAAGAAATTGCGATAGCTTCCGGAGGTGGCAATCGCCTTGTCGCCGGGCTCGATAATGCTGTGAATGTCCCGCTCACCCGGCACAGGCCGTTCCACGGCGATTCGCCAGGGCTGGTTCTCCGGCTTGCTGCCTCGAACCCGCATGTCACCGCCCATGTCCACCAGGTAATCGGTGATACCGCGGTTTTCAAGGGTGTCTGCGACAAGGTCGGCCGCATATCCCTTGGCGATGGCTGAGAGATCCAGGTAGGCATCGCCGGGCTGGGTGAGCGCCCGGGTGTTCATGTCGAACTCCAGCCTCTCCCAACCGACTCGTGCGCGGGTAGCTTCGATTTCCTCTTCGGGCGGTGCTTCATCACGAATACCGTCCGGGCCGAAACCCCAGAGGTTGACCAGCGGGCCAACGGTGGGGTCAAAGGCGCCCTCGGTCTGTTCCGCGAGATCCAGAGCCGCCAGCAACACCACGGTGAATTCCGGCGGCAGGGTGATAGATTCGCCAGGCGAGAGCTGGTTGAAGCGACTGATGTGGGAATCGTCCCGATAGGTACTCATCTGGGCGTTCACTGTCTCCAGTGCCGCCTCGATGTCGTCACGCAGGCCGGTGAGCTGACGATCGTTGGCCGGACGGACGAACTGCACCGACCAGGTAGTGCCCATGGAGTGACCGGAAATACGCTGTAACTCCGGGGGGCGGTCGCAGGCTGCCAGAAGCAGCAGCCCGACGACCATCAGTCCCGACAGGATGCGGCCCATTCCGGCCTAGCCTCCGAAGTCATCCAGCATGATGTTCTCCGGCTCCACACCAAGATCAGTCAGCATCTTGATAGCTGAAGAGTTCATGATGGGTGGGCCACAGAGGTAGTACTCGCAGTCTTCCGGCGCCGGATGATCCTTGAGGTACTCGTCGTACAGAACCTGATGGATGAAGCCGGTGAGGCCTTCCCAGTTCTCTTCCGGCAGCGGATCGGACAACGCCAGGTGCCAGTCGAAGTTGTCGTTTTCAGCGGCCAACTTGTCGAATTCTTCCACATAGAAGGCTTCGCGATAGGAGCGGGCACCGTACCAGAAGGAGATCTTGCGCTTTGACTTCAGTCGCAGCAGCTGATCGAAGATGTGCGAGCGCATGGGTGCCATGCCGGCACCACCACCGATGAAGACCATCTCGGCATCGGTGTCCTTGGCGAAGAATTCACCGAAGGGGCCGAATACGGTCAGCTTGTCGCCCGGCTTCAGATTGAAGACATAGGACGACATCAGGCCAGGCTGGACGCCCTGCATGTGCGGCGGCGGGGTAGCGATACGGATGTTGAACTTCAGAATGCCGTACTCTTCCGGATAGTTGGCCATGGAGTAGGCACGCACGACATCTTCGGTATTGCGTGTTTCCAGCTTGAACAGATCAAACTTTTCCCAGTCGCCACGATACTCTTCCGGGATATCGAAATCCTTGAACTTCACATGGAAGGGCGGGGCTTCCATCTGGACGAAGCCACCGGCACGGAAGTTCACTTCCTCGCCTTCCGGCAGTTTCAGGACCAGCTCCTTGATGAAGGTGGCCACATTGTTGTTGGAAATGACTTCGCATTCCCACTTCTTGACTTCGAAGAACTCAGGGGCAACCTGAATCTTCATGTCCTGTTTCACCGGCACCTGACAGGCGAGGCGATAGCCTTCTCGTACTTCCTTGCGGGTGAAGTGATCCACTTCCGTTGGCAGAATGTCGCCACCGCCATCAAGCACCTGACAGGTGCACTGGCCACAGGTACCGCCGCCACCACAGGCGGAGGAAAGGAATATGCCTTCTGCTGCCAGGGTGCCGAGCAGTTTGCTGCCTGCGGCCGCCGTCAGGGTCTTTTCAGGATCTTCGTTGATTTCAATCTGCACATCACCACTGGTCACCAGTCGGGACCGGGCAAGCAGAATCACCAGAACCAGTGCCAGCACGACACCAGTGAAGGTTGTGACGCCGAAGAGAATTTCGAATGCCATGCGAAGTTCCGCTCCCTTACAACTGGACGCCGGCGAAAGACATGAAGCCAAGTGACATCAGTCCCACCACGATGAATGTGATGCCCAGGCCCTTGAGGCCATCGGGCACATCGCTGTACTTGAGTTTCTCGCGAATGGCCGCCAGCAACACGATGGCGAGGGCCCAGCCCACGCCAGAGCCGAAGCCGAATACCACGCTTTCACCAAAGGTGTAATGACGCTCAACCATGAACAGGCTGGCACCGAGGATGGCGCAGTTCACCGTAATGAGCGGCAGAAAGATGCCCAATGCGTTATACAGCGCCGGCACATAGCGATCCAGCGTCATCTCGAGAATCTGAACCAGCGCCGCGATCACGCCGATATAGCACAGCAGGCCAAGGAAACGCATATCCAGGGTCTGAAGTGCTTCAATCCCGGTCCAGGCCAATGCACCTTCATCCAGGAGATTGTGCAGGATGATATTGTTCACCGGCACCGTGATGGTGAGTACAACCACCACGGCAATACCCAGACCCAGGGCTGTTTCCACCTTCTTGGATACGGCCAGGAAGGTGCACATCCCCAAGAAGAAGGCCAACGCCATGTTCTCCACGAACACTGCGCGGATGAACAGGCTCAAATAATGTTCAAACATGCCCGGCTCCCGCCTGTTTCGCTGTCATTTTTGCTGCCATTGTCCTCAGAACGCCTCGCTGGTGCGCGTGTTGGGTGCAATCTTGAAGGGTTCTTCTTCCACTTGTTCGCTCTTCCAGGCGCGAAGTATCCAGATGAATGCGCCAATCAGGAAGAAGGCACTGGGTGGAAGCAACATCAGCCCATTGGTGTAGTACCAACCACCCTCGGTAACCGGCGCCAGGATCTCTACACCCATGAGGGTGCCGGAGCCGAACAGTTCGCGGCAGACGCCGACGAACAGCAGCACGATGGAATAACCAAGGGCATTGCCGAATCCGTCCACGGCCGCCAGGCTCGGCTTGTTGCTCATGGCAAACGCCTCGGCCCGACCCATGATGATGCAGTTGGTGATGATCAGCCCGACGAAAACTGATAGCTGACGACTGATCTCATAAGCAAACGCCTGCAGCACCTGGTCAACGATGATCACCAGAGAAGTGATGATCGTCATCTGCACGATGATGCGGATGTTGGACGGAATATAATTACGAATCAGGCTGACGGAGAAATTGGACATCGTCAGCACAAAAATCACCGCGAGACACATGGTGATCGTGGTCTCGAGCATGGTGGTGATCGCCAGGGCAGAGCATATGCCCAGGATCTGCAAGGCGATCGGGTTGTTATTGAAAATAGGGTCGAACAGGACGTTCTTTGCTTTTGCTTCAGCCATGATTTAGCTCCTGAATCGCCTGTCAGCGGGACCGGGTTTCCGGCCCGTCACCATTTCGGTATTCGGCGCGCAACCGTTCCAGGTAGGGGCCGAAACCGGCCTCGCCAACCCAGAATTGCACCATGTGGTTGACGCCGTTCGCGGTAATGGTGGCGCCTGACAGGCCGTCAACAGTGTGTTCCCGTTGGGGGGTACCTTCACCCACGGCACCCTTGATGACACGAATGGCTACCTGGCCGTCTTCGTCGTACAGCTTTTTACCTTCCCAGTTTTCCTGCCAGCTCGGATTGTCAATTTCACCGCCGAGACCGGGTGTTTCACCGTGCTCGTAGAAGCCGATGCCTGCGACGGTGTTGGCATCCGCTTCCAGCGCGAGGAAGCCGTACATGGTGGACCACAGGCCGTAGCCATGCACCGGCAGAATAATCCGGTTCAGTTCACCATCTTCACCCCGAGCCAGGAAAACTTCCGCCACATTGGCCTGGCGGCGAATACCGGCAGGGTCCGGGGATACGGCGCGACTGCGTTCCTGATCGCGGGCCGCCGCGCGCTGGTCGTAGTCATCCGGCATTTCAACATACTCACCGGTTTCCACATCCACGAAGCGGCGTTCGATGTTGTTGAAGGCGGCCCGTACATCCATGCCGCGCTCGTACAGATCGGCCGCCTGGAGAATGTTCACCTGGCGGAACAGCATGCGGTTTTCCTGCTGAACCGGCCGCAGACCTACCGCCAGGGTGGAGACCACCACGGCGCAGACCAGGCAGACCAGAAAAGCAATCCGCAGTGTATTGCCGATGGATTCCTTGCGATTGGCCATGATCTAGACTCCCCTCCGACGCAGTCGGCGCCGGATATTCGCCTGTACGACGAAGTGATCAATCAGCGGGGCACAGAGGTTGCCGAACAGGATTGCCAGCATCACGCCTTCCGGGAATGCCGGGTTGATCACCCGGATAAGTACCGTCATGACGCCGATCAGAGCCCCGAATATCAGTTTGCCGGTATTGGTCATGGACGCGGAGACCGGGTCCGTGGCCATGAAGACCATGCCGAAGGCGAAGCCGCCCAGGGTCAAGTGCCAGTACCATGGCATGGCGAACATGGGATTGGTGTCGCTGCCAATCAGGTTGAAGAAGGCCGCCATGAAGGCCATGCCCAGGAACATGCTCAGCATGATGCGCCAGGAGGCGATCTTGGTCAGAAGCAGAACCGCAGCACCCAGCCCGATCAGCAGCAGCGATGTTTCACCCATGGAACCCTGAATACCGCCCAGGGATGTCTGCATCCAGGTCAGGTCCACGCCGCTCATGGTGCCGGCGGATTCGTTGAGGCCGGCGGAGAAGTCCAGGTCGCCGGTGGCGGCCAGGGCCAGCGCGGTGGCGCCGGAGAAGCCGTCCACAGCGGTCCAGATGGCGTCACCGGACATATGCGCGGGATAGGCGAAGAAGAGGAAAGCACGACCCACCAGCGCCGGGTTGAGGAAGTTCTTGCCGGTGCCGCCGAAAATTTCCTTACCCACTACTACGCCAAAGCTGATGCCCAGGAAGACCATCCACAGGGGAATGGTCGGGGGCAGAATCAGCGTGAAGAGAATGCCGGTAACGAAGAAGCCCTCGTTGACCTCATGGCCACGCTTCCAGGCGAACAGGCCTTCCCAGATAAAGCCACCCAGATAGGTGACGATAAATATCGGGACATAGTAGACCGCGCCATGGAGGAAGTTGGCGGCAAAGCTGCTGTGGTCAAAGCCGGCGAACATGGCCACCAGATCGGTGCGCCAGCCGGCAATGGGGTCGTAGCCGAATTCGGTGATCTGAAGGTTGGCCTGGTAGCCGGTGTTGTACATGCCGAACAGCAAGGCCGGCAGGGCAGCGAACCAGACCGTCATCATGACCCGCTTGAGGTCGATGCCGTCCCGAATATGCGCACTGGTCCGGGTGGTATCGGAAGGGCTGTAAAGCATGGTATCGAACATCTCGTAAAAGACGTAATACCGCTCCAGCTTCCCACCCTTGTGAAAGTGCGGGGCAATCTTGTCGTCAATGTACTTTCTGAGCCCCACTTTAGCCCTCCGCCTCAATCTTGGTCAGGTTTTCACGCAGAATCGGACCGTACTCGTATTTGCCGACACAGACATAGGTGCACAGCGCCAGGTCTTCTTCCACCAGCTCCAGTGCGCCCAGTGCCTGGGCTGTTTCCATATCGCCCACTACCAGTGAACGCAACAACTGGGTGGGCAGAATGTCCAGCGGCATTATCGATTCGTACTGGCCCAGCGGCACCATGGCCCGCTCACTGCCATTGGTGGTGGTGGTGAAATTGAACTGTTTCCACGGCATCAGCTTTGACAGATATATGTTCAAGGCCGAGTGCTTGTTTATGCCCGGGGACAGGTAACCCACGAGCTGGCGTTCGTAGCCTTCGCGCAGCACAGTTACCTGGCTGGCCAGGCGACCCAGGAAGCCGGTGGGGCCCTTGGCATTGTGGCCGTTGAACACCGAGCCGGAGATCAGGCGGTTATCCGCCTGTTCCAGCTCGCCGTCAGTGAGATCGTCCAGGGAAGCGCCCACCCGGGTCTTGACCAATCTGGGGTTCTTGACCTGCGGACCGGCCAGCGCCACCACACGATCGCTGTGGATTCGGCCGCTGGTGAACAGGTGGCCAATGGCGATGACATCCTGATAGCCCACGACCCAGGCGGTGTGATTCATGTCCACGGGCGCGAGGAAATGAATATGTGTGCTGGGGTTGCCGGCCGGGTGCGGTCCAGCAAAGCTTTCTTCCCGAATCTGGCCGCCGGCGAAGGAGGGCAGATCGGTATCCGGTGCGCGGCAGACCCACACGTCGCCGTCGGTCAGCCGGGACAGGACGGTCAGGCCGTTACGGAAGGCCTTTTCCTCCTCGCGGATAATCACATCCGGGCGGGCCGCCAGGGGGTTGCTGTCCATGACCGAAACGAAGATGGCAGTGGGTGCGCTGCCGGACTGGGGGACCTTGCCGAAAGGCCGGGTGCGGATTGCTGTCCATTCACCGGACGTGAGCAGCTGCTCCTGCACACGCTCACGGCTCAGCTTGCTCAGCGCCGCTTCGTTGTGGGCGGTGAACGCTTCGTCTCCGCCATCACCCATTACATCGATCACCACAGACAGAAGGACGCGCCGCTCACCGCGGTTAATAGCGCGGACACGGCCCGCGGCGGGGGCGGTGTAGTAAACGCCCTCATTCTTCTTGTCTTCGAACAATGCCTGCCCGCGCCGCACCTGGTCGCCTTCACTGACGAGCATGGTGGGCTTCATGCCGGGATAGTCACCACCCAGAACTGCGACGGAACGGACTTTTTGCCCTCTGTCGATTTCCTGGCGGGGTGAGCCGGCAATTGGGATGTCGAGGCCTTTCTTGATTCGTATCATCGCCCTGGCCAAAGTTTGTTTCGCTGGTAACAGGAGTTCCGGACGGGTCCGGCTGTGACTGATTGTGACTGACCGGTGAGGCTAGTGGCGTGGCGCCTGGCCATCCTGAAGCCCGGGAATCACTCGCGCAGAAAAGCCCGACAATTCTACCTTATTTAAAAGGCTTGAATCATCCTTTGGCATTTGTTGCGGTGACCGGTCTGACTTTCAGGCGCAAGTATGCCGGAAGGGGACGCCGTTGTCAGGCCCTTTGGGACAGAAAATTGCCAATTTCGTGCCCCCGACCCGGGTGAACTATACTGGGCCGCGATCAGTGGGGCTCTCTGCAAGGAGGGCCTGATATGCTGGGGCAGCTGGAGGAAAGCCCGATGAAAACCAATCTGAAAGTTGTTCTTGCTGAGAAGGACGAGCTTCTGAAAACCAAAGGTGCCGGTCTGTGCAGTGTGACGCCGGATACCCCTGCTTCCGACGCCATTCGTATCATGTGCGAGGCCAATATCGGCTGTGTATTGGTGCTGGATGGGCACAAGCTGGTGGGCATCTTTTCCGAGCGCGACGTGCTCCACCGCCTGTCTAATAAGGGGCTGGAGCCGGCGGGCAGGAAGGTTCGAGATGTAATGACCAGCGATGTGATCACAGTGTCGCCTACTATCACGGTGGAGGATGCATTGGCTGAATGCACCGACCGCCGGGTTCGGCACCTGCCGGTGGTTGAGGATGGTGAGCTGATCGGCCTGCTCTCTATCGGCGACCTGGTGCGTTATGTGGTCAAGGACAAGGAACGCACCATTTCGGACCTCACCAGCTATATTCACGGCACCCCGATTCAGGTTTGATGAATACAGCGATTGACGCCAATCGGCTGCGTGATGCGCTCGGGGCCTATGCCACCGGGGTGGCCGTGGTGACGGCACGGGCATCGGATGGTTCGCCTGTCGCCATGACGGTGAACAGCTTCACCACCGTGTCCCTGGAGCCGCCGTTGGTGCTGTGGTCCGTGCAGCGTGATATCGGGCCATTCGACGCTTTCAATACGGCGGATGCTTACGCCGTGCATGTGCTGCACGCCGGTCAGGAAGACGTGGCCATGTACTTTGCCCAGGACATTCGTGACAAGTTTGAGGGGCTTGATCTTGATCAGGGCATAGATGATCTGCCGCTACTCAGGGACTACACGGCCTGTTTTCAATGTCGGGTAGAGCAACGTCTGGACGGCGGCGATCACGTCATGCTGCTGGGACGAGTGCTGGCGCTGGATCACCGTCCCGCCGACCCCCTCATCTTCCACGCCGGCGGCTTCCGCCAGTAATTTAGGGACCTCTGGTTCAGCCCCTTCGCACACGCAGCCAACGGGATTTTCCCTCTCGACTTCGTTGCTCCTCGGCCGTGTGGCGCATGTGCCTTGACTTATGGGGCCTCTGATTAGTCCCTTCGCGCGTGCAGTTGGCCCTGCCTAGTAAGGCCGGAACCACTTGGGCTTTTGTGGTTTCAGGCCCCACAGGCCCAGCGCGGCGAACAGCAGTCCCAGCAGAATCACCACAATCCCCCAGACATCGGTTTCCTCGATCAGGCCCAGCACGCCGGTATAGATCAGGGTGCCGGCAATGCCCAGGCTGACGACGACCATCAGGCCCACCAGCACCAATGGCAGCGGTTGGTGGCGTACGGAGCCGTTGCTGCGCATGGCGTAGCCTTTCTCGGCCCGGCATTTGGGGCAAATCACGACACCGTCGTCGATCCCGGTCTGACAATAGGGGCAATGTTCCATCAGGGATGAACTCCACTTGCGTGTTTCCGGGCAGACTAGCAGAGGCAGTCAAGGTGATTCAGCTGTTCTGTTCCCGGGACAATATATCCCGCTTGCGGGCAACGCCCCAGCGGTAGCCCGCCAGGCGGCCATCGCTCCCCACCACGCGATGACAGGGAATCAGCAGGGCGACCCGGTTTCGGGCACAGGCGGAGGCCACTGCGCGGGCGGCGTCCGGTTTCCCCAGTTGCTCGGCAATGGCCTTGTAGCTGCGGGTTTCACCCAGTGGGATGGTCTGCAGCACCTGCCAGACACTGGCCTGGAAGGCGGTGCCGCGGATATCCAGCGGCAGGTCGAGTGAATCCCTCGGTAGCAGTATGTAGTCGCGAACCCGGTCGAACCAGTCGCCAAGGCGGTTGGCATCATTATGAAAGTCTGCTTTGGGGAAAGCGTCGGCCAACTCTCTGAGCAGCGTCTCGGGTTCATCGCCGAACGCCAGCCAGCAGATACCCTGCTCGGTGGCCCCCATGAGCATCCAGCCTAATTCCGACAGCCCCAGCCAGCAGCCAATATCGATGTCGCCCTTGAGCCGGCCGGGTGAGCTGCCCAGTTTGCGGCCGGTCTGTTCATAAGCACGGGAGGCCGATTGAAATCGGCCGGCGTAAGCCGCGTCCAGGGTAGTGTTGGTCCGAGCCAGCGCCCGAGTCATGTGGTTCAGGGCCAAAGTGGTGCTGTACTGCTTGGGTGTGACCCCAAGACGTCGGCGAAACTGGCGCTGGAGTTCGTGCGGGCTGACGCCCAATGGTTGGGCAAGTGCCTCAAGGCTTGGTTGATGTTCACTTCGTTCAATTCGTCGGCAGGCAGCAACAAGTAAGGCCGGCCAGGCAATTCGAGACGGATGTTGCTCAGGCATATCGGTCTGCCCACGGTTGCCGTTCATTGATCAGAGGTTCCTAAGCCTACCGCTGCATGAGGATTATGGCTTCCCGTTTCTTGCGCACCCCGACCGGCCGCTCCTTCACTTCGCCAGGACGACGCGATTTCTGCCGCCCTGCTTGGCAGCATAGAGCGCCTCGTCCGCGCGGATAGTCACTTGCTCGGCACTGGAGTCTGCCTGGTTGAGGGCTACGCCCAGGCTGATGGTGATGGGCAGTGAGCCGGCGGTGGTGGAAAAGCCGTTGGCTTCGACACCGGCACGAATCTTCTCCGCTACTTGCATGGCTTCGTCTTCGCTTACCTCATGAAGCAGCAACAGAAATTCCTCGCCACCCCAACGAGAGACCCGATCCTCGGCCCGTACCGATTCGGTCAGGCGCTTGCCCAGTTCTTCCAGCACTTGGTCACCCACATCATGGCCGTGGGTGTCGTTGACCTTCTTGAAACGATCAAGGTCCGCCATGATGACGGCATAGCGATGGCCGTGGCGCTCCCAGCGTGAATGGGCGGCTTCCAGCTCGCTGTCCATGGCGCGACGGTTCAGCAAGTGGGTGAGGGGGTCCGTCATGGCGCTCTGGCGCAGTTTCTGGGTGGACAGAAATGTCTGCACATTGCCGTGGTAGAGCAGTTCTGCGATGACGCAGGCGACGACGACCATGGTGAGTGGATAGATCAGGTTTATTGCCGCTTGCCCCATGTTCACGCCATTGAAGTGCAGCAGCAAGGGAAGCGAGAGGAAAGGAATGCCGTAGATGATCGGCACATCACGCAGTCCGCGAGTGGCCGTCAATGCTACGGCTGCGATGGCAATGATAAGGCCCTGGGAAGTGTACTGAATTGGAGCGCCATCATAGATCTTATCGTTGGTAAAAATACCAACCATCATGCTCATCATGGCGAAGCTCAGCAGGAGCAGCAGGGGCCGAGGCCATTCACCCCTCGGTTCCCACCAGCGCATGGCCAGCACTACAAAGGCGGTGAGCATGACCGGCAGACGCCACAGCGCATTGCGAAGGCCGATGTCATGATCGTCGCCATAGAGAAAGAACTCGATGAGCTGGAACGTCGGCAGTATCACCAGAGTGGCAGAGGCGGCCACAACGGCCATGCGGCGGGCGAGCAGTCGCTGGAATTCCATGAAATCCGCCTGCCAGGCCTCGGGAATTGAGGGGGCAATGATCTTGCCTATTTGCCGCAGCTTGATGCCGCTCACGCTACTCTCCCCGTTGCGGGCCATCGGGTGGGTGGTGGAGCTGCGTCCCTGTTGCGCCTGTATTGGACTTCGCTTGCCCCAGTATACCGCCTGGCTACGGGATTTGGGTCTTATCCCGACGACTGTGCCGGGATGGGCGCCTTGCACAGCGCGTCTACCCCGAGGGCGTCAATAAGGCCGCGGGCATAGTCATAGCCGTGCTGCTCGATCCGGGGCAGATCTCGGAATTGCAGTGAGCCGGTATCGCCGAGGGTGGGGGTGAAACAGATATCGGCCTCGGCGAGGGCGCGGACGGCGGCCTGGTGGCTGGCAGCCAGCACCGAATCCATCAGTATTTCCATGATGCCGGGCACACCGCGTTCCTGCTTGTATTGCTTGCCCCGCAGAATGCCGGCCCAGGGCGAGGGGAAATTTGATCGCGTGGCTCTTACGCCACTGGCCCCCCGAACATCACTGATGATCAGGCGTGCCACTTCTGATCGCAGCAGATCCCCGGGCAGATTGTTGAGCACCGCACCGTCCACATGGATTTCGCCGTCCATGATCACCGGCGTGAGCAGGCCAGGAATGGCGCCACTGGCACGAACCGCCCGCCACAAGGGCCCCGACTCGTGAACGGTGGCTTGCTGGCGGG
>SL_3KL_010_SEDDRAFT_10003698_pt1 | contig 13880 bp, 10 predicted proteins | sample SodLakKL_010_SED_2_FD_10381 | JGI IMG/M metagenome (IMG submission 10381)
CTGAACCCTGCGACCAAATGAAAACCCTAACAACCCAACTCCAAAACGGCTGCCTCAGAGTCACCCTCAACCGTCCCGATGCCCGCAACGCGCTATCACGCCAGATGGTGGCCGAGTTGCAGCAGGTGGTCGAGCAGGCTGGTGAGGACGATTCGGTTCGAGTGCTGATGTTGCGCGGAGCCGGGGGGCATTTTTGTGCCGGGGCGGATCTTGCTGACATGGCTGCGGCACGCATGGAAGTCGATGGTGATGTGGAGGCCATGGCGGCTATCAATCGGTCCTTCGGAACCTTGATCGAGGCGGTCGATGCCTGCCCGAAAACCGTGGTCTGTGTCGCCGAAGGCGCCGTGCTCGGCGGTGGGGTGGGGCTGGCTTGTGTTGCCGATATCTGCCTGATGAGCGAAGGGACAAAGGTGGGTCTGCCCGAGACCACGCTGGGACTGCCGCCGGCGCAGATCATCCCATTCGTGGTCGCCCGGGTCGGTCTGTCCCAGGCGCGCCGACTGGCCCTGACCGGGTCAAGATTCGATGGCCGGGAAGCCTACCGTATCGGCCTGTGTCACCAGGTCTGTTCCGACACCGAAACCCTGGGAAAAGCCGCAGAAGAAACCCTCAGCACCATCCTGCACTGCGCCCCCAACGCCTCGACCACCACCAAAACCCTGCTCCTGGCCACCCGCAACACCCCGACCACCAAGCTATTGGACCGGGGCGCCCAGGAATTCGCCAAAGCCGCCATCAACGAAGAAGCCATGGAAGGCACCCGAGCTTTCATGGAAAAGAGGCCGCCCTTCTGGGCGGCCGGGAAGACGAATAGAAGGGAGACGGGAGAGGAATGAACTCATGCAAATCAGCAGAACGCAGCCCCCGGAATTTTTCCGTCTCCCGTCTCCCGTCTTCCGTCTCCCCCTCTAGCCGGAACTCGGAAACCGACCCCTGAACCCTTTAACCTTTCACCTTTAACCTTTCACCTTTCACCTACCACCCCATGCCCTTCCAAACCCTCCTCATCGCCAACCGCGGAGAAATCACCTGCCGCATCATGCGCACCGCCCGCGCACTGGGCTATCGCACCGTGGCCGTGTTCAGCCCGGCCGATGCCGATGCGTCGCACGTGCGCCAGGCCGATGTGGCGGTGGCCTTGTCCGGCAATGCACCGGGCCAGTCCTATCTCGATATCGAGCAACTGCTATCGGCCGCCGGTCGGGCCGGCGCCGATGCCGTGCATCCGGGCTACGGGTTTCTGGCCGAAAACGAAAACTTCGCCCAGGCCGTGATCGAGGCCGGCCTGATCTGGATCGGCCCGCCGCCGGAGGCCATCGCGGCGATGGGCAACAAGCGCCGGGCCAAGGCATTGATGGAAAAGGCCGGTGTTCCGGTGATTCCCGGCGCGCGCGTGTCGGGAGATGACGAGCAGGCATTGAAAGGTGCCGTGGACGAGATGGGCCTGCCGGTGATGATCAAGGCCGCGGCCGGTGGCGGCGGAAAGGGTATGCGCCTGGTCACCGAGCAGGCTGAACTGGCCGAGGCCTTGCGTGCAGCCGCCAGCGAGGCGCGCAGCAGTTTCGGCAATGACGAGCTGATCATCGAAAAAGCGCTCATCAACGCCCGGCACGTCGAAGTGCAGGTATTCGCCGATCTGGAGGGCAACATCATTCACCTGGGCGAGCGCGATTGTTCCATGCAGCGCCGTCACCAGAAGATTGTCGAGGAATGCCCGTCTCCGGCGGTAGATTCCAGCCTTCGTCAGGCGATGGGCGAGGCCGCGGTGGCCGCAGCGCACGCCATTGGTTACGTGGGCGCCGGTACGGTGGAGTTTCTGCTCGACGAGGACGGCCAGTTTCATTTCCTGGAAATGAACACCCGCCTGCAGGTCGAGCACCCGGTCACCGAGCTCGTCACCGGTCACGACCTGGTTGCCTGGCAATTGCAGGTCGCCGCCGGCCAGGCCTTGCCCGTTGAGCAGGATGAAGTCGTCTTCAATGGGCATGCCATTGAGGTCCGACTCTATGCCGAGGCGCCCGAGCAGGGCTTTCTGCCGCAGACCGGGCGCCTGCTGGCCTGGAGTCCGCCAAACGGTGAGGGCATTCGAGTCGATACCGGGGTGGCCGTAGGTCAGCGGATCGGCGCCCATTACGATCCATTGCTGGCCAAGATCATTGCCCACGGTCCGGATCGCGAAACCGCGCGCCGGCGACTGCTGCGCGCGCTTGAAGATACGCTGGCGGTGGGCCTGAGAACCAATCGCGCCGGCCTGGTGCGGGCCATGGATCACCCCGAATTCATGTCCGGGGCCGTCACCACGTCTTTCGTGCAGCAACATGGTGATCAGGTCTTTTCCGGGGCCGAATCCACTGAGCTGGAAGCCGTGGCAGCCGTGCTGCTGGCCGGACTCGGTGGCGACAATACCTGGCCAATCGGGCATGCGCGCCGACTACGCCTGGAAGTGGATGCCGGTAGCGGGCCGGTCGAGCGTTTGGTGCGGGTGGAACTTGAAGGCGATCAATTGTTCGTCGAACTTGAAGGCGAGCGCCTGGAGTTCGAATCGGTACGACAAATCGGAAAGCACGTCGAATATGGGCGGGGCGGCTGTTTTCGCCGTTGTGTTTTCATTGAAGCCGGGCAGGGCGGTTGGTTGGTCGGCGCGGATATCGACCTGTTCGTCAATGATCTGACTCTGAGTCCGCCGGCGGCCGGCGAGGCAGCCGGTGAAGGCCAGGTTAAGGCTCCCATGGACGGTACGGTCGTGGAAGTCCTGGTGAACGAGGGCGAGCCGGTAACCCGCGGTCAGGCGCTGGTGGTGATGGAAGCGATGAAGATGGAAACCACCTTGCAGGCTGATATCGACGGGCGCGTGAGCTCGATGCTGATCAAGTCTGGCGAGAGCCTTCGCAAGGGCCAGGTGGTGGCCGTGATCGAACCTGCATCGATCGACAATGGACACTGAAGATCGCATCCGCTTGAGTTCTCTGCTGCGCGGGGCTGCGCCGCTGCTGGCCCGTGCGCGACAAGTCGTACATGGGTACCGGCTGGCCAATAGCGGCGATGTGGAGCGTTGTCATTCCATCGGCGCGATACTGGAGACCAATGCGCGCCTTTATCCCGATCAACCCGCGTTGCGCTTCGAAGGCGAGGACATCAGTCATGCCGAGCTCAATGCCCGCGCCAACCGCCTGGCCCATTTGCTGATCGAAGCCGGTGTCAAGCACGGTGATCCGGTTGGGGTGCTGATGGAAAATCGCCCCGAGTTGATCATTGCCGTGGCCGGCATCGTCAAGCTCGGCGCCATCGCGGTGGTCCACAACCATCGTCTGCCCGCGCCATCGCTGGCCCATTGTCTGGATCTGGTGCCGGCCCGCCAGTTGATTGTCGGTTGCGAAGCGGTACAGACCTGGCAGGCGGCCAGCAAGCGGGCTGAAACACAACTTGAAGCTGAACCGTTGTGGGTCTCCGATCGGGACAGTGACGAAACTCGACCCGAAGGCTTTCGTGATCTGCAGTTCGAGATGCATGATTTCCCGACTGAAAACCCGGACGCGACCGACCGGGTCCGCCTGGGCGATGTGTGCTTTTATGTATTCACTTCCGGAACCACCGGCCTTCCCAAGGCGGCGGTCATTCGCCATATTCGCTGGATCAAGGCGATGGGCGCTTTCGGCTTCATGGCGCTGGGCTTCAAGCCCGGCCAGGTGCTCTACAATGTCTTGCCGCTCTACCACAACACCGCGCTGGCCGTGGGCTGGTCGGCCTGTGCGGCCACCGGCGCCTGTCTGGCCATCGGGCGGCGTTTTTCCGCCTCCTCGTTTATCGATGAGCTGCGCGAGAACAACGCCGATGGTTTTGTCTATATCGGTGAGCTGTGCCGTTTTCTGCTCAACCAGCCACCGGACAAACGTGATCGCGACCATCATGCACGGGCCATGGTCGGCAATGGCTTGCGACCCGGAATCTGGGATGAATTCAAGCAGCGCTTCGGCATCGAAAAGGTATTCGAGCTGTACGGCGCCAGCGAGGCCAATATTGCCTTTTTCAATATCTTCAACCAGGATCGCACAGTCGGTTACTGCCCAGCCGAATACGCCTTGGTGGCCTGCGATCCCGAAACCGGTGAAGTCAGGCGCAATGAGTCGGGTCGGCTGAGCCGGATCGGTCGCGGCCAGACCGGCCTGCTGCTCGGCAAGGTCACCCGGTCCTATCCCTACGACGGCTATACCGACACCCGGGCCAGCGAAGACAAACTGATTCGGGATGCCTTCGAGGAGGGGGATGCCTGGTTCAATACCGGCGATTTGCTCATGGACCTGGGCTTCAAGCATGCCCGCTTCGTGGACCGTCTGGGTGACACCTATCGCTGGCGCGGCGAAAACGTTGCCACCACCGAAGTCGAATCCGTCGCCATGGCCCTGCCCGAAATCGAACAAGCGGTGGCCTATGGCGTGCAAGTGCCGGAAACAGAGGGCCGTGCCGGCATGCTGGCATTCCAGGCCGCTTCGGATGCAACCGCCGAACAAGCCGTCGGCCGCCTGGCCAGTCAGTTCAGAGAAAACCTGGCCGACTACGCCATCCCGATCTTCCTGCGCCAGGTCGAGGCCGTTGACGCCACCGGCACTTTCAAATTCATCAAGGCCGACCTCAAACGAGAAGGCTTCGACCCCGATCAAATCAACAACCCCCTATGGATCCGCCTCCCGGGTGAGAACACTTACACTCCCTTGACTCCCGACCACCACCGGAGTTTGATGGATGGCGAGTTGGGGTTGTGAGGACGGGAAGATGGAAGACGGAAGACGGAAACCGAAATGTCCGATCCCTGATCCCTGAACCCTGAACCCTTAAACCTGGAGAAACAATGTCCTACCAAACCGCAACCGACCTGTTCAAAGACCTCGAAAACCGCTTCCAGTCCGGCGCGGCCGAAACCCTGGAAGCCACCTTCCAATTCCACATTACCGACATCGAAGGCGATCAGTCGGCCGACTGGCTGGTCAAGGTCGACAACGGAAAGTGCTCGGTCGAGCCCGGCAAGATCGATGACCCCAGCGTCACCCTGACCATTGCCGAGCCGGTCTGGCTGGAACTCGGCCGGGGTGAAAAGGGCGCCTTGTCGGCCTTCATGTCCGGCCAGATCAAGGCCGGCGGCAATGTCATGCTGGCCCAGAAACTGGGGCCGGTGTTCGGCTTTATGCTTTGAGCATTGGAAGCCCCATTGCTGGTATGCTCGGATACCCTGATGGTGATTCGGAGAATATCCATGCAAGCCGGTATTCGTGGGGCGATCCCGTTGGCATCGGTCATGGCCGGACTGTTGAGTCTGTGTCTGATCGGCAGTCTGCATGCGGCTGGTGACTCGGTCACGGGCCGGGTCGCCGAGGTCCAGCTCATCGACATCACCGGCCTGGACGATGATGGCCTGTTGATCCTGACCCTCGAGGAAGGCCAGGGTTTCCTGATCCCCGGCCAGCGCAACCTGCCGGCCAGTAGCGGGGTCGAGGTGCAAGTCGATTACTTCAGTGGCGACGATCCGGAGGACTTGCCGGTCGCCTGCCGCGTGCAGGTCACGGCGGTACCGGTCGAGATCGATGGCGAGGAGGTGCTCCAGCCGGCCAATCGACCCTTCGAGGTCTACCGGAATCCGGATGCTCGTTGCGGCCATTGAGTATTCGGGGTATCATGCCCGGCTTGGTTGCACCCGGGCCGTTAGCTCAATGGTAGAGCAGTAGGCTTTTAACCTATTGGTTGAAGGTTCGAGTCCTTCACGGCCCACCATTTCCAATGTCCCGTTCCAGTCCTCCGAGTTCCTCCCAGACCGGGCTGCATCCGCGCCTGGATGAGGTCGTGCGGCGTCACCTGAAAAGCCGCTGGCGCCAACCGGTGCGCGCCCACACTCGCCAAGCCTTCCAGGCACTTATCGACAGGCTGAAGGCGGCTGATCGCCTGGTGCTGGATTCCGGCTGCGGCACTGGCGTATCCACAGCCGGCCTGGCATATCGTCATCCCAATGCCTTGGTCGTCGGCATCGATCAGTCGGCCGCGCGATTGGGCCGTGCGCCCGAGTTTCCGGACAATGTCGTGCTGGTTCGCGCCGAACTGGCGGATTTCTGGCGCCTGATGGCCGATGCCGGCTTTCGGCCCACACATCACTACCTGTTCTATCCCAACCCATGGCCCAAGCCGGATCATCTCAAGCGCCGCTGGCACGCCCATCCGGTGTTTCCCGACTTGCTGGCATTGGGTGGATGGCTGGAGTTGCGCTCCAATTTCGAACTGTACGTGCGCGAGTTCGAGCGCGCTCTGAGCCTTGCAGGCATCGTGGATGCCAAAGTGGTATCGTTTTCGGCTGGCGAGCCGGTCAGCCCGTTCGAGCGCAAGTACTCAGCCAGCGGACACCGGCTCTGGAAACTGACTGTCAACCTGGAAGCACAGAAATGAAAACCATTCGATGCATATTCACCACCCTGGCGCTGGCCTTGCTGGCCATTCCGGCAACAGCCGACGAGCGATTGAAGGCCGTGATCGCCGATTCCGACCGACCGGCCGAGCAGGCCGAGCGCGATCAGTATCGTAATCCCTACGAGACCTTGACGTTTTTCGGAATCGAGCCGGACATGACGGTTGTGGAGCTCTCCCCCGGCGGGGGCTGGTACACCGAGATTCTGGCCCCGTACCTCAAGGACGAGGGCAAGCTCATTGCCGCGCACTGGAATCTTGACGGTGATGTGCCGGATTTCTATGTCCGCATCCGCGGTGAATACGAGGAGCGGATTGCCAACACCGACCGTTTCGGCGAGATCGAACTGATCTCCTTCGATCCGCCTGAAATGGTGGAATTGGGCGCGCCGGGTTCGGCCGACATGGTGCTGACCTTCAGGAACGTGCATAGCTGGAAGCGCGCCGACACCTTCCGCGATGTGGTGCGTGCCGCCAACGAAGTGCTCAAGTCCGGCGGCGTGTTCGGCGTGGTCAGTCACCGCCTGCCGGAAGATCGCGACCAGGATCCCGAGGTCCGCTCAGGCTACGTCAAGCAAAGCTGGGTAGTGGCCGTGGCCGAATCGGAAGGGTTCCGGTTGGCCGAGGCTTCGGAGATCAACGCCAATCCCGCAGATACGGCTGACCATCCCAACGGCGTCTGGACCCTGCCGCCGGGCCTGCGCGTTCCCGATGATGAGGACGAGGACAAGTATCGCGCCATTGGTGAGAGCGATCGATTCACGCTGAAGTTCGTCAAGCGCTGATAAGTTACCACATGAGTAGTGGTGGAGGAGCCGTGATCGGCTCCTTCACCGCTTGTTGACCAGCGCCGCCTATAGTCGCGTCTCCAATTCAATTCAGGATAAACGCGATGGGTGAGCTGATCGAACTGATCTACGCCAGTCGTTCGACCATCAAGGGTAGTGATACCGGAAGTGTCGAACCGGCCGTGGCCCGCATTCTGACCCAGTCACGGCGAAACAATACACCCAAGGAGATTGGTGGCGTGTTGTGTTACGGCGACAGTCACTTCTTTCAATGCCTGGAAGGCGAACTTGAATCGGTCGAACAGCTGTATGAGAAGCTTCATGAGGACGATCGACATCGCGACGTGAGCTTGTTGCGCAAGGGTCCGATATCAGAGCGCCGCTTCAAGCTCTGGGCAATGAAATACCTCAGCGTGGATCGCGATATCCGGAAATTTCTCAAGAATGAGGGCATGGAGCGCTTCAATCCTTTCGCGCTCGACGACGCGCAAATCGATCGCCTGCTTGGCGTCTTGCGCACGGCCACCGAGGCTACACGTCATTCGGGCGGAGATCGTCCGGCGCCTGCAGACGTCGACCGCGCCGACAGTCGGCTACTCGGCGTCCTGGGCGTGGGTGGAGTTGCGGCGGCTCTTGTGGTCGTCGCGCTGGTGGTTTTCGTCATTCTGTAGACCTGTTGATCGTGACCGTAAGCAAGGCGTGAATCTGATTGCCAAGTCTGTTATTGAATCGGGATCATGAACAGCTAACCGACATAGGCCTCAGTCGCGGTAAAAGCAGGTTGGAAAAATTGGAGAAGGCATCGGGCGGCACCCGACCGATCACGGACTGACAGGGTGATCGGCTTGGTGCCCTCCGCCGCCACCCAGTCAGTCCGTGATCGGTCAGATACCACCCGATTTGACAGGTGGGAGAAGATTGAGAGTCTGGTGGTGGCTTTGTTGAGGCTCCCATATCAATCTACTCCCACCCGACAAGCGGCGAGTGGGCTTGACCGGGGCCGGGCTCGAGGTGACGGAAGTGGGCAGAGCGTATCCGTACTTTGAGCACCCGAAAAGCCTGCTAGAGGCTAACCCCTACCCATTGGAAAAACGAATTTCGATCGGCACCAAAACGCCACTGAACTCAAATCATCGACCAAGCCGTCCACCTCGAGCCCGGCCCCGGTCAAGGCGACTCGTCGCCCCGCCCCCACCCCGGGCAGGGCCACTCGGCGCCTTACCCCCATAGACTACAACCCGAGCCAGGCAACCCCGAAGATTGAATTTGATAAACAGGTTGTCCAGCACAATTGAAGACTCCGTAGTGCAAAGTGCTGACAAGGATTCGTATCTGGGCGACAATTCGGGGCCATGAGTGACATGAATCCCGTTTCCGGGGATTTCGAGCAAATCCCCTTGCGTTCCTACGCTGAGCGCGCCTATCTCGACTATGCCATGTACGTGGTGCTGGACCGTGCATTGCCGCATGTCGGCGACGGTCTCAAACCGGTGCAAAGGCGCATCATCTATGCCATGAGCGAGCTGGGTCTGTCGGCGGCCTCCAAGCACAAGAAGTCGGCGCGCACGGTTGGCGATGTAATCGGCAAGTTTCATCCGCATGGCGATTCGGCCTGTTACGAGGCCATGGTGCTGATGGCCCAGCCGTTCTCCTATCGCTACCCGCTGGTCGACGGCCAGGGCAATTTCGGCTCCCCCGATGACCCGAAATCCTTCGCCGCGATGCGTTACACCGAATCGCGCCTGGCTCCGTATGCCCGCGTACTGCTGGCCGAGCTGGGGCAGGGTACGGTCGACTGGGAGCCCAACTTCGATGGCTCACTCAAGGAGCCCAGGCTGCTGCCTGCTCGCTTGCCCAACCTGCTTTTGAATGGTGGACAGGGGATCGCCGTGGGCATGGCCACCGATATCCCGCCGCATAATCTCAAAGAAGTGGTGTCGGCCTGCGTGCGCCTGCTCGAGGCGCCCCGGAAGACCGATGTGGCCGAATTGTGCGAGCATATCCAGGGGCCGGATTTTCCGGGTGGGCCCGAGATTGTCAGTTCCAGGGAAGATTTGCTGCAGATGTATGAGACCGGTTCGGGCAGCGTGCGCCAGCGCGCCCGCTACGAGCGCGAGGGCGATGAGATCATCATCACCGCGTTGCCGCACCAGGTCTCACCGGCCAAGTTGCTCGAACAAATCGCCGCGCAGATGCAGGCCAAGAAACTGCCGCTGGTCAGCGATCTGCGCGATGAGTCCGATCACGAGCATCCGACCCGGCTGGTCATCGTGCCGCGCAGCAACCGGGTCGATATCGACCAGCTCATGGATCACCTGTTCGCCACCACCGACCTGGAAAAGAACGCCCGTTTCAACCTCAATGTCATCGGCAATAACGGGCGCCCGGGCGTTCGCAATCTCAAGGAATTGCTGCTGGAGTGGCTGGAGTTCAGGCGCCAGACGGTTACCCGACGGCTCGAATTCCGACTCGACCAGGTCGTTGATCGACTGCATGTACTTGAAGGCCTTCTGATTGCTTATCTCAATATCGATGAGGTCATCCACATCATCCGCACCGAGGACGAGCCCAAACCGGTACTGATGGAGCGCTTCGGGCTGACCGGCACCCAGGCCGAGGCCATCCTGGAGCTCAAGCTCAGACATTTGGCCAAGCTTGAGGAAATGAAGATCCGCGGGGAAAAGGACGAGTTGGAGGAAGAGCGCAAGAAGATTGAAGCGTTACTCGGCTCACCGAAAAAACTGACGCGCCTGATTCGCGACGAACTGCTCGAGGATGCCGAAAAGTATGGCGACGAGCGCCGTTCGCCCATCGTCGAGCGTGAAGCCGCCCAGGCCCTCAAGGAAACCGACCTGGTGCCGGCCGAACCGGTCACCGTGGTGCTGAGTGAAAACGGCTGGGTGCGCGCGGCCAAGGGTCATGAGATCAATCCCGAAGAACTCAATTACCGCTCCGGCGATGGCTTTCTGGCCGCATCCCGGGGTCGCAGCACGCAATCGGCCTGTTTTCTTGACTCGACTGGACGCAGCTATTCCCTGCTGGCCAGGGATTTACCCTCGGCACGCAGCCTGGGCGAGCCCCTGACCGGTCGCTTCCAGCCGCCATCCGGTGCAGTCTTTCGCGGGGTAGCCATCGGCGCGCCCGAGGACAAGGTGATGCTGGCCAGCACCGCCGGTTACGGTTTTGTCACCGCGCTTGAAAACCTGCACACCCGACAGAAGGCCGGCAAGCAGTTGCTGACCGTTCCGGACGGTTACGATGTCCTGCCCATTGCGCCGGTCAACGATGCCGAAGAAGGCGTGATCGTGTGCGCCACTTCCGAAGGCTACCTGTTGGCCTATTACCTGGCCGATTTGCCCGAACTGGCGCGCGGCAAGGGCAACAAGCTGATCAACATCCCGCCCAAGGCGCGCAAGGCCGGCGAATATGTGGCCGGCGCTATTGCCATCGCCGCTGGAGAGGACTGCCTGGTCTGGGCCGGTCAGCGCTACCTGCGACTGTCCTGGGCGGATACCGAGAATTACTGGGGCGAGCGCGCCCAGCGGGGTCGCAAACTGCCCAGGGGGTTTCAGAAAGTAACCCGCTTGACCCTGGCCGGCTGAATTCCTTCCCGGCTTACTCAGGTGGTTTCCGGTTATGTGGCCTTGGGGTCGGTTGTGTCTGCGAGATAGCCCCGAGTCTACTCCGAAGGGTTGATTTCCAGCAACAGGGCGTCAGCTTCGACCAGGTCGTCCGCGCTGGCTGCGATTGCAGCCAGCGTGCCGTCGATTGGCGCCTTGATGGCCAGTTCCATTTTCATGGCTTCCATGACCGCCACGGTCTGGCCTTCGGTGACCGTATCGCCCTCACTGACCCGGATTTCCAGGACCCTGCCGGGCATCGGGGCGATGATGCGTCCATCGCCGGAACCACCGCTGGTCAGCGCCTCGAAGCGGGTGTGGCGGACCAGGCGCCAGCGCTCGCCCGGCAGGCAAATATCCAATCCCAGGTCAGAGTCGGCAAACAGGTGCAGGTGACGATGCTCATTGTCCAGGGCCAGGCTGTAGTGATGGTCGGCCAGCTCCACCAGGCGTGTGCGCACTTCTATTTTGTCGACCCCGAGGAGATAACCGTCGGCCTGGTTGCCTCGCGCATTGACCTGGAAGCGTTGGCCGCGGTGGTCCAGGTCCAGGGTGCGTGATTCGGGTCCACCCATGCGCCAGCCGTCAGCCAGTGCCCAGGGGCTGAAGTCGCCGGCCGAGGCCTGGTGTTCCTGTTCGCTCAGCCAGTGACAGGATGCAGCCGCCCAGGCAGCGACCGGCAAATCGCGCCTGTCGCCGGTGATTGATTCGAGGTCGCGATCCAGCAAACCCGTATCGAGGGCGGCTTCGGCAAACACTTTCGACCCGGCCAGGCCCTGCAGAAAGCCCAGATTGGTGGTTGGACCGGCGACAAAGGTTGCGGCCAGGGCTTGTTCCAGACGCGCCAGACAACGCTTGCGATCGCGATCATGCACGACCAACTTGGCGATCATCGGGTCGTAGTGCATGCTGACTTCATCGCCAGACTCGACGCCGGTGTCGATGCGAACCCCGGCATGCTGCGGAAAGATCAGTTGCTCGATGCGTCCACTGGAAGGTACGAAACCACGCTCGGGATCCTCGGCGTATATGCGCGCTTCCATGGCATGACCCGAGCAGCCAATGTCTTCCTGCTTCAATGGCAGCGGTTCCCCGGCAGCCACGCGGATCTGCCACTCGACCAGGTCCAGCCCGGTGATCATTTCGGTAACCGGGTGCTCGACCTGTAACCGCGTGTTCATTTCCAGGAAATAGAAGTGGTCATCCTCGACCATGAATTCGACCGTGCCCGCGCCTCGGTAATCGACCGCTTCGGCCGCGCGCACGGCGGCGGCGAGCAGGTCGGCACGCAATTGATCGGAAAGACCCGGCGCGGGAGCCTCCTCGATGATCTTCTGGTGGCGGCGCTGGCTTGAGCAGTCGCGCTCGAACAGGTGCACGGTATTGCCGTGCCGGTCGGCGAAGACCTGGGCTTCGACATGACGCGGACGTTCGAGGTAACGCTCGATGATCATGCGCTCATCGCCAAAGGCACCTGCCGCCTCCCGCCGGGCGGCCTTGAGCGCCTCGCCGAATTCCTCGGTGGAGCGGACCACGCGCATGCCCTTGCCGCCACCGCCGGCGGCCGCCTTGAGCATCAGTGGAAAACCGATGCGATCAGCTTCGGCAGACAGGGTGTCATCGGACTGATCCTCACCGTGGTAGCCGGGAATCAGGGGCACGCCGGCCGGCTCCATCTTGGCCTTGGCCGCGGCCTTGGAGCCCATCAGGTCCATGGTTTCGGCCGAGGGGCCAATCAAGACCAGCCCGGCATCCGCCACGGCGCGTGCGAAGGTGGCGTTTTCGGCCAGGAAACCGTAGCCGGGGTGGATCGCCTGGGCGCCGGTTTCGCGTGCAGCCTGAATGACCTTGTCGATATCCAGGTAAGACTCGCGCGCCGACGCCGGGCCGATGCGCACGGCCCGATCGGCCAGGCGCACATGACGGGCTTCGGCGTCGGCATCCGAGTACACCGCCACGGTGCGAATGCCCAGCCGCCGGCAGGTTGCGATCACCCGGCAGGCGATTTCGCCGCGATTGGCGATAAGTACGTTAGTGAACATGCTACTTCTCACCCTCTATCCAGGCGGCTCGCCGCTTCTCGAGAAACGCATTCAAGCCCTCCTGGCCTTCCTGCGAGACCCGCATCACCGCAATCATGTTGGAGGTGAATTCATCCATCGCCTCGGGATCACTGAGTGGATTGGCGACATGGCGCACCAATTGCTTGATCAGGGCCTGGGCAAATGGGCCGCCTTGCAGCAGCAAATCGATCAGATCCTGGACATGGCCATCGAGCTGGCCTTTGGGCACGATATCGGAGATCAGGCCGATCTTGACCGCCTGACTGGCGTCCATGCGCTCACCGGTCAGCATGTAGCGACGTGCATGCTTGATGCCGATTTTGGGGATGACGAACGGAGAGATGGTTGCCGGCGCCAGGCCCAGGCGAACCTCGGTCAGTCCGAATTTTGCCGTTTCCAGGGCCACGGCCAGGTCACAGCATGCGATCAGCCCGACGCCTCCGCCAAAGGCGTGGCCATTGACCCGGGCGATGGTCGGGCAGGGCAGTTCGTTGAGCTTGCGCAGCATGGCCGCCAGGCGGCGCGCATCGTCGCGGTTTTCATTCTCGGTGGCACTGGCCATGGAGCGCATCCAGTTCAGATCCGCCCCGGCCGAGAAGGAATGACCCTCGCCAGTCAGCACCAGCACCCGGCAGCCTTCGCCCACAGCCAGATCAATGGTGCGGGTCAGCTCGGCTATCAGCTCGGCGTTGAAAGCGTTATGCACTTCCGGCCGGTTCAGGGTGATGGTGGCAACGGCGCGATTGTCGATGTCGAATTTGAGCATAGGATTCAGGGTTAAGGTTTCAGGGTTCAGGGTTCAGGGAAGGCTTCGGTCTGGGTTTTCCTGAACCCTGAAACCTGAACCCTGAAACCTGCTCTTACATTACCCTACTGTTGCATAAATTCCGGACTTTGAGGCGCTCAAAGTCAATAACCGTGGGCATTTGACAGCGTTTTTATAGGTGTCGCCAAAACTCACC
>SL_3KL_010_SEDDRAFT_10003699_pt1 | contig 13879 bp, 13 predicted proteins | sample SodLakKL_010_SED_2_FD_10381 | JGI IMG/M metagenome (IMG submission 10381)
AAGCCTACTTGTGTAACTTTAAGATTTTGAGTTAAAATTCTGTAATTGCCTATAACTACCCAACCATATGTTTCTCCCCATATAACTTCACTTCCCGTCATCCCATCCGTGTCAAAAGAAAGTTTGTTTCTTAAAAGTCTTATTCCAAAACCATCCCTATTAATCGTTTGCTTTCCTATTACATCTTTTCGTTGTGAAACCATATGTATAGACCAACCCCTAATAGACCCTACCTGTGTTTTTGTCCACATTGAAAACTCCCAACCTAAATTATAAAAATCATTCCACCTATGTCTTACTCCATTTGGAGTAGCAGTAAACCCAGAACTGTTATTTGCAACATTTGGAGCATCCCATCTTGGATGATTCACAGGATCAGTCCTCACACTTTTCATTTTCTCTCCTGCAATAGAAGCACCACCTAAATGTGTAAATATATTATTCATTTCATCAATTGTAGGAACTCTCCAATCACCCGAAATCATACCTCCAGCAGCAGCAACATGCCAATTATACAACCATCCATAGTTAGGATCACCACTAATAACAGGTGGAATAACCCCAACCTTTCTACCTACTACCGCTGCATTTCTTTTTATAAGGCTCATTATAACGGATTTACGGGATGTTCAATATAGCTTATTCTTAGATTTGAAACTCCTGCTCCAACATTAGTAATATGTATTAAATAATTATATCCTTCATGTATATCTATTAAAGGCATATCATCTTGCCATGAGGCAGAAGGTAAGGGATTCCCCCCTACTTGCCAATCTATTGTGGCACTACCCGAAGTACCCGCTATATGAATAAGCACTGTTCTGCATATAGATGATGACATCTGATTTAAAAGGTTCACGGTAATATTGTTTTCATTCCCTACATGAAAACTATGTAACGCTTCTTGATTCATTGCTATATCTACAGAACTGGTAACACCGCCCAAAGAATTTATAGGGACTTCAAATGTTTGTTTTTCGGCATTTACCGTAACCCTGTACCTTGCAGGTGACAAAAGCGGATTCCATGTAACCCCAATGCTTTCAATTTTATCTCCTGCAAGGAACTCAACAATATCATCCGCATTGATGCTGTAGCTTTGTTGCCCGTCCCGGTACAAACTCCACTTGACGTATTTATCCGCACCATCTACAACATTAAGCATTGTTCTTACCTGTGATGTTGTGAGGGCTTTTGGGGCATACTTGCCAATTCCAAGTGTATTTTCACCAACTATCCTGTAGGCCTCCATCTCGTGGTCATTCGATGAGGCAATATCGTGTTTCCTTGCGTGAAGCTGTTCGTGTTGAGTTTCTGTCAGGTGATAGAACTGTCCTCCCTGAGCTAAAGGGCTGCCACCCTGAAGGCCATCCATTTCATTGTGTGATGGCTTATTCAATATTTCGGCATCGCTCCCTGCCGCTGCATCCCAATCCGGTTTCGGTCTCCATGTGTTTACAGGGCTTAAGTCAATCTGAAGTTCCGGCAAGCCTTGCCTCTCAAGGGTTAAAACCTTGTTTTCAAGCTTTACAAGGCTGACGTAATTGTTATCCGAAATAATTAATGAAAGGTCTTGAGTAAGGTCTGTCGATCCTCCCCTTGTTATTGTCAGAACTGAACCATCGAGACTTAATCCTGTCACCCTTAAATTGTGGGCAATATTCCACTCTTCAATATTTGTTTCGGATATATTTTTCACATAATCGGGGACAGTGGGGTCTTCCTCTACGGTTAAGAAATTTGGTGTCCAGTTAACAAAATCGGTACCATTAAACCATAACAACTGCCCGGTGGATGGATCGACAATTGAAGCATCCAAATGGTCTGTCAGGTTGTGGTCATAAAGCTCCGGGTCAGGAATCTCCACGGAGGAGGATATCGTGATCTTCCTCCCGCTCCTGCTTATGGAAATGTTTGACCCCGGAGCAAAAACTACATCCTCTCCTGAAAGTATATCAATCCCTTCAGCTTCCCCTTCCTTCTTCAAAACCCAACTGTTGTAGTTTTTTATTTCAGGAATTTGCTCGTAGTCATAGGATATTATGATGTTCTCATTCGGGGGTGTCCTGAACTTGAAGTCCCTTTTAACATTAACAATACACTCCCCGTTTGTACCAATCGAAGAGCCATCGGAGTCAATCACAACCTTATCAAAGAAATATTCGGAATCCGAGCCGTTGTCCCATATACCGCCTCCTGACAACTCACGGGTGTTTTCTATACAGCCTTTGAGATAAATATAAGACTTGCTTCCTTGAGGATGCCATACAGCAGAATGATCCAGCGATTTGTGATCCCCATAAAAACGGTACTCTCCCCCCATCCGGGGCCAGAATGTAAAACCTTCATCGCATTCTACGTTCCCGTAATGCCTGAAGTCAATATTGGTACCGCCATAATACCCATTCCCAATGGCCGGGATGCTTTTGCAAACAATGTCCCCATACAGCGTTGCTTTACCCCTGTATATTCCCACACCATATTTGTATGGTTGCCCGGAGCTATAAGTCCTGTCCGTGTCAATAAGCTTGTTGAATCGGATAGTATAGTTGGCACTCGAACCTTGAAGAACAACAGTCTGCGCATTCCCGGATGCAAGGGTTGGATAGATATTTTCCTCAACATTAATAAAACCCTGAACAACTCCCTCAAGAAACATGGTTGCTTCGCTCAATCCTGACAGCACATTCCGACAATTTATATTAACATATCCTGCTGTGCCTGATCCTGCGATACTTATGCTCCTTGTGCCTTGAATATCTCCATGGCATTTCACTGTTAAATCGAGCCCTGAAGCATGCCATGCCCTGATACCAAAGCTGTTTTCATTCATAATAGGTGCACACTCCACATAAAGCTTTGTGTCGTTTCCTTCTACAGAAATAGTCCTGAAGCCTGTGAGCTTTGCATGCCCCAATACGGATGATGTAATTCCCGTGACGGCATTGGGAACATGGATGGCATCCCCTGTAAGAACAACACCGGGATGCATAAAGTAGCTTACCCCGTTCTTAAGGATTTCGTTGTCATCATATTCCCCCGGAAAGACAATGATGTGGTCTCCTTCTTCGGCCTTGTCTTTTGCCGCTGTGATGGTTTTGAAGTGGTTGAAGATTGAAGCTGGCTCCCCTGTCTCATCATCCCCTTCTTTGCTTACATAAAGGATGTTCCCGACAAGTATATCCTCTATAGTGCCCTCCCCGAATTTTTCCCAATTCAGGTTGTCGGATATGACATTGGAGTTTTTGCCAAAGACGAGCCGGTAGCTGCCGTTATTTTCCGGGTTGGGATCATCCCACACCCCTACAGCAACTCCCCACCTTCTTCTGAAGGTCTGGATGGAATGCATCTGGTGAAGGGTTTTCACCGTAATATCCACCCTTTCCCTCAAGTGGTTAAGGAAATCTATCTTTGAAACAAAATTGGATGTAGGCATAACCAAACTTTAAAGGCTACACCTCCTTATTTACCAGAGATGTGCCGAGAATTGCAAAATAGGATAACCGTCATTTAAGCCTTCGGTGTCTTCCTCCCATGTAGATTCAAAATCCCAACCATCATATGCAGCAGCATCGTAAGGGTAAGTCATCTGGTTTGTGGTAAGACCGGTACCGCCTCCGGGGCTTGTAGCCTTACCGGATGTTTCAGTGTCCCAATAACTGTTTATGGTTGTAGCACCCAATACGCTGAAGCCCACAAGACCGCCAACATCATTCACCCCATCCACAACCCCTGTTGAGTAACAATGGAATATCACGGCAGTCTCTTCATCATTAGAACCTACAGCACCACCGACCTTATCTCCTCCTTCAACAAAGGCCCTGTTGTGGCTGTTTTCAAGCTGTGCCCCTATGTCATTCCATCCTACAATACCGCCAATTATTTCTCCGGTACCATGCACTGCACCAAAATTTCTGCACTGATCAATAGCGGTATCAACACAGTTGTTTCCTGCCACTCCGCCCACATATATAGTGCCATATACTTCCCCTATATTGGTACACTCGAACATAAAGGAGTCCTGACGGTTATCTCCACATACGCCGCCAGTCCTGTAATGGCCAGTGATTGTTCCTGAGTTCCTGCACCTTACCATAATAGAGCCTGTATAGTTCCATCCCACACAGCCCCCGGAGGAGTCTCCGCTGGAAAGAACTTCCGCATCATTTTGGTGGAACCATGTTGTGCTCAAGTCTTCGGCCATTCCAATACCACCTCCCACCTGATTCCTTCCTATCGAATAACCCTGACTGAAGCATCCCGTTACATCAGTGTTCTTAACCCTTCCAACCAAAATACCAATCTTGTCTCTCCCATCTACCTGACCCCTTATTGCCATGTTTTTGATTTCTGCATTTTCGGCATAAGCAATAAGCCCCTGATGGTCGTTTGCTGGCCTGTTGATGACAATGATGTTTACACCAAACCCGTTTCCATCGAGTATCCCTGTAAAAGGGGTTACCGGATATACTCCCAAAGGCTCCCAACCGGCACCGTCATTATAGAACTGTCCACCTTCCAGAAATTCTTCCAGATCAATTCCTATTCCTTTGGTAAGGACATACTTTTTATCTAACCCCCCTGCACGTCCACTGGTCTGGAACTGTGTTCCATATCCCCACGTTCTTTCGGATGTGTCCCTGATGGCATGAAGGTCACTGGCCGAAGATATTGGCCTGTAGTCTCCATTATCAATCATCTCATGCAACTCCTCATCAGAGTACATTCCCATTGGGGGAGGAGGGCCGGAAGGTGTTGTCATCCATGGGGCATTCAAAAGTACCCAGACCCTGCCTTTCCTTATTTGCTTTTTTCCTCTTCTACCTCTTGTTTTCATGGTTAAATGTTGTTTGCGGGTATGATTCCTGAATCAGAAGTTACATAATAGTTTTCACCATCAGACACCACCTCGAACCAGAACCCGAGATCGTCCGATGTGATACCGTTCCATTCTTCCCCGTTGACTATGATTTTATCGTCCCCTGACCTCTCAACAGTCATAGAGTAACCGAACTGCTGTGCCCCGAGCCGGAAGACAAAAGGCAGATTCTTTGTAGCTGAAGCAGCAGGTAAAACATACACCACATTGTTGGCGTTTGCCAAAGTGATAAACACCCTGTTGTTTGCCTGTACAAGATGAGAAGGGGATGATATTTTCTGTATTCCCCTTGTCTGTGAGGCCTGTGGAATCCTACCCTCCGGGATCGTACCATCGGCATTCATAAGCCTGTACCCATATGCCTTCAGTGTATTTGGTGCATCATTTACACCTGATCCCAACTGTATCGCATTAATAGGCTCTCCTGCCAATTCACACTTTGCATTATGGCCTGCTGCGACACCAGTTGTCGTTTTTGTATCGGTTCCTCCACGGAACCCTCCCTCTGGGGTTACTCCATGAGGGGTTTGGGCATGGTCTACCGCATCCTGCATGTTCGCAGGAATAAAGTTGTCCATATCAAAAATGGTTGTCCACTCTACTTCTCCTGCGATCTTATACTGGAAGAGGCTCCCATCCATCTGGAACTCCGGGGTCAATCCCTCTACGGGTTCCCTGTAGGATGATCCCATCAAAATGAAACGCCCGGCATATACAGCAGAAGGGTTTCCTTCGGGATCAGGGATAAAGGGATGGCTTACCCACTTAATCAAGGCCCAATCCCCGGCCTCAAGCTCCACATCACCGAAACCGGTCTTCAGGCTGTCACCTTCCTTGAAGACATACTTGTTGTCGTCCCCCTGTGCTACATACACAAGGAAAGGATGGCGCATAACATGAAGGGATATAGCCTCAATAGGGATGGTATCAAGGGTGATTTCTTTTGTGTCCTCCCCCATGGTGTCCTGAAGTATCAACACGTTCTTTTTGTAAAGGCTTTCGGTGTGTACGTTCCATGTACCGGCAGCTATATTAAGGCCTTCGGCTACATGATCCGCCACCCTGTAGTCAGAGTTTTGCACATGGAAGAACTTCGACCATGGTGTTTCCTGCCATATTGTGGGTGCTGTTCCGGGCTCCACATCGGTCTGATCCTCATTAGAAATGAACTGATAAACCTTCGAGTTGTGGAAGACATAAACATTGTCTCCGGGTTTATAGGTTTTGGTCGGGTCATAAACCTCTACACCACCCATGCTTTCTCCGGGTTGCGTTGGGAAATCCCCACCCCCCTGAAGCTCTTGAATGGCATTGAGAAGTATGATAAAGTTTCCATTGACCTTGTCAAAGCTGTCCCTTACGGGATCGCCCGTTCCGTCATTTGGGATCGAACCGATATTTATTTCATTAATTTCCATGATATCAGACTTTTAAAGGAACCTGTATTTCCTTTCGGTGTACTTTTTTAACAGCAAGCGGAAGACTTCATCCTTCTCTTTTTGGAACAGTGCCCCGTACCTTTCTGCGATATCTGCCCTTTGGGGGTAGGAACTGAACCAGTTGGCAAGAATATAAGAGCCCATGGCCATCTTCACCCTTGTTTCCAGAACGGCAACCTTATTTTCGCTGACCCTCTCCTGAAGGACTGTAAAGGCTACGCTTCCTTCCCCAAAGGGGGTGAAGGAAAACCCTTTTGCAAGGGCCGGACTCAGAGCATCGTAGATTTCTGCGGATGCATTATAGGCCTGTGACTTGATGTACGGCCTGTCCCTGTCTTCAATGACACCGGTTACCGCCTCTACATCCTGTGTAATGAATCCCTCCTCCCTCGGGGGAGTGGGGATGGTCTTTGCTTCCTTCTGTGACAGCGTTTGAACATATTCAAACAGCGAGTCAAAATCAATTACAAATTCGTAAACCATGGTTACATCAATAAGGATGTCTTAATAAGCTCTTCGAGCCTTCCTTTGCACAATGCGGCCCCTCTTTCCTCCCCGTGTGCAGCATAAATTCTTTCAGCAGCATGCCATGCGAGCATGTCCCATACTTCCTCCGTCAGGTCTTCTGCCTTCTCCGGCCTCTTCACGTAGTTAAACACCTCAATAGAACCCTCCGGCCTCACGTAAAGATAAAACCCATCTTCTTTTTTCTTGATGGCCACAAGGGGGTTTGAGGGCATTGCCGCCAGAAACTGGTAGCTCTCCATCCTCGTGCGAGGGTGAGCGATGGGCAATGGAATTTCCACGGAGTTATACCATGTGTCAAGCTTTACTTCGCTCAACTTGATAAAGTCCGATGGGCAGGTGATAATGTCGTTGTCTACTTCGGGAAGGGGTGATGGGGTTGTAATAGGGCAAAGAATAGAAGGAAGCAGCTTTAACAAACTCACTGCTGAGTCATCAAGCTGCCCTTCTATTTGAGGATCGGCAATGGTTGTACCTTCTGAAAGGGTAGATACCTCGTCCAAACACAGCCGAACCTTCTCGATTATGTCTTTCCTGTCTGGCATCGCTTAGATTATTTCCAGTCAACAAAAACAACTTTTTTCTCCTGTGCTTGAGCCAAAACGTCTTCTTTGTTTTTGAGCTTGCTCCACTCAACATTCTTCTCCTTACGGAGATAGTTCCGGGCCTCGTTGAAGGTTCTGATACCTTTAACCTCAAGGGGTTCTGAACTGCCATGGGCTTTCTTTTTGTTCTCTTCCTCAAGGGCCTCCTGTTTGGCTTTTTTGGCTTCTGCCTTCTCCTTGATGGAAACAACAGTTTTGCCAATCTTCTTCTCATCCTCTGCAAGGACGGTTTTCTCAAGATCATAGATTTTACCAAAAGCTTTCTTTGCCTCAAGCTGCTTCTGAATCTCCTTATCGGAGGTGATGAAAGCCCCATTTATATCCTTCGGATAATACGTTCCCCCGGTGAAGTCGCAGAAGATGGTTTTACCGAACTTGTTAACAGGGACGACCAAATGCTTTGCATGTACTGACCTATATGTTTTTTTTGACATGACTATAAGTTTTTTAAGATTTATTCCCCCCTCGATTTGGATACCGTGCGGGGCCGGAACGAATCCGGCCCTTTTGCACAGCATCAAACATGGAGCAACGGGAAGAAAAGATTACAAAATAGGCGCAATTACACCGTGAGTATCGGGATACCTGAACTCCAAACCAAAGGTTTCCTCAAGCACGTAGGCATTGGCTTTCTTCTCACCTGAACTCATCAGGTCGAGCTTACGAACCCTCATGGGCTCAAATACTCTCTTCCTTACGTTGTTCAGGTCAAGCACAAGACCGTTCTTCGCCCACCCGTAGTAATCAAACAGCGGGTGATGCTTCAGCATCAGGATACCAAAGTTGGTTTCAATCTTCCTGTAGGTGATACCGAACACTACCTCTGTAGAAGCAGCATCCATGAATTTACCTACAATCGGGTCTTCAGCGAACTTCTCCATCAGGTCGGAACCAATGAAGGCGTACCTTGTATCGGAACCGGCATTGTGGGTGAAGAGCTTCTTCGTCCAGTTGGTGAAGATTACATTGGTAATAGGATCAGTGGGATCGTATGACAAGGCATGACCGGAATAACGAGCAGCACCACCGCTCAAGTATTTCCAGTCTTCTCCTTCAGGGTCAAAAATCTTCTTCCTTACACCAAACAAGGAGGTGGCCTCCATTTGGCAACGCAAGTCAAAGATTGACATTACCTGCATGTCCCTGATGTCCCAATTCACTTCTTTAGAGTGAGCTTTTTGCCAGAGAGATTCCTGCACTTGAGCCATGTGAGCCTGAACATAGTTGTACTCATCCAAAGGCAGGTGCCCGTAAGGATCAGTCTTCGCATCAAGCTCGGACTTTGCATTACCCAACCTACCGACCTTTGTTTCATCGGGAATGGAGTCGGGTGCTACATTGGTGTCCGGGCCGGTACCATTAAGGATAATCACAGTAAGCTCTTTGTCACTGGTATTTTTCTTAATGATGTGCCCTACAAGCTCATGGCCGTCACTTCCCAAAATTCCATGGAACAGGATTCCGTCATCCACCTGCCATGTTTGGGGGTTGTTTACTTTGAAAACATAACCGCCAGCAGCACTACCGTGGGTGGCCTCAACAAACTCCTGATCGAGTTCATCCATGAAGGAACGAAGTTCAGCACTGTAGAACTTGAATGTTAATGCAGTAGTCTTTTCGTGAGCCCCGGCCAATCGTATCATAGTGTCCAATGGCGCAGAGGAAGGCATAATCTTAGTGATTCTATCACTAATGTCAGGCCTTAAGAGGTTGGGTGATTTGTCGTCTGCAACCTCCGTGGTAACGGTTTGCCCCGCTACAGCCCCGGCTGGAAACAGAAGAGTAGCCTCCGGGTTTAGCGTAAAGAACGCTATAACCTCGGCTGGTGAGACAATACCAGCCACTACGGCACCAACAAAGGTCAGCACCAGCAGGGCAAAGGATTTAAAAAACAAACTTTTTTTCATCTTTAAAAGGTTTTTTGGTTTAACATTTAATTTAATTACTGGTGCTTATTAAAAAAGGAGATCATTAAAACCTCCTGTGAGTTTGAACATAGTCTTCAATGCTTGCACCCAAAGCTCCTGCCGGATCATCAATGGCCTCTTCGGCCTTTTCAGGAGGAGCACCGCTATCCACATCGGGAAGTCCATCACCCTCTGCTTCGGCTTCTTCTTTGGTAATCTTTTCTTCCATGGCTTCGTTACGGCCCCTTACTTCGGCCTTCTGTGTTTCTTCAGCCACGGTTTTTTCATGGAACAGGCCCTTGCGGAGCTTGTCGAGAATATCTTTAGTGATGTTCCCTTTGGAGATGTTGCTGATAAGTTCGTCAATGTTGGTCAAGAACTCCCCGGCCTCTTCCGGGCTCATTTCGTTTTCCTTTGCGAACTTATCAACCTCCTGCATGGACATCTCAAGGTTTTTGCTGACTTCCTGCATGGCCTTTTCTCTTTCGGCCCTTTGAGCAGCACCTTTTTCTTTGGCTTCGTTCCATGCCTGATAATCCGGGTCTCCTTCTGCCGGGGCCATGCTTTCCACGTCTACAGCATAAGGAAGGGCCTCAACAAAAGAAGCCCCCTCGTTCATGAGGCGGATAAGCTGAACCACCTCCGGGTTCTGGTTAAAGATGTTGACAAGCTTTTGGTTTGCCTCTTTGGTGGTCTTCTCAAACTCCCTTGCTCCTTCGGCAAACTCCTTGATGGCACTGGCAGCTTCTGCTTCACTGCCAAATTCCATGTCAGGAAATAGTTCCTGCGCCAAGGATGTAGTAGATACTGCACCCTCTTCTCCGGGCTCTTCAGTACCTTCTTCTCCGGGCTCTCCTTCTTCCTGAAGAATGTCTGCGGCTGATTGCCCCGCAGGGGGTTCCTCCCCTTCAAGGGGAGCTTCCGGTGTACCTTCTCCTGCAAGAGCCTGTTCGGTCTCTGCGGGATTGATAGGGTCGGTTTCTTCTACGTGCTCAGGGGTTCCCTCTGCGGGAGCATCTCCCGATAGCACCTGTTCTTGCGTAGGAGCTCCACCTCCTGCCGCACCTCCCTGTACCTGTCCGCCTTCAACGGGCTGTTCATCGCCATGTGTAGCCGGATTAGGTGTGTTGCCTTGTGTAGTTTCCATATTTGATAAATTTATATATGTGATACAAAAAACTTTTCAAGGTGTAAAGTAAAGGAAAACACCACAGACTGTTAGGATTTTAAGTTTTAAAAGTAGGCTTTAAAAGTCCAAAAGGATTATCTTTGCAAAAACACCTATTCTATGGAAACAGAAAATAGCAATCGAAAAAAGGATGTGACCATGCTTCAGAAACGCCACAAGACCCTGTTGGTGGCATATATAGAGGTTATTGAAAAGTATGGTGACCATGCCCGGTTCATCTCGAAGGGGCAACTCTATCAGGAAGCGGGCGAAATAGCAGGCTTCACAGCATCATATTCCGGGAGAATCATACGGAAAATGGTAAGGGAAGGAATGCTTAAATATGCTGTAAATCAGGAGGTTTAATGGACTACAAATCAATCATTACGGAGAATGAAAAGAGGGTAGAGGAACTATTTGCAGAGTATGACCCCTATTTGGGGAAAGGCTCTCCTGTGCCCCGATTTCACTTCTGCTTAAAGGGGGATGATGAGGTGTACCTTCCCGATACCATGAAGGGAGAGGAACTCATTCAGGGTATTTTGCAGTACGATTCCGCATATGATTTCATGATGAAGGTCTTAGAGCCTCCCAAAGACCGGATCAAAATAGCCTTCGAATCCCTGCTTGCTACAATACACGACCTACGCCTCAGACATGACTTCGAGTTCTGGGCTGCTACCTGTGGCACAATCACCGACAAAGAGGGGAACTTCATAAAGCTTAAGTGTAACAGGGCCCAAAGGATATTTTTGGGAGAGCTTGAAGACATGAGAACCAACGGGATTCCTATCCGGGCCGTACTCCTTAAGGCCCGACAGTTCGGGGGCTCTACACTATCTGTCCTATACCAGACATGGATTCAGCTTTTCGTAAGGGAAAATTGGAGCAACGCTGTGGTTACCTTCGTGGAGCATCAGGCCCGGCACATCAGGGGAATGTTCACAAGGATGGCCGACAACCACCCACGGGATGTTATGCACATACAGCACAAACCCTATGAAGGCTCGAAGAACCGCTTAATCAAGAATCGTGGTGCCATCTGTGGTATTGGGTCATACGAAGAACCCGAGAACCTGAGAACCTTTACCTTCCAGATGCTGCACATGTCAGAGGTAGCAAGTTGGCAGGCAACCACAAAGAGAACCCCGGAGGGATTCGTTCAGGCCATACGATCCACCGTACCAAAGAAGCCGGATACCATGATTGTTCTGGAAAGCACGGCCAAAGGTATAGGGAACTTCTTCTACATGGAGTACATGGCGGCCAAATACAATGAATCCGACTACAGGGCCGTGTTTATACCATGGTTCCATCACGAGGAATACTTCAGGAAAATAAAAGACTACAAGACCTTCATCAACCAGATGGGAGAAAGGGAGTGGGAACTGTGGAGCCTCGGGGCTACCCTTGAGGGGATTAACTGGTACATGTCCTTCAAGAAGGGCGAGAGGTACGAAGATTGGCAGATGTGCGAGGAGTTCCCCTCCACGGATGTTGAGGCATTCCAGAGTTCCGGCCAACGTATCTTCCCCGTTCAGGATGTTCTCAATACAAGGGAGAACTGCATGGCCCCGGAGTTTGTCGGGGAACTTCGTGGAGATTCTATCAACGGCAAAGCCAGCTTGAGGGGGCTGAGGTTTATTGATAACCCCCGTGGCAACTTTAAGATTTGGGCCACTCCTGACAAGAGTATCAATGTCTCCAACCGCTACCTTGTAACCGTTGATATTGGTGGCAAACATAAGGATGCAGACTGGTCTGTGATACGGGTACTTGACCGGTACTGGATGACAGAGGGTGAACCCCCGGAGTTTGTGGCTACGTGGCGAGGCCACATCGACCATGACCTCCTTGCATGGAAGGCTGCACAGATTGCTACATGGTACAATAATGCCCTGCTGGTGGTGGAAGAGAACAGCCTCGTGAAGGAGTCCGATGGTACCGGGCACTTCTACACAATCCTTGACAACATCTCTGAAGAATACCCTAACCTTTACACAAGGGCCCCGGTGGGTAACGTCAAGGAAGGAGAGAGAGGCAAGTATGGATTCAACACGAACTCGAAAACAAAGAAGCAGATTGTCGATGCTTTGATTGCCGGTGCAAGGGATCAGAGCTACATCGAGCGTGATGATATGGCCTGCAACGAGATGGATACCTTCGAGCTTAAGCCAGACCGAAGGTTGGGAGCAGTCTCCGGGGCTCATGATGACTACGTTATTTCTTCAGCTATGGCTGTATGGGTCTGCTTTGATGACATGGAGCCCCCGAAGGTCATCGAGCTACCGAAGAAAGGCAAGAAAGGCAAAGGATACAAGCGGGGGACAATAGTAGGTGAAGCAACAATTTAAACCGTTAGTATATGAAAAAATCATCTTATCAAAGACTGAAGGAAAAATACCTCAAACTCAAAGATAACCATGACAAACCTTAAGCACAAATGGAACCTGTGGTGGCGTGTCCACAAGTATAACCACCCTATATGGAGGGAGTGGAACCACCTCTCCGAATCTTTCCGGGCATGGAAAAGAGCAAGACGTGTCCGAATGGCGAAGAAGCTTGCTGTCCGGTACCACATGATGGACGGCAAAACCTATTACGTCCTGCCCGATGCAGAAGGAAGGCCCCGGCCCTTCAATAATAAGCAGGTGGAAGACCTGAAACGGTTCGGCCTGATGCACAAGAGCGTGACCTGTGCCGACCTGTACCGGGAAGCCATCTGGATTGCAAACCAGAAAACAGTGAAGCCGTTATGACAGAAGAATATTTCATGCCATTTACCCTTAAATCCTATCAAAAATGAACAACCCAATCTATCAAGTACAGGCAATAACCCACGACAACAAGCTTATTATCGTGGCCATGGAGGAAGACTTCAAACAGGCTATTGTCAAGGCAGGAGGATACACACATGTATTCCCCTCTGAAAAGGTTCAGATTGTAGAAGTGCTTATGACTGTCCCCAAATTCAAACCCTTTAAAGTGGTTAAGGTTCTTGAAACGGACGACATCATGCCGCCAAAAACCCCAAAGGAAGGAGGCGAGAAATGACACTATTCAGGGAATACATGAGAAAACAGAAAGCGCAACTCCGGGAGGTCACAGACCTCGAGATCGAGACCGGGAAACTGCTTGCAAAAGGCACAGTCGTGTCTTTATCCGAAGAAGACAAGAAAAACGGTTCACCAAAAAAAGGTGATATGGTAGCCCGAAACCCCAAAAACCACAACGATCAATGGCTCGTCTCAAAGGAATATTTTGAAGATAACTTTGAAGAGTTGCCTCGATTTGCGGGGGATTGAGGTTTTATTCACTTAACCACACAAACCGGAGAAAACACCTCCGGTTTTTTT
>SL_3KL_010_SEDDRAFT_10003700_pt1 | contig 13877 bp, 15 predicted proteins | sample SodLakKL_010_SED_2_FD_10381 | JGI IMG/M metagenome (IMG submission 10381)
ATGGCATGGCTTCCCTGTCCCCCGGTTATGGTCCAGTCATCAGGAACAGTCCATAAATAGGTTACTCCCTGAACCTGTTCTGTCTCATACACCAACCCGGCCTGGTTTCCCGGCACGGTCGTTTCTCCCGATATTTCCGAGGGCTGTGACGGCACTTGATTGGCTATGTCAAAGAAATAGTCCCGGTCCGTATCGGGACTGTCGGTAATTGTTCGGAAATCCACTACCCCCCAGGAGGTTGTTACATAACCGGTAAACCGCAGCTCATCCCCGGGATTAAAATCAAAGCCTGGATTGGATGATTTGAGATGATCACCCGATGCTGTTCCTTCGTAAGTGATCCTTGCCTGGCTGCGGCTGCCCACTCCCATTTGAAGCATTAGCCGCGTTTGCGCATGGTGTCTGGAGTTTACCACCAGGAGATAGGCCTGTTTCTGGCAGGCATCAAACCGGAACTGGTGCATTCCGGCATCCAGCGTTGTTTCCATCAAGCTCACCTGACGTCCCGAGAGGTCGTACACCGAGAAGCTGAGCTGGTCGTGAGAAGGAACAAACACATCGATCAATGTGGTTTCGGAAAAGGGGTTTGGATAATTCTGCGATACGTAGAGTCCCTGGTACTGTCCTTCAACAATGGCTATGTCTGTAAACACAAAGGATAACACTGTGTCGGGATAATGCAGGGTTGTAGATCCCGTCTGCGACAGGTTTTCAATGAAAACACTGTCCAGTTGAGCATGGGCGCACGTGTGGTTTGCCGTAAAACGAAGGGTGACCTCTTCTGTTTGTGCCTGAAGGCTTGTAATGCCGATAACAATTGTCGTTAAAAGGCAGATCCAGATAGTGGGAATTGTTTTCATGGTGGGAGAGGGTTTTGGTATATGCAGTAAATATATAGAAAAATTTAAATTCCTAATTATTCTTTGGTTATTTTAGGTAGATATGCATATATTCAAGACCTGAACGGCCTAATTAAAATCACAGAACTTCAGCGTCATTTACAAGTGTTCTCCACAACGGTAACCTGACTCACCGAATGCTGGGCATTCGAAAGACCGTTAATGGTATGGCAGGAATGCCCATTGGATTGTCACCTGTTTTTTTAAAACCAGTGCGCCCGGCAACACCAGTTCCCTTAAAGCCAATGGTGATAATCGGATATGAGATTGTTAATGAAAAAAGCAATGCAACGCCAATGGTGTTGAATGCTCATAAAGTGTGTGGTTTTGTTATTGCCCGAACCGGTCTTCCCGGTCAACTCACAGAAAATATAGAGTACCGGAAGACCTTGGGCATAGCCAGGATAGCAGGGTTTACCACCCTGTGTTTTAGTTCAGGTTAATGCCCAGGGTAGCACCAACCCATGGCTTATTTTGATATATCCAATGCCGGCGGTTCTGGTCCAGCAAACGGTCCCAGCCAATCGCCATTCCAACGGTAAAATGATTCAGACCCACAAGTCCTGCAAATCCTGCAGAAAACACAACCCCCTCATATTCATCAGATATCTGGTCGCTGGTAACCCAGGGATTGACAGCTGTTGCTCCAAAGCCGGCAAATACTCCTGCTGAATAACCTATATGGGAGACCTGTCTCCGGTATTCGCCCGTCGGCACTTTATGATATCCTATACGGAAATAGTCCCTGCGGTAGCCGGTGTATATGGCGCCACTCAAATCACTGTTCATCTGTTTTGGCAGCGAAGGCTCTGAGGGCCGGTATTTGAATAAAACAGTGATAAGGTCAATGTCAAAACTTGGCTTTACCAGCGAGAGCTCTTCCATGTCAACCTCCTGAAGGCTTTCCGGAAAACGCATTGTTTCCGCTTGCAATGAATCAACAATCCCGTTGTCGTTTTCCCCCACAGGGATCAAAAACATTTCATCTTGCTTCCATTCCAGGTACACGTTTTTGCTTTCTTCCATTGGTTCGGTTAGCCTGTAATATCCATCCAGGAGCACTTCCTGGGGCGTATGTTGGATGATATTGCAAGAGTTAAACAAAACAGATCCGGTCAAGCAGCCAGCCATTATTATCTTCTTCATATCCTGTACCTCCTTTGATTTTATTGCACAAAAATACAGAATATCATTGTTTGAATACTTATAAACCTATGGCTGTGATGACTTTTAATCAGTTCCGGATAACCAACATGTTTTAACCTGAGGTGTTTGTACAGGTTTTGTTTTGAAAGTATCCAAAAAAACCTTTCTGTTTAAAGAGCAAATCCGGATTGTTATGGCTTCGGCAGAGAAAGCGGTTGGTTCACTGCTGGTTGATTCAGCCGATCTCAGGCTGTTTGCCAACTTTCAGGATGTGACGGCAATCCCGAAGCTGGAAACTGCATACGAATCAATTTATTCCCAGTCCCAGCCCATGAAATGCTGAAGGTTGAGTCTGAACATAAAATTTTTGAAATACAGCTGTTTGCCCAACACCGTGTCGACCTGTTTGTATCGGGGCACGACCACCAGCATAGCGAAACGGTATTTGGCAACACCACCTACCTAACGGTTGATGCCCTCCGGGACGGACTGTCCAATGCGGGATATCTCGAAATTCACGTGCAAGGCAATTCGATCGACCATTCGTTTATACCCCTTCCTTCTGAACCTTAACAAAGAAATCTGTTCCCGGAAACTTTGCGGCAACTCACCCCCCTTCTCTCCCAAGCTCCTCGTGGTCACATTATTTTATCTGTGCTTTAAGAGATGGTGAACCCTGGAGCCATTTTTTGCTGGCTGTGCTGAGGACGGTGATCGTTAATTGATTTGCAGACCACGGATTTTGGAAAAAGCATCTCTTGTCTTGTCGTTTCCCTGCGTGGGAAACCGAAGAATGTAAACTATCGGGCCGACAGATCCTTCAAAACCCAATAAAGCCCCTTCACATTGTGCCTCATGTTGGGAATGATGAGCTGGATCACGATCATCTCGATGACGGACAGAATTGCCCAGGTGATCATGACGTAATACAAGACGGGAACGAGACCGTGGACAAACAGCACGAAAAAGAACAGGCCCTGCAGATATCCTCCAATTTTGGCGGCATAGGTGTGCAGGCTTGACATTTTTCCAAACTTCACGAAGGAATGGATCAAACAGATCATGCCCAGGGAGATAAAAGTCAACAAACTCCCCAGGTAGGGCTGCATTTCTTCCATTTTAAACACAAAAAGGCCTGTTATTGCCAGCACATAAGTAATTTTGTCGGCAATGGAATCCATACGTGCACCAAGGTCTGTGTGCAGGTTGAGCTTTCTGGCAAAAAAACCATCCAGGGCATCCGTTACAAGGTTGATCATGATAAACAAAACAAACATCTTTTGCCAGCCAGAAACAATGAACCAAATGATCGCAGGGGCGGATAGAAACCGGTAAAATGTGAGGCAATTGGGAATTGTGACAACCTTTTCTTTGTGCATTGTTATGTTATGGATAAGGTCCTTTTGTTAATCCGTGAAGGATATGGATCATAAAATTAGAAAAAATTAATCCATCCTGCCTTTCGATCAATTGTTTTTCTGGTTTTACTTTCCAAATGGGGTGGCCGTTACCATGCAAATAATCTGTGTCGTTGGCGGCCATTTGGTGGCTGGCATCCTTGGCGCAGAGCATTACCATTGCCAAAATACGAGAAAAAGCCCCATTGCAACAACAATGGCGGCAAAGATATACCGTATGCTGCCTTCCTTGCTCGGGACGTATGTGTACCAATAACCGCGGGCCAATGAAGGCACCTCCCGCTGCGCCCGAGCCAAGCAGGAAGATCAGCCGGGGGTCAATTTCTCCCATCAAAACATGTCCGCCGAACCCCGACAATGCATTCATGAAAACGATCAAAACGGAGGTGCCGATCACAAGCTTTACAGGAAACTGCAATATGAACAGTCCGGCAAGCACCGGGACGGTCCCGCTGGTGCCGAACAGCCCAGCCACGATCCCTGATACAAGACCAAAGCACAAGATAAGCGGGATCTGTTTGTTTTTTAGTTCGGCAAAATTTGCCGGAGGGATAACACCTCCCTCCGGCTTGCTTTTCGGTACGCGCAAGGTCAATAAGCCCAGCGCAACAGAATACAGCCCGAATGCTGTAACAAGGGTGGCAGGCTCCATGATGCCTGAAATGTATGCTCCCACCAGGGCGCCCGCCAATCCGGCCGAGCCGAAAACGATGCCTACAGGAAGGTTGATGTTGCTTCGCCTGAAGTGTTCCACCGACCCGATCAGGCCTATTGGAATGACTGCCGCCAGGGATGTGGCAATGGCCACCCTGGGTGATACCTGAAAGAACAGGATCAATGTGGGCGGGAAGAAAAAAGCACCGTTGCCACCAACCATCGTTGCCAGCAAACCCACCGCAAACCCAATAAAAGGCAACCAGAAGTAACTGAGCTGTATGACCGACCCTAATTCCATGTGTCACCGATTTATACTGAGAGAACAGCCCGGTTATTTCACTTTTTGGTCTTTCATCACAATGGTCCTGTAGGGGAATGGGATTTCAATCCCCTCACGGTCAAAGCGTAACTTGATGGATCTGTGCAGATCGGTACGCATCACGAAGGCATCAAACGAGCTAGATGCCCATGCATATCCGCGGAGATTGACAGAAGATTCGCCAAAGCCCATCACCCGTACAACCACCTGTGGCACATTTTCCGCTTTGTCTTGATCGGTACGGTTGTCCAGTGCCAACGGGTGCTTCACCACTTCTTCCTGGATGATTTTAATGGCCTGGTCCAGGTTGCTGTCGTAGCTGATGCCAATCTCAATCAGGCTGCAAACTTTTTCATCCACAATGTTGCTGTTGATGATGGTTTGGTTGTTGATCACGGAGTTGGGGATGATGATACGCCGGTTTTCGTTGTTGCGGATCACCGTGTGCCGAAGGGTGATGTCTTCCACCGTGCCAAAAAACTCATCGCTGACCTTTATATAATCGCCCACCCGGAATGGCTTGGAGGTCACAATAAAGATCCCTGAGATGATGTTGGCAAATGCTGCCTGCGATGCAAAACCAATAATGATGGCCAGGATACCTGCACCGGCAAACAAGGACACTCCGAGGGTATGCAGTTCGGGAATGCTGTAAAAGATGAAGGTAATTGCCACGAGGAAGATGATGAAACTGACAGCATTTTTAAAAAACCGGTAACGCGTGGGATCAACCTTTAGCAGTTGCGAGCTGCGTTCAAAATATCGATGCATCAAGACCCTGAAAATTTTTGAGACGATGGTTGCAAGAAGAACAACAACCAGCGGAACGACCACATAGGTCGTCAACCAGGGGCTCACCCCCAGCAGGGCCGGTAAATCAACAGAGAAGATACTCATTACAAACATGTTTAATTAGCTTAGAGGTCAACACTTTGATGATTAATATAGGTCGGCTTAAAGGTAGGAAATAATTGCATTTGCCGGATCAATCTTTTGATGACCGGTCAGCATCATTAATGTCCCGGGTTAACAACTATGCCCCCGTAAGAGCAACAATATCGGGCCCCATTATCGGTATCTGGGAATTCAAACCATGCAGGTGCAGAAAAATGAGGCTGCCCCCTGGTTGTTGAGACAGCCTCGGTAAACAGTCAAGCATGCCAGCCGTTAAAAACACAGCCTGTCACTGGCGGCTTGCCCGGCCCCGGCTTGTCTGAAAATAAATCAACGGGCCAATGATGGGTGTGAGAATCAAAAGCAGAATGATGCCTTTGTTTTTCCTGTGTTTTATGATGTCATTAATCGCCCAGCCCAAAAGAAAAACAGCGAGGAAAACCAAAACGATCGTGATGATGTAATAAAAAGAATGCATGGTGTTGGTTTTTGTTACAATATTACGAATTTTTAAAAAGCTATTTGCTTTGACAGGCTTCAGCCTGTCTTACACAAATTGCCGGCAGCCGGTTAACCGGACCCGGACAGCCATTGCCTTGCGCTGACCTAACCGCAACCACCCGTTACTAAGCGGTCACTATCAAACAGGCAGCGGCAATGGCCCCCAAACAATACTTCCACGTTACAGCACACATAAAGGCACAGCCGGCGTCCTCAACGCACGCTTCTATCGCCATTAACGCGCACTCGGCAAATGTCATACCCTGTTCATCGTCGTCATCGGCTGTTTTCAAACCGCTGCCAAAAGACAGGTCGATGATTTCTCCCGTTTCTTTGTCGATGTGGGAGACAAACCACTCAACGCCTTCATGGTAAACCGTAACCACGGTTGTTGATCCGGCATCTTTTTTTACATGTTCGTAATGGGTCACCACCCGGTTTTCACCGTCCGCTATCAGGATCAGCGAAACCTCCGTGCCGTCCTTGTCCGAAAAACTGTCGTAGGTCAACACGATCGACCGGCCCTCAAGCCCGGTGTATTCTGCAACCAAAGCCTCCCGGTAGCCGGCATCAAAATTTAAGTGTGTTTTGTTTGCAAAACCCTCCTGGCTAAAATATTCTGCAACCAACTGTTTCTCTTCCACGTTTGTGCGCCGGATAAGCTCAATGTCATAGAGCTCCTGCCCTGGCTGCCTCTCTGTTTCTTCAATCCTGGTTGTATCATCGCTGCAGGAAACAGAAACTGCTGCAAAGGCAATGACGCAAATAATTAGTTTACAATGACTTCTCATAATGGTTCAGCTTTTAATTACACCATCTCCTCAGGTCTTTGAATGGTTTATTCAAAGGGGCTACTCTCTTCTTTTATGCCGTTTTTCGCTTGCACATACCCGGCTTTGGATGGACAGTCCTTTTGTGTCCCGGTCTGTTTTTGATGCAGCCATGTTTCCCACTGTAAACAACGAAAAATAAAACATGGCAAACAGACACAAAAATACGACATAAAACCAATAAATAACAATATAAAATGGATTTATATCGCCAAAGGGGGCTTTTGCTTTTGTGCGGGAATTATAACCGGCGGGGCAGCGGCAGGAAAGAAGACCGGAATGAAAAACCCCACGGGGGAAAGAAAAAACCTGCCGGACAATCCGGCAGGTTTCAGCAATCAGAATGGTACGCAAACAGGCTGTATGGGGATGCTGGCTATGGCTTATTTGTTTGCCATTTTGAACATTCTGTCCAGGTCGAAAGGAAGCGGCTCTTCTGCTTCCGGTTTCATGAGTTCCGACAGGTCAAATACCTTGTTGGCGGCTTCATTGCGCATGCGGAAAATTTCTGCCTGTACTTCTGCAGGAATATTGTCGCAGGCTTCTTCTGTCTTGACTGGCTGAATCAGGGTCCGGCCCAGTGCATCTGTAAAGGTGAGGGCCCCACCTGGTTTTGCACTGGCAAAAGTTACACTCAAAATGATTGCGGCGGCGGTGATGATCATTCTTGTTTTCATGACTCAATGTTTTTATGGTGAATGTTTTTGGTTTTCGTTTTGAACTTCACTGATAATCTAACCAGATCCGTGCCAAATCATATAAATAACTTAATAACAGGTGTTTAAAAGGCCTGAACCTTGTTGGGGTTTTTCAAAAAGTGTTCGAATACGCACAGTTTGTATGCGATTTCGTACGGATCTAAGACCCCATATAAATCCGTGATCGACCGGGCCCTGTGGGGGGATAAATCCGCCTTAAACCTTTAAACCCTTAAACCTCTTTGACCTTTTGACAAATGATAAACATTAATAAACAAGCAACGACCGGGTGAAAGACCTTGAGAAGTTTTTCATTCGTCTGTGTGTAATTTCGAATGAAGAAAAATCATGTATCTTTGAGTGTGGACATTTGTCCACAACACAAAAAAGATGTCCATGGGAAAGATACTCATCATCGATGACGACACCTATATCTGCAAACAGCTGGAAGCCTGTTTGAAAAAACAGGGATTCAGGGTGATTACCGCCTTTACTGCCAACAATGGGATCAAGGCGCTGAAAAAAGGGGGTGTCGGCTTTGTGTTGTGCGACTACCGGTTGCCCGATGCAGATGGGCTAGAGGTGTTTACGCGGATCAAAAAGATCGATCCGCTTTTGCCCGTGGCGTTTATGACGGCTTATGCCGATGTGAGGACAGCTGTGAAAATGATCAGGGCAGGCGCCGTTGATTATGTGACCAAACCTTTTCTGCCGGAAGAGATCCTGAAGCTGATTAAAAAGGTCCTTGACAAGGGGTTGGAAAGCCAGGCCGCGTTCGAACAACGTTTCGTAAAAGGGGTTGGCAGTGCCATAAACAATGTACTGAACCATGTTGAGATGGTTGCCCCCACAAACCTGAATGTGCTGATTGTGGGTGAGACCGGCTCGGGCAAGGAATTCATCGCACGGGCCATACACTACCAAAGCCAGAGAAAGGACAAGCCTTTTGTGGCCCTGGATTGCGGTGCTTTGCCCGGCGAACTGGCCAACAGCGAACTGTTTGGTCATGTAAAGGGCGCTTTCACCGGAGCCATAAAAGACAAGGCCGGCTGCTTTGAAGCCGCCGGGGGAGGCACCCTCTTCATGGACGAGATCGGCAACCTCTCGCACGAAAACCAGGTAAGACTGCTGCGTACCCTGCAAGAGAAAACCATCAGCCGCATTGGCGACAACAAAAGAATAAAGGTGGATGTGCGCATCATTGCCGCAACAAACGAAGACCTGATCAACGATGTTCGGTCAAGGGTGTTTCGCGAAGACCTCTATCACCGGATCAATGGTTTCAAGATCAGCCTGCCCCCCTTGAGAGATCGCAAAGATGACATTTTTGAGTTTGCCCGCCGTTTTATGAATAACGCCAATGCGGAATTCCAAAAAAACATCGTTGATTTTGATGAGCGGGTGAAGAAGATATTTTTGACCTATCCATGGCCGGGAAACATCCGGGAGCTGGAAAATGTTGTGAACAGGTGTGTCCTGCTGGCCCAGGGTAAGCTGATCACTGAAGACACCATGCCCGAAGAGATCAGGTTTCATGAAAAGGGAGATGATGACAGCGAAAGCCCCGAGAAAGCATATCAACTCCCTGCATCTCTAAAACAGGCAGCCATGGCCGCTGAACGGGAAGCCATCATCCTGGCCCTGCAAGAAACAGGTTACAACAAAACAAAAACCGCCCACCTGTTAAAAGTAGACCGTAAAACACTTTATAACAAGATGCGTGAATACAGCATTAAAATATCCTAAAAACGCAGCGTGGCAGCAATCACGGATCCATTCTCCGGCATCTCTTCTCCCTCCATTAAATAAACCCTTGCCCCCTGTAAAAAAGCAGACTTCGCAACCCGGTCCAGCAAGCAATGGTTCTCTGCGGTTTTTTCATCCTGAATGTGTACACCGTTACTGGCTTTGTCGACAACACCCCACAAATGTTGATCCTTCTGTATGAACAGCGTGTCGATGCGGCCCTCCTGCAAAGCATAGACAATATCTGCCATGACAGAAGTGGTGCGGCCCTTGCTCGAAAGGAAATGGTAATCTTTTAAGGTTTTATGCCTGTGTTTCAGGAAATGGTCTTTCAATAATGACCAGGCCCGTTGATGCATGTCCTGCATCTTTTCCTCATCCGGGCTGCCGGAAATGTTTTTGGGAAAAAGATGGGCGTACGTGTTCACAGTACGGTACAAAGCAAAAATATAGTCGACGGAGGCCACGACCATTGGCGACTCATAGCCCTGTAAAAAACCGGCGAGACTTCTGTTTATCTCCCGGAGGTGCTTGACGATCTCTTCCTTCCTGTAATCCTTTCCCCGCCCCTGGCCATGAAAAAGACCCTCTCCGCCTCCTGTTTGTCCGCTGCGGAACTGCAGGGACCGCTGCTCATAATCATGCCCTATGGTGTCATAAATGGTCTGGGGGACCAGGTCATCGATGCCAATCTCCATCACATGGTCACGCGTGCCTTCAAACAAACGCACCTGACCCAAACTCAAAGCAAGGATAAAAAACCGGCCGTCACCATTAAAGACTGGCATTAAAGGCAATAAATAAAAATGGGTGTTCACCTCAGCATATTCCTTGAAACGTATGGGAAAAGTGGAGTAGGCGAACTTCCCGGGACTCAAAAAGACAGCCAGCCCATCAGACAAATGACGCCATATCTCCGGGTCATTCTGCAACATCTCCAAAGGCCGGGTGAACTCACTGATCTGCCTTTCTGACATTCCCTGGTCCTGAAGACAGCCTCTCCCCATCTGGATGTGGTTCTTGAAGCGTATCTGCGCCTTCTTGTTATCACCCACACGGTCTGTGGGAATATAGATGGAGATGCATGGCCGCCGCCCTACTTCAGCCAACTCTTTAAAGGTTTTTCTTGTCATTAATGGCATAACAAACGTGTTTTATCAAAACCCACCCCAACGGACACCCCCTGCCTTTCAACCACTGTCACCAGGGAAAGCGGGTTAATCAGGTCTGAAACCCAGGCCTTCNCTGTTGAAGAAGATACCCGGCCACCCGCTCATGCATGAAATGTCAGAAGCATCCCATCAGATGCAAAGCAAAGAAAACATCTCCACCATTCTGTGAGAGATGGGGGTTCAAATTGAACTAAACCACCGGTTGTGCCGGNATGTCCTCAATTGTGGGCGACACCAGCACCGACTGTTCTATCGCTTTGGAAAAATCGTAGAGGTCCGGCGGCGTCCGTGAAGTGATCAGGTTGTCGTGGATCACGACCGACTCGTCCATGTAATTTACACCGGCTTCTTCAAGCTCTTCTTGTATGCCACTGAATCCCGTGGCATTCATGCCTTCCATTACCCCTGCCGTGATCAACACCTGTGGCCCGTGACATATGGCAGCCACCACTTTGCCTGACTCAAAAAAGTCACGGGCAAACGCTACCACAGTCTCATGCTCACGCAACCGGGCGGGCGCCTGACCACCAGGCAGGATCAACGCGTCAAAATCATCAACCCCCACCTCGTCAACCGTTCTCTGGATCATGATGGTGAAGTCGCTGTTGTAGGCCGACACCAGCCCGATCTCCGGACCGATCACCGTGACCTGTACACCGCGGTTTGTCAGATAGCCTATGGGCATGTAAGCCTCACCATCATGAAACCCTTCATCCACCAAAACAGCAATTTGTACCGGGTCAACCAAATCAACCTCATGCCTGACCTCCGGCTGACATCCGATCAGCATGATAAACAGTCCCATCAAGGGAACAATCACATTTTTCTTCATGGCTTTCATTCTTTTAAGATTTATGAATGTATCAATAAACAATTGTTGCATGGAAAATATTTCCGTTCCATGCCCTGGCGGACTTCATGTGTCCAACCAAAGGGCACCTTAAAGATATAAAAATCTGTGCCAGATGACAGGAATCGTCCTTTTGAAGAGACGAAGTGTTGACAATCAAGAAACTATAGCTGGGCCCGCCACGGTTTGTCAAAAGGAATAATCGTTTTCATAGGGTATTCCTGCAACAACATGTGGCAACCCCTCCACATTTTCGACCGTACGCTATGATCACCCATCCGCCTTTCAAAATATTTTTGTAACTTTATACCCTTGTTTTCATGGTTACAGAGGGAAAGCCAATATACAGAACATGTTGCGGTTTTCCCTTTCTTTTCTGCTTGATGCATTTATTTATAAGATCATTCGGTTATGCCCAGAGTGAAAAAGGCGTTCTTTTGCAGCAGCTGCGGGGCGGAGTCCCCCAAATGGATGGGTCGTTGCACTGCTTGTGGTGAATGGAACACTTATGTAGAAGAGGTTTTAAAAAAAGAGGGTGCGCAACGCGGGGGGCGTGCAAGGGAATATGGAGGGCACCGAGTGTCTCAAAAGCCACAGCTGATCCATGAGGTTAATGCTTCCGCCACCCTGGGCCGCATATCTACCCACAGCGCCGAACTTGACAGGGTGTTGGGTGGCGGCATCGTTCCCGGTGCAATCATGCTTATCGGTGGTGAGCCAGGCATTGGGAAATCGACGCTGATGCTCCAGGTGGCCATGCAGATGCGCGACCAAAAGATATTGTATATCTCTGGTGAAGAGAGCGACATGCAACTCAGCATGCGCGCCAACCGCCTTGGCATTACGCACCCCGCCTGCTATGTCCTGACCGGAACAGATACCGATACCATTTTTGACCATATCGAGTCTTTGCAGCCATCCGTAGTGGTGATCGACTCCATCCAGACATTGACCACATCGAACCTCGATGCGGCTGCCGGGAGTATTTCCCAGATCAGGGAGTGTGCTGCCGAGTTTCAACGTTTTTCGAAAGAAAGCGGCACCCCTGTTTTTCTAATCGGACACATCACCAAGGAGGGATCCCTTGCCGGGCCCAAGCTGCTTGAACACATGGTAGATACCGTGCTGCAGTTTGAGGGCGACCATAACCATGTGTACCGGATCCTGCGGGCAGCAAAAAACCGCTTTGGCAGCACCAGCGAGCTGGGCATCTTTGAGATGCGCGACAACGGCCTGCGTGAGGTGTCCAACCCTTCGGAACTTTTGCTGTCACAGCGCGATGAAAACCTGAGTGGTGTCACCGTTTCAGCCACCATTGAAGGGATGCGTCCCATGCTGATCGAGACCCAGGCACTGGTCAGCTCGGCTGCGTACGGCACGCCGCAACGATCCGCAACGGGCTTCGACCTGCGAAGGATGAACATGTTGCTGGCTGTCCTGGAAAAAAGATGTGGGTTCCGCATCGCTGCCAAAGATGTATTCCTTAATGTGACCGGAGGCATCCGTGTGGATGACCCCGCAACAGACCTGGGCATCATCTGTGCCGTGCTGTCATCGAACGAAGATGTGCCCGTCAGGGAAAACACCTGCTTTGCGGCAGAAGTAGGCCTTACCGGAGAAATAAGACCGGTAACACGCATCCGGCAGCGCATCGCTGAAGCCGCCAAACTCGGTTTCAGAGAAATATTTGTCTCCAAATACAACCTCAAAGGCCTTGAAAAAAAGAACTTTGGCATCAAGATCAACCCTGTGGCCCGGATAGACCAGGTTTTCCGAATGCTCTTCGGTTAATGACACCGCGATTCAATGCTTTAACAGGTCCTTCAATGCATCCTCCAGGCCGGGGAAACGAAACCGGTACCTGCTTGCCTCCAGCTTGGCAGGAAGGGCACACTGCCCGCCGGTTAAGACACCGGCACCTTTGCCAAAGGCCAGCCGCAAAATGAAAGAAGGTATGGGAAGCATAGCGGGCCGCCGTAATGTACGGGCAAGAACCCTCGTAAAATCTGCGTTGGTTACCGGACCCGGTGAGCAAATGTTGACAGGTCCCGTCAATTGTTGGTCCTCCAGGGCAAAAAGCATGGCCCCCAGCACATCATCGATATGTACCCACGACATTTTCTGCCGGCCTCCGGCAATCCGCCCTCCCAACCCAAGCCTGAAAGGAAGCAGCATTTGTTTCAATGCACCTCCGTCGCTCCCAAGGATGATCCCAAAACGAAACATCAGGGTGCGGCAACCCTCCGGTACACGAGCGGCAGCTGCCTCCCAGTCGCGGCAAACCTTGCCAAGAAACCCACCGGCAACAGCATCGCTGCGCTCATCGTGCACACCAGTGTCAGGATAAATGCCTACAGCCGAAGCACAAATAAAAACACGGGGCTTCTGCTCCATGAAATGCATGGCATCTGTCAGCCTGCGGGTGGTCTTTACACGGCTCTCATAGATCTCCCGCTGCCACTTTTTGGTCCAGCGCCTTAAAATGGGTGCCCCTGCAAGGTGTATGATCGCCCCGGCACCCTGCAACTCTTTGGCCAAAGCTTCCGCATCCAGAGAAAACAACTCCCTGCCCGCACCCACCACCTCATGCCCCCCGGAAGAAAACATGTTTGCGGCCTTGCTCCCCAGAAAGCCGGTCGATCCGCTGATTATAATTTTCATATGCGTAAATATACATGAATTTTTTTCGTTCGAAAATACACACAGACGGATGAAAAACCTCTCAAGGTCTTTCACCCGGTCGTTGC
>SL_3KL_010_SEDDRAFT_10003701_pt1 | contig 13870 bp, 10 predicted proteins | sample SodLakKL_010_SED_2_FD_10381 | JGI IMG/M metagenome (IMG submission 10381)
CAGATACTAAAAAGCCCCGCCCTGCGCGGGGCTTTTTAGTATCTGGCGCGCCCGGAATAGTCTAGTCGAACCTCCCAGGTTCGAACCGAGCCCAAAGGGCGAGCTCGCTGAATCGCAAAGCGATTCAGTCCGAAGGACAAGCGCCGAAGGCGCGCAGCCATCCTTCCGAGCGTGCTCGAGATTCCGAGAAGAAAATTGCGGTCGCATCAAACGCCCCGTCCCGATATACTCCAGCCTGCTCGCGCCTCGGCGCCATCAAATCAAACCCATCGACCGGGACGGACCAGAGGCTCGTCAGGCTCTATATTGACTGTGTATTCCTCCGCCAAACGCTGTGTTTTGACGATCGGGGCCTTGGTCCTGGTGACCCTGTTGCTGAGCGCCTGCAACTCCGAGTCCGACCTGGACGCGGTCGAGCCGGTGCAGCGCTGGAATCTGCCGGAAGTGGTCTACACCGAGGATGGCCGGCCTGACCCGTCGATTCTCGCCTCGGAGCAGGTCCTGCATCGCGGCAATGGCACCCAGCCCGATGGTCTGGACCCGCATGTCACCGAAGGCGTGCCCAGTTCAACCATCCAGCGTGACCTGTTCGAGGGCCTGGTGGTGCGGGGCGCCGATGGACATATCATTCCGGGTGGGGCCGAATCCTGGGAGGTCAGTGAGGACGGGCTGACCTGGACTTTTTCCCTGCGTGCGGATGCACGTTGGTCCAATGGCGATCCGATCACGGCCGAGGACTGGCTCTACAGTTTCCGGCGAGTGGTCGATCCGGCCACCGGCTCACGCTTTTCGATTCTGCTCAATCCCGTTCTCAATGCCGAGGACATCATTGCCGGACGCCGGCCGGCAGAGGAACTGGGCGTCAGCGTGGTTGATGAGCTGACCCTTGAGATGCGCCTGGAAGCGCCCAATCCGCTACTGGCCGAAGTGCTCACGCACAACGTCGCCTATCCGGTTCATCGACCCACCGTCGAGGCTTACGGCGATCGTTGGCCGCGACCGGGCGCCATGGTCAGCAATGGCCCTTACAAGCTCGAGGAACTGGCCATGCAGTCGCACATTCGGCTGGTTCGAAATTCGCATTTCTGGGATAACGACAACGTCATCATCGACGAGGTCTATTACTACCCGACCGAGGACCTCACCGCCGAGCTGTTGCGTTATCGGGCCGGTGAAATCGACTGGACCTATGAGGTGCCCAACACCCAGTACAACTGGATCCAGGCCAACCTGGCCGACGAACTTGTGGTGTTCGACTGGTTCGGCACCTACTACTTCGGCTTCAACACCAGTCGCGAACCGCTCGATGATCCGCGCGTGACCAAGGCGCTGTCCCTGGCCATTGATCGTGACATCATCACCCAGAAACTGACCCGTTTCGGCCAGCAACCCACATTCAGCTTTACCCCGCCAGGGATACCGGGATACCAATCGCCTGAACCCGAATGGGCATCCTGGACGCAGGATGAGCGTGAAGCCCGGGCCCGCGAACTGATGCGCGAGGCGGGGTACGGGCCGGACAATCCCATGCGCTTGGAGATCCGCTACAACACCCATGAAGACCATCGCCGCATTTCCCTGGCCATTGCGGCCATGTGGGAGCAGACCCTGGGCGTGCGCGCCTCGATGATCAACCAGGAGTTTCGGGTCTTTCTGGCCACCCGTCGAGCACGGGCCGTGACCCAAGTGTTCCGCGCCGGATGGATCGGCAATTACCTCGATCCGATGTATTTCCTCGAGTTGTTTCACAGCACCAACCCGCAAAACGACATCGCTCACTTCAACGAAGACTACGATGCCTTGCTGGCCCGGGCCGCGCGCACGGCCGATCGTGAAGAGCGCTTTGCGCTGCTGCAGGAGGCCGAAGCCCTGCTGCTCGAGTCGCAGCCTTTCGCGCCGCTGTATACCTACGTGGTCGCCCGGCTGGTCAAGCCCTATGTGCGTGGCTGGGAGCCCAACGTGGTCGACCAGCATGCCACGCGCTGGATGTATATCCTGCGCCACGATCCGGTCACTCGCGAAGATTCATAGATGCTGCCGCGTTATATCCTCAAACGCCTGCTGGGCGCCATTCCGACCCTGCTCATCCTGGTCACCATCGCGTTCTTTCTGATTCGCATTGCCCCGGGCGGACCGTTCGATGATGATCGCAACCTGCCGCCTGATATCCTCGCCAACCTCGAGGCCAAGTACAACCTCGACCAGCCCCTTGGCGTGCAATATCTGAACTACCTGGGCTCGGTCCTGCGTGGTGATCTGGGTCCGAGCTTTCAGTATTCCGACTTCACCGTCAACGAATTGATCGCCGAGGGTTTTCCGGTTTCGCTTAGGCTCGGTGGCAGCGCCCTGCTGATGGCCTTGCTGTTCGGCGTCATCATTGGCACGATCGCCGCCTGGCGCCAGAATTCACGCCTGGATTACCTGCTGATGGGCTCGGCCATGACCGGTATTGCCATTCCCAACTTCGTGCTGGCTCCCATCCTGATCCTGTTCTTTGCCGTCTACTTCGGCTGGCTGCCGGCCGGCGGCTGGGGTGGTGGCGCCTTGCGCAACATGGTGTTGCCGGTGATCGCTCTGGCCCTGCCGTACATGGCCTATGTCGCCAGGTTGACACGTGGCTCAATGGTCGAGACGCTGCGCTCGGATTTTGTCCGCACGGCCCGCGCCAAGGGCTTGCCGGAGTGGAAGATCCTCGGCAAGCATTCGCTGAAAGTGGCGTTGTTGCCGGTGGTGTCCTACCTGGGTCCGGCCGCGGCGGCCATCATTACCGGCTCGGTGGTGATCGAGCAGATCTTCGGTCTGCCCGGCATGGGGCGCTACTTCGTGCAGGGGGCACTCAATCGCGACTATACCCTGGTCATGGGCGTGGTCATCGTCATCGGCGTGCTGATCGTGGTGTTCAACCTGATCGTCGACATCATCTACGCCCTGATTGATCCGAGGATTCGCTACGAATGAGTACCCCGGCCAGTGCAATGAGCAACTTCGATCATGCCGCCGCGGCGAGCGGTCGCAGTCTTTGGCACCTGGCCTGGCTCAGGCTCAAGCGCAACCGTGCCGCCCTGACCGCGGCCGTGGTGCTGGCGGTCATCTTCCTACTGGTCATCTTCGGGCCGATTCTGAGCCCGCACAGCTTTGCCCATCCCTACTGGGAGCAGATCTCGGCCCCGCCCAGCCTGGAGACCCGGCATTTCTTCGGGACCGATTCGATTGGGCGTGATCTGTTCGTGCGCACCCTGCACGGTGGTCGCATGAGCCTGATGGTCGGCCTGGTCGCCACCGGCGTGGCGCTGCTGATCGGCGTGGCCTGGGGTGCGATTGCCGGCTTTGTCGGCGGCCGGGTCGACAACATCATGATGCGCGTGGTCGACATTCTCTACGCCCTGCCGTTCATGTTCCTGGTCATCCTGCTGATGGTGGTGTTCGGCCGCAATATCCTGTTGATATTCGTCGCTATTGGCTCCTACATCTGGCTGGATATGGCGCGTATTGTCAGGGGCCAGACCCTGAGTCTTCGGCAGAAGGAGTTCGTGGAGGCCGCCGAAGCGCTGGGCGTGAGGGCCTGGGTGATCATCTGGCGCCATATCGTGCCCAACCTGCTGGGGATCGTGGCGGTCTATGTGACCCTGACCGTGCCTAAAGTGATTTTGGTCGAGAGTTTCTTAAGCTTCCTGGGCCTGGGCGTGCAGGAGCCCAACACCTCATGGGGTGCGCTGGTCAACGAGGGCGCACAGGACATGGAGTTCGCCCCCTGGGGCCTGTTCTTCCCGGCGGCATTCCTGGCGGCGACGTTGTTCTGTCTGAACTTCCTGGGCGATGGGCTGCGTGATGCCCTGGACCCGAAGGACCGGTGATCATGACGGCCAGGGTTCAGGGTTCAGGGTTCAGGGTTCAGGAAGATCCGGGGCAGATTGAAGGCTCGGGGCAAGCGCTGGTGCGGATTGATGGGTTGACCGTTGATTTTCATACCGAAGACGGGCGTGTGCGAGCGGTCGAGGACTTGAGTTTTGACATCCCTAAGGGCGGCACGGTGGGGCTGGTTGGCGAATCCGGTTCGGGCAAGTCTGTCACCGCCATGACCCTGATGCGGCTGATTCCAACCCCGCCGGGCGAGATCAGTGCCGGGCGGGTCGAGTTCGATGGCCAGGACTTGCTCTCGCTCTCGGAAAGCCGCATGCGCCGGATTCGCGGCAAGCGTATCGGCATGATCTTCCAGGAACCGATGACCAGCCTGAACCCGGTGTTTCGAATTGGCGAACAGGTTGCCGAAGTGCTGCGCCAGCATGAAGGACTGTCGCGACGGGCCGCACGTGATCGCACCCTGGACCTATTGACCCAGGTCGGTTTGCCGCGGCCGAAACAGATCATCGACAGTTACCCGCACCAGCTTTCGGGCGGGCAGAAGCAGCGCGTGATGATCGCCCAGGCGATGTCCTGCGAGCCGGATCTGCTGATTGCCGATGAGCCGACCACCGCGCTGGATGTGACCATTCAGAAACAGGTGCTGGACCTGATGGGTGAGCTGCAGGCCCGTTACGGCATGAGCCTGTTGTTCATCACTCATGACCTGGGTGTGATTGCCGAAGTGGCCAGCCAGGTGGTGGTCATGTATCGCAGTCACAAGGTCGAGGAAGGCCCGACCGAGGCGCTGTTTCAGCGTGCCGAGCACCCCTACACCCGAGGCCTGATCGCCTGTCGGCCGGCGCTGGAGGGCAACCCGCGCCGCCTGTTGACCGTGGGCGATTTCATGACCGCCGAAGGCGAGGCGCTGGAAGTCCCGTCGGATCGACTGCTGCCACAGGTCAAGCGCAGCGAGGCCGAGCTGGACAAGGACAAGCCGCTGGTCGAAGTCACGGATCTGAAAACCTGGTATCCGGTCACCGGTGGCCTGTTCGGCAAGGTGGTCGATCAGGTGCGTGCCGTCGATGGTGTGTCATTGACCATCCGCCGGGGGCAGACCTTTGGCCTGGTCGGTGAATCCGGTTGCGGCAAGACCACGCTGGGTCGGAGTCTTTTGCGCCTGACCGAACCGACTGCCGGACAGATCGTCTTCGACGGCGAACAGGTCACCGCCGCGGATGAGCGTGCGCTGAGGCGACTGCGCAAGCGCATGCAGATCATCTTCCAGGATCCGTATTCCTCGCTCAACCCACGCATGACCGTGGCCGACATTCTCCTGGAAGCCCTGAGAGAGTTTCGTCCCAAAGCTTCGCGCGCCGAACATCGCGAGACCGCCAGCGCGCTACTGGATCGGGTGGGTTTAAGCGCCAGCCACCTGGGTCGCTATCCGCATGAGTTTTCCGGCGGCCAGCGCCAGCGCATCGGCATTGCCCGTGCACTGGCCGTGCAACCGGAGTTCATGGTCTGCGACGAATCGGTTTCAGCGCTTGATGTCTCGGTGCAGGCCCAGATACTGAACCTGCTTCTGGATCTGCAGGAGGAATTCGGTCTGACCTACCTGTTCATTTCCCATGACCTGAGCGTGGTCAACTTCATCTCCGACTACGTCGGCGTGATGAATGAAGGCAAGCTGGTTGAATACGGCACCGCCGAACAGATCTACACCCACCCGCAACAGGACTACACCAAAAAGCTCCTGGCCGCCATACCGCGCGGGCTTTAGGCGATTCGATCATCGAATACAATGAATCCATGAAGGTCTGTATTTTTGCGTCTGTGTTTCTTTTCGCCGGGCTGGCCCATGCTGGCCCGATGCCGCTGGATGTGCCCGCCGAACCCGGCAGCCTGGCGCCGGCCCTGACAAAGGCCGGTGATGATGAGCTGGTGCTGACCTGGCTGGAGCGGGTCGAGGACGGGCACGTGCTGCGTTTTTCAGTGTTCGATGGCCAGGCATTCGGCCAGCCCGGCGAAATTGCCCGGGGCGAGGACTGGTTCGCCAACTGGGCCGACACGCCGGGGCTGTACGTGTTGCCGGACGGGTATTGGCTGGCTCACTGGCTGGTCAGTTCCGGGCCGGCGGTGTATGCCTACGATGTGGTCATGAGCGTGTCCGAAGACCGGGGCAAGACCTGGTCAGAGCCGTTCAGTCCGCATGATGACGGCACCCCCACCGAGCACGGCTTCGTCAGTTATTACCCGGCCGGGCCCGATGGGGCCGGGGTGGTCTGGCTGGATGGCCGGGAAACCCTGGACGATGAACAGGGGCAGGGTGATCAGGACCATGACGGGCATGGCCACCACCATGGAGATGGTGGCGCCATGACCCTGCGTACCGCCCGGGTCAGCGCAAGCGGGCAAATCAGCGAGCCGGCGCTGCTCGATGATCAGGTCTGCGACTGTTGCCAGACGGCTTCGGCCATGACCGATGATGGCCCGCTGGTGATCTATCGGGGACGAACCGATGATGAACTGCGTGATATCTGGATGGTGCGTGCGACCGACAACGGCTGGAGCGAACCTGAACTTCTGCACGAAGATGGCTGGCAGATCGGTGGTTGTCCGGTCAATGGGCCGGCCTTGATTGCGCGCGAAAATCGGGCGGTGGCGGCCTGGTTCACAATGGCCGAAAATCGTCCGCTGGTGCGCCTGGCACTGTCGCAAGATGCCGGCCATGATTTTGATCAGCCGCGTGAATTCAGCACGGATTCGGCCATGGGCCGGGTTGACCTGGCCTGGCTGGACGAGGACTTCGTGATGTCCTGGATGGCCCAGGAAGCGGGTGGGGCGGTGCTGCATCTGGCCCGCTTTGATCAGCACGGCCAAGAGCTGGCGCGTAAGTCGCTTGATGGTTTGGCGGCCGAACGAATCAGCGGCGTTCCGCGAGTTGCGCCTGCCGGCGAGGGACGCTTGCTGGTGGTCTGGACCGCGCCCGGCGAGTCCGGCAGCCGGGTCCAGGCCGCGCTGCTCGGACCGGATTCCTGGGGCGAATAAATTCACCTTGGCGATTGACCCTGACACCAGCTGTCTGTACCATTAGCCGGCTAAAGTCTCGGGGTGTAGCGCAGCCTGGTAGCGCAACTGCTTTGGGAGCAGTAGGTCGTAGGTTCAAATCCTGCCACCCCGACCATTGGTTTGAAGTGTAAGGCGCCTGTAGCTCAACCGGATAGAGCATCGGCCTTCTAAGCCGGCGGTTGCAGGTTCGAGTCCTGCCGGGCGCGCCAGTTTGTGAAAACGCGATACAATACACGGTGCGATAGAAGGTCACCGCCAGGACGAGACAGACAATACGATTTCAACGGTGGGCGTAGCTCAGTTGGTAGAGCACTGGATTGTGGCTCCAGAGGTCGCGGGTTCAACCCCCGTCGCTCACCCCATTTTTTCAAGATTCGGGCCGTTAGCTCAATTGGTAGAGCAGCTGACTCTTAATCAGTAGGTTCGGGGTTCGAGTCCCTGACGGCCCACCAGTTCATCGTCGCCGTAAGGTTCAGCATAATGGACAACGGCACTCACTTCCAGATTAGAGAACAGTCAGAGCAATCATGCAGGTATCCATGGAGAAAACGGGCGATCTGGAGCGGCGCATGACCGTCCAGGTGCCGGCCGAAGATATCGATGCCCAGGTATCCGGGCGTCTGAACGAACTGCGCCGTGAGGTACGGCTGAAAGGATTTCGGCCCGGCAAGGTGCCCATCAACGTGATCCGCCAGCGCTACGGCAAGCAGGTCCGCGAGGAGGTGCTCAACCAGGTCATGCAGAAAAGCCTCGAGGAAGCGATTACCGAGCAGCAGATGCAGGTCGCCGGTGTGACGCGTCTAGAGCCCAATCCCGAGTCGGAAGATGGTGGGCTGGAGTTCACTGCCCACCTGGAAGTGTTTCCCGAGATTCCCGAGCTCACCTTCGAGGATATGGAAATCGAGCGTCCCGAGACCGAGATCACGGATGAAGATGTCGATGACATGATCGCGACCTTGCGCGAGCAAAAGCGCGAGTGGAGTGATGCCGAGCGCCCGGCGGCCGAAGGCGACCGCCTGCGGATTGCCTACGTGGCCGACCTGGACGGAGAGCGTGTGCCGGAAACCGGCAAGCACGAGATTGCCCCGACGCTTGGGGCACTGGAGAGCTTTCCCGAACTGGAGGAAGCGCTCACCGGCGTCAGTGCCGGCGACAAGAAAGAGGTTGAACTGACCTTCCCCGAATCCTATCGGCATGAGTCGCTGGCCGGCAAGACCGCCCGTGTGGAGCTGGAAGTCAAGGCAGTCGAGACCTCCGAATTGCCGGAGATCGACGAAGAATTTGCCGCCGCCTTCGGTGTCGAGGGTGGTATCGATCAGTTGCGCGCCGATGTGCGTCGCAATCTCGAGCGCGAGTTGCGCCACGCGGTGATCAACCGGGTCAAGAGCGCGGTCACCGAAGGCCTGCTGGAACGCTATGGCGATCTGCCGTTGCCGTCCAGCAGCATTCGCGAGGAAGCGCGCCAGATGCAGGCCCAGATGCAGCAGCAAATGGGCCAGCAAGACGGCGAAGCCCCGGGCCTGGAGGCCTTCAATGAAGGCGCCAAGCGTCGACTGAGGCTGGGCTTGCTGTTTGGCGAATTCGCTCGCCAGAACGAGATCCAGGTCGATGCCGATCGGCTCCAGGCCAAGCTCGAAGAAGTGGCCGAAACCTATGAGCAGCCGGCCCAGATCATGGAAATCTATCGATCGGACCAGCGCCTGATGGATCAGATCGAAAACATGGTGCTCGAAGAGCAGGTCATTGATGCGATCACCGATCGGGCCAAGGTGGTGGACAAGCCAATGAGCTTCAAGGAAGTAATGGAGCAGTCATGAACGAGAAGGCCTTGAATCTGGTGCCGATGGTCGTCGAGCAATCCGCTCGCGGCGAAAGAGCTTATGACATCTACTCGCGGCTGCTCAAGGAGCGGGTGGTGTTCATTGTCGGGCCGGTCGATGACAATACCGCCAATCTGATCGTCGCCCAGCTGCTCTACCTTGAATCGGAAAACCCCGAAAAAGACATCAATTTCTACATCAATTCACCCGGCGGTGTGGTTACCGCGGGCATGGCCATCTACGACACCATGCAGTTCATCAAGCCTGACGTGGCCACCATGTGTGTCGGCCAGGCGGCCAGCATGGGCGCGCTGTTGCTGGCGGCCGGCGCCAAGGGCAAGCGCTACGCGTTGCCGCACTCTCGTGTCATGATTCACCAGCCGCTGGGCGGCTTTCAGGGGCAAGCCTCCGACATCGACATTCACGCCCGTGAAATCCTCAAGATGAAGCAAACGCTGAATCGGATCCTGCACGAGCACACCGGCCAGCCGATCGAGACCATCGAGGCCGATACCGACCGTGACAAGTTCCTGTCCGCCGACGAAGCGTGCGAGTACGGCCTGGTCGACGAAGTGTTGAGTCGTCGCAACTCATGATTCCATTACATGAATTCGGGTAAACTAACCTGTGAATTTCAGGTGCAAGCGTCCCAACGCCCATGAGTGATACGACCAGCGAAGGCAAGATTCTCTACTGTTCGTTCTGCGGCAAGAGCCAGCACGAAGTCCGCAAGCTGATTGCCGGGCCGAGTGTCTATATCTGCGACGAGTGCGTGGAGCTGTGCAACGATATCATTCGCGAGGAGCTGGAAGAATCCAGCCTGGCCGAGCGTGAGGAGCTGCCGACCCCGCGCGAGATTCACGCCTTTCTCGACAACTACGTCATCGGCCAGCAGGATGCCAAGAAAGTCCTGTCGGTGGCGGTATACAACCACTACAAGCGCCTGGAATCGTACAAGCATCGCGACGATGTCGAACTGGCCAAGTCCAACATCCTGCTGATCGGGCCGACCGGCTCGGGCAAGACGCTGCTGGCCGAAACCCTGGCGCGCATGCTCAACGTGCCATTCACCATCGCCGATGCGACCACGCTGACCGAGGCCGGTTACGTGGGCGAGGATGTCGAGAACATCATCCAGAAGCTGCTCCAGAAGTGTGATTACGACGTCGAAAAGGCCCAGAGCGGAATCGTTTACATCGATGAGATTGACAAGGTGTCACGCAAGGCCGAGAACCCGTCGATTACCCGCGATGTATCGGGAGAGGGCGTTCAGCAAGCCCTGTTGAAGCTGATCGAGGGCACCATGGCCTCGGTGCCGCCGCAGGGCGGACGCAAGCATCCCCAGCAGGAATTCCTGCAGGTCGACACGCGCAACATCCTGTTCATCTGCGGGGGCGCATTCGCCGGTCTCGACAAGGTCATCCAGGAGCGCTCCCAATCGGCCGGCATCGGCTTCAAAGCCCAGGTGCGCAGCGCAGAAAGTTCCGATGTTTCCCAGTTGCTGGCCGAGGTCGAGCCTGAAGACCTGATCCGGTTCGGATTGATCCCGGAGTTTGTCGGCCGCATGCCGGTGGTTGCGACCTTGCGCGAACTCGACGAGGACGCGCTGGTGCGCATCCTGATCGAACCCAAGAACGCGGTGGTCAAGCAATTCCGCAAGCTGTTCGAGATGGACAACTGTGAACTCGAGGTTCGCGAGGATGCCTTGCACGCCATTGCCACCAAGGCCATGGCGCGCAAGACCGGCGCTCGAGGCCTGAGAACCATCCTGGAAAACGTGCTGCTGGAAAGCATGTATGACCTGCCTTCCATGGAAAGCGTCAGCAAGATTGTCGTCGATGAGGCCGTGATCAAGGGAGAAGCCGCGCCCTACGTGATCTATGATGGCGCCCAGCAACAGTCGCAACGCGCCGGCGGCGAGAATTGATCGATGACCCCGAGCGGGTCAGCCAATCCTTCAAAACTTACCTCAATCAACCCCTGCCGAATCGGGTAGGGGACGGAAAAATGCTTGAATCACGCCGAATCGGGGCCAATATACAAGGCAACCGATGACGCGTGTTTCGTCGGTGACTGCGCAAACCGCCAAGACAGGATATTGAACATGGCCAGCTCGGACCAACCCCAGAATTCGCCTCGCCAGCCGACGCCGGTCCTGAGCCTGCGCGATGTCGTTGTGTTCCCACACATGGTCATTCCGTTGTTCGTGGGCCGCGAGCGTTCCGTGCGTGCGCTCGAGGAAACCATGAACATCGACAAGCAGATTCTGCTGATCACCCAGAAAAACCCGGAGATCGAGTCTCCGGAGGCCGAGGATCTGTTCGAGTGCGGCACCATTGCCAGCATCCTGCAGATGCTGCGTTTGCCGGATGGCACGACCAAGGTGCTTGTCGAAGGGGTCGAACGGGTACGGGTCGAATCGCTGGAAGATACGGATGGCTACCTGGCCGGACGCTGGCATTACCTGGAAGCCGACGACGATGCTGATGACGTCGATGGTGACACGGGTGGTGACGGTCGCTCACTGGATGTGACGACCCGCAGTCTCATGACCCAGTTCGAGCAATACGTCAAGCTCAGCCGCAAGATCCCGCCCGAGTTGCTGACGACCCTGGCCGGCATCGAGGATGCCAGCCGCCTGGCCGATACCATTGCCGCTCACCTGGGTATTCGTATCGAGGACAAGCAGCAGATCCTCGAGACGGCCTCGATCATGGAGCGCATGGAGCGCCTGATGGCGCTGATCGAGGGTGAAATCGATGTCCTCAAGCTCGAGAAGCGTATCCGCGGCCGGGTCAAGACCCAGATGGAAAAGAGCCAGCGCGAGTACTATCTCAACGAGCAGATGAAGGCCATCCAGAAGGAACTGGGCGATCTTGACGAATCCGGCAACGACATGGGTGACCTCGAAGCACGGATCGAAAAGTCCGGCATGCCGAAGGAAGCCCTGGAGAAGGCGAAAAGCGAATTCAACAAGCTCAAGATGATGTCGCCGATGTCAGCCGAAGCCACGGTGGTGCGCAACTACCTGGACTGGATGCTGATGATGCCGTGGAAGAAGCGCAGCAAGATCCGACACGACCTCAAGGCCGCCGAGGGCATCCTCGAGGCCGATCATTACGGTCTTGAACGCGTCAAGGAGCGCATCCTCGAATACCTTGCCGTCCAGCAGCGAGTCAAGAAGCTCAAGGGTCCGATCCTGTGCCTGGTGGGCCCGCCCGGAGTGGGCAAGACCTCGCTGGGGCAGTCGATTGCCCGGGCGACCGGTCGCAAGTTCGTGCGCATGAGCCTGGGTGGCGTGCGTGACGAGGCCGAAATTCGCGGTCACCGGCGGACTTATATCGGCTCCATGCCGGGACGGGTGCTGCAGAATCTCGGCAAGATAGGGACCCGCAATCCGCTGTTCATGCTCGATGAGCTCGACAAGATGTCGATGGACTTCCGTGGCGATCCGTCCTCGGCGCTGCTCGAAGTGCTGGATCCAGAGCAGAACAACACTTTCGGTGATCACTACCTGGAAGTCGATTTCGACCTGTCCGAGGTGATGTTCCTGGCCACGGCCAACTCGCTCAACATTCCGCCGCCGCTGCTGGACCGAATGGAGATCATTCGCATCCCCGGCTATACCGAGGACGAGAAACTCAATATCGCGGTTCGCTATCTGCTGCCCAAGCAGTGCAAGCAGCATGGCTTGTCCGAAGATGAGATGAATGTCAGCGAAGGCGCCATCACCGACATCATTCGCTACTACACCCGCGAGGCGGGCGTGCGCAACCTGGAGCGCGAGCTGGCCAAGATCTGCCGCAAGGTCGTCAAGGAGCTCAGTCTGGATGACAAGCTCGAAAAGCGTCATGTCACTGTGCGCAATCTCGACAAGTACCTGGGCGTGCGCCGGCACCGCTTCGGACGGGCCGAGGAGAGCAATGAAATCGGCCAGGTGACCGGACTGGCCTGGACCGAGGTCGGAGGAGAGTTGCTGCAGATCGAAGCCGCCGCCGTGCCCGGCAAGGGCAAGCTCACCCACACCGGGCAACTGGGCAATGTCATGCAGGAATCGGTGCAGGCGGCGCTGTCGGTGGTGCGCTCCAGGGCACACGCGCTGGGAATCGCCGAGGATTTTCACCAGAACAAGGACATTCACATCCACGTACCCGAGGGGGCGACACCCAAGGACGGACCCAGCGCGGGGATCGCCATGGTCACCGCCCTGGTCTCGGTGCTGACCGGAATTCCGGTGCGCTCCGATGTGGCCATGACCGGCGAAATCACGCTGCGCGGCAAGGTCTTGCCGATTGGCGGGCTGAAGGAAAAACTGCTGGCCGCATTGCGCGGTGGCATCGAGACGGTCCTGATTCCCAAGGAGAATGAAAAGGATCTGGCGGAAATTCCCGAACGCATCAAGAAGGACCTGGTCATTCGGCCGGTTGAGTGGATCGATGAAGTCCTGGACCTGGCCTTGAGCGAGCTGCGCAAGGGCGTTGAGCCGGATGATGCGGACACGGTCGGTTCGCAGCAAGAAACACCGACTTCCAATGTTCGGGCTCACTGAGTCCGGGAAAATCGCGTTCGGAGTGACGATTTTTCCCCATTTTGTTAAGGTTTGACAATATTTTCAGTTGATGAGCGGGCCTGCCTGAGATACCATCTCTTGCCAACAGATGGTCGGCTGCTGTTTCGGGGCACTCCAGCAGCAACGTGGGGGCTGGCCGCTGCTCTAAACCCTTAAACCATGATAATGATCTGGAGCAAGACAGAATGAATAAGTCTGAATTGATTGATAGTATTTCAACCGCTTCCGGGCTGTCGAAGGCGGATGCGCAACGCGCGCTGGATGCCACAACTGAATCCATCACCAAGGCATTGAAGTCGGGTGATACCGTCTCACTGATCGGTTTCGGCACCTTTTCGGTCAAGAAGCGTGCTGCTCGCACCGGCCGCAACCCGGCCACCGGCGAGACCATCAAGATCAAGGCATCGAAAACGCCTTCGTTCAAGGCTGGCAAAGGCTTCAAGGACGCGATACAATAACGGGCTTACGCCCGGGGTGCTTAGCTCAGCTGGGAGAGCATCGCCCTTACAAGGCGAGGGTCGGAGGTTCGAGCCCTCCAGCACCCACCAGGTTTAGGAGTGGTAGTTCA
>SL_3KL_010_SEDDRAFT_10003702_pt1 | contig 13864 bp, 18 predicted proteins | sample SodLakKL_010_SED_2_FD_10381 | JGI IMG/M metagenome (IMG submission 10381)
GAGCCGGTCGTCGTATCAGCCGCTGGCGCGCATCACGTGGTCGAGGCAGTGGCGGTAGTCGACGCCGGCTTCGACGTCGGCGGCGAGGTCGGCGACGGTGATGTCGGCCATGGCGTCGAGCATCGCGTCGCGCAGGCGCTCGTAGACGGCGCCGCGAGCGTGGCAGCGAGTCTGCTCGGGGCACGCCTTGAACCACACGAGGCTGACGCACGACAGCGGCGCGATCGGGCCGTCGATGGCGCGCATCACGTCGCGCAGGCTGATGGTCGCGGCTGGCCTGGAGAGCGCGTAGCCGCCCCGCGCGCCCTTCTTCGAGACGACGATGCCGGCGCCCACCAAGGCCGCAAGCAGGCGTACGAGGTACGGGCGCGCCACGCCGGTCGCCTCGGCGATGCGTTCGCTGGCGACCCAGCGCTCCCGCTCGAGGGTGCCGAGGTAGCCGAGGGCGTGCAGGGCGTAGACGTCGGTGGTGGAGAGGCGCATGCAGGATTGTAGCGGTGCGCGGTACGCGGGCACCCGTCCCGCCGCGCTCCCGCGTCGCGGCAGCCCAGTGATGTTGCGTGAAGGGTTGACAACCACCGGGCGTATCGTGGATACAGTTACTCAACTATTACCGGGAGGCTGCCATGACCCAACTCGCCCGACACATACGAACTGCCGTCTTCGCATCGATCGCGCTCGTCACCTCAACCGCGCTGGCGGGCTTCGAGGTCTGGGCCCTCGACCAGGGCACCAACGTGCTCTACGTGATCACCCCCGATCTCGAGGTGGGCGAGACGATCGCGCTCCCAGACGGCGTCGACATGCCGCACATGATCGACTTCACGAGCGACCACGCGTACGCGTTCGTCGCCAACGTCGCGTCGGGCAACACCGCCGTCATCCGTGCCTCGGATCGCGAGGTCGTGGCGCTCCTCGACACGGGTGCCGGTACGCACTACGCCGGCGTCGTGCCCGGTGACGGCAGCGTCATCGTCGACGTCATCGGCGAGGCGAAGTTGGTCGAGATCCTCGTCGACCTCGACGCCGAGACCTTCGAGATCGGCCGCGAGCTCGTGCTGGCAGACGACCCGCTGATCGCCGCCCGCGCCGACGAGTTCCCGAGCACCAGTCCGATCTGCCACGACTACACGTCGGACGGCCGCTACGCGTACGTCACGCTGGGCCCAGCCCTCGCCGGCGCCGGCCTGGTGATCCTCGACGTCGAGACCTTCGAGCTCGTGCGCGTGTACCCCGGCAGCGAGGTACGGACCAACTGCGGCACCATCGCGTCGCCTGACGGCAGCCACGTGTTCCTGAACGGCGGTTCGGTCGAGGAGGGTGTCTGGTACGTCTTCGACGCCACCACGCACGAGGTCGTCCACCAGGCCTCGAGCCGCGGCACCGACGCGCACGGCGTCTTCTTCAGCAACGACGGCAGCGAGCTGTGGATGGTCAACCGGCACTCGTCGAACGGCATCGTCATCGACCCGGTGACCTTCGAGGTGATCGACGAGATCGCGTTCACGGGACGATCCCCCGACATCCTCACGATCGGCCTCGACGACCGGCACGCCTTCGTGACGTTGCGTGGCCCCGAACCGCGCAGCGGGCCCCATGCGATCCACGGCGACACGCCCGGCGTGGCCGTGATCGACGTCGCGACGCGCGAGCTCGTCACCGTCCTCGAGCCCGACCGCGGCAACACGGCGAGCGACTTCCACGGGATCGCGCTGCGTCCGCTCGCGCGCTGACCGGAGGCGAGGCCCAGAGCGCGTGACCGGGTGGCGGGGGTGTCTGCACCGTCGAACCGGCCGGCCATGACCACTCGTCAAGGGACGTTCGTCCATGTCGGGTTGCGGACGTCTGTTCGCAACGTGCATACTCCGGGAACCGGAGGTGGTGCGACGTGAGACGACCGAAGCGACAGCGCATCGTTCGCCCGGCTGGGGTGGGCCTGCTCGCCGCCCTCCTCACGACGTCGGCCCTCGTGTTCGGCCAGGGGGACGACGTCGCGAGCGTCGGTGTATCGACCGGGATCTTCACGGATGAGCAGGTGACCGCCGGCGCCGAGGCGTTCGCGATGCACTGCGCCGTGTGCCACGGCGCGACGCTCGAGGGCGCCTTCGGTCCGACCCTCGCTCCCCTCGATCGTTTCCAGTTCAGCGACGCGCCGCTGTCGCGGCTGTTCGACCTGATACGCACCGAGATGCCGTTCAGCGACCCAGGCAGCCTCGAGACCGACACCTACCTGAACATCCTGACGTTCATCCTCAGCGAGAACGGCTACCCGAGCGGGGACGAACCCCTGAGCGACGCCGACGAGGCGATCGCCCGCTACGTGCTCGACACGCCCCCCGCCGAGTGATCGGCGTCCTCATGGAGGTTTGACCATGATCGAACGCATCCAACGCTCGTTCCTCGTGTTCGCGGTCGCCGCGCTCGCTTTGTCGGGGGCGGTGTTCGCCCAGGACGCCTTCGAGACGCAACTCGCCACCGCAGTGCAGCACGCCGAGTTCTCGATGGGCGCGGACGACGTCGACATGGCCGTCCGCCACCTCGGTCACGTGCTCAACTGCATCGCCGGCGAGGGCGGCGAGGGGTTCGACGGCAGCTGGGGGCATCCCTGCGACGGTCAGGGCGCCGGCCTCGTGAGCGACATCGAGGGCCACGCCGCGGCCGATGACCTCATGGCGGTCCTGCGCAGCGCGCATGGCCTGGCCATGGAAGGCGTCGAAGCGGGATCCCTCGGTGCGGTGCAGGCGGCCGCGGCTGGTGTTCGCGCGTTGCTGATGGTGATCGGCGAACACGGCGGCTGAGACGACGACGCTGCGGCCCCGTCGCTGCGGTCCGCCGCGGTGGCGGGGCCGCACTCGTGGCACCGTTCGCGTCCCTCAACGGCTGTGCGGATGCGTGCCTAGACCACCGTGCCGGCGTTGCGTCGGGGTTCGTTCGGATCGGCTTGCGCTTGGGTGCAACACGCCCCATACTGACCCCACCCGGAGGGGGGTGCAGCATGGACCGTCCGAACGCTCAACGCGCGCGGGCTCTGGCCGCCATCGTGGCGGCGGGCCTGCTCATCACGCTCGGCCTCGTGTTCCGCAACGTCTAAGCCGATCAGCTAGCTGTCGAACCGTAGGGCCCGACCCGGGTCCCTCGGCTGGCGTCAGTGCCCGTCGCGATCGCCTTCGCCAACGCGGTCGGGCGACGCGTGGACCGTATGCGCGGTGCCGACCTGGGGACTCGTAGGCGGGGCCTCGTGTGCGGGTGGCCGCGTGGCCAGGAGCGCGGTCGCGACCAGGACACAGGCGAGCAGGACCGTCTCCACGCGGACGCTCGCCCGCAGGGGGGCGCTGCGATCGAAGCGTTCCAGGAGCGGCACGAACAGCCAGCGGTTGGCCCCCGCGAGCGCCAAGACCGCGCCCACCAACGCCAGCTTCAGGAGCAGCGAACGCCCGTAGGCGCTCGTGGTGAGCGCCTCGGGCGCGTACATGTGGAGCGTTGCCATGTAGGTCCCCGTCGCCGCCAGCGTGAGCACGGCGACGATGCCGAGCTGCGACACGCCGCCGACGAGGCCGCGCAACCGGGATCCGGCTGACCACACGGGCATGACGGCCAGGGCCAGCAGCGCCCCGGACCAGCTCGCGGTCGCCGCCAGGTGCACGAGATCGCCGACGAAGCCGAGCGTTCCCATCGTGCCGCTATGGCTCACCCAACTGATCGTCGCCAACAGTCCCACGGCGCCGCTGGCGAAGCCGACTCGCTCGATGGGCCGCCGAGCGAGCGGGAAGGCGGCCCATGCGGCGAGCGGCAGCGCGAGCGCGCACCGGAGGGTGACCGCACCACCCTGGCGCGTGGAGCCGAGGTAGTCGACGAACAGCTCGAGGTCGAAGCGGCCGCGCAGGATGCGCGTCACGACGACGGCGACCTCCCCGATGCTGCCGGCGACGAGCAGCCCCGCGCCGATCGCGGCGGCAGCGACGATGGTCGCTCGCTCGCGCCGTACGGGCGCCGCTCCCACGAACCAGCGCGACGCGATGCCGGCACCGATGATGAGCACGGCGCCCAGCAAGACGGCGGCCTTCGTGACCACGTCCATGGCTACATGGTGAGCGCCACGGAGGCGCCCACCATCCTCACCTCCTCAGTCCTGTGCTGGAGCGACGAACAGGAGGCGATGCGCGCTGGTCGCGTGCGCGTCCACGGCCAAGACGTCCCACATGACGACGTACACCCCGGCCGCCAGATCGTCGTCGAGCCCGAGCGTGACCGCCGTGTTCGAGCCGCTCATGGTGGGCGCACCGTCGTCGACACGCTGGGGGTGGTCGGCGTCGTCGTCGCGTTCGAGCGCTGCCGCTGCCAGGCTGGCCGCAAGGGCTTCGAGCCGCATGCGCTCGCGCTCGGTCGGTGCGGTGAGATCGGCGGGGTGCGCGTCGGCTTCGAGCTCGAGACGGTAGACCTTGAAGGTGCTGAAGCGCGCCTCGACGCCCATCGTGAAGTGGATCGTCACCTCGCTCGGCGCGCCGACGACGACGCCGTCGATGCCGGGCTCGAGCCGCAGGAAGTCGGCGTGCGCGGCCACGACACCGGTCATGGCTAGGGCGACCGCGAAGGCGGTACGGTGGAGCCTCCTCATGGGAACGCCAGTTCGGAGAGCGGACGCACCTCGTGCGTGGCGAAGGTCTCGTCGACCTCGATCGCACCGATGAAGCCGGTGACGCGGATCTGGTACACGCCGGGAGCGGTGAGCATGATGTCGTCCGTGTAGTACCCCGGGCGACCGTACTGGGCCCTGACGTCGAGCTGCCGGACGGCGCCGTTGGGCGCGACGAACTCGACGCTCAGGCTGGCCTCGAGGCCGGGGACGGGCTCGTCGTCCATGGTGCGGACGATCAGGTCGAGGGCGTTGCGCTCATCGGTGAAGACGGGCTCGCGCACCATCCCGACGATCACGCGGTACTGCTCGGCGCTTTCGGCGCCGACCACGATCGTCTGATGTGCGAACGAGAGGCCGACGAGCGACACGGCGGCGAGGGCGATGAACGCAGCCATGGTTCGTGCGGTGGTGGGGGAGAGCATGGTGGTGGCTCCTGTGGTGTGGAGACGCCGCGACGCTGCACCGTGATGCACGCGCCGTTGCGCATAGAGCGGACGTCGTGACAGGTGGTCGAGGTGGCCGCGATCAGCCGGCGGCCGACGCCGGCGGTGGTGCCCGGCTGCGGACGCGGCCGTTGTGCTCCTCGGCGACGAGCGGCGCCAGCGGTGGTGCCATCTGTACCGGAGGCAGCTGGCCGACATCCACGTCCATGCTGGTGAGCACCGTCCACGCCCCGACCAGGCAGGCGAGGCAGTGCACGGTGTGGTGGGGTGCTTCGTCGCTCGGTTCGCCGGAAGCCCCCGACGGCGGCCCGGCGCCGTGCACGTGCTGCAGCGCAGCGACCGGCCCGACCGGTGTGGCAGCAAGGGCGTGTGCGAGGCCCGCCGCGACGGGCGCGAGGGCGAGCGCCCAGCCCATGAGGGCGACGAGCGACAGACGTGCGCTCGCTCGCGCCCACCGCTCGGTGGTCGCGGGCCTCGGGTCCGGGCAGCCCATGGCGCGAGTGTAGCAGCGTGTCCCTAGACGAGGGCGACGTCGTGCAACGCAGTCTGGTACGCCTCAGGCAGACCCCACAGCCGGGCCCCACGCAGCAGATGACCGAGGTAGCGGCGGTCGGGCGGCACGTGCGTCGTCCGACGCTCGCAGACCTCGTAGGTCACGACCTCGATCGTTCGCGTCTCATCACCGTCGATGGCGACACGCGCGTCGAAGCGCCGGTAGCCGTTCCGACGGCGGCCCGGGACGTACCCCTCGAACGCGTCGAGGCGGCACCCGTCGGCATCGCTGAGATCGTACACGACGCCCCACACATCGTGGCCACTGCGATGCACGACNTCCGCGACGCCACAGCCGCGCGTGGGCGAGTAGCGCGTGAACGCCAGCGCGTGGTCGCNCAAGCGCGCCACGTGCACGAAGGCGCTCGACGGGCAGCGCTGGCGCATCTGGTCCCAATCGAGGTTCGAGCCGTAGGCGAAGTACCGCATGCGCGGCAGGGTACCCGATGGACGGGGGCGCACGCCAGCGGAGCCCGTACCGCGGGTGGTTCAGCCGCGCAGCTCGTGGAGACGCTCGCCCAAGGTACGGCCCCAGGCCCGCGCACGCTCCTCCTCACCCTCCTCGAGCGGACCTTGCTTGCCGCCTACGAAGAAGCTCTCGTGGTGTGCCAGCGGCTGGTAGCCGCGAGCGGCGAGGCGCCGCTCGATCGTCTTGCTCACCGACCCGATGTACTTCAGGAAGCGTGGCCGGCCCGCGCGCGTCGCGAATGCGACCGCTCGCGTTCCGCCCTCGCTGGCGGCGAGTTCCTCGAGCCACTCTCGCACGCCGTTGCCGCGCGAGACGACGGCGTCTGGAGACGCCTCGGCCGCACTCGCCCGCGTTGCGGGTCGCGTGAGACCGAACGTGTGGGTCGGCCCTCCGACGACGATCAGGTCGACGGTGTCGGCGACGTGGTCCGGCGCCTCGGCCACCTCGTCGACCTCCACCATGCAGTGCGCGTCGCTGAGACCGTCGGCGATCGCTTTCGCCACGCGTTGTGCGTTGCCGAACATCGACTCGTAGACCACGAGGGCTCGCATAACGACACCTCCCGGGGGATCGCGCATCGGTACGGCGCCTGGGGGGCGTCGTGCCCCGAGGCCATGGGCGGACCGACCGGTGCTCGCTTCCCCTCGCGCAGGCGTACACCCGCTTGGCCGCACCGTGCAAGTGAAGAACGTCCCTCATCCGGGGCGCGGCGCCGGTCGCGGCGATTCGGGCTACGGTGCGTATGTGGCCAGCGACCCGCACGACCACACCCCTGTCCTGACGGGCCTCGGGCTGACGCTCCGAGGCGTGGTCGAGGGCGACATCGCGACCATCCGTTCGATCTCGTTCTACGACGGCCGCGCCGCGATCGACGACGACGACGCTGCCGAGATGCTCCGGCGCATCCACGGCGACGTTGCGCGCGGGGAGAGCCTGCATTGGGGGATCTGTCTGCAGGGCAGCGACGAGGTGACCGGAACGGTCGGGTTCTACCGCGGCTTCGCCGGCGGGATCGGCGAGGTCGGGTACGTACTGCGGGACGCATACCGAGGCCGCGGCATCATGACCCGTGCAGTGCGCATCGTGGTGGCGTACGGGCTCGGCCCGCTCGGGCTGGCGCGCGTCGAGGCACGCACCGCCCGCGACAACGAGGCGTCGCGGGCGCTGCTGCTGCGTGCCGGCTTCGTCGAGGCCGGGATCGTCCAGGATGGCGCTGCCGAGGAGCAGGTGCGGTACGTCGCGAAGGGTGCAGGACCGACCGCGGCTGGAGCGCCGGCCCAGGCCTAGCCGCCAGCCCCAGCATGCGTGTCGGGTCGCTGCGGCGCGGCGCGGCGGCGTTCGTGACCGGCGTCAACCGCCCCGCTCTCGGGCGTGTGCCCGAAGACCCCGTTGAGCCACTCGAAGAGCACCTGCTGCATGCGTGAGTGGTTGTCGAGCATGCAGTGGTCGTGCGTGCCGTCACGGTCCAGCGTGAACACGTGCATCGACTTCTCACGTGAGCGGATGGCGTCGTGGAACTCGCGTGTCTGGCGCAGCATCTCCTCGCCCTCGCCGGCGCCGACCAGCGACAAGGTCGGGCACGAGATGTCGTGCATGGTGTCGGTGATCGTGAAGCGGGCCCAGTCCGCCTGAGCCTCGCTGCTGGTCATCCACTCGAAGAGCGACGTACCGGCGTAGCCTGCGACCCACAGGCCGTACTCCATGTACGCCCGTATCAAGGGCTTGCGCGCCAACCGCCGGTCCAGGGCCCAGCGCAGCAGGAACCCGGGTACCCTTCGGATCAACGGCCCGAGCAACGCCTCGCCCACGCGCGCCAAGTCGATCATCGGGTTGTTGGCGATGAGCGCACTCACGCGATCGTCGTGGATCGCGACGCGCGGCGCCACGTATCCGCCGCCGCTGAAGCCGGCCAGCGCGATGCGATCGTCCACGCCCGGCAACGTGCTCAGCACGTCGAGAGCCGCCGCGAACGGTACCTCCTGGTCGGGGCGCCTCACCTGTGCTGGGTCGGTGTGCACCGCGTTGCGGTGCCCTGGGTAGGAGAAGGTGAAGACGTTGTAGCCGCGCTGGACCGCGGCATGCCCGATGATGAAGATGTCCTCCTCGATTGTGTCGTCGTTCCCCCCGGCGACGAAGAGCGTCGGTCGCGCCGTGGCGTCGTCGGCGGGTCGCCAGAAGTAGCCCGGGAGCGCTGCGTCCTCGAACACGACCTCCACGGTGTGGATCGGCGGCTCGTACAGCCTGGCCGCCTCCCGGAACGCGGCGACGCCGCGCTGCCACAACTCGCGAAAGCGCGGATGCGACGGTACGCAGCCGTACTCCGCGGCCCGGTAGTAGTTGCTCGCACGCTGGAAGGCGCCTCGGGCGCTCACCGTGTCGCCTACCTCCAGCGCGTGCCGGGCGAAGCCCTCGGTTCGCTCGGCGATGCGTGCCCACTCGTGTGGCCAGCTGTCCGGGTCGCGCTCGTCGATGCGCCGGGCCGCATCGAAGCACTCGCCGACCTCGGCGGCGTTGACGTTCATGTAGCCGAGGGTGCGCATGAGCATCCAATCGGCCTCGTGCTCTCGGAACACGCGCAACGTTCGCGGCGCCCGAGCGGCTCCCAAGTCTCGTCGATCGGCCATCGCACTCGCTCCTTCCGGTGTCGGTTCGTCGATGCCGTTCAGTTCGTGACGGCTCCCGTGGCGGAGGTCTAGCGTCCCACGTAGCGCACGTTCGGGAGCAACACGAAGCCATCGAACGCCGCCCGCGGTGGTCCGACGATCAGCTGCGGCAGGTAGTTGACCACCATCCGCTCGGTCTCGAACGCGTCGTCGTCGAGCGGCAAGAAGGCGGGGACGCCGCCTGCGACGTCCTGCATGATGCGGAACAGCTCGTTCCGGGGCGACTCGGCGCCGACATCGAAGCTCCGGACGCTGCCCCGTATCAGCTTCTCGCCGCTGGCCGGCACCACCACCAGGGCGTACGTGTCGTCGGCGCCGTACGGACCCGCTTCGGAGAGGCGTTCGGCCAGCCAGCGGTCGACCGTGCCCTCCTGGCGCTGCTTCTGGGCGTGGAAGTATCCGACGTTGACGAGCGCGTTCCCTGGTGCCATCGCGAGCTGTCGGTCCACCAGCGCGTGCATCGCTGCCTCGCGCTCCGCGTCGCGCTGCGCCCCGGCTCGGACACGGCGCACGGCCACGGACCGCGCCTCGCCGTCGAGCGCGTCGACGAGGATCGTGAACGCGACGTCGCCCCAGCGCTCGAGGTAGTCGGCCTCGTCGTGGTGCAATCGGTCCCGTGCCGCCGCGAGGGCCGCGTCGGGGTCGACACCGTCCTCGAGCGCGGCCACCAGGTCGACCAGAACCTCGGGCTGGCCGAGTGCGTGCACGAGACCGCGGAACGGAGGCAGGAAGTCATCTTGGGTGGGGTTGACGTCGATCGCCCGCACCGCGATCTGCTGGTCGGGTGGCAGCGCCGCGTTGGCAGTTCGGATGCGCTCGAGCAGCGCCCCATAGGTGCGCAACGCCCCTTCCCCTGGCGTATCCGTGAGGCCGCGGGTGTAGGCGTCGAGCAGCCAGCTGAACACCTGCGGGAACTCGAGGAGCACGGTGGTGAGCCCGTGGGGCTGCAACGCTACGACGAGATCCCCCACGAAGGCGTCGTGCTCGGAGATGTCGTGGAACTCGCCCACCACCAGCACGCGCTGGTCGGCCAGGCGCTCGATCATCGCCTCGGGCAGGCCGTCGTCGATCCGGACGATGTCGCGCTCGACGATGGGGTGGAGGGCGTCGTGGTCGACCGTCCCGCGCAGCGAGGGCCCGCAGCCGACCAGCGCGCCGATCACGAGCAGCGCGAGGAACGCACGGATTCGCATGGGTGGCCTCGATTCACCGACAGCCGAGGTGCTAGGGCCTCATCGTACCGTCGACCGCTGGCTCGCCGCGTCACGCGGCGTGCAGTGCCGCCGGCCGCTCGTCCACCCATGGCCGACGGGNCNCCCGGATGGACGATGCGACGAGGTCGATCACGCCAGGACGAGCAGGGCGATCCCGACCACCATGACCACCGCGCCGAGTCCGCGCCGCAGCGCGTTGCCCTCGGCGAGGGTTCGCGCCCCGAGCACCGCCGCGAACAGGATGCTGACCTCGCGCATCGGCGCGACGACGCTGACGGGTGCGAGTTGCAGCGCGCTGAGCACCAGCAGGTAGGCGAGTGGCGAGAGCAGCCCAACGCCGATGACCTCGAGCCGGTGGGTTCGCCAGGTCTCGCGCACCGTGCCCCAGCGCCCGAGCACGACGGGGGAGAGCAGCACCGCGCGCCCCGAATCGGCCAAGAGCAGGTACAGCAGGGGCGCTGCCCCGACGTGACCGACGGCGTAGCCATCGAGGACCGTGTACGAGGCGATGACGAGTCCCGTGAGCAGCCCGTAGCCGATGGCGGCCGACTGCCCGGAGCGGGAACGCCCGCCACTGAGGACGAACACGCTCGTGACGACCAGAGCCGTGCCGCCGAGCGCGAGCGCACCGGGGCGCTCACCCAGGAGGACGATGGCGGCCAGGGTCGCCAGGAGCGGGCCGCTCCCGCGTGCGAGTGGGTAGACGAGGGACAGGTCGCCGACGCGGTACCCGCGTTGCAGCGCCGTGAAGTAGGCGATGTGCAAGACGGCGGATGCGAGCGCTAGCAGGCCGTGCTGGAGGGTGAACTCCGGGGTTGCGACGACGACGTACGCCGCGGCGATCGGCACGTAGGCGATGACGGTGACCACCGACAAGAGCCACAGGAACTCGACCCCACCGCCTGCGCGCTTGGCGAGCAGGTTCCACGTGGCGTGCATCAGGGCGGAGGCGATCACGAGGGCCGTGGCGAGGGCGGTCACGTGGGTGAGCGTACCTGGACGAACCAATGTGTGGGACCGTGCCGCCGCTCGGGGTCGGGCGCGTGTTATCAAACATTCATCGCTTCGACGCCCAACCCAGCCCCGATGAGAGCTCCGCATCAGAAGTGCTAGCGTCTCGCATGACCCATCCACGATTCAGGATCGACGGTGGCTGAACCTCACGCCACAGCCGAGCCGGATGTGTTGGCCTGGGACGACGGAACCCCCATCGACCAGGCGGCAGCGTGGCCTGCCCGGGCCGCCGTGTGGCGCACGACGATCGTCGGCGGCCTATACGGCGGGCTTCCTGCGCCACCGACCACGCTGACGAGCACGCTACGCAGCGAGTCTCGCGTCGCACGCCTTCCGGGGATGCCCATCCTCGAGGTCTTCCGCATCGCCTGTGGAGGGGGAGAGGTGTGCGTGCCGCTGGTGGTGCACGTCGTTCGGCCGGACGTGGATCACCGCGTCCCTGTCGTGTTGCACGGTGACGGCTGCTGGTGGCCGCCAGCGGAGTCCACGGTCCACGCGGCGCTGGCCGCCGGTGTGGCCGTGGCGCGCTTCGACCGCACCGATGTCGCCGACGACCCCGCAGCCGCGCCCACGACGGTCGCTGACCGACGCTCTGGACCGCTGTACGACGCACACCCAGGTGCCCGCTTCGGTGCCATCAGCGCCTGGGCCTGGGCGTACCACCGTTGCGTCGACCTGATCGAGCGGCACCCGGCGCTGGACGTATCACGGGTCGCCGTCACCGGCTTCTCACGTGGCGCCAAGACCACGTTGCTGGCAGGGGCAACGGACGATCGCATAGCGCTCACGCACGATCACGCCTCTGGTGCGGGGGGCGGGGCCCTGGCGCGCGTCGTCGGGGAGGGCGGGGAGTCCCTGGCCGAGGTGGTCGCGCGCTTCCCCGCGTGGTTCGGTGCGGACGCGCCGGCGATCGCGAACGATCTGTGTGCCATGCCGTTCGATCAGCACGTGCTCCTCGCCCTGATCGCGCCACGCCGCCTGTTGATGACGTACGCCGCTGAGGACGCCTGGTCGAACCCGGCAGGCGCGCGGCGCGCGGCCGAGGCGGCGCGCGCCGTGTATCGACTGCTCGGCGCCGAGCGTGCGCTGGAGTTCCGGCTGCGGTCGGGTGGGCACGAACACACCGCTGCCGATTGGTCTGTATTGATCGAGGTCATGACCGGGTCGTGATCGACATCTTGTCCGATATGACATATTATCGGACATAGCCCACACCTTCGTGATAGCCTCCGACCATGCCGACCGATCTGGTCCTCCAGACGTCCTGGGCGAATCAGGCGACGCGGAAACGCGAAGCCGTGAGGGCCTGCGCCTCGCGCGACGTGCCGACCCTCCTGTCGCTCCTCAACGCCTACCTCACCGCGCGAAGCCGTAAGCGAGCGCGCACTTCGGAGCGCACCCGCACCACCTACGAGCTCGGGGTGCGCACCTGGATCGAGTTCTGCTGGCCCGACCTCGACGGCTCGCCCGATACGCCGCTGCTCAGGGCGACGCTCGACGACGTCGACCTGTTCGTCGCCACCTTGCAGAGCGAGCCGTCCGCCGTCACGCGGCAGCCGCTCGCGCCGTCGACCATCGCCACCTACGTGTCGGCGGTGCGCACGTTCTACCGCGCACTGGTGTGGGCCGGGGCGCTGGCCGTCAACCCGGCCGACGAGGCGCAGGCGCCTGGCGACCCGCGCCCCGCACACGAGCGGCGCCCGGCGGTGGACGCCGACGCCTACCGTGCGATGTGTATGCGTTTGATGGGAGAAACGGCGTTACATAGACGGGACCTTGTGATGCTGCGGCTCTTCGGCGATGCGGGCCTGCGCGTGTCAGAGGTGGTCGCGCTCGCTGTCGAAGACGTCGATCTCGCGTCTGGGACGCTGTTCGTGCGCAATGGTAAGGGCGGCAGGAGCGCCACGCAGTTCCTGACGAAGCGCCTCGCCGAGGCGTTGGCTGCATGGTTGACGATTCGCGCGGCGCACGCTGCGGCCGGCGTCGCCGCGGTGCTCGTGAACGTCGGTGATCACGTCCAAGATGCCTACCTAGGCCGCGCCATGAGCGAGCGCACCGTGCGTCGGACGCTGAACGCCTACTACCGTGAGGCGGGTCTCCCCTTGCGCTACCGTGGCACGCACACGCTGCGTCACACCGCCGGTACGCGCTACTACCGCGCGACTCAGGACCTGCACCGGACGCGCGAGTTCATGCGCCACGCCAACATCGCCACGACGGCCATCTACGCCAAGATGGACCGTGCGATGGTGCTCGAGGGCGTGCGGCGGCTCGACGCCGAGGAGGACGACGGTACCGAGGGCGACGCGTGATGTGTGGGCGTCTCCTGGCCTCGATGAGCGGTCGTGATCAGCTACGGCGTCGACATCTCGGGCGTGGAGCGGCCCAGCATCCGGTCGCACTCGGAAAACAATGAGTGTCGTGAAAATGCGCTAAAATGTGTCCCTGTCCCCTTTGCAAGGAGGTACCCACATGTCACCCGAACGCAACCGACGAAGCCGGATGGGCGTGCTGACCGCCCTCGCCGTGGTTCTGGGCCTCACGCTCACGGCCTGTGGCGGTGGCATGAGCCAATCCGATGTCGACGCCCTACGTGAGCGGATCGAGACCATGGAAGGGCGACTCGACGCGGTCTACGACATGGTCGAGACCGCACGTGACGACGTCGGCGACGAGGCCGAACCGACCCTCGATGAGGTGCGCGCAGAACTCGAGGAAATGCGGGTCCTCCTGGCAGAGGTGCTCGACGAACTCGCGCCGCCGCCGCCTCCGCCCGACCCGGTCGGCGATCCGGCAGCGCCTGGCGCAGTTCCCGACGCACCGGGGTTCTGAGCAGCTGGTCTCTCCCGTCAACCCAGGAGCAGTGGATCGGC
>SL_3KL_010_SEDDRAFT_10003703_pt1 | contig 13858 bp, 11 predicted proteins | sample SodLakKL_010_SED_2_FD_10381 | JGI IMG/M metagenome (IMG submission 10381)
CTGGCGCTCCCCGAAGAGATCGTCTGGCGGCATCCTTTTCCGGGGCCGGGATTGGCGGTGCGGGTCATCGGAGAGGTCACCCCGGAAAAACTGACCCTGCTGCAGGAAGCCGATGCCATTGTGATCGATGAGATCAAAAAGGCCGGGCTGTACCGGGAAATTTGGCAGGCTTTTGCCGTGCTGCCGGATATCCTGAGTGTGGGGGTGAAAGGGGACTGCCGGATGTACGGGCATACCATCGTTTTGCGGGCCGTGACGAGCCAGGATGGCATGACGGCGGACTGGTATCCTTTTCCCTATGAAGTCTTGGAACGGATTTCCAACCGCCTGGTGAACGATCTTCCCCAGGTCAACCGTTTTGTTTACGACCTCACAACAAAACCTCCCGGGACCATTGAGTGGGAGTAGACATGGAATATCATTGTGATCAAAGACTTCTACAGGAGGGTGAAGCATCATGACCAGGGTTTGTGTCCTGATGGGGAGCGATTCTGATTTACCAACGATGGCGGCATGCCTGGAGGCCTTGGAACGGTTTGAAATTCCTTATGAAGTGATGATTTCTTCCGCTCACAGGGTGCCGGAAAAAACCGCGGAGATGGCAAAGAACGCCGCAGCCAAAGGCATTGAAGTGATTGTAGCCGGAGCGGGCAGTGCGGCGCACCTCGCCGGAGTGATCGCCGCACATACGCCGCTGCCGGTCATCGCTGTGCCCCTGAGCGGCTCGGCGCTTAACGGGCTCGACGCCCTTTACGCCTCGGTGCAGATGCCGCGGGGGGTGCCCGTAGCCACGGTGGCCATTGACGGGGCCTTTAATGCCGGGATCTTGGCGGTCCAGATCCTGGCCAGCGGAGATCCGCAGCTCCGGCATAAGGTCACGGCCTACAAAGAAGAACTTGCCCGGCAGGTCAAGTCGAAAAATGACAGGTTGCAGGAAATAGGTTACAAACGCTACCTGGAAAGCAAGTAAAAAGCAGGAAGCCTCCAGCAGGCACGGAATTTTTCAGCGGACAGCAAGCGATGAACAAGGGTTTATTTCGCAGCACGCCTGGCCCACTTTACCGCATAAAATGAGGTGTTTTTCTTGATTGAACGTTATACCAGGCCCGAGATGGGCCGCATCTGGACGCTGGAAAACCGCTACCAAAAATTTCTGGATATCGAAGTGGCCGTTTGCCAGGTGCTGGCCGAAAGCGGGACGATCCCCCGGGAGGCAGCCCGGGATATCGAGCATAAGGCGGCATTTAGCGTGGAACGGATCCTGGAGATCGAAAAGACTACCCGGCATGACGTAGTGGCGTTTACCCGCTGCGTTGCGGAAAGCCTGGGTGCAGAATCGCGGTTTTTTCACTACGGCCTGACTTCCTATGACGTGGTGGATACGGCCCTTTCGCTGCTCCTGCAGGAAGCGGCCCGATTGCTTGCCAGGGGCTTGTCCGAGCTTTCCCGGGCGCTCCAGGAGCAGGCCCTGGTTCACCGGGACACGGTCATGGTTGGCCGGACCCACGGGGTGCATGCCGAGCCTATTACGCTCGGTCTGAAGTTTGCACTGTGGTGGGATGAACTGGGCCGTCATGCCCACCGCTTGCAGCAGGCCACGGAAGCCGTCTCCTACGGAAAAATATCCGGGGCGGTGGGAACTTATGCACAGCTGGATCCGGGGGTGGAAGAGCAGGTTTGCCGGCGACTGGGCTTGAAACCTGCCCCCATTTCCACCCAGATTTTGCAGCGCGACAACCACGCGGAATTTATCTCGGTTTTGGCCTTGCTGGCCTCGACCCTGGATAAATTTGCAGTTGAAATCCGCAGCCTGCAGAAAACAGAGGTTCGCGAAGTGGAAGAACCTTTTTACGCGGGGCAAAAAGGTTCTTCGGCCATGCCCCACAAGCGAAATCCCGTTTCGTGTGAGCAGATTAGCGGACTGGCCCGCCTGGTTCGTGCCCATGCCGGGGTAGCCCTGGAGAATATGCCCCTCTGGCATGAGCGCGACATCTCCCACTCCTCGGCAGAGCGGGTCATTTTCCCCGATGCGACCATCTTGCTGGACTACATGATCCACCAGATGGTCCGCATTATCTCGGGCCTGCACGTCTACCCGGAAAATATGCAAGCCAACCTGGAGAAAACCCTGGGATTGGTATATTCACAGAATGTCCTGCTCAGCCTGGTGGAAGGCGGCATTTCCAGGGAGGAGGCCTACGACCGCGTGCAGCAGCACGCTATGCAGGCCTGGGAAACGCGCACCCCCTTTAAGCAGCTCTTGCAACAGGATCCCTGGATCAGCTCCCGGCTCACGATGGAGGAGCTGGAGGCCTGTTTTGATTACAGGCGTAACCTGCGGCATGTTCCCCGGATTTTTCAACGCCTCGGCTTGCAAAAATAAGAAGGCAGAAAGGAGAAGCACCGTGGAAAAAAGAGACTTCCTCTATGAGGGCAAGGCCAAAAAAATATTTCACACCGATGACCCGGACCAGGTGATCGTCGAATTCAAAGATGTCGCCACCGCGTTTGATGGACTGAAAAAAGAAAGCCTGGAAAATAAGGGGGTCTTAAACAATCATATCTCCTCCCTCTTTTTCCAGCTTCTGGCAGAGGAAAACATTCCGACCCATTACATCAAGACCCTTAGCGAACGGGATATGCTGGTTAAATCATTGGAGATTATCCCGGTGGAGATTATTGTGCGGAATATCGTGGCGGGTAGTTTGGCCAAGCGCATGGGGTTGGAAGAAGGAACTGTTTTGAAAAAAACTGTCCTGGAGTATAACCTGAAAGATGACGAACTGCATGATCCCATGTTGAACCGCTACCACATCTATGCCCTGGACCTGGCCACACCGGAAGAGATGGACACCATTGAAACGATGGCCCTGCAGATTAACCAGGTGCTGCGGCCCTTCCTGCTTAAAAAGAATATTGTGCTGGTCGATTTTAAACTGGAGTTTGGCCGTCACAAGGGTGAAATTCTCCTGGGTGATGAAATAACGCCCGACACCTGCCGCTTCTGGGACGCCACGTCCGGTGAAAAGCTGGATAAGGACCGCTTCCGACGGGAAATGGGTAAGGTCACGGAGGCTTACCAGGAAGTGCTCCGCAGGCTGCAGGAGGTGGACTAGCTTGACTGCCTGGAAAGCCGAGATTCAGGTTACCTATAAAAAAAGCGTCCTTGATCCCCAGGGTGTTGCCGTGGAAAAAGCCCTGGGCGCCCTGGGATATGATCACGTGGAAAAAGTTCGCATCGGAAAGTACATGGAACTTCTTCTTCACGCGGAAAGCGAGGAAAAAGCCAGGAGCCAGGTGGAAGAAATGTGTCAACGGCTTTTAACCAACCCGGTTATTGAAGATTACGAGTATCGCCTCCAGCCTGTAAGCCTGGAAAGGGGGACGGGCCAAACAGGGAGCTGAGCGGCCCCCTGAGCCCTGTAGATACCATGAAATTTGGCGTGATTGTTTTTCCCGGATCCAATTGCGACCTGGATGCGTTTTACATGGTGAAGGATGTGTTGAACAAGCCGGTGGAATATCTCTGGCACCACGAAAAGACCCTGCGAGGGTCAGACTGCGTCATTTTGCCCGGCGGGTTTACCTACGGGGATTACCTGCGTCCCGGAGCCATCGCCAGTTTTTCACCGATCATGACTGCGGTCCACGCTTTCGCAGCCCGGGGAGGCCTGGTGCTGGGCATTTGCAACGGCTTCCAGGTGCTCCTGGAAAGCGGCCTGCTCCCGGGCGCCCTTTACCGCAACATTCACCTGCAGTTCAGGTGTGCGTGGACCCACCTGTCGGTAGAAAACCCGCACCTGCCCTTTACGGCCCATATTCCATCGGGGCAGGTATTAAAAATTCCCGTCGCTCATGGTGACGGTAATTATTTTTGTGACCCGGAAACCCTGGAAACCTTAAAAAAGAACAACCAGATCGTTTTTCGCTACGTGACCCCGGAGGGGAATCTCGATTCCCGGGCCAATCCCAACGGTTCCCTGGAGGCCATCGCGGGGATCTGCAATGCCAGGGGGAATGTGCTGGGGATGATGCCCCACCCGGAACGAGCCGGGGAAAGCCTGCTGGGTTCCCGGGACGGTCAATTCATCTTTCAATCGATCCTAAAACACTGGGGTGAAAGCTCTTGAGCGAGCAACTACACCAGAAGATGGGCTTAAGCGATCAAGAATACGCCTTGATTCTCCATCTCATGGGCCGTGAGCCCAACGAGCTGGAACTGGGCATGTTTTCCGTGATGTGGTCCGAGCACTGCAGCTATAAATGCTCCAAGAAAGTGCTGCAATCCCTGCCCACTGAAGGCGATCAGATCCTGCTGGGGCCGGGAGAAAATGCCGGGATTGTTGACATCGGCGAGGGTCTCGCCGTGGCGTTCAAAATGGAGAGCCATAACCACCCTTCGGCGATTGAGCCGTACCAGGGCGCCGCGACAGGGGTCGGGGGCATCGTTCGCGATATTTTTACCATGGGCGCCCGGCCGATTGCCCTGTTGAATTCCCTGCGTTTTGGTCCCCTGCACTATCCCAGGGTTCAGTATCTCTTTGAGGGGGTTGTGGCGGGAATTGCGGGCTACGGGAACTGCATTGGTATACCCACCGTCGGGGGGGAGACCTGGTTCGACCCCGCCTACCAGGGAAACCCCCTGGTGAATGTCATGTGTGCCGGGGTGCTTCCCGCTTCCCGTATCGCCCGGGGGCAGGCCCGGGGGCCGGGCAATACGGTGATCCTGGTAGGCGCCCGCACGGGCCGGGATGGGCTGCACGGGGTTACCTTTGCTTCGGAAGAACTGGATGAAACCTCTGAAGCCCAGCGGCCTGCCGTGCAGGTAGGCGACCCGTTCATGGAGAAATTACTCCTTGAAGCCTGCCTGGAGGCCATCGAAAAAGAGCTGGTTGCCGGCATCCAGGATTTAGGAGGCGCCGGGCTCACCTGTGCCACGTCGGAGATGTCCAGCCGCGCGGGGAGCGGGATGATCATCCACCTGGACCGGGTTCCCTGCAGGGAAGAGGATATGTCTCCCTACGAGATCATGCTCTCCGAATCACAGGAACGGATGCTGCTGGTGGTAGAAAATGAAAACATCAAGGCCGTCCAGGATATTTTTACCCGCTGGGGACTGGAATTTAGCGCCATTGGCCAGGTTACCGGGGATGGTCTGCTGCAGATATACCATCGCGGTGAAAAAGTGGGTGAGCTGGCCGCTGATTTCCTGTGTGAAAATGCCCCTGTGTACGATCTGCCCGACCAGGAACCTCCCTATTACCAGAAATTGAAATCCTATGACATGCAGGCAGTGCCCCAGCCAGACGACCTGGAGGAGGCGTTCCTGGAGCTGCTTGCTTCACCGAATATCGCGTCCAAGCAGTGGATTTACCGTCAATACGACTACATGGTGCGAACATGCACGGCCCAGGGCCCCGGGGGCGATGCCGCGGTGCTCCGAATCAGGGGCACAGCGAAGGGACTGGCTTTTTCCGCCGACGGCAACGGTCGGTATGTGTACCTGGATCCCTACAAAGGCGGGATGATTGCCGTGCTTGAAGCGGCCCGCAATGTGGCTGCCGCGGGAGCGAAACCCCTGGCGATCACCAACTGCTTGAATTTTGGAAACCCCACCCGCCCCCAAATTTACTGGCAGTTTAAGCATGCCGTCAAAGGTATGGCGGAGGCCTGCAGGGCCTTGGGAACGCCCGTTACCGGGGGTAACGTGAGCTTTTACAATGAGACCAGTGGCGAAGCGATCTTTCCCACCCCTGTTGTGGGGATGCTGGGCTTGCTGGAGAATCTTTCCTGCCAGGTACAAAAAGGCTGGCGGCGGGCATCCGACCGGGTTTACCTGCTGGGTGACCTGGCCGGCAGCCTGGCGGGAAGCGAGTATCTTTACGCCCTGCATGGGGTGCTGGCGGGAGACATGCCGCTGCCGGACCTGGAGCGGGCTGCCTTCCTGCACCAATTTTTGGGCGAGGCTGCTGCCAGCAAGGTGATCACTTCGGCGCACGACCTATCCGACGGGGGCTTGCTTACGGCCCTGGCCGAAGCGTCCTTTGCCGGGGGTTTTGGCGTGGAAATCAGCCTGCCGCACCCGGAAAACGTCCGCCTGGATGAACTGCTCTTTGGGGAAGGCCAATCCCGGGTCCTGGTGGGTGTATCCCTGGAAAAAGAACGGGATTTTCTGACGCTTATCCGTTCCTACCAACTTCCCTGGCAGTTGCTGGGAGAAGTGAAAGGAGAAAAATTGACCGTGAGAATACAAGAAGAAGAGCCCTTGATTGATCTTTCTCTGGAAAGAGTCAAAGCGGCCTGGGAGGAGGTTATTTCCTGTTGTCTCGATTGAGCCGAAGAGGTCTGAAAGAAGATTTGGCCGCCAGACAGAACGAGGATCGGCATGACCGGATGGAAGAAGCATGTGGTGTCTTTGGGATTTTTGCCCCGGGGGAAGATCTTTTTCGCCTGTCTTGTTTTGCCCTGTTTGCCTTGCAGCATCGGGGCCAGGAAAGTGCCGGGATTGCGGTGAGCGACGGAAAGACCATCCACCTCAAGAAAGGAGTCGGGCTGGTTTCCGAGGTTTTTACCGACCTGGAGGCCATGAAAAACAAGCCAACCGTGGCGGCTGTCAGCCACGTGCGCTATTCCACCAGCGGGGGAGGTCGCCCGGAAAACGCCCAACCCCTTTTGATTGAGTACCGCCACGGCTCTCTCGCCGTCGTCCACAACGGCAACCTGGTTAACGCCCTGGAACTAAGGGAGTTCTTGGAAGACCAGGGTTCCATCTTTCAGACCACCACGGACAGCGAGCTGGTGGCCCACCTGATCGCCCGCTATGGGTACCGTGACCTGGAGGCCTCGTTAACATCGGCGCTGCCCCACTTACACGGTGCATATAATTTCCTGTTCCTGGCGGAAAACAGCCTGGTCGGCGTGCGTGATCCGTACGGCATCCACCCCCTCTCCCTGGGGAAATGGAAGGGGCACTACGTCCTGGCCTCTGAAACCTGCGCCTTTGATACCATCGGCGCTGAGATGATCCGGGATATTGAACCCGGTGAAATGGTGATCATCGATGAGAACGGTCTCACCAGCAGGCAGGCCTTGCCTTCACAGCGGCTGGCCCTCTGCATCTTTGAATACATTTACTTCGCCCGGCCTGACAGCAACATCCACGGCAAGAATGTTCACCTGGTGCGCAAAGAGCTGGGCAGAAGGCTGGCCCGCGAGCATCCGGCCCAGGCTGACCTGGTCACCGGGGTGCCCGACTCCAGCCTCTCTGCCGCCTCGGGCTTTGCTGAAGAACTGGGCATCCCGTATGAAATGGGTTTGATTAAAAACAAGTATATCGGGAGAACCTTCATTCAACCGAACCAGAAAATCCGCAGCCTCGGTGTCCAGTTGAAATTGAACCCGATTTATAAGGTAGTGGAAGGGAAACGCGTTGTGGTCGTCGACGACTCCATTGTCCGGGGAACAACCAGCCAGAAACTCGTCAACATGTTCTTCAAGGCGGGCGCCAGGGAGGTCCATCTGAGGATCAGCTCCCCCCCTGTGATTGCCCCCTGCTACTATGGCATTGACACGCCCACCTACGAAGAGTTGATCGGCTCCTCGAAAGCCGTGGAAGAGATTCGAGTGCAGATCGGGGCCACATCGCTGGGATACCTGGGTTATCAAAACATGATTGAGTCAGCGGGACTTACGGAAGGCAAGCTCTGCACCGCCTGTTTTTCCGGTCATTATCCCATTTCCAGTAAAGGCAGGGAAAAATATGACGAAATCAGAAGGCTTTGATTATAAGTCTGCCGGGGTGGACATCGAAGCCGGGGAGAAAATTGTTGCAGACATTAAAGAGATGGTGTTGAAAACCCACCGGCGAGAAGTGTTAACCGGGATCGGCGGTTTTGCTGGCCTTTTTCAGCCGGATGTTTCCCGGTATCGTGAACCCGTCCTGGTAGCAGCAACTGATGGAGTCGGTACAAAACTTAAAATTGCCTTTGCTATGGGCAAGCATGACACCGTTGGCATAGACGCAGTGGCCATGTGTGTGAATGACCTGGTCGTCCAGGGGGCTGAACCGCTTTTTTTCCTGGATTACCTGGCTACGGGTCGGCTGGACAACCAGGTGGTGAAAGACATTATAGGCGGAGTCGTAGAAGGATGCCGGCAGGCCGGTTGTGCCCTGTTGGGGGGAGAAACCGCTGAAATGCCGGGTTTTTACCCCCAGGGTGAATACGATCTCGCCGGTTTCTCTGTGGGTATCGTGGAGAAAAGCAGGATCATCTCCGGTGAAAAGGTGCAACCTGGCGACACCTTGTTAGGGCTGGCTTCCTCCGGCCTGCACAGCAACGGCTTTTCCCTGGTTCGCAAGGTTCTCCTGGAGCACGCGGGTTTGCGGCTGGAGGATCATGTGCCAGAGCTGGGTTGTGCCCTGGGAGAAGAACTGCTCCGGCCGACGCGTATTTACGTGCCCTATCTACTGTCGCTGCTGGAGACGTTTGAATTGAAAGGGATTGCTCACATTACGGGCGGGGGTATCACCAACAATCTGCCCCGCATTCTCCCCCGGGGGACACGAGCTGTCATGGCAAAGAAGTCGTGGGAGATATCACCCATTTTTGGCCTGGTGCAGCGCGCAGGCCGCATCGCTGAAGAAGAAATGTTTCGCACCTTTAACATGGGTATCGGATTGATCCTGGTGGTTTCCGAGGGCGACCTGCAGGCCATCCAGGAGCAGCTAAGAGAGCTTAAGATGGAAGCCCTGGAGGTGGGCAGGGTTGAATCCACGGATGATCATTCTCCGCACGTTGCATTTCAATAGAAGGGAGGAGCTCCGATGAACCTGGCGGTGCTGGCGTCCGGCAGTGGAAGCAACCTGCAGGCGATCATTGATGCCGCGGAAAAGGGCGCACTGGACGGGACAGTGAAAACTGTGATCAGCGACAAGATCGAGGCCTTTGCCCTGCAGCGGGCTCGCAAACACGGCATCGAAGCCTTGTACCTCAATCCCCGAGATTTTTCCTGCCGGGAAGATTATGACCAATCTATCTGTGCCCTCCTGGAGGAGCGAAAAATCGGGCTTATTGCCCTGGCCGGTTTTATGCGACTTCTTTCGCCTGTTTTCGTGCGGCGCTACCCCGGGCAAATCATGAATATCCATCCCTCCCTGCTGCCTGCGTTTCCCGGCCTGGACGGTGTAAAACAGGCCCTGGAATATGGGGTTAAGGTGAGCGGGTGCACCGTGCATTTTGTCGACGAAGGATTGGATACAGGTCCAATTATTTTACAGGAAGCGATACCGGTGCTGGAAACCGACGATGAAGAGACGCTGCATCAGCGCATCCACCAGGTAGAACACCGGCTGTATCCCCGGGCAATTTCGTTGTTTATGCGAGGAAGGCTAACTGTCAAAGGGAGAAGGTGTATTGTTGATGAAAGCTAAAAAAGCGTTAATCAGTGTTTCAGACAAAGAAGGCATCACGCGTTTTGCCCGGGAACTCGTCTCCCTGGGCTGGGAAATTATTTCTACGGGCGGAACAGCCAGGGCCTTAAGGGACGCGGGCCTATCCGTAAAAGATATCAGTGAGATCACCGGTTTTCCCGAAATCCTGGATGGGCGATTGAAAACACTTCATCCGTTGGTTCACGGCGGCATCCTCGGAAGGCGTGACCTGGAAGAACATCTAAAGCAAATGAAAGAACACGCCATTGAAGCCATTGACCTGGTTGCTGTCAATCTTTACCCCTTCCCTGAAGTGATCGCCCAACCCGGCGTAACCCTGGAAGATGCCGTAGAAAATATCGATATCGGCGGCCCGACCATGGTGCGGGCGGCCGCAAAGAATTACCAGGACGTGATTGTTGTGGTTGAGCCGGCAAATTACGCTATCGTGGTGGAAGAACTGCGCCAAAAAGGCGATCTCGCTCTCTCTACCCGTTACCGGCTGGCCGTAGAAGCATTTGCCCACACGGCCTATTACGACAGTATCGTCGCGGAATACCTGCGAAGAGGCATTGAAGATGAGCAAGAACGACACTTCCCTGCGTACCTGGCCTTACCGTATCGAAAATCCCAGGAACTACGCTACGGAGAAAATCCTCACCAGAAAGCCGCTTTCTACAGGGAGCCGTTACCAGGTCCTGCCACCATTGCCGGAGCCAAACAGCTGCAGGGGAAAGAGCTGTCTTTCAATAATATCAACGACCTGCATGCCGCCTGGGAACTGGCAAAAGAATTTGAAGACCCTACGGCGGTGGCCGTGAAACACGCTAATCCATGCGGTGTGGGTTCCGCCGAGGCCCTGCATGAAGCCTACCAAAAAGCCCACGACGCTGACCCCGTTTCCATTTTTGGCGGCATCGTGGCCTTGAACAGGGATGTTGACGAAGAAACGGCCCGGCGTTTAGCAGAAATATTTTTGGAAGTAATTGCTGCTCCTTCCTTTGCACCGGCTGCCCTGGAGATTCTTGCGCAAAAACAAGATGTTCGCCTGCTGACCATACCGCTGCCGGAAGGAATGCCTGAAAAAGGCATGGACCTGAAAAAAGTGAGCGGGGGACTCTTGCTGCAGGAGGCGGCAGCAGAGCCGCTGCAGCCGGAAACCTGGCGGGTAGTGACTTCCAGGAATCCGACTGAACAGGAGCGCAGAGATCTCTTGTTTGCCCTGAAAACTGTGCGCCATGTAAACTCCAACGCCATTGTGATTGCCAAAAGGGAGCAGACACTGGGTATCGGGGCAGGCCAGATGAGCCGCGTCGGGTCGGTAAAAATTGCCCTGGAACAATCCGGCCAGGAAGCGCGGGGAAGTGTGATGGCTTCCGACGCCTTCTTTCCTTTTAAAGACGGAGTGGAACTGGCCGCGTTAAGCGGCGTGACGACGGTGATTCAGCCGGGTGGGTCCAACCGCGATCAAGAAGTCATTGCCACATGCGAACAATACAATATCGCCATGGTCTTTACCGGAAAAAGATACTTTAAACATTAGCCGTGGGCACCCGGGATTTAGCATGAAGGATTCAGGAGGCAGGAACCAGCCGACAGGAGCTAAACCCCAGGGCAATGCCTGGAGATGTTGCGTGGGTTAAAAATGATGGGGATTAGCCATCTCGATACTGCTTCCGCTTGATTATTCGGGTATGCTAAAACTGATCGCGATAACTCGAAGGCCGGGACAGCAAATACAATCATAGGGGAGGCATATTTTGTGGACGTACTCATTGTCGGGGGAGGCGGAAGGGAACATACCCTGGTCTGGAAATTGGCCCAAAGCCCGGAGATTCATAAAATCTATTGTGCGCCAGGCAATGCGGGCATCGCCTCGTTGGCTGAATGTGTGCCCATCGATGCATCAGATGTGAGCGCGCTGCAACAATTTGCCCGGGACAGGGGGATTCATTTGACAGTTGTGGGGCCAGAAGCCCCCTTGATGGAAGGGATCGTCGATCTATTCCAGGAAAACGGTCAACTGATCTTTGGCCCTCCTCGCAGCGGAGCGCTGCTGGAAGGGAGCAAGGTTTGGGCCAAGCAGTTCATGTCCAGGCACCAGGTTCCTACGGCAAAATTTGAAGTGTTCGATACCCCGGAAGAAGCGTATGCTTATCTCAGGGAAACCTCTTTTCCCACGGTTGTGAAAGCCGACGGTCTGGCCGCGGGCAAGGGTGTGATCATCGCAGAGAATTTTGAGGAAGCGGCCCGGGCCGTGCAGCAGATCATGGAAGCAAAAGTATTTGGTGCAGCGGGAAATCGCATCGTGATTGAAGAATTTTTACAGGGGGAAGAGGTTTCCGTGTTCGCCCTTACCGATGGTGCTTCGTACGTGACTCTTCCTTCCGCCCAGGACCATAAGGCTATCTATGATGGAGACAGGGGACCGAACACGGGAGGCATGGGTGCCTACTCTCCGGCACCGATCTTATCCAAGAAATACCAGGAGGACGTGGAGCGTTTCATCCTGGAGCCTGTCTTTCAAGGCCTGGCCGCGGAAGGGATCCCCTACCGGGGTGTGCTTTTCGTGGGGCTGATCATGACCCAACAGGGAATAAAAGTGCTGGAGTTCAATGTGCGCTTCGGTGACCCGGAAGCGCAGGTGATTTTGCCCAGGATGAAGTCGGACTTGCTGCCGCTGCTTTACGAAGGAGCCAGGGGCAATTTCCGCGTGATTGAACCACCGGAGTGGCATGAAAATTACAGTGTCTGCGTCGTGATGGCTTCAGAAGGATACCCCGGGGCATATGAAAAGGGCAAGGTGATTACCGGTCTGGCAGAAGCTGCCGGGATGGATCAGGCTGTGGTGTTTCATGCCGGCACGGCCCTGCAGGATAACCAGATCGTCACAGCGGGAGGGCGAGTACTGGGGCTCACCGCCTGGGACCACTCGCTGGAAGCGGCCGTAGAGAAAGCGTACGAGCTGTCCGGGCTAATCCATTTTGAAGGCGCCTATTATCGTCGGGATATTGCCCGCCGCGCGCTGAAAAACCCTTGATGCTTTCTTTTTAAAAAAAATTCTTGGTGATCAAGCTTACTCAGGCATAAACCCTTGTTTCCCGGCTTCCCCTCAGCCACGGATCAGCCACGGAATTTGCGACACAATTTGTAGCAGTACTCGGGGCTTCAGGCCGCCTCAAAAACTCCCTCGCTGCGCTCGCTCAAACAGGTCGAGACGGCTTTGCTGAAACCCCTGCGCGCCTTTTGATGCAGGCAAATCCGATGTTCGCTGAGGGCAATACTTTCATAAAAAAACGCCCGCTGGCATGTTATCTTTATCTCTCTGCCGGCGGGCGTTACTCTTCTTCGGTTACCCGTTATTCGGTCGCTGTTTCGGGTTTTCTTACCGCGGAGCTCTCAGGCAATTTCAAGAAAAAGATCAGGATGGCGCCAAGGAAACACAGGGCCGCGGCTGCCAGGTAAGCATACAGGTAGGTGCCGGTGGCATCGCGAACCATGCCGCCCAGCAGGCCGCCAAACACCCCTCCGGCCCCCCAGGCGGTGAAGATGAGACCATAGTTGATCCCCAAATTTTTCACGCCGAAGAGGTTGGCCGTAATGGATGGAAAGACGGAAAGACATGCCCCGTAACAAAATCCGGCGATCACCGTGCCAATGAGCAGCAGGTAGAGGTTGTTGTAAATGCCGAAGAGTAAGAAGTTTACCGCCTGCAAACTAAAGATGATGAACAGGGTTTTGGTCGCTCCGATGGAGTCGAACATGATGCCGCCGGAAATCCGGCCCCCGGCATTAAAAATGGCCAGGATGGCAACGAGGATAAAACCCAAGGCTATACCGGACTGCTCCCGGGCGATGCTGGAGAGCTGGCCGATGATCATGAGGCCGGCCAGGGAGCCAAAACAAAACATGAACCAGAGCACATAAAACTGGGGGGTCTTACACATTTCATGCCACTCGAAATCGGTCGTGGTACTGACTTTTTTCTTTTCTGCTTTTTTCTTTTCTGCGGGGATGTTTTCCAGGGAGCGGGATGCCCCTGGGGGCACATAACCCGGCGGCGGATTTTTGATAAATTGGGCCAGGATTAAGATCAAGATAAAGAAAGCGATGCCGATGATGAAAAATGTTTGCGACAGCCCAACACGCTGGATCAGGCTGTTGGCCAGGGGCGCGGAATAGACGGAGGCCAGGCCGAAGCCGCTGACGACAATCCCGGTAATCAATCCTCTTTTGTTGGATCCGAACCATTTCATGGCCGGTGGGGTCGTGGACGAATAACCCAGGCCGATGGCTGCACCGAAGAAGAGGCCGAAAAAGATGGAGAGCCCCAGGGGGGACGTAACATAGCTGGAGCCGACAAATCCTACACCGGCCAACAGTGCGGCAGCCATGATCACCTTCCTGGGTCCAACCTGGTCCTGGATG